>OCLG01000021.1_pt1 | contig 168956 bp, 125 predicted proteins | sample 1548111 | NCBI WGS metagenome assembly OCLG01 (sample SAMN05301508, study PRJEB22388) | human oral metagenome | isolation source: Infant 2 DOL 28 oral | host: Homo sapiens | place: USA: Pittsburgh, Magee-Womens Hospital of UPMC | collected 2013/2014 | reverse complement strand
CTGAAGACTCGTGGAGTTGACTGGTACTAATAGGCCGAAGGCTTACTTTTCAAGAGAGTTGTTTGTTGTTTGCGTTCACTGTATGGTTTTTGGATAACAATCCAATAGGCAATAAAAAGAGCCCGCTTGCGCGGGCTCTTTTGCTTTAACAGCTAAAGTTAGAAAGGGGGCAGACCCGCATGGGTCTGCCCCCTTTTTTTGTACCCTCAGACCCTTGTCTATGGCTCTGACTACAAGGAAGAATGCTCTTCACAGACACACTGGGATAGAGTAGAACCATGCACTACCCCATGTTTTCCCACGCACCAGAGCCCGTCGATCAGCAGCACCAACACAACGGTGAAGAACGAACGGCAGCCCTCTACGTAGAGAGCACACTGGAGCCTCACGAAACCTGGGCGGCACTGACCGAATACATTCACCTCTGGTGGCCCAGGCAGCTCCTACAGAGCGAGGAAAGCCATATCGACCTCTCCACTGAGCTACTGCTCGAAGAGACCGCAGCCGGGGATATCATTCCTGTCGCACGCATTATCCAATGCGAGAACGAAGACGTCCTCACCATCGCACCCTACCCGGGTACACACTTGGGACGCCTCATGGGAGTAGCTGAAGAATCGGAAGAAAGCCTGAGCTTTATCCTGGATGCCCTGGCACCGGAGACCGCAGAAGGACCGTTATCCCTGCTCGAAATCAGTAGCGGCACCTACACTGGTCGTGAAGACGAGGAACTGGGCATCTACGCTGAACAGGAAGCAGCAGCAGCCCTACTTATGGGTGCCTACAGTCGTTTCATTGGAACTGAACTCCAGCGAGAAGAGCTATAGGGGCCTTCGGATAAAAGAGGTTCTCAACCCCTGTAGAGTGGTATGTCATGAGCACACAGGACCAGAACACCCCGCAGCAGAAGGACGCACGCCCCATCTGGGCGCGGCTGCGTACTAAAGCCACAGCAGAAGAGGCGCAACCTCACCATTACACCAGGGCTGACATGCTAAAGCAGAGCAATATTTGGTTCCGTAAACAGGGCGTGCCCCTCATTATTCCTGCCCGTCAACGTGCTCTCGATGCGTTCCCACGCTCCGTGCCGTGGATCCTGTGGGCTGGCATCATGCATATCTGCTATATCTTCCTGCGCGACATTCTCCTCTTCGTCGTAGAGGACGTGAAGGGTTCCCTACCGAACTACATCAAAGCTCTCACAAGCGATAGCGCCCTCAGCAACGAAGTACTCCCAGTGCTCGTACTCGGCGGGATTTTCCTCGTTATGCCGATTATCTCCGGTGCGTTCATCGCTCTTGCTCACATGCTGATGGTCCGTACCCCGCAGTGGGTTCAAATCACCACGGGTATTCTTACCCTACTTTTTGCCGGAATGCTCTTCACCACCGGCGTCTTCGAAGCAAGCACCCTTGAAGGCATAGACTTCGTCTATGACGGCGGACAGGTCTTCCCCCTGATTGTTATCGGAATCTACCTCGCCATCTTCTTGGGCGTAGATACCGTACTCGGCTGGTCCCTCAAGCACGCCATCCACCAGCTCGCATCCCTGTCGCCCATGATCGCGAAAGTACTGCCCGTACTCATGGTGTCCGTACTCTTTATCTTCGTGAACGCAGACCTCTGGAAGCTCGCCAACGGACTCAGCTTCCCGCGGACCTGGGCGGTTCTGGGCCTCATGGGGCTACTCGCCGTGTTCGTGGTCGTCACAACCTCCCTGGAACGCACAGCGCGCCTGCTGGGGCGCTCCAGAGGCGACGACATCGCACGCTTTAGCGACAACGACTACGAGTATGCCGCAGCCCTCGAAGGCGGAATCTGGAACACTGCCCAAGACTGGGTCGAAGAGAAGAAAATCCTCGAACACCGACCCCTCAAAATCGCGCCCTGGAGCAACCTCATCATCATCCCCATGATCGGGCAGATTATTCAGGCGACCCTCTTCATGCTGCTCGTCTTCGGATTCTTCATGGGCTTCTCGTCCATCGCCATTAGCGATACCACCATTGAATCGTGGATGACCGTCAAACCCGAACACCTCAAAATCCTCGGCGTAGACACCAACATCAACGCCGTGGTCATCAAGGTGTCCATGATCGTTGCCGTGTTCTCCGGACTCAGCTTTGTCGCAACCACCAGTAGCGACGAAAAATACGCCCGAAGCTTCCTCAAGCCCATGATTGCGCGAATTAAGCACATCCTGGTTATTCGCGATATCTACCTGGGCCTGCTTACCATGCCCAAGAACGAAGTACTCATACCCCTCAGCGAGGAGGAGAGAGTGCAAAAAGAGCCTGACAAGGCGTAAAGAGGTTAGGTAGGGGTAGAAGCTAGTGGGTCGACAGGTTCACTGTCAGCAGGTTGAATACCAGATACACCATGAGTAGGGCCACCGCCGCATCAAGTACACGCCAGGCCTCCGGGCGGGCAAAGAGCGGACGTAAAATTCGTGAGCCGTAGCCAATCATGAGGAACCACAGCACGCTACCGCAGCAGCATCCCAGGTAATACCACCAGCGGCCGGGATCGCCCTGCGTATTAGCCAGAGAACCGAGGAAAATCGTTGTGTCCAACCATGCCAGCGGGTTGAGGTAGGTGACCGCCGCCGTGGTCAGCAGGGCCGCCTTCAAAGACTGCGCATCCTCGGTACCCTCCTCAACGACAACCGCATGCGGGATGAAAACACGCTTCGCCGACTCGTAGCCGAACCACGCCAAAAACGCCGCACCCACGTAGCGGAACACCTCAATAAACCACGGCGCCGCATCCAACAGGGCACCCAGACCCACAACGCCCAAACCAATCATCAGAGCATCCGACAGAATGCAGAAAATAATAATCGGGGTAATATGCCGACCCAAAATACCCTGACGCAGCACAAAAGTTCCCTGGGCGCCAATAGCCGCCACCAAAGAAATCGTGGTGGTAGCACCCAGAAACAGCAGGGAGAGGGATGCGGACATCGTGAAACTTTCTCTGTTGATCAAACGGGGTATGAACCCGCGTACGCAGTGGTGGGTAGCGGCTCTCTTACTACCAGCTTGCCAGGCAAAAGCTCGCGACGCAGGGATAAAGCCTGCGTTAGCTGAAGTGTGAAGTGCCAGAGACGAGAATACGGGAAAAAGGACCCTAAATCTATCTAAATATTTTCACACTGCGTAAGATATTCTTATGACACGTTTCAGTACCGACCAGCTCACCACCTTCGCCACCGTCATTGAATACGGCACCTTCGACGCGGCAGCAGATATCCTGCGAGTGAGCCCCTCCGCCATCTCCCAGCGCATCAAAGCCATGGAACAGATTGCCGGAAAAGTCCTGGTACGCCGAAGCAACCCCGTCACCCCCACCGACGCCGGACAAAGCGTACTGCGCATCGCCCGACAAAGCGAATTCCTGCAGCAAGAAATGGAACGCGAACTCATGGGCGCCGGCGGCTTCCAGAGCGTCTCCGTTGCCGTCAACGCCGACTCACTCGCTACCTGGTTCCTCGACGCCGTAGGAATCCTCAGCCGCGAAGACAGCATCTTCTGTGACCTGCGACGAGAAGGCGAATTCCACTCCTCCGCTATGCTCCGATCCGGAGAAGTCATGGCAGTCATCACCTCCAAACCCGAAAAAATCCCCGGCTGCTCCGTCGAAACCCTCGGTGTGGCACGCTACTGGTGCGTTGCCACCCCCGACTTCGTGCAGCGGTACCTGCCCGGCTGGCCCAAGACCATGAGTCGCGAAGAGCTCAATCGTGCCCCCGTCGTCGAATATGACCGTAAAGACTTTGTGCAGGATGTGGCGCGAGCCCTCATCGAAAAAGAGGTAGGTCTAGAGGCTGAAGAAACCTTCACCCAAAGCCCCACCATCTACATTCCCTCATCTCCGGACTATGCGCGAGCCGTCAGCTCCGGTATTGCCTGGGGTCTCATTCCTGAGGCGCAATGCGCCGAAGAGCTCGAAAGCGGGCACCTCGTGAAGCTCGCCGCAACCCCGGTAGAATTCCCCCTCTACTGGCAGCGCTGGAACATCAACTCGCCCGTTATGGAGACCGTAACCCGCCGCGTCCACGAAGCGGCACGAGGCGACCTAATCTACTAAAGGGTTCATTGATTCAAGATTCTGAAATTAACCAAATTGTTAAAAATATATGTCTGACTAGACTATATTCTTATATAAGAATATAAGAACCGGGTAATAAAACCCTATAACACCCCACCACACATACAGAGGCGGCCGCCCCACACGGGACGGCCGCCTCTCTATAAGCTCTAACGCCTAAGTCATAACGCCTAAAACTCTAGCGCCAACGAGTCATCATCAGCATGCTCACCATCATGGCGCCCACACCAACACTCACATTCCACATACCCAAATCAGGAATCGGGAACAGGCCCTGCGTAATGTAGAAAACAATAATCCACAGAATGCCCACCGCCAGCAGCGAGAACATAATCACTCGGTACCACAACGGAGTCTGCTCCTTCAGCTGCGTGCCGCTCTCCATCTCACGAGCAATCTCACGCAGACGCAGCTCGCTTGCATCCTCCACCTCAGACTTAGCAGACTTCTGAGACTTCTTCTTGGACGATGCCTTAGCCGAGTTGGTCGACATACTTCCTCCGCTTATTGTTGTATGGGTAACCTAAAAATATATGTTCACACCTATCTTTGCAGACTTACGGGATGATTTCACCTTCTCCGTGCGTTGAAAGATAAGGAACGCCACCCGGCGCCCAAGAACATACACAACCCAAAGGACAAAGGAGAACGCATGAGCCAAGGAACGGCACCCACCGCAGAGCGCCGCCCCCGCACCGTGCTGCACTGGATCATCCAGATTACAGGCGAACTCCTTATCACCGTGGGCCTCCTGCTGTTGCTCTTCGTCGCATGGCAGCTCTGGTGGACCAACATCGACGCCGACCGCACCCAATCCCAAGCCGTCAGCACCCTCGTCCAGGAATTCGACTCCAACCCCGCCGAACCCCTCCCCGACTGGGACCCCAACACCCCTCCCGCCGGTCTGAGCGAACCCGGCCACGGTGAAGTCTTCGGCATCGTCTACATCCCCAAGTTCGGATCCGACTACCAGCGCCCCGCCACCCAGGGAACCAGCTCCGACGTGCTCGACTCCCTCGGACTCGGCCACTACGAAGGAAGCGCCATGCCCGGACAGGTCGGCAACTTCTCCCTCGCAGGCCACCGCCAAACCCGCGGTAAAGTCCTCAACGACATCGACCTGCTCACCGAAGGCGACCACATCTACGTGCGTACCAAAGACGGCTACTACACCTACACCGTCTACAGCCACGAAATCGTGCAACCCGACCAGGTAGAAGTCATCGAACCCGTCCCCGGACAGCCCGGCGTAGCACCCACCGAGCGCCTCCTGACGCTCACCACCTGCCACCCGCGCTACGGCGACACCGAACGATACATTGTCCACGCCCGCCTCGAATCCTGGCAGCCCGCCGCAGCCGGAGCACCCGCAGAAATTGCCGCCTCCGTTGCAGGATCCTAAATCTGAGAGGAAAAGCAGATGTACGCATGGATTTTCCGCCACCTTCCCGGACCCCTGTGGGTTCGCATCATCATCGCCATCGTGCTGATACTCGCCGTAGTCTACCTGCTCATGGAATTCGTCTTCCCCCACTTCGCAGAGTACGGCCCCTTCAACCTGAACGTCACCATCAACCATTAGCGCTAAGGACGTGCCATGACCCGCATCCTTGTTATCGACAACTACGACAGCTTCGTCTTCACCCTCGTCGGCTACATCCAGCAGCTCGGCGCTGAAACCACCGTCATCCGTAACGACGAATACGAGCTCGCCGAAGTCATCAAGCTCGCCGAAGAACACGATGGCGTGCTTGTCTCTCCCGGCCCCGGTGCCCCCGCAGAGGCAGGCGTCATCATTGACACCATCCGCTGGGCAGCCGAAGCGAAGAAGCCGCTACTGGGTGTCTGCCTCGGCCACCAGGCCATCGCGGAGGCATTCGGCGGCACCGTCACCCACGCCCCCGAGCTGATGCACGGCAAGACCTCCCGCCTCGTGCACGAGAACGTCTCCGTGTTCAAGGACGTGCCCTGCCCCTTCACCGCGACCCGCTACCACTCCCTGGCGGTTGTACCCGAAACCATGCCCGAGGTCCTGGAAACCACCTCCACCACCGACAACGGCATCATCATGGGCCTGCGCCACCGCGAGGCCCCCATGCACGGCGTGCAGTTCCACCCCGAATCGGTCCTGACCGAAAGCGGATACCTCATGCTCGGCAACTGGCTCGAAGAAACCGGCCTGCAGGGAGCCGCAGAGCGCGCTAAGAGCCTCTCGCCCCTCATGGCCTAGTACTTCTAGCCTAAGAAGCCCTCAACGGCTTATATCGCCTCCAGAAGCCCCGTAGCAGACACGCTACAGGGAAACTGGAGGCGATAGCTATATCTGGACCCCTAGCTACGAGCAAACCCAGATACACGAACAAGCCCAGATACGCGAAAAGGGGCGGCACCCCACACCCAACGGTGTGGAGCGCCGCCCCTTTTGCTAACCGCTAGAACCCCTTAGCGGGCGTTAGCGTTTGCATTATTAGCGTTGTTCGCATTGGTATTCGCGTTAGTACCCTGAATCGTACGGGTACCCGCAGTAGCGGACGCAGCCGGTGCCGGAGTAGCCGTAGCGGTGGAACGCTGCTGGTTCTGGTTACCAGTGGTAGCGTTCTGGTTACCGGTCGCCGCCGCAGGCTGAGTAGCCTGCTGGTTAGCCGCGGTAGAACGCTGCTGGTTCTGGTTACCAGTAGTAGCGTTCTGGTTACCGGTCGCCGCCGCAGGCTGAGTAGCCGCAGTAGTCGGAGCGGTCGTCTGAGTCGGAGTAGCAGCCACACGGATCGTCACAGTGCTGTTCTGAGCCACCAGAGTACCCGCCGCAGAGCTCTGCGAAAGCACAGTGCCCGCAGGACGCTCGTTAGTCTGAACAGTCTCAATGTTGGTGTTCAGCAGAACATCCTGAGCGGTCAGAGCAGCAATCGCCTGATCCTTGGTCAGACCCACCAGCGAGGGGACCTTTACCTTACCGGAGGACAGGACAATGTTCACGGTGCTACCAGCCTCAACGGTCTGAGCGCCCTTATCGTCGGTCGAGCCCTTCTCCGGGGACAGCTCCACAACCATACCGGCAGGAACGGAAGCGCTCTCCACAGTGGAGACGCGGCCATCCACCAGACCCAGGTCCTTCAGAGCGTTACGGACATACGCCTCACTCTGACCCTGCAGGTTATCCGGCAACTTGACCTTCTCCGGACCGCTCGAAACAGTCACAACCACGGTCGAGCCCTTATTAACCGTAGAACCGACACCCGGCTCAACGTTGATAACGTCGCCCTTCTTGATGTTGTCCGAGTAGCCCTGACGGTACTCCACCACGAAGCCTCGGTTACGCAGCTGGTTATCGGCATCATCGCGGGAAACATTCACCACAGCCGGAACCTGAACCTGCGGAACCTCATTGAGCTTGTTCTGGTAGTACAGAACCGAGCCGACACTGAAAACCAGCAGAGCCACAATCAGAGTACCCACAAGGAAACGAACCCACGCACGCTTACGCGGCGAAGACTCATCGTACTCTGCGTACTCCTCCTCGTCATACAGTTCCTCATCGTCTTCATACTCGAAGAAGCCGTTGAGGCCGCCGTCTTCCACCGAAGCCTCAGTAATCGAGGTGGTGTACGGGGCGTAATCCTCACCCAGGGAAGCAGTAGTCGCCGAAGGAACAAAAGCAGTAGTCATCGCTGCATCCTGAACCACGGTCTCTTCACCCGGGCGAACAACCGACGCCAGAGCCTGAGCGAACTCAGCAGCACTCTGATAACGCTCATCCGGGTTCTTCGCCAGACCCTTCAGAATCACAGCATCCAGACCAGCAGGAACCTCAAGCGGGGTGAACTTGCTCGGAGGCTCAGGGGCATCCGAAAGATGCTTAGCCGCCAGATCAACATTCGACTCAGCGTCAAACGGAGAACGACCAGCAATCATCTCGTAAATTACGCAAGCAGCAGAGTACAGGTCGCTACGGGCGTCAACTTCCTTGCCGCTCACTTGCTCAGGGGACATGTAGCGTGCGCTACCCATCACCACATTAGCCTTGGTCAGCGCCTCGCCAGCTTCCTCAATGGCACGGGAAATACCGAAATCCATGACCTTGATCTGGCCCGGCTGACCCTTAGCGATATCCTCGCTGGTACGCTCCAGCACCATAATATTCGCCGGCTTAATATCGCGGTGAATGATGCCCATCGAGTGGCTGTACTGCAAAGCACCCAGCAGCTGCTCGGAATAACCCAAAGCATCACGGACCGGCAGATGACCGCCACGGGACAGAATGGAACGCAGAGTATGACCCTCCACGTACTCCATCACGATATAAGGAATAGCGGTGCCCTCTTCCGAAGAAGCAGACTCCCCACCATCCTGCGAAGGGTTATACGAACCGGTGTCATAGACAGCAACAATCGCAGGATTGTTCAGAGACGCCACAGCCTCCGCCTCACGCTTAAAGCGTGCGCGGAACGTATCGTCCTGGGCCTGCTCCGGGCGCAGAATCTTAAGCGCAACCTTGCGGCCGAGGCGAGTATCCTCAGCAGCATAAACGGTTGCCATCGCACCGGTACCGATTACCTCGAGTACCTTGTAACGGTTATCAACCGTGTCGGGAACCGACAGGTCCATAAGTTCTCCTGGATCACTAAGACTAAAACTAAATCAAAACGTAGGGGCTAACGCGCCGACGCAGAAGCGGAAGCAGAAGCCGACGCAGACGGTGCAGCAGAAGCGCTCGCACTCGAACCCCTACCCGAACTGGAAGAGGCCACATACATGTCTACATTACTACCAACCGTAACCTTGGTGCCAGATGAGGGGGTAGTACGAAGCACCGTACCGGGGGCCGCAGTGTCCGAATTCTCATAATGCAGAGAAACATTCACACCCAAAGCGGCAACAGCCTTCGACGCCTCATCAACGTTCTTACCCTCAAGATTCGACGGCAAAGTCACCGACTTCGGACCGGTCGAATAGCGAACAGTCACGCTATTACCCTGCTCCAAAGTACCCGTCGGAGAAACCGAAATCACCGTGTTCTCCGGCTGAGTAGACTCAACACCCTCAGTCTTGGGGGACAGACCAAGGTTCTTCAGCTCGTTCACTGCGTCCTGCAGCTCGCGACCCTCATAGTTAATCGCGTTGATGGTCACCTTCTGCTTTGCAGCACGGGCAGAAGCAGACTCAGTCGGCTCCACCGTAGAAACGGTACCCGTGTTCGTCGGAACAACAGACGAAGAAGCGCTCGGAACCGGATCAGTCGAACCGCCACCATTATTGGAGGAGAGGACTGTCCAAATACCGCCAGCGATCAGCACGATTGCCAGAAGCAGAGCAACCCACATCCACACGTTCGGGCCACGCTTAGCCGGAGGGGCAACAGCAGCCTTCACACGACCCGAAGCCGGACGCATGGTCTGCGCACCCGTACGAGGAATAGGCGCCGTCGTCGGCTCCGGCGAGAAACGACCACCAGAACCAAAACGCGGAGTAGCAGAAGCGCTAATCGGCTCCGCCGCCACATCCATCGCAGTCATAGCGACAGTACCGTCGTCAGCATTCTCCTCAGCCAAGAACTGAGCCAAAGAAGGAACAGCCTTCACCGCTGCCTTCAGATCGCGGCGACGAATCGCATCCACCGCAGAAGCCAGAGCGGTCGCATCCTTAGGACGCTGAGCCGGGTCCTTCGCCAACAAGCACATAATCAGCGCACGAGCAGGAGCCGGGATGGTCTCCGGAAGCGGCGGCGGCGGATCATTCACCTGAGCCAACGCAATCGCAATCTGCGACTCACCCGTAAACGGACGACGACCCACCAGGCACTCATAACCAATAATGCCCAACGAGTACATATCCGAAGATGCGGTAGCAGCCTGACCGGTTGCCTGCTCCGGCGCCAAATACTGGGCGGTGCCCATCACCTGGCCGGTAGCCGTCAACGGCACCTGATTAGCCAGACGAGCAATACCGAAATCAGTCACCTTCACGCGATCATCCGGGGTGATGATAAGGTTACCCGGCTTCACGTCACGGTGCACCAGACCCTGCGAATGAGCCGCAGCCAACGCGCGAGCGGTCTGAGCAATGAAGTTCAGAACACGGTCCGGCGGCAGGGTAGTCTCATGCTCGATGATGCTCGAAAGCGGATTACCCGGCACCAGTTCCATGACCAGGTACGCGGAGTTGTCCTCCTCACCGTAGTCGAAAACATTCGCTACGCCGGGGTGGTTCAACAGCGCCGTATTACGGGCCTCAGCGCGGAAACGCTCCAAGAAGCCCGGGTCACCGGTGTACTCCTCCTTGAGGATCTTGACCGCAACGATGCGCCCAAGCACCTTGTCGCGAGCTTTCCACACCTCGCCCATACCGCCAATCGCGATACGTTCGGTTAGGGTGTAGCGCCCGCCCAAAGTGATATCAGCCGCAGGCCTCACTTGTTCAACACCGCCTCAAAGAGTTGCTTACTAGTACTGGTTGCCAACTGGGCACCGGTCGCCACGTCAATATCCTCATAAACCACAGCAATCGCAATCTGAGGATCATCAGCCGGCGCGAAACCGGTAAACCAAGAATTATTCAAACCTGCCGTGGTCTCCGCGGTACCGGTCTTACCCGCCACCTTCACACCGGAGACACCAGCATTACGTGCAATACCATTATCAACCGCATTCACCATCCACTGCTTCACCTGGTTGGCAATTTCAGGGCTAGTGGACGTACGCAGCTTCTCAGGAGAGAACTCCTGCAAAGTGCTCAGGTTGCTGGTCTTCACCGAACGAATCAGGTTCGGCTTCATCTGCACGCCGCCATTCGCAATCGCTGCAGAAGTCATCGCCACCTGCAGCGGAGTGGTCTTCACGTCGTACTGACCAATCGCCGACTGGGCCAGCTGGCTCTGCGTCAGATTCGACGGGAAAGACGACTTAGAAACCGTCAAAGGAATCTTCAAATCCTGGCCGTAACCAAAATTCTGAGCGGTCTTCGCGATACGCTCCTGACCCAAATCCATCGCAATCTGCGCAAACGGCGTATTACAGGACTGAGCCAAAGCCCACTCAATCGTCGCCTGAGTGCGGGTCGAACACTGACCGCCCGTATAGTTCGGCAGGCTGATGTTCGTGCCCGGCAGCGGCAACTGCGCGGGGTTCGCAATGACCGAAGATGCGTTGTACTTGCCGGACTCCAGCGCCGCCACCGCATCAATAATCTTGAAGGTCGAACCCGGCGAATAGGTGTTACCCGCAATCGCACGGTTAAACAGGGGGCTGTCCTCGTCAGAAGTCAGCGCCTGATAATTCGCCAACACCGAAGAGCTCGTATGAGACGACAGAAGATTCGGATCATAGGACGGCGAAGAAGCCATCGCCAGAATCTCACCAGTCTTCGGGTTCAACGCCACCACAGCACCCTTACGGCCCTGCAGAGCGTTGTAGGCAATATCCTGAAGCTTCGAATTGATCGTCAGCTCCACGCTGGCGCCCTGTGCGGAAGAACCGCTAAACAGCTGCGCCACACGGTCGTAGAACTGGCTATCGCTCGTACCTGCAAGCTCCTTATCCATAGCAGCTTCCAAACCGGTCGCGCCATAAATCGTGGAGAAGTAACCCGTCAGAGCCGCATACTTGAGCGGGTGGTTATACACACGCTGGTAGTTGTACTCATCATCGGACTTCACCGACGAAGCAATCTCCGTACCGTCAACCACAATCGAACCACGTGCCGAACCGTAATTGTCGTAGAGCGCTCGAGAATTCCACTGATTATTCATCAGCGTCTTCGAATCGAAGAACTGAATATAGCTGAGGGTACCCATCAGCAGGACAAACACGCACGCGGCAGACATCCACATGCGGCGAATAGCCCTATCCATTCTTCTCACCTCCAGAATCCTTAGCCGTAATACGCGCCAGAACGCTAGTAGCACCCTCCGGCTCGTAGCTAGTGTCCGCATGGTCAATACCCTGCGGCGCATCATAACCAGCCACCAGGTGAGGTGCGCGGGCACTATGAGAAATAGACAACCACAGCGCCACAATAATCCAGTTAGCTACCAACGAGGAGCCACCGGCAGACATGAAAGGAGTCGTCAGACCAGTCAGCGGAATCAAACGAGTCACGCCGCCAATCACCACGAACAGCTGCAAAACCATGACCGTAGACAGGCCAGCCGCCAACAGCTTGCCGAAACCATCACGAGTACCCAATGCCGCACGGTAACCGCGCGAAACCAGAAGCATGAACATCATCAGGATGGCACCCAGACCCACCAGGCCCAGCTCCTCACCCAACGAGGAAATAATCATGTCCGAATTAGCGTACGGGACGAGGTTCGCGCGGCCCTGGCCCCAACCGCGGCCAAAAAGACCGCCGTAAGCCAGACCGAAAACGCCCTGCAGAATCTGACCCGAACCGCCAGGAGACGCCTGGTAAATCTCCGGATCAAAAGCATGCACCCACGCATAAATACGGGCGTGCACGTGCGAGACATAGTGGTACGCGAAATAGCCACCCACAGCCATGCCGATACCCGCAACCACCAGCCACGAAATACGGCCGGTCGACAGGTACAGCATCGCCATGAACAGACCAAAGAACATAATTGCCGAACCAAGGTCCTTCTGGAACACCAGAACACCCAGGCTCACAATCCACGCCAAGAACACCGGCGCCAAATCACGCAGACGCGGCAGATTAATAGGGCCGATGCGGCGGCCAGCCACCAGAATCAGGTCACGGTGCGTCGCCAAATAGCCGGCGAAGAAAATCGCCAAAGTAATCTTCGCGACCTCACCCGGCTGGAACGTTCGGTTACCGATATGAATCCAAATACGAGCACCATTGAGCTCCATACCCAGACCCGGAACCAGCGGCATGATAAGCAGGATCATCGACAGCACCAGGGAGGTGTACGTGACCTTACGCAGCAGGCGGTAATCCCTGAGCACGAACACGATAATCGCGCACAGCACCATCGACACGCCGGTCCACATCAGCTGACCGTCACCCACTGGAGCCGCAATCTGCGGATCCAGGCGATAAATCATGGTCAAACCAATGCCGTTCAGAGCCACCACCAGCGGCAGAATAAACGGATCAGCATAACGCGCACGGAACTGCATGACCAGGTGAATAAGAAGAGCACCGGCACCCAGCACCACCGTGCACGGCAGCCACTGGCTCTTCGACGTATCAAAAGCATGCTCCGGATCAATCAGGTACATGCCGAACGAGCTGATACCTACCGCCAAAACCAGCAGGAAAAGCTCCGTGAAACGGCGTGCACGAGGCGCATCCGACTCACGACGGAACGAGAACTTAGCCATTGTTCTCACCGCCTACCGCAGCAGGAGCCTCCGAAGAAGCCGGCTCAGGAGCCGGGGATGCCGAATCAGAGCTCGGTGCCCCAGAGCTCGGAGCCTCACTGGGAGCCTCAGAGCTTGGGGAAGCAGATGCCGAGGCAGACGCAGATGCCGAGGCAGAAGCGGAAGCAGACGCAGCGGCCTGTTCCGCCTTCTCACGAGACTGATCTGCCTGAGTCTTCAAACGAGTCACAATCTGGTGCGCATCATCCAGGTCCTTCGCCGTAATCGCATTACGCAACAAAGAACGCGTATGATCGCTCAACTCACTCGTAGGAATATCGGTATTCTCCACCACGTGAGAAAGACGAATCGGACCCAATGCATGCGGAATACCGTTGTACACCGCAACCGTGCCGTCACTCTCACCCACATAGTAGCTACGCTCCACATAGCGCAGACCGGTCCACGCAGCCAGCATCACAATAGCCGCAACCAGCAGAGTAATGAACAGGCGAATCGACCACGACCGCGGACGCGAACGCTCAACAGTATCCTCAGCGATCAGCTCCTCCAGCTCAGCCGGCAAGGTCGCCTCATCAGACTCAACCTTCAAAGGCACACGCTGAGCCACCGTCGCACGATGCTCTAGGGTACGCGAAGTCACCGCCGGAATCATGCCGGTCTCAGTAGCCACCGAAGCGGCACCAACCAGCTGATGCGGGCGGGAACCCAATTCGCTACGCAAGATCGCAGCATTCGTAAGAGCCGCATCCACGGCGTTATCGTACGTACCGATATGGTGACGCACCGCCCCAGAACCACTGTGCAACAGGGTTCCAGAGAAGTCACGAGCACGACGGAAACGGCGCAACGACCGACGATGAGGCTCCTCAGAGTCCTCATCATGGTGCGCACCCAAAATAGCCTCAGCAGCCTCAGCCGTAGCAGCAACCTCGGGAAGCTTCTGAGTATTCGTGCTGACCTCCTGCTCCGCCACAATCGAATCAGACAAAGCAGAATCAGGCAGGCTCGAAGGACCCACCGGCTCATCCACCGGCAGAACCTCACGGTCAATCACCTGCAGGGACACAACCGTCACGTTGTCCGGAGCGCCACGCTCCAAAGTCATCGCAATCAGAGTGTCAGCAATCTCAGACAGATCATCGGTAGAACGCATCACCTGCTCAATCTCCGATAGGGACACCACAGCATCCAAACCGTCAGAAGAGAGCACCCAGCGCTCGCCGGGAACAGCGTCCAGAGTCTTCAACTCCAGCTCGGGGGACGCGTCAACGTCACCCAGAACGCGCATAATCACGTTCTTATGCGGGTGGTTCTCCGCCTCCTGCGGGGTAATGCGACCCTCATTGAGCAAGCGCTGCACAAACGTATGGTCAGTAGAAATCTGCTCAAACTCACCATCAGCACCCGGGCGCAGACGATACGCACGCGAGTCACCAATATGAGCCAGCTCAATACAATCGCCATCAATCAGCAGGGCAGTACAGGTCGTACCCATACCCGCCAGCTGCGGGTCATTCGCCGCCAGCTCATTAATAATCAGGTTCGCACTCTGAATCTCATCAGCCAGATAAACGCCGCCAGTACCATCCTCAAAATCAGGGTGATCAAGCGGAGTCAGATTCAGAACCGTCGTAGCCGACGCAACATCGCCGCCTACGTGGCCGCCCATACCGTCAGCAACGACAGCAAGGAAACGACCACCGTAGCCGGAGTCATCATTCTTCGAGCGTTTCAGACCCGTATCAGAGCGGGCCTCAAAACGAAAAGCAATCTTCATACACTAGCCCCTCAACTGCATGGTGGTACCGCCAACGCGGAAATCATCACCGGGCTCAATCGGGGTCGCACGAGTCAGACGCTCGCCATTGACGAACGTACCATTAGTAGAATTCAAATCCTCCAGGAACCAACGGGAACCCTGAGGGAATAGGCGCGCATGGCGACCCGAGGCGTAATCATCCTGCAGGGACACCTCAATGTCATTAGCGCGGCCAATAGTAATCGGGTGGTCCCCCAGCTGCATCATCGCGCCAGCCTGCGCACCGGCAGTAATAACAAGCTGCGAAGGGCGAGTCGGCGGAGGCGCAATATGGGTAGCCTCCGGAACCGCATCAACCGGTGCCGCACGGTAGTTCTTACCCAAACCAAGGTCACGGCGAGCCGCCGAAACCACCAGGAAAACAAAGAACCAAATCAGAGCCAGAAAAGCGTAACGAAGGAGAGTAACGGTCAATTCAGACGCCATTAACGGACACCTCCGGTCGAACTATGGAAGATGATGCGGGTATTACCCATGCGAAGCAGTGAACCGTTCGCCAGCACCACCGGCGCACGCAGAGGCGCACCATTAATCAACGTGCCGTTGGTAGAACCCATATCGGAGGCGACCACCGCACCACCCTGCATCGAAAGCTGCAGGTGACGGCGAGAAACACCCTTATCGTCCAGACGAAAATCAGCATCAGAACCGCGGCCCAGCACAAACGGCAGGTGGTTCACCGGGTGCATGCGACCCTCAATCTCCAAGAAGAAACGGGGAGCCGCCGCAGGGGGCGCTACAGGCATGTTCAGGCGAGGCGCAGGAGCCTGCTGAGGCGCAGGGGTGGGTGCAGGCTGAGTCGGCTGAGCAGCCGGCTTCGTAATACGAGTCGGCAAAGAAGACTCACGCGGCGGACGCACCGGCGCGTAGTTAGTAGCACCGCGCAGAGACGGGGACGCGGGAGCCTCCGGCACAGAGAACGGCTCGAAGGTCGCAACAACCTCAAACTCGCCCTCAGAGAGAGAATCAAGAACGTTGAACGTCACGCGAACCGCACCAATGAGGGTGTAACCCTGCGCGCGGGCGTGCGAAATCGCCAAATCGCACAGCTCGACAGCGAACGGGTTACCCCACTCGCGCACGCGCGGGAAATCGACCGGCGCAAAACGGAGAGTATAGACATTAGGAGCCATGGTGCGGCCACTGCCGTCCACGTAGGACTCGTCATCCATCATGATGCGGACGCGGTTAGCAACATCCGCCTTCGCAAAGGTGCCGAAGCCCTTGGAAAGGCCGACAGTGCGGCCGATGCCTTGCTCCAGCTTGCCCAGCTTGTCGAAAAACTTCATGCCGCCTCCTTCTCAACGACCATTCCGAGCAACAGACCGCGCAAACGGTCTTTATCCGAAAGGCTCAGTTTAACGAGCGTGTCTGTGCGTTTGCTGTGTGCTCTGTGAATGAACACACCCGATTCTATTTTAGGTGATGCACTTGCCATCGCTCTGGAACCCCGTCATTTAGCGGGGGATTGGTTATGGATATGAAAAAATCCCCGGTTCTTTCGAACCGGGGATCGTTGGTGCGCGAGGGGGGAGTTGAACCCCCACGCCCTCACGGGCACACGGACCTGAACCGTGCGCGTCTGCCTATTCCGCCACTCGCGCATGTGTCTTACGGTGTATCACCGCAGGCAACACATAAAACTATACGGACTGCATGCGGTGCTGTCCAATCGAGAGTGTGTGACCTTCGTTACTTAGTGTTGGTGGGGGTGTCAGAAAGAGACTCTGAAGCACTATCGGAGGCGCTATCCGGGGCACTATCAGACGCTCCACCGGAAGCAGCCGCATCGGACGCAACCGCGGAACCCCGCTCCCGCGCCATACGCTCCTGTTCAGCACGCTCCCGGTCAATACGCTCCAAACGCGCACGCAACAACCACGTCACCGGACCCACATACGGCAGGCACAGCACCAGCAGAAGCCACTTCAGCTTCTGTACCTCCGAAAAATGCGGGTTCCGATGAATCGTCACCAAGCACAATAGCGCCAACGCAATACCTGCCAGAAATACAACCGTGACCACCAGCTCCAGTACGGCACGCCAATCCATAAGCCCTCCTAATATCCTTCCTAAGCATACAGACCCGGAGGAATCCACAAGACCTCAGGGTAGTTCAAGGAGGCGTTCAGAGCCTACCCCGATGGGCAGCCCCATACGCCCCTCAAGCACGCAAAAGGGCCCGCCCCGCACACAGCAGGACGGACCCTCCACAAAGCCTATACAAGGCTCACAAACTAGCGGCTAACCTTCTTAGCCTTCTTCGCAGCACGACGCTCAGCAGCCTTCGCATCATACTCAGCCCAGAACTCACGGGTAGTCACCGCATCAGTACCATCCCACGCCGCAAGATTCTTCAACTCAGGCATATCCGAAGCCTTGAAAATCGGCTCCAAACCAGCCTTACGCTGAGCCTCATAGTTCTTCAACACCGCAACAACCTGCGGAGTCATCAACAGAACCGCCGTCAAGTTCACAATCACCATGCCGGCATTCAACATATCCGCGGTAGTCCACACCAGATCCAGCGAAGAAATCGCGCCGAAGAACACGAACACCAGAACCAGCGCACGGAAAATATTCATCGGCAGCTTACGCTCAGTCACAAAACGCATATTCGACTCGCCGTAGTAGTAGTTACCAATCACAGTCGAGAACGCAAACATGAAAATCGCGATAGTCAGGAAGTGAACCGCCCAATCGCCCAGCTGCATAGCCAACGCCGACTGAGTCAGCGACGCACCACGAGAACGATCACCATAAGTCGGGTTCGACAGCAGAACAATAAACGCAGTCACAGTACACGCCATCATCGTGTCAAAGTAAACACCCAAAGTCTGCACGTAACCCTGCTTAGCCGGGTGAGAAATAGTAGCGGTCGCACCAGCGTTCGGAGCAGTACCCATACCCGCCTCATTAGTCAGCAGGCCACGCTTCATACCCCAAATCACGGCACCCATCGCGCCACCGGTCACGAACTCCTTAATGCCAAAAGCACCCTGGAAAATCATCAGCAGCATCTCCGGAACCTTGCCAATGTTCAGCAGAACAACCAGCAGACCCAGCAGCAGATACAGCACCGCCATAATCGGCACCAGCCACTCAGTCACCGAAGAAATCGCGCGAATACCACCGAAAATAATAGCCGCAGTCAGCGCCACCATAATCAGACCAATAGTGATGCGGAAGCCCATCGAGTTAGTACCCGAAACATCAATGCTGAACGAGTTCGCCGCAGCATCCACCACAGCATTCGTCTGAACCGCCACAAACACGAACGCATAAGTGACCACAATGAACGCCACAAAGATGTAACCCATCCACGGAGCATTCAGACCGCGCTTCATGTAGTACGCCGGACCACCAATATAGGAATCCTTACCGCGCTCCTTATACAGCTGACCCAGAAGGGACTCCGCAAAAGCAGAAGCCGCACCAACAGCAGCAATAACCCACATCCAGAACACAGCACCCGGGCCGCCCATAGCAATAGCCAAAGCAACACCCGCAACAGTACCGGTACCCACACGAGAAGCCGCCGAAACAGTAAACGCACGGAACGAAGAAATGCTCTTCTTACCGTCAGCCTCACGAGCAACCGGGTCACCCAGAACACGGATCATTTCCTTAATGGAACGCCACTGCACACCGCGAGTGCGGATCGTAATGTACAGACCAGCCGCAATCAGAGCGTAGTAGAGGAAATTACTCCACATCCAGTTCTGCACGGCATCCACGGAGGAAGTCAGTTCCGCAGTCTGCGTATTAATGTCCCCGATGATATTCAGAAGAAAATCCACTCGGCACTCCAATCTTGAAAGCAAAAAGCCCGCACGCTCAAATCCGAAAGACGGACAACGTGTGGGCTACATTGCTGGGTGGCGCGGACTCAAAGCCGCGTAACGGAGACAGATACACTCCGTATGATTAGTCACCTCATTGTGGGGTGCGCAACCCTCACGGAGCAACTTAAAAAAGGGGTCAAATGCAAAATGTAACGAATACTTAATATATGGACAGAGTAAATATAGACTCCGTGGAGGTGTTGACGGCACCGGCAGGGCGGGCACAACAAGCCCGGCACAAGGTACAAAACCTCGCACCGGGCTTAGCGGAGAAGCGTGGGTATCAGTCGGGCTACGAACGCTCAGGCTTCACAAACGGGAACGACAACACCCCACGAATCTGCGTCTGAGCCAACAGCATCACCAAACGGTCCACACCCAGACCCAAACCACCCGTCGGCGGCATACCCGTCTCCAAGGCGTAAAGGAAATCCTCATCCACCTCCATCGCCTCCAGGTCACCCGAAGCCGCCTTCAACGACTGCTCCGTCAGGCGCTCACGCTGCACCAGCGGATCCGCCAGCTCCGAGTAGGCACAGCCCATCTCCATGCCGTTAATCACCAAATCCCAACGCTCCGCCAAACCCGGAACACTACGATGCGGCGCCGCAAGCGGACTCGTCTCCGCCGGGAAATCCGTATAGAACGTCGGCTCCACCGTATGCACCTCAACCAGCTCACCATACAGTTCCTCAACGATGGCACCCGGACCCATACCCTCGTGAACACGCACACCGTGCTGCTGCGCCAAAGCCAGCAACTCCTCAAAATCCGTCTGCACATCCACTCGGCGACCCAGCGCCTCCGACAGAGCATCACACACCGACACCACACGCCACGGACCCGACACATCACGCACCACGCGCTCGCTCGAAGCCTTACGACCCAGCGGCAAAGACACCGAACCAAACACCGCCTGAGCGGCATCCTTAATCAGACGCTCCGTCAACTCACGCATCTGCACATAATCCGCATACGGACGATACGCCTCAAGCACCGTAAACTCCGGATTATGGGTCGCATCAGCACCCTCATTGCGGAAATCACGACCCAGCTCATACACCGGACCGCTACCGCCCACCACCAGGCGCTTCAGGTACAGCTCCGGCGCAATACGCAGCGTCAGATCCTCACCGTACGCATTGATATACGTGCGGAACGGGTGCGCGCTCGCGCCACCGTGCACCGTATGCAGAATCGGGGTCTCCACCTCAAGGAAGCCCTCCGCATCCAGGCGGGCACGCAGTGCCTTAATCACCGCGGTACGCAGGCGCAGATTCTGCATCTGGTCCGGATGCACCAACAGGTCTGTGGAACGGCGACGCAGGCGCGCCTCCGGGTCAGTAAAGGAGTCGAAGGGGATGGGGTGCAGGCTCTTCGACGCCATGTACCAGGAGGCGGCAATCAGCGATGGAGTGCCGTTACGGCTCACCCCGTAAGTGCCCTGCACGATGATGATGTCGCCGGTATCCAGGTTGCGGGAGGCGAGGCTCAACGGGCGCTCGCCCACCAGGCTGCGTTCCATGACGACCTGAAGAGTTTCGCCACCCTCAATCAGGGTCGCAAAGAGGACTCCACCGTGGTTGCGAAGCGCGCGAATACGCCCCGAAACCATGAATTCTGAATTTGGAATATTTTCAGAAGAGAATATACGCAGGGCATCCTTCACGCCCAGAATAGGCGCACCATTACTGCGTATCTCACCACCCAGCGGATACGGATCCATGCCCGCCGCACGCAGCGCCTCCAGATGGCGCAGACGGTGCTGAGTCTGATCGCTACGCGACACCTCAGGAAGCTCTTCCACAGAAGCGAGCTGCATCTGGCGAAGAGCCTCCAGCTCATCTGTAGAAAGAACCTGCTCCTGATCCTGCAAACGGCGCGCCGACAGATTCGGCAAAAAGCCCTCCGCCATACCCGACGCAACCACAACATTCGCCATCGCCAACGTCGGCTCCGTCGCCAAAAAACGAGGAACCCACAGCGGGGCAAACTTCAGATTGAAACGATACAGGCGGCGCAACTGCAGAAAACGATCCAGCACACCCAAAGAGCGGGAAGCAAAACGGTTCCACGCCGACGCACCCACCTGATCAGCAGCCTCAAAAATATGGCCAAACATCGCAAAATTCAGCGACACCCGACGCACACCCAAAGACGCCGCCTGCTCCATGAGCGAGGCCACCATAAACTCCACCACACCATTAGGTGCATCAGGGGAGCGGCGCATAACGTCCAGCGATAGGCCGATAGGACCCCAGGGGACGAAGGACAGTAGGGCCACCATCTGACCAGCCTCATCATGCGTAGAAACCAGCAGAGAGGAAGAATCCGCCGGATCATTCACACGATTCAGAGCCATCGAAAAACCGCGCTCCACACGCCCATGACGCCACGCAGAAATATTCTCCGCAACCTGCTGACGCTGCTGCTCGTTCAACTCTGAAAAACGGCGGATCTGCACTGTATACCCGCCGCGGCGCACACGCTGAACCGCCTGACGCACCGGCAACATCGACGTGTCATTGAGCGTGAAACGATCCGCCTCAAGGACCGCCTCCTCACCCATCTGAATAATCGACAGACCCGCCCGGTTATAGGCGCGCGCACCCGCCTCACTCACGCTCAGCGCCGCAGGAACCCAACCGTAACTACGTGCCTGTAGCATCCACTGCTCGATCGCGGCATCCCACGAATCGGGGTCACCCACCGGGTCACTCGACGCCAAGCACACCGAACCCACCGAACGGTACGTAATCGCCGCCCTCTGATCCGGAGAGAAAATCACCTGCTTATCGCGGCGCGTCGAAAAATAGGAGAGTGAATCATTGGCGCCATACTGCTGCAGCAGAGCGCGAATCTTCAGCTCCTTCTCACCGGTCCAGGCGTCCGGGGCACGGTAGCCGCGCGCCAACAGGTACAGCGCCGCAACCAGCGAAGCACCGTAACCAAACGACGCTAAGAAAGCCACCACATCGGCAGCCCAAACACCAGGATGCGTACGCTCAATACCCATGCCGTGCATGAGTAGCTCCCACGGGGTGATGAAACGCAACGGCTCCCACACGCCGATGTGGCAGAGGTACCAGAGCACCAGAGTAGTCAGCAGGATGCCGCCAACAGCCGTAGCCGCCGCACCCGCCCACGAGAGGCGACCAATGCGTGCCGGGAACGCCGAACGAATCGAGAAAAGGAAAGGCACCAGCGCACACGCAAACACGATGGAGAGCGTATCGACCGTCGAGGAGAAAATACGGTCCTTCGGCATAATCCCCGCGGGGAACACCAGCGTGAAGGCGCTATGGGTCGCAATCAGCGCGCCAAGCACCTGAAAAACGATGGCGGCAATGAGAGCGGCACGCTTGCGCACAATCAGCCCGGACACAAGCACAATCATCGTAATGGCGCTGGGTAGCGTGTGCGTGGAGGGAATATTCAGCAGGTCAGCGGTGACTTCCCACCAAGTGAAGCCGCGACCGTGCCGCAGAGGAGAGATAATCCACGCGAACGTGGTCAGTAGCGCGGCAAAAGAATACACCCCGATCACCACGCGTGCTGATATCTCTGCATACCTTGAGGGAGGCGCAGGCGCCTGTCTTGCTCGTGCTGTACGGCGACGTGAGGTAGTGCGGTGAGACATCATTATCAGCGAGGAATCGGGGTGTAGAGAAGGTAGTAGACCTTAGAGGTTCTGGCTAGGCTTCAGCCTTCGGGTCACGGTAGGTGCCCTCGAAGACGTCGGGGATGCCGTTGTCGTCAGCGTCCACGCTTTCCTTCTCAGCCAGGGCACGGTAGTGCTTGTTACGGCGAGACAGGATAGCCGCGCCCACAATGGCAGCCAGAACAGAGCCAACGAGAATCGCAATCTTTGCGTCTTCGGTGTGCGGAGAGCCGTGCGGGAAGGACAGCTCAGCGACCAGCAGGGACACGGTGAAGCCGATACCGCCGGTTGCAGCCAGACCGATCACGTCAATCCATGCGATGTCCGGATCGAGGTTAGCGTTCTTGAAGCGAGTCACGAGCCAGGTGGTGCCGAAAATACCGATGGTCTTACCGGCAACTAGCGCAACCATAATGCCGACCGCCACGGAGTCGGTGAGGGCGCGTCCGAGGCCTTCAAAACCGCCCACAGCCACACCCGCGCTGAAGAACGCGAAGATGGGCACGCAGATGCCGGTAGAGAGGGGACGGAAGCGGTGCTCCAGCACCTCCGCAAGACCGTGCTCAGCCTGCGCCGCCTCAGAGCGAGCGGACATCTTCACCGGCACCAGGAAGCCCAGAACCACACCGGAAATGGTCGCGTGAATACCGGACTCAAGGAAGAGCGCCCAGGTGATAATACCCAGGGGCAGAAGCAGCAGCCAGGCAGCCAGCGGCTTCAGATGCAACATAGTCTCACCGCGGTAGGCAATGAACGCGAAAAGAGCGAGGGGAATGAGCGCGAAGAGCAGGTACTCGCCATGGAAGTTATTGGTGTAGAAGATTGCGATAATGCAGATTGCGATCAGGTCGTCGACCACAGCCAGGGTCAGCAGGAAGACGCGCATCGCCGAGGGGAGGAAAGTACCCACGGCGGCGAGAACAGACACCGCGAACGCGATATCGGTTGCGGTGGGGATCGCCCAGCCGTGCAGAGCGGTGGGGCTGGTGAAGTTCAGCGCCGTGTAGATAATCGCGGGCACTGCCACGCCACCGAAGGCAGCCGCAATCGGCACAATCGCGGTGGAGGGCGACTTGAGGTCACCAATCACGAATTCCTTCTTCAGCTCCAGGCCGGTGAGGAAGAAGAAAACGACGAGCAGACCGTCTGCCGCCCAGGTTCCGATGCTCATCTGCAGGTGGTTGAAGCCGGGGATAACCGGGCCGACCACGGTGTCTCGCAGACCAAAGTAGAAGGTGGAGGCGGGGGTGTTGGCGAGTACTACTGCCAGCACCGTCGCAATCAGAAGTACGGTACCGCCGACTGATTCTGCACGCAGAATGTCGGCTACGCGGCGTGAGTTGCTATATGAGCCGCGGCTGAGGGTATCTGGATTGGTGTGAGTCATTCTCTCCTCTTTCTGCCGCGATATTATGCGGCATCTAAGGCTTTTAAGTTTACTCTGCACTGTATGAGTATTCGAGTAGCTTCTGGCGGCTTTTAGCTCATGGGCGGTGCACCGCGGTGTGCTTTCATGGCGTATATACATAAACGTTCCGCCCTCCCCACGGCGTGTGGGGAGGGCGGAACGTTTAATATTTTGCAGATATTCTGCGTGGTCGACTAGGTGTCTAGCCGCCTGAACGCAAGATTAGGAACCAGCGATTGCGGGTGCGCCGGACTCCTGGCCGTGGTCGTGTGCCAGCTCGCGTGCAACGTAGTTCTCCAGGTCGAAGAGGTTGCCGTTTGCGCGCTTCACGATGGTCACCAGGGTCTCCATGGTTGCAACTTCCTCAACCTGTTCCTTCAGGAACCAGAGGATGAACTGCTCGCCCAGTGCGTAGTTCTCAGCGCGTGCTGCGGAGAACAGGGCCTCGATCTGACCGGTGACAGCCTTCTCCTGTGCCAGGGACATGTCAACGATTTCCTGAACGTTCTCGAAGTCGTTCTTGACAGCGGGAACAGCGGGGATCTCGACCTTGTGGCCGCGGTCCAGCTTGTACTGAACCATCATGAGTGCGTGCTCGCGCTCTTCGAGGGACTGCTGGTAGAAGAACTTAGCCAGCTGGGGAAGGTCCTCACCGTCGAGCCAGATAGCCATGGACAGGTACTGGTGGGATGCAGCGAACTCGTGGCCGATCTGCTCGTTCAGAAGGTCGTAGAAAGACTTAGACATATGGTTTCTCCTTATCTGGTGGTTGCTTTTGGGTGCCGGGATGGCGCGGTGCAACCTGTTGATATTTATCGTAAGGGGTGGGGTGCGCCATGTACAGAGAGAAAAGGCTAATCGGTGAATCAGATAAGGTACCCCTGACATATTGTCACCACAACCCTTAGTGTGGATAGCCTGAATATTTTCTTTGGATTGTGTGGTATTGGGTGTGTTTCCTTGAGATTTCGCGGTTTAACAGGGATAGACAGCGGGTTTAAAAACCACAACCCCTACAGCTCAAGGTAAACATAGAGACACCATGTTGGGTGCCTGCGCACGGGGCTAGAGGGCGCAAAAAAATCTTAAAAATCTCTCGAAAATGCGGCGAAACTGATGTGGTCAGAACCCCGATGCGCCCCCAACCACCTCCGTAAAGGTTGTTCTGCGCGCGCCTTTAAAGAGATAAGGCACGTTCCCAATGGGAATGTGCCTTATCTCTGGTTCTCTCAACTCTCATCCCTCTGTGGGGTGGAGGAGGTTAGTGTGCGGGGTAGTCCCCACGCTGCAGTGCATCAATCGAGATGATGTTTGAGGGGGTGTTGCCGAGGACTGCCTCGCCGATTTCTGCGAGATGCTCAACCTGTTCGGTAGTCAGGTGGTCGAAAATTTGGCGGCGTACTTCGCTTACGTGGCCAGGTGCGACCTCCTGCACCTTCTGCTCGCCTGCGGGGAGCAGGTGGCAGATGCTGACTCGGCGGTCTTCTGCACTGAGGGAACGGCGGACGTAGCCGTCCTTCTCCAGGCGTGCCACAACGCGGGAGAGGCGTGCCGGGAGGGTATTGGTAGTAATTGCCAGCTCGGTCATGGTGAGGGAATGATCCTTGGACTCGGAGAGCATCGCGAGCACCATGTATTCGACAAAACTAATGCCAGCTTCGCTCTGCAACTGGTTTTCCAGTTTGCGGGTGAGACTGAAGATGATGGAGCTGATAAAGAGCCACCCTTCTCGCTCTTGCGGAGAGAGCCACTGGATGGATTCGCTGTGTGCGGTATTGTCAGACCGCTGCGCAGACGTGGTTGGTGTGGACACGGGATTGATTCCTCTTTTATCGGATATGGAGCTCTCTTATCAAAGAGAGAAGTGGCGTGTTGGCACCCATTGTAGCGAAAGGTCTGACTAGGTGACTCAAAATTGGTACGGTCAAGTAATGCTTGACACTTTGGTGCTAATTTTTTGAGGGGCGCCAGGGGTATCTTTTTGCACGCAGTGACTGCAAATACCCGGGGTAAGCAAGTGAAATACGACATATTCAAAAAGATTTCCGGTACAAGTATAGACAAGACCGTACCAAGAAGCACTTCCGTGCATAATGCTAACTTCCGCGGAATATCAAGGTTTTTAGGGGGTTGAGTGAAAATTCTAGGGAGTGTAAAGAGCTTGCCAAGGGTGAAAAATAACGAAACGATAACAAAATTTTTAAAAAAATCTTGGTTTTGGCTTTGCAACCGTAATGAAACCGTGTACACTAATTACATAACGGGGTCGAAGGAAGCCTCCGAGGCGAGACCGGAAGCTCGCTTCGATAGGTTCGACTCTCTATTTATCGGTGATTGTCGTCGGTGTACGAGTAACTCGTATTTCTACCGACGGATGTGCGGTGCGGGTGCAGTTCGTGGTTGGGCTGCATTCCGTACCGTATCTTTTTAACTCAAATTTCTATCAACTCACTCTAAGAGCATCCAATGGTCGGGTGCTCTTTTTCTTTGCCTTCATATCGGCGCCGCAAGAGCGCTGTACGAGCCGGGGCAGAGTCGGGGGAGGAAGCGTAAACACCTGTGCTGTGTATCTGCCCTGTGTAGCTGTGGGGTGTAGCTGCACGGTGTGGTTTGTGTTGTGTGGTGGTGCCGTGTGTCCGCGGTATTGTTGCGCCGTATCGCGTCAGAAGTGTTATCCACAGGGGTTATCCACAGTGTGGAGAACTTACACGCATGTGATTTGGCAGAGCAGAATCGAGGTCCTCCCCAGGTTTAATTTAAGAGTGCTACAGAAAAATTCTTGTAATTACAGGCTTTCACGACCATTAAAACCGAGGGTAAGTTCTTAAACAGAAGACCTTTTTATCTTTAAATCCGCGGAACCCGAAAATTTCCACAGCTGTGGATAACCCTGTGCACTTAATCCACCGCCTCCGGCGTAAGGAGGCGCGTAAGATCGCTCGGCGGCTCTGTTGGCACTCAATATTTTGGCTAGTAGAAGGAAAAACGCCCCGGATGAGGGCGAAAATTCTGCAGTTTATCCCCCGCGCATCCCCAAAATAGGATGTTATCCACAGCAGTTATCCACAGTGTGGAGAACTTACAGTACTGTTATTCACATGAGTGCATACCCCGGTATTTCGCGGCAGAAAGGGGTGTAAGCCTTAAATAGCCTGTTGATACACACGGTTTTCCACAGCTGTGGGGAAAAGTCTCCGCCTAAAATCCACAGGCTCGAGCGAGGTCTTACATAAATGTGACGCTCCCCAACTCATGAAAAGTAAAGTAAACGCTACGCTGGTAATCTTTAATACAAGCCAAGTTTTCTAATGAAAGGCATCATCATGGCTGAAAAGTACACCCTCCCCGAGCTCCCCTACGACTACGCGGCGCTCGAGCCCCACATCTCCGCAAAGATCATGGAGCTGCACCACGACAAGCACCACGCAGCATACGTTGCAGGCGCTAACGCAGCTCTCGAGCAGCTCGAAGAGGCACGCGAGAACGGTGCATACGGCAACGTCTCCAAGCTCTCCAAGGACCTGGCGTTCAACCTGGGTGGCCACACCAACCACTCCATCTTCTGGAACAACCTGTCCCCCGAGGGTGGCGACAAGCCCACCGGCGAGCTGGCAGCAGCAATCGACGAGTTCTTCGGCTCCTTCGACAAGTTCCGTGAGCACTTCACCAATGTTGCACTGACCATTCAGGGCTCCGGCTGGGCAATCCTCGCATGGGACACCGTTGGCAAGCGCCTCATCATCGAGCAGCTTTACGACCAGCAGGGCAACATCTCCGTTGCACTGATCCCCGTTCTGCAGCTGGACATGTGGGAGCACGCATTCTACCTGGACTACCAGAACGTCAAGGGCGAGTACGTCAAGGCATTCTGGAACATTGTGAACTGGGCTGACGTTCAGGCTCGCTTCGAGCGCGCAGTGTCCCAGACCAAGGGCCTGGTCCTCTAATCTAGGTTTTCGTCAGCGCGGTGAAGTGGCCGCGGTGAGGTAACTGAAACGGGTGCCCGGCGCCTCCATATTCGGAGGTGCCGGGCACCCGTTCGTTAAGCCCCGGGTAGCACCCGCGGGGTTGGGTTCGGAACCTTAGACGGAACCCTAGTTAGAGCGCCATCGTGCGGTCAATGCGGATGCGGCGGCAGAAATCCTCATCATGGCTCACCACGATGAGCGCACCGGTGTAGGCTTCGAGTGCCTGCACCAGCCAATCCACCGAAGAAATATCGAGGTTATTCGTCGGCTCATCCAGCATGAGAAGTTGCGGCACCGGGTCGGCCAGAAGCACCTGCGCCACCGCCGCGCGGAAACGCTCACCACCGGAGAGCTCACCGGTCTTATGGTGCACGCTCTCGCGGCGGAAAAGCAGGCGCGCCAACTGGTCACGCAGATGCTGCTCGCTCACTCCGGGGTTTGCCCGCTGCACGCTCTGTAGGAGGGTGAGCTGCGGGTCGAGGGTGATGCGCTGCGGAATGTACGCCCCCTCGAGGCAATAGCCGACCCGGTAGGCGGGCTGCACGGGGGAGCGGTAGTCAGCCTCGCCGGCGTGGGCGATAGCGTTCAAGAGGGTGGTCTTGCCGCTACCGTTTGCACCGGTGATGCGCAGATGCTCGGGACCGCTGAGAATCAGGTGTTCTGGGCGTTCCGCCGGGGTTCCCTGATTGCTCTCGCTATCAGCCTCGGCGGGTGAAAAATGCAGAGAATCAACCTTTGTGGGTTGCTTAGTGGTAAATGTTTCACGTGAAACCTGCCGGGCATCAACCCGGTGCAGCTCCAGTACCTTGCGACCCGCGGGTAGGGGCTGCTGGCTCAGTTCGGCGTAGATCTTCTCCTGCACGCGCACCTCATCCTGAGCCTTCTGGTATGCCTCCCGGGCCTGTTCCTGCTTGCCGACGCGCAGCCCGCGAAGCTTCGCCGCCGCCTGACGTGAGGCATCCTTTGCCAGGTCTAGAATTGTATCCGGCTGGTCGTCCTTCCAGACCTGCGCCATGTTCTTCGAGATAATCTCCTGCGCCTGCACCCACTCGCGATGCGCCGAACGCACCCGGTTCTTCGCCTCGGTCACGCGACGCTGAGCCGCCTGCTGCTCGGTGTCCAGCGCCTGCCGGTAGGTGCTGTAGTTACCTTCAAAGAGACGCAGATGCGCCAGCCCCTGGCGGTCGGCGTGAAGCTCCGCAATCACGTTTACACGCTCCAGCAGATCGCGATCATGGCTGATGATGAGCGCCGGGCAGGGTAGCGCCTCCAGTGCGGTGAAGAGCTGGGCTTTCGCCGCGGAGTCCAGGTTGTTCGTCGGCTCATCGAGCAGAATGAACTCGGGATCAGAAATCATCAGCGAGGCAAGCGCGGCGATGACCGCCTCGCCACCGGAGAAGCTACGCATGCTGCGGGCAAAGAGTGCCCGAACAGCCTCCGAGTTGTCACGATCAACCACGGTCGCCGGGGTGAAGCCGTAGGTCGCAAGAGCCGCGAGGGTGCGCTCCTCAACGTCCCAGTTATCCCCGATGGTCTCGTAGAGTTCGGGGGAGTATTCGCCGGATTCCACTGCCTGCAGCGCCCGCAGAATCTCGGTGATTCCGCAGAGCTCGGCGAGGGTCTGTTCCCGATCCAGACCCAAATCTTGAGGTAGATACGCCATACGCTCCGGCGCCGCCAAAGAACCGGAATCCGGGGCCAAATCGCCCAAAATCAACCGCATAAGGGTTGTTTTTCCGCAACCATTGTCACCAATGAGTCCGGTGAGTGGCGCAGAAAATACCGCCGAAAGATCCGCAAAAAGCGGAGGCTGGCTCGGATGCGCAAAGTGCAGATGAGCGATACTAATGTGCGCCGCTGCATGGGAAGTGGCGTGCGAGCGGGCATCGCGGGAAGAAGCGGAACGGGGAAAGGTCGCCTGCGGCTGAAGTACGTGTGTCATACGAGCTCCTTGAATCATAGATGCGAGTCATGGATGCTCGGGTGCCCTCGAACTCTGGCGGTGGTGCGTTGCAGTAGTATGCCTGCAGTATGGCTACCCACGCTGAGTGTGTGACGGTAAGAGGCTCGCCCTGGAAAAGGGCGCGAAAAAACCCGAGCGTAACGGTGAATAGACCTATGCCCGGGTGCGTGCGCGCTGATTGGAACACGTAGGAAACGTGTCCGTAGAGCTGCTGCGTGAGCGCACGAAAAATTCTTCTGAGTCCGGGCTTATGCTCGGTGGGTCATTTCTTTGATGCCTCCTAGATTCCGAAGGGCACCCCGGTCGCGCCTTGGGTGGCTTCGGTCAAACGATACATTCAGCTCCGCCAGCTACCCCCGTGGTGGGGTAGCGCGGATAGAGAGCTGATGGCTCAAGCATAGAAACTATGTGGGTGCTGAGTCAAACACCCTCCCATGTAGGAGAAGATTCAGCATGCTGATTCCCCGAATGGTTCCTTCCCGAGAGTTTTTGTTGAAAGGTTGAGCGTGCGGTCAATGCGGATGCGGCGGCAGAAATCCTCATCATGGCTCACCACGATGAGCGCACCGGTGTAGGCTTCGAGTGCCTGCACCAGCCAATCCACCGAAGAAATATCGAGGTTATTCGTCGGCTCATCCAGCATGAGTAGCTGCGGCACCGGATCCGCCAGAAGCACCTGCGCCACCGCGGCACGGAAGCGCTCACCTCCGGATAAATCCCCAATGCGCTGATGTACGCTTTCGCGACGGAAGAGCAGGCGCGCCAACTGGTCACGCAGATGCTGCTCGCTCGCACCGGGATTCGCCCTCTGTACGGTTTCAAGGAGGGTGAGCTGCGGGTCGAGGGTGATGCGCTGCGGCAGGTATGCGGTGTTGTCCAGGCGGTAGAGCACTTGGTATGCAGGCGGCACTGGGGAACGGTAATCAGGGTCATTCGCGTGCGCTATCGCATTGAGAAGCACAGTCTTGCCACTGCCGTTTGCGCCCGTGATGTGCAGGTGTTCGGGTCCGGTCAGGATAAGAACCTCGGGAGAATCTTGGATTTGAAGCAGATAATCAACTTTATATGGTTGTGTTTCACGTGAAACGGTGTTTTGGGTGTATGCATTCTTAAGGTCGGCGCTCTGCGGTGTAGACGCGCAAGAGTCGTTCTTCACCCGATGTAATTCCAGTACCTTCCGCCCCAGTGGGAGCGCATCCTGAACAAGTTCCAGATAGATACGCTCCTGCACGCGCAGGTTCTCTTGGGCTTCTCCAACTGCCGCCCGCGCATCCGCCACCATGCTTTCGTGGGCTGTGTGAAGTTTCCCGGCAGAGCGCTCTGAACTGTTTTTATCCAGGCCCATAGCCATGCCAGGTTTCCGCTTTGACCGTTCAAATTCGCGGCCTCGGCGGGCGTTGCGATCGAGCTTAATTTGGTTCTCGGCGCGCTCACGCTCAGCCTTACGCGCCTCATTCTTCGCCTCGGTCACGCGACGCTGAGCCGCCTGCTGCTCGGTCTCCAATGCCTGCCGGTAGGTGCTGTAGTTACCCTCGAAGAGGCGCAGATGCGCCAGCCCCTGGCGGTCGGCGTGAAGCTCGGCAATCACGTGCACGCGCTCCAGCAGGTCGCGGTCGTGGCTAATAATGAGCGCCGGGCAGGGCAGCGCCTCCAGTGTCGTGAAGAGCTGGGCTTTCGCCGCGGAGTCTAGGTTATTCGTCGGCTCGTCGAGCAGAATGAACTCTGGATCTGAATACAGAAGCGCGATGAGTGCGGCTGTGACCGTCTGACCACCTGAAAAGGTGCTAAGGGGACGCATCAGAAGGTTGCGACGGGCCTGTGTATCGGTCGTAGTGAGGGCAGGACCAAAACCATGTTCGGCAAGGGCTACGAGGGTGCGTTCTTCAATATCCCAGGCGTCGCCTATGGTGTCGTAAAGGCTGGGGGAATATTCGCCCGATTCCAGCGCATCAAGCGCCTGCAGTATTTTTGTAATTCCAAAAATATCGGCAAGATGCTGATGCCCACTCAACCCTAAATCTTGCGGTAGGTACGCTATGCGCGGTGGGGTGCTGATTATCCCTTGACTAGGGTTTATGTCGCCAAGAATAAGTCTGAAGAGGGTAGTTTTTCCGGCGCCGTTATCGCCGATAAGCCCGGTGAGTGGCGCAGAAAATACCGCGGAAAGGTCGGTGAAAAGCGGGGGCTCACCCGGATGTGCGTACGAAATATGGTCGAGTGTAATGTGACGTGACATGGGCCGAGTTCCTTCGAGTAGGTGCTCGGATTCCTGCCAGCGCACATGAAGGCGTGAAGGCATGAAAAAACCCGAGCGTAACGGTGGATGTACCTGTGCCCGGGTGCGTGCGCGCTGATTGGAACACGTAGGAAACGTGTCCGTAGAGCTGCTGCGTGAGCGCACGAAAAATTCTTCTGAGTCCGGGCTTATGCTCGGTGGGTCATTTCTTTGATGCCTCCTAGATTCCGAAGGGCACCCCGGTCGCGCCTTGGGTGGCTTCGGTCAATCGATATGTTCAGTCCCTTAGGCTACCCCCCCCACGGTGGGGTAGCGCGGATAGAGAGCTGATGGCTCAAGCATAGAAACTGTGTGGGTGCTGAGTCAAACACCCTCCCGAAAAACCGCCTGACAAGTGCCGATACCCCCTAGAGAACGCAAAAAGAGGGGCGACACCGCACGGTGCCGCCCCTCCTTTTAGGCATTAAATCTGCGCGCGTACAACGCGCGAAAGGCTATTACGCCTCGTGGCGCTCGCGGTACATGCCCAGCGGGCCCGCATCCGCGTACGCCTGAGCGTCGTTGTAACGGTACAGGCGCGGCGGGCGGTGACGGGTGCCCTCCACGCGGCGGCCGGTGTCAATAATCGACTTCGATGCCGCAATCTGGCGGCGGAAGTTCGCCGGATCCAGGGTGCGACCCAGAATCGCCTCGTACACCTCACGCAGCTGCGCCAGGGTGAACTCCTCGCCCAAGAAAGAGTGCGCAATACGCGAGTACTCGACCTTGTTCTGCAGGCGGTAGAGCGCGTACTCAATGATTTCGTTGTGGTCGAAGGCGAGCTCGGGCAGCTCATCCACCGGGAACCAGCGGATGTTCTCGTGCACGCGAGTGTTCGCGACCTCGGTGGCGGGAATCGACGCCCAGTACACCACGGAAACCACGCGCTCGTGATCAGTGCCGGGTGCCGGGTCGGGCTCGCCCACAACGCGGGCGGCGCGCGCCTCGGGGGTGCGCAGAACGTCACCGAATGCGTAGAGCTGCTCCAGGTAGCCGGGCTGCAGGTTAGTTGCGCGCTTCAGGGTCGAAGCGGCTGCCTCTTCGAGGGAAAGATTCGGGTTGAGCGGACCGCCAGGAAGCGCCCACTGGCCCTTATAAGGCTCGCGGAGGCGGCGAACCAGCGGCAGCCACAGGGTAGGGTGGGTTTCGTTTTCCTTGGGGCGCAGTGCCAGAATAACGGTCGAGACGGCGAGGGATACAGAGGTGTGGTCCACGTCGTTGTGCTCTTCAACGGCGACTGCGCCGGGAAGAGGCTGGGATGCGATGCTCATTCAGACCTCCTGTGCGAATGGGTATCGATAGGTGTGCATACTCTACCCATTTTAAGGGGTTAATAGGGTAAAAATGCACGCAAGGCACCCGCTGAGTCGAAAACCGGTACCATCCGCGTCGTGTCAAGGGGAAAAGTTCAGGTACCGGACACACCAAAGCGCCCCTCCTGCCTGTCCAATAGAACAGGCAGAAGGGGCGCCCAGAGTCTAACTATGCAATTCTAGGGTGCATGTCGGGGGTGCAGACTAGTCGATCTGTAGCTCGCCCATAGCGTCCCAGCCGTCGCCGTCAACCAGGCGAGAAACAATCTTCGGGGTTGCAGTCAGCAGCGGACGCATGTCCTTCATAGCCTGCTGGAAGTGGTCAGAGTTCACGTGCGGGCCAGCTGCGTCGTCGTTGAAAGCCTCGAGCAGAACGAACTCATTCGGGTCCTCAACGCTGCGGGACCACTCGAAGAACTTGTTGCCTTCCTCGGCGCGGGTTGCCTCGGTGAAAGCGCGGGTCTTCTCAATCCACTGGTCAGCGTATTCGGGCTTGACGGGGAACTTTACAGCAATGAAAATCATCGGAACTCCTTAGGTTGAAGAGTAGATACGTACCCTTCCAGTTTAAGCCCCGGGTGCTCGCCGGCGCTGAAGAATAGGGTGTGAGGCAACGGTTTTAGCTTGTGGCTTTAACCGCTGTGTCGAGTGGCTTTTGTGGTTTAACGAGCTGCCGCCTTGAGTACCTGCAAGGCGCGTTCCAGCGCCGCTCGGTCTGTCGCGATGGCTGCAGCCCTCTGCGGGCTGGCGGAGTCACCTCCGAACGCCGCGTTGTAGTACATGCCGTCGCCCAAAAGCAGCACGGCGCGGGCAATCTGCTCATCACCCAGTTCCGCGAGGACGAGCGCATGCCAGCCCTCCTGCACGCGTGCCATGGTCTGCTGGGCGAGCTCATTATTGTTCTGCGCCAGGCGGCTGAGGGCAATGAGGGCACGGTCGAACGGGGTGTTATCCGGCGTGGAGGAATTGATGTAGTAGGCGCTTGCCCCCTCGGGTGCCTGCTCCATTGCCGCGAAGTCCTCTTCAGCCAGGGTGAGGGTGCGTTCTGCGAGCGCTTCAAGGAGCGCCTTCTTGGATGAGAAGTGGTAGAGTAGCCCGCCCTTGGAAACCTTGGCGGGGGTGGCGACGGCGTTGAGGGTTGCGGCGCGTTCTCCCGAGCGAATCAGCAGGTCGACGTAGGTGTCGAGGATGTGTTCGCGGGAGTTGTTGGCGCGCTGTTTGCGGTGGTTGGGGGTGGTCATGGGTACCAGTCTAACCGCTTGAAACTATACCGTCCAGTTGGTATAGTTAATCTTCGTTTATGGCCCCGTCCGGACCCCTAAAACCTCACTAAAAGACCTAGCCCAAAAGACAGGCCGAGCTGATGCCGCCGCGTCCGCCGCATCAGCCGACACCTTATAGACGCACGAAAACAACCCATGACGAATCACAATCCGCACACCACGGCTCTGCCCATTCACGCCCCCGACCAGAAGACCAAGCGCTGGGCGGCACTCGGTGTGCTCATGCTCCCGGTGCTCCTGGTCTCCATCGACAACACAGTGCTTGCCTTCGCGGTGCCCGCAATCGCTAAGGCGCTGAGCCCCTCCTCCGCGGAGCAGCTGTGGATCGTTGACTCCTACTCCCTGGTGCTCTCCGCCCTGCTCGTGCCCATGGGCGCTATCGGTGACCGCATCGGTCGCCGCAAGCTGCTGCTCATCGGCTCGACCGGCTTCGCGGCAATCTCTGCGCTCGCGGCATTCGCGCCCTCCGCGCTGATGCTCGTGGTTGCCCGCGCCCTGCTTGGCATTTTTGGCGCCATGCTCATGCCGGCAACCCTGTCGATTATTCGCAATATCTTTGTGGATGCGACCGAGCGCCGCATCGCTATTGCCGTGTGGGCTTCGGGCTTCTCGGCGGGTGCGGCGCTGGGCCCGATTGTGGGTGGTTTCCTGCTGGAGCACTTCGACTGGGGTTCGGTGTTCCTGCTCGCTGTGCCGATTCTGATTCCTCTGCTGATTCTCGCCCCGATTATGGTTCCCGAGTCGAAGGACCCGAACCCCAGCCCGGTGGATCCGCTGAGCATCCTGCTGATTATGACCGGCATGACCGGCATTACCTTCGGTCTGACTCACACCTCCGAAACCGGGTTCGATGCGGTGGCTATCAGCACCATCCTTGCCGGCCTGTGCTTCATTGTCCTGTTCGTGCTGCGTCAGCTCAACCGCGAGAAGAACGATATTCAGCCCATGCTGGATGTGCGCCTCTTCCGCAACACCGTGTTCACCGGCGCGATTACCGCAAACCTCATCTCCATGATGGTGGACGTTGGCTTCATCTACTTCGCCTCCCAGCACCTGCAGTTGGTCTCCGGTCTGCCGCCCATGTACGCCGGTATGCTGCTGATTCCCGGTACCCTGGCGATCATTATCGCCGGTCTGGTGATTGCGCGCGTGGCGGTGCACTTCCACCCGGCGCAGGTGGTGTCTTTCGGTCTGGCGCTCCACGCTGCCGCGTTCGCGGTGCTCGCCTTCCTGGGTGCGCACAACGACTTGGTGATTATCCTGATCTTCATTGTGCTCGGTACCGGCATCGGTATTGCGCAGACCATTTCGAACGACCTGATGCTCTCCAGCGTGCCGCCGCGTAAGGCTGGTGCGGCATCCGCGATCTCGGAGACCTCCTACGAGACAGGTACGGTGCTCGGCACCGTCATCATTGGTGGCATGCTCACCGCCGTCTACCGCGCAAATGTGGTTGTACCCGACGGCCTGGATGAGACTCTTGCCGACCACGCTCACGAAACCCTCGGCGGTGCCGTGACGGTCGCAAGCCAGGTGGGTGGCGAGCAGGCGAACCAGCTGCTCTCCTCCGCATTCGCTGCCTTCGACTCCGGCGTGGTGCTGAGCTCCGCATTCAGCGCCGTGCTCATGGGTGTTATGGCCGTCATTAGCTACTTCATGATCCGCAAGGCTCCTCGCGAAATGAAGCCTGCTGAACACTAATACAGCGCACTAAACCTCATAGATAAGCCCCGCCTGCCGTTGCTCTTAAGCATCGGGAGGCGGGGCTATTTTTACGCACCCACCTGCGCATTTAAAGGTTCAGCACAGGTGCCGGTGGTACGGTAAAACAGCGGGCATCAGCCCCGACCGCAGAGGAACCAGCGGCTCCACACAATCAAGGAAGAACGCCACCATGGGACTCAAAGACTGGATAGCACCCTTTATTACGCTACTCATTGGTGCTAGCACCATCTTCATCTCCTACAAGAACTACCAGGCGCAGGCGGCGGCAAAACCCTCCGAACTGGCGCGCCTAGAGCTGTGGAGCAAGCTACTGACCGAAGCTGGCATGGACATCAGTGCGCTACCCGACCCGGAGAGCCTCACCTCCGACCAGCGCGTCGTCCTCGAAAACTACCGGGTCTTCCTCAAGCGTGCGTCCCTCGAATCGAAGCTGCGTAAAGTTGGCATCGACAGCAACCGTATCTTCAGCCTGCTCATGAAGCGTGCGCACTCTTCCGTGAAGCCTACGCCCATCCCCATTGGCGACTCGATTAGCTACTACCGCCTGATTCTACGTGCCCTGCTGTACATTTGGGTTCCGCTGGCCGTGATTTTCATCGGCGTGCCCATCATCGTGGTCACCATCGCCTACCTGATTGGCCTGTTCACGAACCACCGCGGCAATCTGTCTGACTTTGCACTCTCCCCGCTCGCCGTGGTGCTCCTGATTGTTGGTGCGGTCGCCGTCGGTGCCCTCGTGTACCTGCAGAACCGCATTATCTCCGCCATTATCGCGAACAATGTGTACTTTTACTTCTGGGATATTTACGGCTCCAAGAAGGGCGCTCGCGACTCCAAGGACGCCTACAGCGAGCGCCTGGCGGCTAAAACCTACGCCGACCAGCTGTTCCTCGGTCAGCAGGAGTTCGCTCACCAGTTCCGCGAGAACATGTACATGGCGGGTATTCAGGAGATTGATGAGTACCCGCGCGTGCTCAGCGACAGCGTGATGCTGCCGCGCAACTACCGGGTTGCGGAAACCACCGAGGGTGAGGACCGTATCGACCGCTTCGTGAACTGGGTGCGCTCCAAGATTGGTTTTGAGCGCCTGGAACCGCGCATCATCTACAGGCTCGAACATAAGGACGCGCACAAGGATGCGAAGAAGGAATCCGCGCACGGTGAGCCGGTAGCTACTGAGCAGCCTGTTTCTGGGCAGCCTGTAGAGGCGCCGGCTCAGGATAAGCCGGAGGATGCACAGAAGGCTCCGGAGGCGCCTGCCTCTGCGGAGTCCGCCTCGGAGGAGCCCATCGTCGCGGAGGTGCCCGTCGAGGCTCCCGCCGAGGTACCTGCCGATAATCTGGCTGATGCGCCCACCGAGCCCGTCACCGGAGGCGCCACTGACTCTTCTGCCGCAGTCGAGGTATCTGCCGTTGCTGGGGCAGACGACCCCACGGAGGCGTTCAACCCCATCACGCAGAACGCCGCTAGTAATGAGAAGAGCGGCGATGATAAAGCCGCCAGCGAGAAACCCAAAAACTAAATAGCCCACCCGGAACACGGAAAATCCCCGGAGCATAGAAAATCCCTGGGGCACAGAAAATCCGGGCATGAGAAAGGGTCGCAGCCTACGAATCGCCATTGAATCGTAAGCGTGCGACCCTTTTCCTTTCCCTTCAAGGAGGAGCAGAATCGGAGGTACCGCCCGACCAAGAAGAGTCAAATGATGCGCCCCTCCACCGGTAGAGGTTGCCTGGCAGAAGAACCCACCGAAGCAGGTTGGCAGAGCGCCCGGCAAAGGGTGCATCACGCTTGAGGAACCGCCCCAAAGCCCACCAAAGAACGGGCTGAGGGAACAGAAAACCCCGAGCTGGCGCATCGTCTACATCTTCAGATTTCTTGCATCTTCAGAAAATAACTACATCTCGGGGTAGGGGAGGGCGATTCGCGCTCCGGGTGGGACCTACCCTCTCCCACCCGGAGGCGAATCCTAGGGATGTTCGCAGTGTAATGAATACATCCCACCGAAATCCCTAACGAACGTTCGGGGTTTCAGTATGAGCGGTATATGAGCCTACCGCAGTCTATGCCGCAACCTCGGGGTTACGGGAGATAACAACCTTCACCACGTTGTGCTCGGCAGCGTGGCTGAACAGGTCGTAGGCTTCCTCGAACTGGTCGAACGTGAAGTAGTGGGTTGCCATCGCCTTAGCGTTCAGGCGACCCGAGCGGACCATGTTCAGCAGGTTACCGACGGTGTTGCAGTTGACCAGGCCCATGTTGATGCGAACGTTAGAAATCCACATGGTGTTCAGGGGCAGCTCAACGGGCTTGCCGTGCACGCCAGCGTTAGCGATGTTGCCGTAGGGGCGAACAATCTTGGTGCAGGTCTCGAAGGTCTGCGGAACACCCACAGCCTCAATTGCCACGTCCACGCCTAGGCCGTCGGGGGAGAGGGCCTTAATCTTCTCGATAAAGTCCGGGTCGCCCGCATTGACCTTATCGGTGGCGCCCAGCTCCAGTGCCTTGTTCATGCGGTTGTCGTCAAAGTCGATGGTGATGACGCGGCCGGCACCGCAGAGGTTAGCGGTCATGATTGCGCCCAGACCCACGGGGCCTGCACCCACGACAGCGACGGTGTCGCCGGGCTTGGTGTTGCCGTTCAGAATACCGATCTCGAAGCCGGTGGGCAGTGCGTCGGTGAGGAAGAGGACGTCCTCATCGGTCAGCCCCTCCGGAACCAGGTGGACCGAGGTCTCTGCGTAGGGAACACGCACGTATTCTGCCTGGGTGCCGTCAATCATGTAACCGAAAATCCAGCCGACACCACCAACGGTCTGGCAGTGCGAAGGCTGGTTCGCCTTACAGTAGGAGCACTTACCGCAGCTGGTCACGGCGGGGATGATGATGCGGTCGCCGACCTTCAGGTCAGTCACCGCGGAGCCAATCTCGGTAATGGTACCGACAGCCTCGTGGCCGAGGATACGTCCGTGGTCCACCTCGGGGCAGTCGCCCTTCAGGATGTGCAGGTCAGTACCGCAAATGGTGGTGGTGTCGACACGGGCGATAACGTCCGTGGGCTCAAGAATGGTGGGGTTCGGGACTTCCTCCCAGGCGCCCTTCTGGTCGGGGCCGTGGTATACATATGCCTTCATGATAACTCCTTCTTTGAAGCTCTAATGAGGGTGCAGTGACTGTTTTATCACTACATGTATCAACCCATAAGAAATATTTGATAGGTTGTATTTTCATTAAACCCGACATGTTGAATTATGCGCTTTTATTACGCGGAGTGTATCTTTTGGTTCTTTAAACATGAACATGATTCACTTTGGGTATTTAAGACCTGTAAAAAACGCACGAGGCGCACCCCTCAAACAGGGATGCGCCTCGTGCGTTTAATCGAGGAAAGTTGGATTGAGTCGAGGTTGAGCTGGGTTTAATTCTTCAGCTGGGCACGCGCTCGCGAACGAACCGCCGTCACCGCCCACACCAGCACAAAAGCCGCCACCATCGACAGCACAATCGTGCCACCCGTCGGCAGGTTAAATGCCCAGGACAGGTACAGGCCAACAATCGAGCAGATACCGCCAAACACCGGCGAGAACACCATCATCGACCCCAGTCGGCGGCACGCCAGGCGGGCTGCCGACGCCGGAATCACCAGAAGCGCCAGCACCAGCACATTACCGAGCGTCTGCAGACCCAGCACCACAGAAATGGTCACCAGAACGTACAGCACAATATCCAAGGCAAGCACCGGCAGGCCCATCGCGCGGGCACTCTCACGGTCCAGGCTGACCGTCACAATCTGGCGGTGGAACAGCCACAACACCAGCAGAATAACGGCACCCATAATCGCCGCCTGGGTAATGTCCTCATTCGAAACACCCACAATCGAGCCGAACAAGAAATCCTGCACCGACCCCGAATAGCCCGGTGCCAATGAAATAATCACAATACCCAACGCAAAAGACGCCGCGAAGAAAATACCGATCACGGAATCCTCGCGTAGCCGCTGATTCTGGCTAAAAATAGCGACCAGAATAGCCGTCACCACGCCCGCAGTTAGACCGCCCATGACCAGGTTGCCACCCAGCACGAACGCCACCGCAAGACCCGGGAACACCGAGTGCGCCACCGCATCGCCAATGAAGACCATGCCGCGCATCAGCACGTGGCAGCCCACCACGCCGGTCACCACCGACGCGAGCAGCACCGCCGCCAGGGCGCGCGGAAGGAACGCCAGAGACGGGTTGAACAGATCGGCAAGAAAATCGATAGGAGTAATCAACGGGCACCCCCGGTAGAAGCAGAATCAGCGTGGGCGGGGGAGAGAGAAGAGTCAGAAGCGCAGGAATCGGGTAGCTCGTGGCCGTACTCATCCAACGCACCACCGGCACAGGTGAAGCCCGTGCGGGCGTGGCCCTGCGCCTCCTCAATATCGTGACCGTGCAACCACGTATGTAGCTGCTCCAGGCTAAAGGAGTCCGCCGGACCATCCAGGTGAATATTGCCGCGCACGCCGCACAGGCGCGAACAGGACTCACGCGCCGCCAGCATGTCATGCGTAGACATCAGAATCGTGATGCCCTCGCCCGCCAACTCACGGTACAGGCGAGTCAGAGTGGTCTGAGTCGGCGCGTCCACGCCCGTAAACGGCTCATCCAGCAGCAGCAGGGAGGGGTTCGCCGCCAAAGCGCGCGCCAAAAGAACCCTCTGACGCTGACCACCGGAAAGCTCCGCAATGGAAGCATCCTGCAGGTGCAGAACATCGGTGCGTTCCATCGCCGAAAAAACCTGAACCCAATCCTTCTTCGCCGGGCGGCGGAAGAACCCAATCTCACGCACGCGACCGGTCATCACCGTGTCCTTAACGGTCAGCGGAAAATCCCACTGGAACTGGTGCTTCTGCGGCACATAACCAATATGCGCACGCGCCACACGCGGCGACTCACCCAGCACCCGAACCTGACCGGACGCCGGGCGAATCAGACCCAAAATGGTGCGCAGTAGCGTGGTCTTACCGGCACCATTAGCACCAATCAGACCCGCAAACTCGCCACGCTCCAGGGTCAGGGACAGATCCTTGAGGATGGAACGGCGCGCGTAGCCGGCGTACAGGTTTGAAATCTCAAGAACGGGTTCAGTACCCGCTGTTACCGATGCGCTCACGAACGGTCACCGCGCACTTCATCCAGAGCCTCACGCTGCGCGGAGGAGCGGCGACGGAACGAAAGGAACGCGCCTACGGCGATCACAGCTGCCACGCCTGCGGCAATAGCACCCCAGGGGATAGTGAACTCTGCCTTGTAACTGCTCTGGTCGCTCGCCGCGGCGGCAGACGAAGAACCGGACGCCTGAGTACCGGATGCCTGGGTACCGGCGGCCTGAGAAGTAGCAGAAGCCGAACCTGAGGATGCAGAACCGCGAGCCTGCGCTTCCATCGCGTACAGGGCATCAGCGCTCGCAGAATCACCCACCGCAAACTTCAGGTAGCGGGTATCAGAGACGGTCGAACCGTCAGACAGCTCAGCGCTCGCGGTGACCTTCAGCAGGTACTCGCCCGGGGCGGTGAACACCCAGTTCGCGTGGGTGTGAGTGTTCTTCTCAACCCACAGCTTCTGCGGCTCACTCTTGGTCGAGGACCACAGCACCTGCGGCGCCGAGAAGTTGCCGTTCTCCAGATACAGGCTGAACGTGCCGGGGCCGCTCACCTGCTCCAGGGTCAGGTTCACGCCGCGGTTCAGCTTGGACACCAGCTGCGGATCCTGAGTGTTCCAACCCGGCCAGATCACGCCCTTAGTTTCGGTCTGCGGAATGACGTACACCTTAGAGCCGGCGGGCGCACCCACGAAGGAGTAGCGCGGGTCGTTCGGCACCTCAAGGATCGCCTGGTCGCTACCGCGGTAGATGACCTCGTCCAGGCTGCGCCAGACGGGGGTTTCGCCGTGGTCGTCGTGGAGCATGAGCTCAAACTTGCCGTTGTTGAAACGAGGACCCATATCCACGTGACCGGCGGAGATTTCAATGCGGCCGGATGCGACCGGCTGCTCCGCCGACAGGGTCTGGGTGAGAGCGCGCTCGCCGCGGCTCAGGTTGCTGTCGCTCGGCTGAGCGGAGGCGCTCTCGGCGGTTGCCGGGGTGGTCTCCGCGTGTGCCACACCCAGGGGTGCGAGCATGAGGCTAGCGCTCAGAGCCAGGGCGGACAGGCTACGAGAAGAGCGGGTGGTTGAGTTCATCATGAGGACTTCCTTGAATCATGACCTAGGTGGTGTGTGAAAGATTATCTATATGCTGATACGGCTATATGAGCTTGTGGGTAGCTTAAAAACCGGGTTACGAGGTGCTAGCCTCCGAGCAGCTAGCGCCCGAAGAATCGCCGCCAGAACTAGCCCCAGAACACAGCGCAATCGTGTGAGCATTCGCCAACATCATCTGCGCGTAGTGAGGAGCCTGCGCATCCAGGGTGTCCGAATAGAGCACCCCGGTACGCACCTGCGCCTCCCGAGCCAGCTCCGTGAGAACCGGTGAACGCATTGCCGTGGACTTATCCAGATAAATCGCTGGAACCTTCAAATCCTCGACCGTGCGGCGCAGGCGCTGACGCTGCTGAATGCTCGGCTCGCCGCTGGCACTAGCACTCACAAAGCCGGCAATGTGCAACCCGTAGGTGCTCGCCAGGTAGCGGTAGCCGTCGTGCGTGGTGACCAGGTTGCGTGCCGCCTCCGGCAGGGCACCGTACACCTGACGCAGCTGAGCGTCCAGGGCGTCAAGCTCCTTCATGACCTGCTCGGTGCGGGTCGCGTACTCGCTCGCACCCGCCGGATCGGCGGAGGTGAGCGCGTCACGAATGACCTGCACGCTCGCCTTCGCATTCGGTACCGAATGCCAAATGTGCGGGTCGATTTCGCCGTGTACGTGCTTGCCCAGAACAGCCTGCGCCAGCAGGTACACCTGACCGCGATGCTCCGAAGCGCCCGAGCGCAGGAAACGGTAGCTACCGCCTGCGGGCACCTCCTGCAGGGTGCGGGAGGGGACCGCGACCACGGTGCGGTTCAGTTCGTGCTCCACGGCGCCCTGGGAGGAGTCCGCGCGAAGTACGAGCCTGCCGTCGCCGGTGCGTGCCGTAATATCGGCGTGACCTGCAGAAAGAACCTTGATGTCCGAGGTAGAAACGTTCTGCTCCTTCGCCAGGCGGTCTACCAGCTCCTGTGGGTCACGACCGACCGCACAGTACAGGGTGCCGCGCGAAGACCGCACCGATTCCGGCGCGTTGACCGCGGTGGCGCTCAGCTCAATGGCGTACTCGCCGGCATCACTAAACGCCCACGACAGGTGCGTATGCGCCTGCAGGGGTAGCTCCAGCGAACCCATATCGCCGGTACGAATCGCGGTGTCCCCCTCACGGGTGAGGTTCACGCCGCGCGCATGCGAATCGCACAGCATCTCCACCGCGCCGAAGGTCTGCGTAATAAACGCCGCCAACTGCGCATTCGACGAATCGGTGGCGGTGCGCGCCCGCACGCTGTGCACCTCAAAGCGCATGCCCGCATCCGAAGAATCGGCGGGGGCGGACTCGTTCTGCCCGCCCTCTTCAACACGCAAACCCAGCCAGATGGAGTCCAGGGAGGCATCCTCAACAATGGCTTCCAGCTTGCCGCCGTACTGCTCAATCTTCTCCGCAACTGCCACGGACACAACGCCTGCGGGCAGGTTCGCCTCAACCATTTTGCTGAGCTTACGCTGCTCCAGCAGCAGACCGTTCGTCAGAGCGCAGCGGGCGTAGGCGACATCGCGGATATCGCGCAGGCTCGGCTCATACGAGTGCGGGTCGGCACCGGCAGGCACCAGGGAGTGCACGCTGGCGCGCTCTCCTGCAATCTGCTGCGCCAAGTCCGCCAGGATCGGGGTCGTGGCAACCACGCGCATCCGGTCGGAGGAAGCGTTCACGGTGCTGGCGCATCCGCTCAATGCGAAGGCACCAGCCCCCACCCCCGCACCCACCGCAATACGGGAGGCGAGGGTGAGGGCGGTACGCCGACTATAGGTGTGCGCGCCGGTATGCCCGCTATGCGGTGTCACCGCTGCGGCCCTTTCGGCGTGCCGAACGCAGAATCATGGCACCGAGTGCCAGCGCCAGAATGGAGGTGCTGACCATGAACGGGTCGATGACCACACCGGTGTTCGGCAGCTTACCCGCCGCAGCTGCCTTCTGTGCGTTGGCGAGTTCCTGGCTGGTCAGGGCACAATCCTCACCGGAGGCGGTCTTACCGACGATGCGCACCTTGGATCCGTCGGGCTTGGTGACGATGCCGGTGGCTTCGTCGACGGTGCCGTTGACGGGGTTCTTTGCGGTGCTCTTCTCGCCGCCGTTGTTGGCGCCGTTAGCGCTGTTAGCGTTGCCACCGTCCTGCTTGGTGTCTGCCGCACCCTGCGCGTTGTTGCTTGCCGGGGCGTTATCGGGGTTGCCGACGGTGAAGTGCAGAACCGATTCGCTGCTGACCTGCTGACCGTTCTTCAGGCGTGCAGTCCAGCCGATGGTCACGGTGTAGCGACCCTCGGCGGTGAACACCCAGTTGCTGTGCTGGTGGGTGTTTGCAGGCACCTGGAAGGAGCCGCCGCTCCGCGAATCGAAGACCTTCTGACCGGCGGAACCGAAGTTGCCGGAGAGGAAGGTGGACATGGTGCCGGGGCCCTCAAAACCGTTGAGGCTCATGGTGACGGGGCCGTCGAGCTGCTTGAGCAGTTCGGGGTCCTGAGTGCTCCAGCCGAGCCAGGGCACGCCCTGCTGCTGGGTTGCACCGATCATGTGCACGGGGGTACCCGCCGGGGCGATGTTCTCCATGCCTGCGGGCAGGTTAATCTTCGCGGCGTCATTGAGTACGAACTCGAGGGCGCCGGGGGAGACGTGGCGGGCGGGGCTGGTACGGTCGTCCTTCACACTGCTGGTGAGGTTGCCGCCGTTGAGGATCGGGCCCACGTCGAAGTGGCCGTGGGTGACTTCTTCACGGCCGCTGTGCTCAGCGGTATTGACCACGGCGAGGGTGGGGATGCTGGTCGGTGCCTGGGCTGCCTGATTGCTCTGCTTGTTGTCCTTCTGAGCGTCCTTAGAGTCCTTGGCATCTTCCGCGGGAACCTCGGTGGCGATGCACTGCTGGTTCAGGCTACCGGGCAGACCGGAGGACAGCACACCGTTGCCGGTAATGCCGCCGCCGTTGCCGGGTGCGGTGACGTTCTGGGCGTTGGAGCCCTTCACGCTGGATTTCTTCGCGCTGGTGGCATTGCCGTCCTTGTTTTCGCCCTTGTCAGATTCGTTATTAGTGTTGTCGGTGCCGCTGATAGCGGTTACACCGGATCCACCCTGGGATGCCTGCTCACCATTCGCCGCCGCCTTCGCGCCGTTCGGGTCGGTCACCTGCGCGGCGTTCTGACCGTTCACGGATCCATCCACGCGGCGAATACCGGTGGATGCGCTCGCCTCAGCAGAAGCGCTCGCCTCAGCACTTGCGGAGGTAGATGCAGAAGCGGATGCACTGGGGCTGCTGGTGGCGCTCTCGGTAGCGGTGGAGGTCGCCTCGGGGGTAGTGGTTGCCTCGCTCGTGGCGTCCTTGGTTGCTTCCTTTGCGGCGTTCTGCGCGTTCAGGAGCTTGAAGCCGTCCTCAGCGTTAGTGCCCACGGCGATGGTGTAGGTCGCCTCGGAGCTGACCGGGGTGCCGTCGGCAAGGGTTGCGGTGGCACGGAAGGTCAGCTGGTAGATGCCTGCGCGGGTGAATGCCCAGCTGAGGTGCTCGTGGCCGCCAGCGGTGATGGTGTGCGGTGCGAGCTGGTCGTTGGTGCTGAAGACGCGCGGGTTGTCGCGACCGGATTCGGTGAAGACTTCGGCGCGGCCGCCTTCGGGTACGCTGCTGCGCACGAGTTCAAGTTTGATGGTGTTGTCCTTGAGCGCGCCGGGGCGGATTCCTTCCGCACCGAGGCCGGGGTAGAGCAGGCCGCGGGTGCGGGTGGAGGGAATGTAGAAAATGTCGGTGCCTTCGGGGGCAATGTAGTCGTAGCCTGCTACGACCTTGGTGTGTGCATCCTCGACGTCGGGCAGGTAGAAGACGGTGCGGGCGGGGTTGAATCGTCCCTGCTGGCCGGGGCCGGTGTCTGCGAGGGTGGCGAGGGTGAACTGGTTGCCGTCGAGGAAGGCGTTGAGCATTTCGGTGTGTACGCCCGCGATGACGTAGTCACCTTCGTAGTTGACGTAACCGCGCGACTCGGTACCTGCCTGGGTGCCGGTCTGGTTTTCCTGCGCCTGTGCGGCGGTGAAGGTGCCGACCTGGGGGAGGGCGAGGGGTGCCCCGAGTGCGAGGGTGCATCCGAGGGTGGTTGCGCTGAGTAGGCTCAGGGGTTTGGTGCGTCCTTGCATGGTGGCTCCTTGGATGACTGCTCGTTGGCTGGCGCGTTGCCCGATGCTTTCGGGGTTTGCCCGATGCTGGGTCCGGCGGCCTGTTGCCGGTTTCTCCCCTGCGTCCGGGGTGCGCTCTGCCGTGTTTTTCTCTTTGTGGATGTACGTGGTGTGCGTTTTTGGGCGCGCCTCGGCGCACACGTGTTTCTGAGAATCACTATACTCACTTAGGTTCTAAATGACAATTATTTGCAAAAGAGCTACCCTAGGAAATAGAAAAATGAGAAAGGTTGTCATGAGCTCTCAGAAGCAGACCCAACGACGGGTCACCACACACACCCCCGCACTCTTCATCCCCGGCGGCAAGCCCGCCCTCCGCCGCGCAGCCGCATTCCTTTCCGCCGCAGCGCTGCTCGCGCTCGCCGGCGCTGCCCCCTCCCTGCCCGCCGCCGCAGGCCCCGACGACGGCAAAATCGTCACCACCAAGGGCCACGTTGACGCCCCCAAGGCATACTGGGACGAGCAGAACGGCACCTTCGTCCTCATGAACGAGGCGAACCCCTACAAGACCGGTGCAGACACCTACGAACTGGACAAGACCGTCAACTGGGTCGGCAAGGGCTACAGCACCAGGGACGGCAAGTCGCAGTACACCATGACCCTGGGCGACTCGCCCTCCCTGGCGTTCCTCGGCGAACCCGGCCAGACCCTCTACATGGCACCGCACCTGACCTACGGCAACCAGGACCCCATCTGGGCTGGCCTGGGTGCCTCCACGAAGGTGCCCACCGAGCGTTTCCGTGACGGCGTGTTCGCTACCGACATTCTCTCCGTTGAGGGCCCCGGCCGTATGGAGCTCTTCCGCTACAACCCGGACGACGCCCCCGCTGACGTGTACCGCATGCTCTCCAGCAGCTCCACCGGCTGGCACTCCTGGCTGCTCGACAAGGGTAGCCACACCCACAACACCACGACCTTCACCCGCCCCGGCCGCTACGTGGTCACCTACCGCACCGTGGCGCGCTCCACCGACGGCCGCATCATTAGCTCCAAGCCGTCGAAGCTGGTCTGGCAGGTTGGCGGCATGAAGCCCGTGCTCGGTGACGGCACCCCCACCGCCGTGCCCACCGTCGACCGCTACAATGCGGCACCCGTCGGTGACCTGGACGCTGCAAAGTACATACTGTCCGTGGCACCGCACCGCCTGGACGCCGACCCGGCTAAGAACAAGGACGCCGACGACAAGCTCAGCGACATCACCTTCACCGCCGCGAACAAGAACCTCAAGGGCACCCTGACCCTGTACAACAACGGCTACTTCCTGACCGACCTGCCGGTCGTGAATGGTACCGCCACCTGGTCTGAAATGCTCGGTAGCGAGGGCTCCCAGCTGCAGGCGGTCTTCACCCCCGACACCTCCGACGAGAATAGCGCGGAGGCGTCCCGCTGGATCTCGCACAAGCTCACCTACGAGCCCGGCAAGGCTGAGAGCGTGTACAGCGATGACGGTAACGGCTCCTGGCCCGAAGAAATCCCGGATCAGGCGAACACCGTACTCAGCACCCAGCAGTACACGCCGACCAGCATGGACTACGACGTGACCGTCACCCCGAACGGCAACGGCTTCAGCACCGTTGAGGTTCGCTTCAAGGACCCGAAGGTGCGCGGCTTCATGCGCGGCGGCTTCTACGCCCAGGATGACCCGGTCTACCCGTACCTCGATCTGGAAGGCTCCGTCGAGGATGGCGTGGCGCGTTTTACCTTCCGTGACGAGTCGTTCTACAAGGGCACGGCTCTGCGCGTGAAGATGCTGACCCACCCGGATATGAACGCTTCCGCCTCCACCACTGAGGTGGCTGCGAACTACGAGCCGGGCACGAAGTACACCGCACACGGTGCGTTGGCTCCCGATAGTGCACCCATTAGCGATGCGCCGAAGCCTGCTCCGGTGGATCCGTCGCCGAGCGCTGAGCCTACGGTCGCGCCCTCTGCCGAGCCTTCTGCTGAGCCGAGCGAGGCTCCTTCCGAGGCTCCGACCGCTGAGCCCAGCACCGTTCCGTCGGTGTCTCCCAGCGAGGTTCCGACCGTGCCTGCGGTGCCGACCGCCTCTGCAGAGCCGAGCGTGCCTGCTCCGGCGCCCTCCACTCCGGCACCGTCTAGCCCCGCGCCCGCGAACCCGACCCCGAGCGCACCTGCTCCGACTAGCCCGGCACCGTCTGCGCAGCCGTCCACCCCCGGAACCCCGGGTAACCAGTGCGTGCCCGGCCAGATTGACGGCCGCACCAAGATTTCGCACGGCCACCTGGACATTCAGGCAACCCTGAAGGACCGCCAGCTGTCCGTGGGTCTGCGCGACGACAGCGGCATCATTGACGCCGATTCGACCGTGCGCCCGCTTGATTCGGTCGTGTGGACGGTCAGCGAGAACGCTCGCCGTGTGCGCACCGAACGTATGGCTGATGAGAAGCTGAACTTCATGGGCCCGGTCGGCACCGCCTTCTACGGCCTGCCGCAGACCCAGCAGAGCGGCCTGCCCTGGCCCGGCTACAACACGCAGGACATCGACTACTCGCAGCTGCGCGGCCCGGTGCGCCTGCACGTGGTTCCGAAGGTCATGCCTGAGGGTGCGCGCTTCGGCATGTTCACCGAGTCGCTGAACGGTGCGGATGTGCTGCTGGATTCGACGACCGGCAAGACCACGATCGACATTGATTACGCGACGCACGCGCACGCGAACTGGGTGTTCTCTGAGCCCGGCCAGTACATGTTTGATGTGCACTATTCCGCGACTCTGGCTGATGGTACTGAGGTGAACAGCCCGGTGCAGCAGCTTGCGGTTGCTGTGGGTAAGAAGGCGTCGGATGCGTGCTCGTTTGAGACTGCCGTGCCGAAGGACCCGAACGCGGCTAAGGACGACTTTAGCGGTGTGCGCCGTGTGGATTCGGCAACCCCGGGCGGTACCGCTGGTGCTAACCAGCCCGGCTCCGCGCAGTCTGGTGCCGCGCAGTCTGGTCAGTCCGGTCAGTCTGGTGCTTCTGGCGCTGCCGGTGGCGTGAACGCTCAGGGCTCCTCTGAGGGTTCGGCTGATGGTTCTGCTGGCGGCGTGTACCCGGGTGGTGTCTCCGGCGGTGGTACCGGTGGCGGCTCCCTGGGTCAGTCTGGTGTGTCTGCTTCTTCTGGCGGCGCTAGCTCCCAGCAGGGCGGCCTGGCACGTACTGGTTTTGGCGCGGTGTCTGTGGCTGTGGGCGGTGCGCTGGTGTTGGGTGCGGGTACTGTGATGGTGCTGCGTTCTCGCCGCCGCGCCTCCTAGCGCTCGCCGCGTGAGGACACGCTGATACGACAAAGCCCCCGCGGCTGAGAGGATGACTCTAGGCCGCGGGGGCTTTGTTTTTAATTTATGAGGTTGTTATTCTTTGATTTCTTCAAAGCGGGTCGTATCAAAATCTCGTTCCTTTTTAAGAGATGAGTTTGCGACGTGGAATAGGTATTTTTTGCCAGGTTTGACGGTCTCAACGTACTCGGGAATCTTGCGACCTTCCGGCGGCACAATCATCGTGAGAGTGCCGCATTCTTCTGTCTCAAAAACACCTTTGGGTCTAATATCATTCATGCCGCTTACTGTTCCGCCAATCTCTTTTGTATATGCCTTAGTTACGGTGCAGGTGGCGGTGATACCGTCACTGTCATCACGTGAGTATTTAGGGAAAACAAAGAACATGTACCAAAGAATGATGAACGAAATAATGAGTGCTATTCTCTGGCGGCGCTTGTAATTAATTTCCATTAACTGCCTCACTCTGGATTATAGAGTTTAAATATTAAGATTATTTGTCATTTTAGTCTATCCCATCGTCCAACATCTATATTGTTCAAATCTTTTACTTTTTCGTAAAATTCGGCATAGCGATCAAGACCATCTGAGATTTTATCCCTTGCCTTAGAAGCACCCTGAAGTGTTGACTCGGCGGCACGTCGTGATGCATTGGTTAAAGGCGCGCGATAAGCTGCTGCTTTCTCGGGTTCCATCTTTACTGCACCCTTTACTGTGGATTTGGCAAAGTCTTTAACAAATCCAGTCTCCATCTTATTTTCAAGAGTGACACCTGAAAGCTGCTCTCCCTTAATAACTGATTCAGTAACATACTGAAAATCTGTCTTTAGGGCTCCAATAGTGGCGTCAATTGCAGAATCACGAATGATTCCACCCGTCTTTCGCAACCCATTATTTAGCTTCTCACGGGTGGTCTTTTGTGCATTTTCCTGTACCTTCTGCAACGGTTTGGAGACAACAGAGGGGTCAACTTTTGTCTCATAGCCCTTAACGCCAAGACGAGATTTTGCAGACCAGCCAAGCTTAGCACCTGCCATAGAAGCCATAGAGCCGGTAGCAAACATTCCCAGAGCAGTCATAGGATTCTTATCCTTAACGGTATCGTCCATATAATATGACGCCACATTGTTAATTCCACCAGTGATGGTTTCCTTCGCTACATCATCGACGAGCTTGCTCTTATTCATCATTTCTCCGAACCCACGCGCATACGGGGTAACCGGAGCAGTTACCTTCGAAACCATAGCAGAAGTAGCCTGCTCTATCTTTGCTAACTTTGGATATTTAGTAGCCACATTTGAGATCTTCGTGACTCCGTTTGCCAGATTTTTCAAGTTGCTCAAACCGCCGGTTACCAAACCAGTTACAGCACCAGTGACAGCTCCCTTCAGAGCTTCCTTACCAGCTTTTGACCAATCAACCTTTCCGCCGGAAGCTTTCTGTTCAATTACCGACATACCGGCACCCATTAGCGCACCGGACACGCCACCAAGTAAAGCACCACCAAGGGGACCAGTACCAGCACCAACAGCACCAATCACAGCGCCAGCAATGACCATCGCACCGCCAACCACGTACTCCCAGTTTTCCCCGACCCACTTCTTAGTCTTGTCCCAACCGATCTTAACAATTGTGGTTGCTTTGTTCCATAGGTCCTTTGCAGAGTTAGTAGCAGCCTGATACAACTTCTTACCTTGATTCCACAAAGTTACTGCGCCACTAGCAACATTTGTTGCCGTCCTCTTGACCCAACCGGTAATACCAGAAGACGCTTTCTGCTCACGATACTTCTCAAAGTCCTCCACCGACACCGGCGACAAACCCCACGGATCCACCAAAGAAACCGGGTTACCACCCACCAGCGAGAACGGGTCAGCACCCCAACCAGCACCCACAGGCGCAACTAAAGGATCAGGCGCGGTAAAGCGACCCACACGCGAATCCACCACGCGGGCACCCAACACCTCAAAACCGGTAGAGCCCAGTACCACACCCGAAGCGGTAGAAACACCAACCAGCGAATCCGGTAACACAGGCGCAACACCAGCAGAAGCACCCTGAGCAGAAGGCACAGCAGGCGCCACAACACCCAAAGAAGCCCAACCGTACGGATCCAACAGACCGGCACCAGAACCAGCACCAGGAACCAACGAACCCACAGAAGGCATCGACGAGCCAGCTACACCCAGCACACGCGGAACAAACGAATTCTCATCCCACACCAGCGGGTGCATCACCGAAGCATCAAAACCAGCCACAGAACCAGCATTAGTACGAGCGCCGGTTGAGGGTACGCCAAATTCAGGTGCACCAGCAGGCGCACCACCGGCGGCAAGCACACGACCATCAGTAGAAGCACACAGCAGCGAGAAGGACACAGCAGAATCGTCAGTAGAGCCCCACGACGCCACCGAGCTCACAAACCCAGCCGCACCATAGGTCAACGACGAACCAGAACCATCCGAAGAAACCTGCAGAAGACGCGAATCATTACCGTCATACGAGAACACGCTCGTCGAGACCGGCACCAAGATGACGCCTTCAAGTTCCACGGACTCCGGGCACTGCGGAAGCCATGCCTGAGCATCCTCAACAGCAGACGCAAACTCAGCCGACTGGGAGCCGGGCTTCGCCTCATCCTGCACGCCATAGACGCATACTGCGCGAACGCGGGCACCCTCGTCAGTGACCAGCACCTTCACCCAAGCATTCTCGGGCTGGGCGCTATCAAAGTACTCAACACGCACCAGCGCACCAGCAACATCGTAGGCCCAGCGCAGGGTCTCCGTACCACGAACGGCAGAAGAGAGCATCTGGGCGTCAGTGTAGGTGTACATGACCAGGCCAGCAGGCGAATCCACACCGCTAATACGACCCAAATCATCACGAGTAATCTCAGTGTGCAGAGCCTCAGAAAAGTTTGCCTCAGCGGGCTGCTCGGTCACAGAGGTCATGTGCGCACCACGGTAACCAAACTCACGAACCCAAGTACCCGCCAAATCAGACACCTGCGCACGCACCAGCGCATCTACCGCGTTGTACTCGAAAGAAGACTCCACACGAGACTCAGAGGTAACGGCGGTTCCATCCAGACGGTACGCGGTGATGTCAGTCTGCTTGACCATACGGCCAGCAGCATCATACGCATAAGCGCTCGAACCCAGGGGGTGCACAAACTCAGTGCGCAGACCATCAGCGTCGTAAGCGTAGGACAGCTCATAGCCGCCAGTCTCGTCCATGTACGCGGTACGGAAAGACTCCGGAATCTGAGCACCAAACTCACGGCGCTGACGAACCAGACGACCCAAGCGGTCATACGACTCAACGGTCACTATGGGAGCACCAAACGCATCAACGCCCACATGGTCATAAGTCGTCATAGTACGGCGCGCAGAATCACGCTCCATACGGTACAGCAAAGAACCATTCACCGAATGGGAACAGGGAACACCGTCACGGTCATAACCGAAGGAATGTACAGCGCCATTACCGTCAGTGCTGGTCAGCAGACGACCGGCAGCATCATAGGTAGAGGTAGTGCGCACACCCAGCGGATTGGTTGCCGCCAGAACATTGCCCATCAGGTCATACTCGTAGCTGGTAATACGACCGGCAGGGTCCATCACAGAGGTAACGTTACCCGCCTCGTCATAACGGTAGTGGGTCACGCCACCGGCACCATTAGTCACCGCAACCACCTGAGAAGCGGCATCATAGGTGAACGAACGAGTACCCCACTTGTTATCGCGGATACTCTTCACACGGCCACAAGAATCCCAGGTGTAGAACACCGGAGAAGCCACACCAGAACCGGTAATGGACAGCACACGACCGCACGCGTCATAGCGAACGCGTGCCTCAGAACCGTCACCGTACACCTGGCGAATCAGACGGGAATCAGCGTCGTACTCGTAGCGAGTCACAGACTGCTCAGCAGTGCCGGCAGCCTCATAGGTTGCAGCCAGTCGACCGCACGCATCGTAGCTGTACTCGGTCACACGACCTGCAGGGGAAACCATGCGCACCATCTGGTTCGAGCCGTTGTACTCGTAGCGGCTCAGACCGCCCTCAGCGTCCAGAACCTGTACGGGGTTACCCGCGCCGTCATAAACCATCGTGGAGACAGTCGGGTCGTCAGCATCTGCACTAACCTGCGGGCCAGAATCCTCGGAGAGAACCTCGGTACGCACCGGGCGACCCAGGTGGTCGCACGAGATACGCACGCGATCAACACCATCATTAGTGGTGAATGTCTTGCGCGAGGAATCAACGGAAGTACGTACACTCACACCGGTCGGGTCAATCAATGCGGTCAGGGTGCTCGCGGCATCATACTCGCGAGTCCATACACCACCGGCGGGGTCAATGGTGCGAACCAGGCGCATCAAGCCATCGTAGGCGTAGCTGAACTGCGCACCACCAGGCAGGGTAATGCGGTCAATATTGCCGTTCGTATCAAAGGAACGCTCCATGCGGCGGCCCAGCGGGTCAACCACGGCAACAATGTCACCGCTCGGACCGTACTCGTACTCGGTACGAGCACCAGCAGGGTCCACCGAAGCCACCAGACGACCGCCAGCAGCGTACTCAAAACGCCAGCGGGAACCATCCGGGTCCTGACGGCACACCATGTGACCGGCAGAATCATAGGTGAACTCAGTCTCCAGCCCAAGAGCAGAAACAATCTTCACCAGGTGACCCGCAGCAGAGTACTCGCAACGGGTCAGCTGCTGCTCAGCATTACGAATACCGGTCAGCAGACCACACTCGTCATACTCCAAGGAGACAGTAACACCCTCAGGGCTCACCACACGCTGCAGCAGGCCGTCAGCCCACTCAAAACGGGTCACATGACCGTTGCCGTCGGTCATAGAAGAGGGGTTACGCTCAAAATCATTCGCGTACTCGTAAGTCACCGTAGTCATCGGGCTTACGGCAGGGCTCTGGGCAGACTCCTGCCCCGAAGTAGCCTCATCGAGGGTACGGCCCTGAGCCTCCGCCTCCAGGCGGGCACGACGAGCCAGACGGGCGGCACGGCGGGCACGCGGATCCGTCTCAATAGCGCTCATCGCCACGGAGACCACGCGGTCATGCTCGTCATACGCGAAGAGGGTTTCTGCGCCCTCATCGGTGACCTCGCGAATAATACGGCCGCGCTCATCGCTGTAGCGAGTAGTGCGGGAACCATCACGATCAACCACGCTCACACGGTTGCCAAAGTCATCGTAGGCATAGCTAGTACGCCCACCTTCCGCGTCGACAATGGCGGTCAGGCGTGCGTACTGGTCATTGACCCACAGGTTCGTGTAGGAGGCGTCTTCGTTAGAAACGTCAGTGATACCGTTCGGCAGGTAGCGGTAGCGAACACGACGACCGTATTCAGTGTCCTGCTCAGTAATACGGCCGGCAGGGTCGTAGTAGTTCGTCACCTCAACAGCGCCGGCACTAGCCACCACGCGGTGAATCAGGCCGGCAGCGTCATGTTCATAACGGCGGGTACCGGCGTCACCGTGTACAGCGCACAGGTGGGTACGACCATCAAGGGTAACGTACTCGTAACGCACCGACTGCCCACGAGAAGAATGAATAGCGCCGACAAGGCCGCCTTCGGTGTACTCCACGTTGATACGTGCACCGCGCTGATGCACGATAGCGCGAACACGACCCTCTTCATCGCGCAGGTATGCGACAGCAGTACCTGCCCCAGCGCTCATACCCAGGTAAACACCAGTGAGGCTGAAAATGTGCTGGGTTCCAGAGTTGTCAGAGATACGCAGCAGGGACGAGGCGTCATAGTCCGTAGCGTGCAAAATATAGCGCAGGGAGGGGTCAGCAATAGAGCCCTCTTCACCCATCAGCTGGGTAAGGGGCAGCTCTTCAAGCCACCACGCTTCACGCGGGGCACGAGCATAGCCGTGGGTGCCGTCCTCACGAATCATTCGGTCGAAGGTAACCTCACGACCGTCAGCCATCGTCCAGACAGCATTCTCAACGTTCAGCTGCACACGGCTCTCAATATTCGAGGACCAGCCCGCACCGAACACACCGGATACAGCGTGCTGACCGAAGACAGCCACGCTGTTGTACATGCGAGTTACAGAGCAAGCAGAAACCACGCCGGAGAACGCCATGTCGGTCTCTTCTTCAATGAAGTTACCGGTTGCAACGTTCACAGGGTCATTCACATAACCGCTGGTAGTGGACATTCCTACTACAGCCGGCGCTGGAACTTCCAAATCATGGCGCTCAGTACTAACGCCAGCTGCACTAATTGCACCTTCCAGAGTGGAATTAGCAACGGTAATAATCTGACTCGAGCTACCGTACTTTTCAAAAGTATCGGCTACGATGCCCAGCCAAGTCTTATCATTAGCGTTCGACTTATTCCACGCTTCAAACGTGCTGATGAGATTTTCAGCATCGACGGAGCCCCACTGGCACTTAACCATAAACTCTGTAGACAAGTTACGGAGCTTGCCAGGCTCAGCATCAAAGCTAGTACCAAGGTTCGCCAAAGTATTGGAGAGAGCACGCACAGTCGAAGGGCGCGCCGAAGAAACAGTCATACTCCCTGAGCGGGTCTCAGTACTCTCACGATGACCTAGCGATGTGGTGTCAATCGAGGTATCCGGCTTATACGATGTCGGCTTAGGCGGTTCACCTCCGAACGTTTCAACCCACCATTTACGGAAACCACCCAGGTCATGCTCATAGTGGTACATAAGGTCGCGGTTCTCATTTTCCTTATGAGCTGACTCTTTGAGGCGATCCACCACATCAGCCAGTTGACGGAAGATGCTGGCGATATCACGACCATCGCTAATGGTGGTATCAATATTTGCCGCCGCAACATCGGCGTAGTGACCTTTAAACTCCTCCAGAGCCGTTGTCAGTGAGTTCTTAAGAGGGGGTAATGCATTATCAATATTCTGCGCGACGGTGCGGCAGGCATTGGCGAGGGCATCCGACGTAGCATCATCGTACTTGACTTTTTCAGTATTCAGATTCATGCTCTGTTGTCTTTCGGTGTGGTTAGTACGGAAGTGTGGTGATTAAACAGATGTAGACAGACATGTACACCATGCCTGGAAAACAACGTGGGTATAACCGAATAACAGAAAACGCCGCCTACCGCTCACCGCCCCGTAGCCGGGGAGCGGGGCGGTAAACGGCGTTTACCAGGGAAGGCTTAGGAGCCGCCACCTGCCTGGAAGATATCGGTAGAAATCTGGTTGAGCTGCTCGCGCAGGTCAGTCAGTTCCTGAGTCAGGTTACGCAGGGTGTTTTCTACGCCGGGCCAGGTGTCATTGCGGAAACGCTCAGCCAGGGGGCCGTCCCAGTTGTTGGGGTCCTTCAGCTGGTTACCCTGCTGGTTGAGGTTGTTGATTTCGTTCTGCAGACCGCCATTGATGATGTTCTGGAGAGCAGTAATGGCATCCTTGGCTGCCTGCGATGAGAGTACGCGATCGGACACGATGTTCCTCTTTCGTCGTTGAGTTGCCGGAAGATGTGCATTAGATACGCGAATATCAAATACGCACCGTTAGTGCTTTGCACCACTTCGAACATTACACTATTTCGCGGCAAAGCGCACCCTCTGCGCCCTGTTGCGAGAAAAATTTCTCATTGTAGACATTGCACAACAGTGCGTGCATATACATTTATCTACTCTCATCAAGGGATTTCTCCCGCTACGGTATCCTTAGGAAATGCCAGCCCACTGGGGTGGCACCCTATCGATAGAATCACCAACCACATACGAAATGAGGACTTTCATGTCTGAAAACACCCCGCAGCCGGTTGCACCGCAGCAGCCGCAGTTCACCCAGCAGGCACCCGCCGCACAGCCCGCATACGGCGCACCCGTCGAGGCTCCGAAGAAGAAGTGGGCGGCAGTAACCGCACTGGTTCTGGGTATTATTTCCGCTCTGACCGGCATCCTTGTTATTGGTTCGTTCCTGACCATCCCGACCATTATTTTCGCTGTAATCGCTCTGGTCATGGTTAAGAACGGCACCGGCAAGGGTAAGGGCATGGCGATTGCCGCTCTCGTGCTGGTTCTGGTGGCGTATATTGCGACCTTTGCTTTCTTCCAGATTCGTGCGGCGAACCTTGAGAAGTCTAACCGAGAGGCCCGTGAGGTTATCCAGAAGTGCGAGAACCACGAGCCCGGCTACTACATCATTGAGAAGGATGGTAAGCGTTACTGCAACGCTGGCGGCTGGGTCTACGAAATGGACAAGTAAACCCATTCATACGGTCCGATAACAACCTTATTTCGAAACGGAGGGGTGTTCGTTCACGCGGCAGTCGCCGTACCTACGGGCGCCCCTCAACCGTATCTTCCGTGGGCGGTATGGCCTTTGACTACGGAGTACATCCTGGAACTCTTCGTAGAGTTCGGTGACTATGACCAGATGGATACCCTTCTCAAAAACCTCTGCTATGCTCGCACGTACGAGATTTCCTCCCCTGAGGCCGGGGAGTACTGACGGATCCCGGAGCACCTACAGCGCATCCTCGACCGCGCCGCGGCAGAGTCCAAATAGTTGAAAGGGAAATAGCATGAACGCATTTCTCAATGCCATAACCGACCCCAGGCTTCTCTTCATGTGGCTCAGTTTTATTTTCTTGGCTCTCGCATCTCTATTGCTGGGTATGGTCGAACACTGGCCGTGGGGTGCGATATTCTTCGTTGGGGGGCCTGTGACCCTCCTGGCTCTAGACATGGCACATGATGAAAGCATTGCAGGCAAAGCAAACGGTGGCCCTTTCCACCACTTCTTTATCTTTGTTTTCTCCTTCAGCGCGGTGGGCTTGATTGTGCTGACGGTTCTTACGGCTTTCGGTGTACTCAAAGGGGATACGACTCCGTGGACCCCGGAAACGAACTTCGCTTCCTGGTATATAGCTGCCGGGTCGCATATCGTCCTTGTCCTAGCCACACGCACCGACCCCAAGAACGGCGCCCCTGACCTGCAGCGCATGGAACAGCTGGATAGGCGCTCAACCCGTGTGGGTGTTGTGACGGCGGCTATTTTTGCGGTTCTGTGCCTTGTGGTTCCCCTGATTAGTCTCTCCGCTACAAGCTATGATTCACTTGCCCTGGCGTTGACGCTCCTCCTTACCCCGTGGTTCCTATACTTCGTGCGCGATGGTCTTTTCTACCTGCACCACCCGCGTTTTGAGGAGGGGTCCGAGGGGTACCGTACCCTGCGTGTCGTGTGCGTCGGTATGGTGGGGATGTCTTGCTGTATCTCGTTGGTGTACATGATCAACACGCTGAACCGTTCAGAGTGGCTACCCGCGCTACTTTTCATGGTATCGATGGTGACAACTGGGTGGCTGGTGAAGCAGTACGTCACCGTGGGTATCACCATTAAGGAGGAAGACAAGGAGGACCCGGAGGCTGAACCTGCAGCAGACTAAACCGTGGAGCCCCGTGGGTTGAGGAGCATTGTGCACCAAAGCGCACGATCTAGGATGATTCGCCCGCCGGGGTATCCTTGGGGAAGGTACGCCACCTGCCGGTGGTGCGCTTCCGGATATTCACCAACCACACGAAACGAGAACCCACCATGCGTATTTTCCTCACTGTCTTCTGGGGCGTTGATGCGTTTGGTGCTCCCGTGGTGACGGTTGAGTCGTATGACCGTTTGGGTCGTCTGATCCGTCAGCGCCGTGAGTTTGGTGCTCAGATTCCGGAGTCTTTCCGTACCGCGTACATGGATGAGACTGGCGGCTATGAGCTGTCCTACGCTTATGACGCTGATGGTCTGCGCACTGAGTTTGTGCACCCCCTGGGTTCGAGCGCTTACGCGTATGATGCTGCTGGCCGTATGGTCAAGCAGACTGACATTACCGCGTACCGTCTGGATGGAACCGCCGTTACTTCTGAGTCTCGTGTGGAGTCTTCCTTCGAGTACAACGCGGTAGATGCGCTGGTGCGTGCGCAGGTGTCTGATCTGGCGGGTACTTGGGTTCGTGAGTTTGGTTACCGTGGCGCGCACATGACCTCTGTGACCGAGCAGCCCGCTGTGGCAGCCTCTTCTGAGGCTCTGCACACTGAGATTATTCGTGATGATCTGGGCCGTATTAGCGGTGTGGATTCGCCCGCTGGCCTGGTCATGTACACCTACACTGACGCGCAGATGCTCTCGTCTGCCGTTCGCGGCACCGAGACCCTGCGTTGGACCTATGATGCCGCTGGCGCGCTGGTGCGCGTTGAGTACTTTGATAGCGCCCAGCCTCAGCACGCTTGGGTGAAGGTGCTGGTCACTGATGAGGGTGCCCGTGTTCGTGCAGTGTGCGTCTACGGTGTGCAGGATGAGGCGAAGGCTGGCTCCCAGTCGGCTGAGTTTGCCTCTGCTGTTGAGGATGCTCAGGCGTGGCTGCCGCAGTGCCCGGAGTCTGTAGAGCTTGAGGGCGTCACTTTGGTGCCGGTCTCGACGAGCGTGTTCTCGTATGACGGTAATGATTCGCGTCTTTTGCAGGTTTCTTCGGATGGTTCCGGCTCGTCCTTGACTTATGGTGCGGCTGGGTTTGTGAGCTCGGTGGCGTCGTGGGGTTCTGCTGAGGATTCGGCTGTGTCCTTCTCGCTGCTGTGTGCTTCTACTGATGGTCGTGTGCTTGCTGCTGGTGGTGCGCCTGCTGGGGTACCTGAGTTTGGTGTGCCCTCAACCGGTGCTGGTGTTGGTTCTGTGGCTGGTTTTGATGCTTCGGTGATGCATCCGCTGGTGTGGGATGAGAATTCGTTTGTTCCGCGTGTGCTGGGTGTGGGCGGTTCGTCGGTGTCTTCTGTGGGTTCGTTGGTTCCTGGTGCTGGTTCTGGTGCCGGTTTGTTGGATCCGTATGGTTGGGCGTCTTTGGGTGTTGTTGCGCCTGCTGTGCCTTCTGCTCAGGGTGCTTCTGCTACTGGTGGTGTGCCTGTGTTGCCGGATTCGCTGGTTGGTGTTTCTGCGGCTTCGGGTGTGGTGCTGGGTTCTTCTGGTTTTGAGGTGTTGGGTGCCCGTGTGGTGGATTCGCGTGTGGCTCGTTTTACGGCACCTGATCCCCTGAGCGCACCGGTGGGTGCTGGTTGGGGTGCTGATCCGTTCTCGTTGGTGGGTGGTAATCCGGTTTCTTTGGTGGATCCGTGGGGTTTGTCGCCGGTGTCGGTGGAGGACTTTGAGAAGTATCGCGAGTCCTGTGCTGATAGGGGCGTGAACGGCTGGCTGAATCGTAATGCGGATGCTATTCAGACCGCGTTAACGGTTGTAGGTGTGGTTGCATCTGTTGCTGGTCTAATTGTCGCAGGACCGGTAGCTCTTATCGTTGCAGGAGTTGTTGCTGGCGCTTCGCTTGCGGCAGCTTCCTCAATCTCAAGTAACCGAGATGAGAATGGCCGTGTGAACTGGGGACGTGTTGGAATTGATGCGGCAATTGGTGGAGCTTTTGGCGCTATCGGCGGTGGTATTGCAGGACAGGGTCGTAATATGATGGTTGCCTTGGGTCGCACCAAAGCCGTTGGTGCTCTAGAACAAGCTATCACCGGTGGATGGTCGAAGGGTGCGAAGGTATTCGCGACCAGGGCGAGCGTGCATGCAATTCCCGAGGTTGTAGCCAACTTTGTGGGCGGTTTTGAGAACCTTGCCCATGATGCTGTGAATGGCAAGATTGGTGATAAGGGGCAGTATTCTATTCGCGAGCATGTGGTTTCTACCGTCAGCGGTGGCATCTTTGGAGGTTTGTCCAATGCTGCTCCCCGTGCACTTGCTGGTTCGTTAGCCAAAAAGGCATCTCCAACCCTCATTTCGACGATGGAAAAAACATATCAAAAAACATATGATAGTGCGCGAAAAGTAAAGAATAAGATAAGCCCTTATGTTCAAAAGATAAATAATGAAAAGATTACTAATGCATTTGATTTTACCTCTGAAAAAGTGAGCAGCTTGATTAAAAAGACTAAGGTTGATAAGCCGCGTCCTGTAATTAAGCGTGCTTTTGATACCTTAACTCCCGCTGTTTTGAAGACTAGCCAGGATCTCATTGAGACCTGGGGAAAAAAGGGAGAAATAGGTCTAACCGATATAATTTGGAGCGGCGCTAATGGTCTCAAAGAAGGTAAATCAGGGTGGAGTAAATATCATGAGAGGCCTTCAATTAAAGACCCGCGCACCATTGCACAGCTTGGCATGAGTCATGATACGAGTTTGTCTCGAATTACATATGTTCGTAACCCGGAGAAAAATCATGCCCTGCTGGAGAAGAAAGAGAAGGAGTTGGATAAAATTATGCTTGATATAGGACGTGATAACGTTGTTTCAAGGGGAAAGGATGAGTTGAAAGATATGGCCTCTTATATTAAAGATCATCGAGAAGAAGTAGTTAATAACTCGGATAAATCTTTTTCCGAATTGATAGTTGATTACCAAAACTCTAAGGGTGAGAAGTAGGTATATAATGAATAGATTTATAGCTGAAACTGTAACTAATGGTTCGATTGGTTTAGTGCGACCCAAAGGCTATATTCCTCTGGGACAACGACAGAAAAAGCCGCTACTGGCTGTACTAGCTGCAGATTCTTTCGTGCTGCTGGTGTGCATTTTACTGCCTCTAACTTTTCCCGCTGAGAGTCCTGTCGATTATATTCCTGCATTTATTTTCATGAATATTATCGGTTCGTTCTTCTGGTTCTTAGCTATTCACACTAATTCCTTCTACGTCCAGCAGAATGAGACTTCCGTGAAATGGCGGAATTGGCGGTTCAAGACCCGTGAGTTTGACTACAGCAGCATCACGAGAATCCATATGCAAGCTAATGGTAAAGGCGGTTACTTCGTGATTAGTAGCAGTCAGATGGGTAAGCGTCGCCTGGCTTTTAGCCCGGTCTTCTTTGACGCTACCTACATCTACCACATGATTCTCTTCCGTGAGCGTTACGGTGTTTGGCCTCCTAAATATGTGCCGGAGCTCTTCGTAGAGTTTGGTGACTATGAGGAGATGGATACCCTTATCAAAATCCTCTGCTACTCCCGCAAATATGAGATTGGTTCGCTTGTCGGCAGGGATGGGTACCTGCCGATCCCGGAGCACCTGCAGCGCATCCTTGATGCCTCATCTAAATAACGTTATTCAGATGTAGTACCGCATAGAGAAAGCCCTTGGGCTGAGAGATGACCTCTCAGCCCAGGGGCTTTCTGCATACCGGTGGCAGCTAGCCTAGAGCGCCACCGTTAACGGGTGATAATCGCGAAGTCGCTACTGGACAGGTTCGTAAAATTACCAATCTGCGCATTCAGGCGGCACTTAGACGTCACCGACAGCGCCGTCACCACCCGCTGATCCTCAGACACCAACACATGCCCCGAACAACCATCCGAAAAACTAATCATCTGAGCATCCGGAGAAATCGCCTGAACCAGCGTCGAAAACTCACCCGTACGCGGCAAAACCATCAACGGGTTCAACTCATCCGCACCACTGGGCCACACCGGAACCACAGTCACCGGCAAAACGCTCTGATTCACCACACGAGAAGGAACCCGCAACTCAATCGACCGCAAACGCTGAATCGGGTACGCCGTCGAACGAACCTCCCGATCAGAAATAGCCTTCGACGTCTCAGAATCAATACGGTTCACCCACTCCTCAAAAGCACGCGAATCCTTAAACTCAGCAGACACATTCGCCCGAACCTGCACCACACCATTAGCTGGGATACTCACCCCAGACAGATTCCACGAACACGGAACATCCACCGCAGTCACACTCGACTGATTTTTCGACACACCAGAAGACGCCTGACCGGCATCCCACGTCACCGAAGCACACGAACCGCCCTCAACACCGGGAAGCACCTGCAAAATATCGCCCCGAAGAGCCGACTTCTGCGAGGAAAACTCAAACGTCAGGCGGGCACTCTTATCCCGCGGGTTATACGTACCCTCAATACGGGTACCCAAACCACTCGGCAAAGACGCCGAACTACGGCTCGAAGCAGACCACGACTCAGCCGTCTTAGACGAACCCTTACCGCCGCTCAAGCCAACAAAAGCGAGCACACCCACAAGAATCAAAGAACCCAGGATAGCGCCCCACACCAGCGGGCGGCGCAACGGCGAACGGGCAGGCTCCTCTTCCTCAACAACCTCATCAGGCACATATACCGGCTGCTCCACCACAAAAGGAGCCCGGATAACCGTCTCATTCTGCGCCTGACCCAGCGACGGCATGCCCGCACCATACAGCTCCGTAACATTCTGCCCAGGCACCGCAGAAACCGCAGGCTCAGCACCATGAACCACCGTAGGCGTGTACCCCACAGCACCCGAAGACACCTCAACCCACCGAGGAAGCACCACATCAGCAGCGAAACCCTCAGCCAAAAGACGCAACTTAGCGGCAGCCTCAGCCGCCCCAGGACGCTGAACCGGGTTCTCCGCCAACATCCTGTGAAGAACCTCAGCAACCTCAGCCGGAATCTGCGGCGACACCTGCACCGCACCACCACGCGCCGGAAGAGGACGCGCCGCCACCAACAATTCATGAAGAGTCACCGCGCACGCATAAACATCCACCGCCGGAGTAGCCACACCATGCGCAGAACGCTCCGGAGCCATATACCCCGGAGTACCAGAAAACGAACGAGAAGCCCCCGAACCCGCAGAGCCAGTAAAAGAAGCAATACCGAAATCAGCCACACGAACCTGCTGATCCAGAGACTCCCCCAAAACACCGCTCAGCAGAACATTCTCCGGCTTAATATCCAGATGCATCACGCCCTGACGGTGAGCAAACTCCACCGCATTCAGAACCTGCACCATCAGACTCAACGCCAAACGAACCGGCAGCGGACCCTCAGAATCCAGCTTCTGACGCAACGAACCGCCATGCTGAAACTCCATCACCAGAGCCAGCACGCCACCCTCAACCACCATGTCCGTCAATGGCACAATATGAGGATGCGACAGCGCCAACAACACCGAACGCTCACGCACAAAAGACTCAAGAACCACAGGATTCTCCGCAAGCTCCGGACGCAAAACCTTCGCCGCATACAGAGCCCACGAGCCGCTCATCGTAGCAGCCCACACCTCACCGACCGCACCAGAACCCACCCGGCGCACCAAACGATACGAAGAGCCAAGGGGAGCGCCCGCAACCAGACCCCCCGCAGGCTGACCAGCAACCTGCGGGGTAGGATGAGCATCACGACGCTCCGAGCCGGAGTACTGCGGCGAACCAGCAGGTACAGTCACGGGCTAACTCCTTAACATCAACTTCACAACAAGCAGGAAGACTCCCCAGACGGGGCGACCCCTACAGCAAAATAGCCGGTAAAGTTACACCATACCTCACCACACGCCAGACAAGCCCTACAGCCCGCCACGGTGCTGAGAATCCTCAGGGCTCATCAGCTGCACCAGAACCGGCGACCCGGCAAGGAACGCATAGCCACGACCAACGCTCAGTTGAACCGGGGCGCGCCTCGGAATAGAACCGAACATGTCCATATCCGTATCAACATTCGGCTGAACCACAGCACCAGTGCGGAACTTGCGAATAGCCTTCGTCCAATGGCTATACAAAGGACGCAAATCAGTCGGCTTACCCGTAGCAATAATGTGAACGTCCGGGAAGTCACCCTTCACAATCGCATCAAAAACGTTCATCGGGTCATCCACGCGGTCACCATCATCAATCAGCAACAGCACCGGGCCCGCGGCATCCTGCAAAGCCGCCTGCACCTGAGCAGAAGCATTCTTGCTCTCAAACACCCGGTCAAAAACGCCCTCCGGCGCATTCACCAGACCGGAACGCTGGTCAAAGACAGCCCAAACCTCCGGAACCTCAGCGGCATCCATGCGTGCGTTCTCTGCCGCGGTAGCGTCACCAGATGCCAACGCGGCAGATACCGACTGCTCCGCCGCTGCCCTCGCCCGAGAAACCAGACGAGCAAACGCAACCAGCAGAGAAGACTTACCCGAACGTGGATTACCCGCAACCATGGCGTGCTCACCCTCGTACAGCTCGAAAGCGCACGCCTCCAACGTAGCCTCTGCAATACCCACAGGGATACGCCACAGGCTCGGAGAAAACTCGGCGGCAGGCATGCTCTCCCACGAAACCCACGTCGGCAGCTGACCAATCACATCACGCTTAGCAGGAGCCTGTGGGAAGCGCTCACGAATCATAGAGACAGCCTCCTCCACGCCGACAGCGGGAGTAGCCACCTGCATCTGACGCAGACGCTTCGGGTCAACACAACGGCCGGGAACCGCAGCCGGAACATTCGTGCCGCGAATACCATGCGAGGAATAATCGTGGACATCGCTCAGCTGGAAGAACCACGTCTGCAACGAAGCATCAAGAATCTGCGAGGGAATATTCTTCGCGCGGCTCGTCGACACCACGCAGTGAATACCAACAGCAGGACCATCCGCATACACTCGGTAGAAATTCGCCAACAAGTCCATGCTTACCGCATCAGAGAACTCATCACGCAGTGTCGCAAAACCATCCAAAACAATGAAAAGAGGCTTACGGCGTGACGCATCAGCACGGCGAGCATCAAGCTCCGACTTCACAAAACGCAAGAAACGAGCCTGACGTTCCCTAGCGCCCTGACCGGTACCCACAGCAGAAACAACATGCGGCAAAGAACCCAACGGCAACAAGCCATCAGCGCCCATATCCACCAGAACAATATCAATGTCCTCCGGCGAATAATGCTGAGCCAAACCCAACACCACAGACTGAATCGTCGTAGTCGTACCACTACCAGCAACACCCACCAACAGCAGGTTGCTCATCTCAATATTCCAGCCCATAGGCACCTGACGCTGCAGCTCAGGCTCATCACCCAAAGTACACATCAGAACACCGTCCCGGACACCACCCACAGTGGGAAGATCCGGGTCAGGGAAGCCACGCACACCAAAATCAACCAAATCAACATACGAACCCAACGGCTCAGGCCACACCTTACGAGGAGCAACCGCACCACGAGCCGCATGAGCCGCCACAACAGCGTCAATCAGCAAATCCAGGTCATTCGCATCACTAGACGACACCTTCGGGCGCGCACGCTCCGAACGAGGAATACCGATACTATCGGTCGCACGAACCTCCAGAGAAGTTACCACCTCAGTGCCACTCTGACCCGTCACCAGGGCAGTCTGCACCGGCGAAATATCGTTCTGACCCAGCTTCACATAGGCGCGACCCATCTGCGAACGCGAAATCTCCGAAGCATCCGGAACACCAATCACGTTCGAAGAATCCTCACGACTCTGCACACGCAACGCCACACGCAAATTCGTATTCGCCAGAATGTCATCATTCACCACACCGGCAGGACGCTGAGTCGCCAAAATCATGTGCACACCCAGGGTACGACCCACCGCACCAATGCTCACCAGCGACGACAGGACATCCGGGAAGTCCTTCGCCAGCATCGCAAACTCGTCAATTACCAGCAGCAAGCGAGGCATCGGCTCCGGCGGGTTCGTCGCCAAATAATCCTTAATGTTGTCCACACCCTCGCCAGCAGCCGCAAACAGGCGCTGACGACGGTCCATCTCCGCCTCCAACGACTCAATAGCGCGGTGAGCCAACTGAGCATCCAAGTTACTCAAAGTACCAATCGTATGCGGCAGACGCTCACACGTCTTAAACGCCGCACCACCCTTAAAGTCAACCAGAATAAAGTTCAAACGGCTCGGATCATGGTGAGCAGCCAAACCCGCCACCAACGAACGCAAAAACTCACTCTTACCCGAACCAGTGGTACCACCCACCAGGCCGTGAGGACCGTCCTTCACCAAATCCAGCGTGAACGCGCCAGAGTCGCCCACACCAATCTCAGTACTGAAACCATTAGCCTGCGACCAAAACGCCTCAATATCCTCAGCACCCGGAGGGGTCGGCAAACCAACCAGTTCAGGCAGCTTCACCAGCTGAGGCAAACCGCCGCCCAGAAGCAGACGCTCAGGGTCCTCATGATGCGCCAGAGTACGCGCCACATGAAGAGCATCCTCAGCGCTCACACCGGCGAGCACACCGTCAGTGACCGTGTAACGGCGGCGAGGCTCCGAATAGGTCATAGAAGCCTCCTCACCAATCTCCACGACCGAAGTACACGACGCAGGAAGACGGTCAACAGAAGAAGCCAACACAATACCGGCAACACGGCGAGCACCCGCAGCAGCAGTCTTATTCGCCATCAGACGCACTTCATCGCCATACGCCAAAAGGTCGCGTGCCGGCGACTCACGGCCCTCAGTGAGGGTATCCGAATCAACGACCACGCACAGGCCGCGGGTCGGAAGAGACTCAATGTCGTTGTATAGAGAGCGCAGCATCTGATCCGACTGCTCCTTACCAGAAGCAAACCAACGCATCTGCTGGTTCTGCGCCATATGCATGTGCGGAAGCCACGACGTCCACACCCAGTCCTGCGAGCGCGCCGAATCAGCGCAGACCGCAATCGTCATATCAGCAGGACCCGTGTGGGTCGCCGCCTGCAGCACCAGGCTACGCGCCAGGGCAAGAGACTGCTCACGCGGACCCACAATACCGATAGCGCCGCCCTCACGCAGGTCAGCAACCAGCGGGGCATCCCACAGGGTATTGTGCTCAAGAATATGCTGAACCTCAGGCTCAGGATTGCTCGGCTTCGTCAGCTCAGGAGCCCAATGAATATGCCCAGTACCCACATGGAAAGTCAACAGGTCAGGGCTGGTGCTCCGGCGGCGCCACAGCGTCATTGCAGGAAGAAGCGCCCGCAGCTGAACGGCATCCGGTGCCGGGGCAAGGTCGTGAAGACGCTCGATTTCCTCACGGTTACTCAGAGCGATACGTTCCTTGAACTTCTCCATTTCCTGCTCAAAACGCACACGCTCCTTCACCTTATCCTTAGCATGACGACGTTTCTGTTCCACCCACATGCCAATACTCAGAATGGGGCTGAGCATCGCGAAAAGGGCGTAACGAATTTCCTGCATAATGGCGACCATTGCCGCCGCCATAATAATCGGGCCCACCGCCATCGCAATATTGAACTTCGGCGGGTCAGAAACGTTCTTGCGGGTAGGCGCCTCCACCTTCTCCGGGGCGCTCAACGCACCCTGACGCGGCGGACGGTTAAACGGCGCAGTACCCGACGCGCTCACATTCGGGGCGCTACCGGGGCGAGGCGCAGCCTTCTCCTGAGGAGCAGGCTGCAGAGTCAGCACACAATCACCAACATGGATGGTGGTGCTCTCAGAAACAGTCAGACCCTCCTCGGGGATTTTCTGACCGTCCACAAAACTACCGTTCGTAGAACCCGGGTCAGTGATGCGCACCTTCTGAGTGTTTGTCGACTCATCATGAACCACCTGCAGGTGCAGATGCTCCCACGAGGCGCTCGCCGTGGGCAGCACAATGTCGGCGTACGGGGAACGACCCGCCACCAGAGGACGCGAAGAAGGGATAGGGTGCGGCAGGGTAACCGTCGAACCGCCGCTCAAGCAGACGCTCCAGCCCTGCACCAGGGAAGGGTAGGAGAGCGGTGCTCTAGAGATGCGCATACCCTCCATCGGCTTGACCTCCGCCAGGGTGGAGGATGCCGTCACCGGGCGGTTATCGCAGTACAGCGGCTCGTCGGCGGGCAGGGAGGGGCCACCGGTCGCCTGGATGAGATCAGCGATGGTCGTCTCAGGCTGCCAGGAGTCTAGTTCATAGCTCCCGTTATGCTCTTCAAGTTCAAGGAAAAAGCGCATAAGGTGTTCTCCAAAATAGATAAATCGTGAGCCCCGCTGGTGGACGGACTAGAAGTAATACCCGAAAGCCGGGGTGTGATGGGCTGGCTCTGTACGGATTAGGCTTTGCTCGGAAAAGCTAGTCGCGAGATTCTGAGGTGAACGTGCGAAGCATCCACACCGGCGGATTCACCGCATCCGTTGAGGAAGACCCGCCCTGAATCATCGAAGTTTCCGCGGTCGGGTAAAGAAGACCCACTTGCCCGCCCGCAGCGTAGGAAGACGAAAAATCCAACGGATACGCGACCGTAGAATCTTTAGCGTCCAAACGAAGGGTTCCTAGAACCCGTCGAACCGCCTCAGGAGTGTATTCACGAACCTGGCTCGTGGCATACGCAAAAGCCAAAAGCGCGTTATGGGAGGGAGCATCCGCCCACACTGCCGATTTCGAGAACGACTGTTCGCCTGACAAATCCTTGAGCGAAGAATCATTCTTCATACGCTCAACCGTCGATACAAATGCCGAAGAAGCACGACCGGCATCATCAGCACTCAACGCCGCAGCACGTGCCTGCACACGCCCCACAACGCGAATATTGTCAGTCAAGGAACCACCGTTCTCCAGAAGAAGACGCATAAAAGGTTCCGTCAAAGCTTCCTCACCCGCAATCACCGGAGAAGTAATACCCGCCCTCTGAAGAGAACGAAGCACCTTCGCCTGAGTCGACGCTGAACCCGTCAAAACCAGAACAGGAGAAGAGCCCGAAGACTTGTCCCCCAGAAGGCGCGTCAGCTCCTTAAGAGTGTCTTTCATGCTGTCTTCATCAGCAGAAACCTGAACGCGATTCGTATAGGGAAGGTCCGGCGCAGAGCCCTCACCCGCATCCAGCAGGATGGTGCGCACACCATCAAGCTGCTGCGAAGAACCCGTGCTAGATGCACCAGCAAGCGAACGAATAGCAGTCGTATAGACCTGCTTCTCCTGCTCAGGGTCCAGAGCAAAACTCCACACCCCATCGCCAGCATCTACCCGGTCATACGCCTCAATCACCGCAACATTGCGTTCCTTAGCGGCAGCCGTAGCACCCCGAAGATGCTCACCCCGAGAAGCAAGCACAATACCCAGAGCACCCTCAGAAGAGAGCTTCTCTACCGCCTCACGGGCACCCTGCTCCGTTCCCTTATCGTTAGCATAAAGAACCTTCACAGAAGACTTACCCAAAGCCAGACGGTACTGCGCAACACGCGCACCTTGAGCATTCAGACGCCATGCAGACCCCTCAGCATCATCACCAAAAGTAGCGACAACACCAATAACAGGCTCACGACCAGACGCAGGAAGAGAAATAGCCTGCTGAACCGTCACCGCAGACGCAGGGTTCGTCCCCGTGCCAAGCGGCAAAGGCTGAGGAGTCACAGCGCGCACGCCATACCAGATCCCCACCACCGCAAGGCTAAACAGCACACACAGACTGACACACCACACCACGGTGCGTTGAGTGAGCCGCTTGCCCTCGCGGCGGTGAGGACCTGAATCAGAGCCCAAATGAGGGGAAAACCCCACGGCTAATCACCAATCTGGAAGGTGTACACCGTCTTCACCTCTGCACTGCCAGCATTCGACAGGTGGAAGGTCGGCAGCGAACGCAGACGCTGCAGGGACGCCTTGAACTGCGCCTGACGCTTCTGCAGAGCGGCAATATCCTCAGAACGGAGGTTCGTGTAACCCTGAGCATTCTGCATCGCCAAAGCAAGCTGGTAATCAGCCGCACCAGCCTTCGCGCTATTGCTCTTGAGCGCGCCCAAGAGACCAGCGCCCTCAGCGTTGCTATCGCCCAAATCGAGCATGAGCTTCGACAGGTCGTTATTCAGCTGAACGGATGCACCAGCCAAATCTCGGGTAGCGTTCTCAGCGCGGGTACTCAGAGCAACCAGAGAACGCTCAGTCACCGAATCCAGAGACTGACGCAGACCCTCAATACGATCATTCATATCCTTGTGCTGAACCTCGATAGACTCACCAGCCACCTGAACCACAGTATTCGCGGTATCAGTAATGCCAGCAACCGAAGCGGAGAACGCCTCCTTAGCAGCCGAAGCGCTAGAAGAACCATCGCTCGAAACCTTACGAATCTCCTCGCTAATCATGCTCGTCAGGCTCTCGCGAGTCTCATTGGCAGACTCCTTGAACGCTTCCTTAATAGCGGTGGAGAGGTCAGCCTGCATGTTCGTCATATCCTCCAGGTTCTTACCCAAAGCATTGACAGCATCCGAAGCTGAATGGATACGATCACGCAGAGAAACCTTAGCCTCCTCAGTAGGCTCTTCCTTCTTCTCCGCGTCCTGGTTCTGCGCGTTTGCGGCATCGTTCAGGGTCTTCTCAATCTCGCCCAGGGCACCATCTACCGCGTTCACAGCATCGTTAAGGTCCTTGGCGTCGCGAGCCAGACCCTCCTTGGGGTCATCCATCGAAGTAGCGGCAAGAACCTCATCCCACGCAGCTACCGCGGCAGCAATACGCTGCTCCATCGGAGTACGTGCTGCCGGGGTGTTCGAAGTGTAGGTACGCTCGTTCGCGTTCTCCACCGTAATGACGCGAGTATTACCTTCCGTGGCAGTAGGCTCGGCGGAAGGCGCCTCAGAAGAGGGAGCGGCGGAAGGAGCCTCAACCTTCTTCGACGGCTCCTCAGAAGGAGCCACAGAAGCAGACTCAGACGGTGCAGGGCTAGGAGCCTCAGACGGCGCCTCAGAAGACGGGGAAGCAGACGGCGAAGCCGCGCCACCACAAGAAGAAGCCGTCAGGTATCCACGCAGATGCTCCACCTGCTCAGCAGACAGAGAACCGCCACGCTCAGTAGACAGAGCACAAAGCTGCTCCGCCAGTTCCTTATTCTGAGCGCTCATAGAACCAGAACCGTCCACCAGCTCCGCACGAGCAGAAGCCGCACGAGAATGAACGTTCTTGATGCTCTCAATCAGACGGCTCGACGTTTCCTTCATCTGATTCACGCTCTGACGAGCCGCACTAACCTTCTCACTCAAAGAACGCACAGCATCAGCATCAAGAGAAGACGGGTCCTTCTCCACCTGCTCAACAAGCTCATCCATCTGACGCTTCAATGCCGAATAGTTGTTGTTCGCACCCTTCAAATACTCCGGCTGCAGGTGATCCACAATCTTCTCACCAGTAGCAACCAGTGCAATCAGAGAGCTCTGCACCGTCACCGACGCACTGAACAGGGCGCAGGTCACCGAACCGTTAGAAGAACAAGTCTCAGCGGTCGGGTGTTCCGGGCCGACAATCTCACGAATCGAAGCCGTAAGATCCTGCTGGCAGTCCGAACTTGCCTCCGCATACGCATTCAGAACAGCAGACAGCTGAACCAAATTACCGTACACGCTACGGCTACTCGCACCCTCCTCACGATGCACAACACAACGACCGCCGCTATGCGAAACAGACACATTGGGGCGAGCCGTCGTATCACCCAGCATCGAGTGAAGAGCAGCAACAGTACGCTCCAACTGAGAAATCAGCTGAGAATTATTAGTACGCGAAGCCTCAGAAAGATCCTTCTGCAGGCTCTCAATATTCGCCTGCAGACCCTGCATAGTCTTCGTCAACGATTCATTCTGAGTCTTCAGATGCTCGGCAGTGTCCTTACCCAAAGTCGCAGACGTATCATCCAGGCTCTGACGCACCTGAGCAACCTGCGAACTAGCGCTAGTCAGCGTCGTATTAACCTCGTTGACGGTATCAATAGTGCGCTGCAGAAGCGCCACCTGAGACGCATCCTGAGAAGTGAAACCATTAGTAATGATTCCCGCACCAGACAAATCAGAAGCAAAACCAGGCTGCACCGAAATATTGAAGGTAGGCGCACTAAAATCCTTCGCCTTAACCTTCAACACAAAAGAAGAAGAACTAGCAGTGACCGGAGGTGCCGAAATAGCACCCCACTGAACAACAGCCTTACCTTCATCGTTGGTGCTCACCACACCATTCGTCGACGAATCAGCAGCATCAGGGGTCGTAATAACCTGAGTAGGAGAACCCGAAAGAACAGTAGAAGCAGCAATAGAGAACGGAGTACCAACCGGTGCAGGGCTAGTACGGCTAGTACCGGACGCATCATAGGTGACATCCTCGGTCTTCACCGTCAGGTTCTCAACCGTAACCTTAATCGTGATTTCGCCGCTGTAGCCGTTCAAATCATTCAGGTTAGTGCCGCTACCGCGCTCAGTAGAATACTGCAGGCTCACACGCACAGGAAGGTCATTAACGACGTCCTTCGGCTTGAACTGCACATTGCTCGAGGAGCTCGTACGATCCTTGTCATTGACGTAAATGTTGGTCGACTCAATCGACGAAACCTCGCCATCACGACCCATCTGAATATTCACGTTCTGCAGAACATTAGTAGCGTTCTCTACCTGGCGGGGACTCTGAGAAGTAACAGTACCCTTATCGGAAGGGGCACTGTTATTGTTCGTGCCCGTGGAGCAGGAAGAGAAAATAAGTGCCGTCGTGACACCCAAAATCAAAGGGAAGCGGAGTAGACGCTGACGCGCTGTGGTGTGGTTGGTCATGATGATCTTTTCGTTGAGTTATATACCGTGCAGACACATAACAGCGGCAAGTCTGAAACGCCACTGTATAGTGCCCACCTGAGTGGAAAGGGTCAGGGGCAAAGCCGGAAAGAGAAAAAGCCCCGTACCACTTTATCAGTCCAATATGGGAAGGTTGATATTTTTTCCTCCTAGTCGGTGCCTCATCAGGATATTCAATTCAACCTTGAGGTGATAGTTAAAGGTATTTTTCATTTCGTTTCAAACTAGTGCACTTACCGAACTCTGTTTGACATAGAAAAACCCCGCGGCTGAGGTCATCTCTCAGCCCACGGGGTTCCACGGTTTAGCTGGCTGCAGGTTCCGCCTCCGGGTCCTCCTCGTCTTCCTTCTCGGGGATAGCAACACCCACGGTCAGGTACCTCTTCGCCAGCAGGTACGAGGCGATCACCGGCACCACATACACCAGCGACAAGCCGCTACCAGACTGCACAACATCCACGGCAAGACGGGCCGCCGCCAAGCATCCACCCAAACCCACCAGGGTGACGCAGAAGCCACGCAACACGCCGTACCCGGCAGCGCCCTCCTTAAAGGTCGCCGCCCACAGCTTGAACAGGGAGCGGCGCACAAAAATCAGGAAGACCGGCACCAGGCACAGCACCACCGAAACACCCACAGGCTCATAACCGGCAGTAGCGAACGAAACCACCGGAATCAGCAGGCAGAGGAGCACCATCAGGGCGCTCACACCCAGCACCACCGCGCGCACATACCGGTTGATGCGCTCCATACGGTGCAGGTTAGGGATCTCCTCGCTCGGCTGCGCGGCATTGTAGAAGAACAGCAACAGAACCAGCGCGGACACCACCACATACCAGGGCGCGAAATTGATACCGTCCACCTGCGGGGTGAAAGCAACCGGCGGGACACCCACCAGGGAGAGAGCGGCAAGCAGAACAATCGCGGCAACGCAGAACGTGCCCACCGTCAGTAGAAAGTAATGGTACGCGCCGCCGTTCTTTGCATCCTGCACACTGTGCTCACGCGTGCCGTCAATCATCACGACGGAAAACAGCATTGTAGAGATGGATAGGATGCTCCACGCGTACTCGCCCGTCATGACGGGGACAAGCATGAGGAGCACGGATGCAGAGAACAGAATCCACAGAAATACTCGCTGTAGGGTTGTTGAGGATGCGAGGGCCACCTCAAAAAAGCCGATGATAAAGTCGCCGATATCGTCCATGGTGGGATCCTTTCTGCGGGGGTGGGGTTACTCTTTGATCTCTTCAAAGCGGAGGACGCTGAAGTCGAATTCATCGTTGCGGGTATGGAAGGACTTGTACGCCCTATACTTCTTGCCCGTCTCAAAGTTCTGGAGGTATTTGCGGATGGGGATACCATCAGGGGCGTTCCATGTTGTGATGATTCCGCACTCTTCCGTCTCGAATTCACCGGAGATTGAGTATGGGTCTTCGTGCTCAATGATTTCGACTGAGGTGACAGTACAGATAGCGGATTCATTGCCCGGGTTGTAGCTGGTCATAAGATGTAAGGACGCAAGGAACCCTAGCATGACTGCCACGAATATGATGACGTCGCGTGCATCCCACGCAGCTTTTGCTTTTTTGCGAAGATACTCTTTGAAGTCGATTTTATTCTTCTTTTTCTTGGTGTATCTCTTTTTGCGGGTCTTTTTTATAGCCCCAGTTTCGGTAATGTAATTTGCCTCTGGGTAACTCTTTTTCTTCGAGATGTTCCTTTTCTTTGAAACGTTCTTTTTCCTCGGGGAGTTCTTTTTCACTGCTCTTCACCTTCTTTCTGGGCTGCGGGCTGTTGCTCTGTGATTTCTTCAAAGTGGGGTTGTCTCAAAAACAGCGCTCATAGTATGTACGTCCTTGTGCGGTAGTGGTTGGTGAATCGTGCTCGCTACGGCGAGGTGGCGGGCACATCCTTAGCCTATCGCACGGTATCTGACCAGAAGGTTAACTGGGTGCAAGGCTCGGGTGAAGACTGGGCGACCATTCATCAGAGGGCCAAGATCCGTGTGTGACCACCCAATTTCCTGAGTTGCAATGAGGGGGACTGCCCCTCCTGCATTGTTGAAGGTGAAGGGTGGCGCGAAATGGTTCGCCGATTTCATATGGAAAGCCCCGGGTGGTGCGAGTTGTGAACTGCCTCCCGTTTCTTGGACAACAAAAATAAAGTCCAAGAAACAGGAGGCTTTTCATGTCTATAAATCTAGGAATAAGACACGATCGTTTGCTTCGGAAACAGGCAGCGCAAATGTTTGAGAAGGGATGTGGCTATGATTTGACCGCCAAAAGGCTTGGTGTGTCTGCCGCGACTGTGAGAGAGTGGCAGAAAATGTACCGCGTCATCGGGAGGGACGGACTTCTTGCCATGGGAGTAAAGCACACCAAATACGACTATGAGACCAAGGTCGCCGCAGCGAAGGCTGTGGTTGATGGTGGGATGAGCAAGCCTGAGGCGATGGTGCGTTTCGGTATTGCAAGTGCGACACCGTTGAAGCAGTGGTGCAGGCTGTACCGGCAAGGCGGCGCGCAGGCGCTTAAGCCTAAGCCTAAGGGCAGGCCGAAGGGGTCGGTGCGGGCGGTGCCGCCAACGCGTGAGGAGGAACTCGAGAAGCGTGTGCGCAAGCTTGAGGCACAGGTGGCATACCTAAAAAAATCGATTGCCCTGAAGGCGCAGAAGCGCTCCCAAACCGGGACAAAGCCCTAGTGGTCGCTGAGCTTTCAGGGCGCGGACACGCGGTGCGTGATCTGCTCGAAGCTGCTGGCCTTGCCAGGTCGAGCTACTACTACGCGCTGGCTCATCCCCAGCAGCCAACCAGAGTGCAGCTACGTGCCAAGGTTGCCCAGATCTTTTCGCGTACCCCTAACGGGTGCGGTCACAGGCAGGTGGCCATGTGTCTGCGTGCTGAGGAGGGGGTGCGCATTGCCGATAAGACGGTTTTGAAGATGATGCGTCAGATGGGGTTGCGTTGCGGTATACGCCGTGAGAGGGCTTACCGCAAGTACAACTCCTACAAGGGGGATGTGGGGCAAAGCTTCGCCAACATCATTGGTCGTGACTTTACGGCGACTGGTCCTTGGCAGAAAATGGGTACTGACGTCACTGAGTTCAAGCTTTCCTTTGGTAAGGCCTATCTTGCGCCGGTTTATGACTTTGCTAGCAAGGAGATTGTCGCCTATTCCATTTCGATGTGCCCTAATCTTGCTCAGCAGCAAGAGATGCTTCAGATACTCATGGAGGCCAAACCCGAGGGAGTCAAGCCGATTTTGCACTCGGATATGGGGTGGCAGTATCAGCACGAGTTCTATATCAGTACGCTTGCTGATAATGGTTTTATTCAGAGTATGTCACGCAAAGGTAACTGCATCGACAATGGTGCCACTGAGCAGGTCTTTGGACATCTTAAGGACGAGTTTTTTCGTGGCCAGGACTGGCAGAGCTTTGAGAGTTTCAAGGTTGACCTTGATGCCTATATCACGCACTGGAATACGGTAAGGCGTCAGGTGAAGCTTAGGGGCCTGACTCCGGTTGAGTACCGGGTTCAGGCCCTGAGGGAAGCCGTGTAGCGGCTATTATTTAATGCGTCCAAGTTTCGGGGCGCAGTTCAGTTTTGAAGACTCGCGCCACACGGGGCTTTACACACGGGGCTTTATTTATGGCTCATGAGCTGGTTATTCTTTGATTTCTTCAAGGCGAAGAGTGTTAAAGTTTCTATCATCATTTCTCGTGCTCCATGTTTTATACATTTTATATTTCTTTCCCGTCTGAATTTGGGAAACATACTCCGGAATATTTTTGCCATCTGGAGCGTTATACATTTCAATAACACCACATTCATCTGTCTCAAAAATACCTTTGGGAGAAGTGTCAGTCATGTTTGACACCTGACCCCCAACAATTTCAACTCTAGCTGATTTCACGGTGCATACGGCGTACCAATTTTTATCTTCGATATGCGTTGTATAGTGCATGAATGTAAACAATAACCCCATACCCAGAACAAGACTAATGAAAATTCTGGCTTCCGGGGATGTGAGTTTCTTAATCCATGGGAACATTGCTTTCCTGCTTTCTCAGTGTCTTGTCTGGTGGGTTCTCCGCAGGTTCTGGAGCTGCGAACTGTCATTCCTTAATTTCCTCAAAGCGGGTTGTTACAAAATCTTGATCTTTCTTAGGTGAACGATTTGAAACATGGAACAGATACTTTTTTCCTGGCTGCGCCGTCTTAACATACGCGGAAATATTCCAACCCTCAGGGGGCTCAAACATTGTGAGGGTGCCGCACTCCTCCGTCTCAAAGACGCCCTTCAAGCCAATGTCAGTCATGCCACCAAGGTCTGTGCCGCGACGCTCTTGCGTGTACGCCTTAGTCACGGTGCAGGTGGCAGTGAAACCGTCACTGTCATCACGTAGATTTATAGGAATAATAAAAAAGATATACCCAACGCACATCGTCAGAAAAAGCATTGTTATTCTTTCCGACCATTTGTTATGAGATTCCATCACTCACCTCATTTCTCACGAGAATTCGGAGCTTTCTTTACCCCGCGCGCCTGCTGACGCTCCAGCCTACGCGCCTCATTACGCGCAGCCTTACGGCGGCGACGCTGACGCTCACTCTTCGTCACACCCACCACATACTTCGTCTTACACAAGTCATAAAACTGGGCATAAATATCGCGCGAAGAACCATACATCCCCACCACACTCATCACATCCAGGCCGTCTTCTTCCGCCCAGCGCCCGTGATCGTCACGGTACAGCACCTGCGCCATCAGAATCGTCGCATCGAACTGATACGGGTCAAAGCTGCAAGTACGCTTACCCATCTCAGTGCTACCAATACGCAAGAACCCGTTCTTGCCGTTGTTCTCCACATGGGCAAACGTGATGGAGGGGTAGGTGAAAGTGCGTTCCTTCCACCGCCAATTACGCCACCGCACGTGGTCCTCACGCAACTCGAGGTAGAAGGCGTAGCAGTGGTTCAGAGGAATAGCACCCAGCAGGCCTATGCCTAAGACACCAATCAGGAAAGCGGCAATGACCACCCCCGCTTGTGACTCATCCGCGAGGCCTTCGTGTGTCCCTGTCGAAAAGAGAAATATCGGCGCACCAACAAACCCAAGGATAGATACAAGCCAGAAGAAAATAAACGCCGCAATGGGTCTTTTCTGCCTTTTGTTTAGGGTGGGTTTGCCGAGCTTAATACGGATACCCGGTATCAGGGCGACGATAAGTCCTGCGAGGGCTCCGTCTTCTGCTGCGCTCATGGTGTGTACGTCCTTGTGCGGTAGTGGTTGGTGAATCACACCCGCCCCGGTGAGGTGGCGGGCACATCCTTAGCCTATCGCACCCAATCTAGACGGGAGGTTAACTCGACGCAATGCTCCGGTGAAGACTCGGCAACCACTGCGCAGATAGCCCAAATCCGTGCCTAACCACCAGATTTCCTCGGCTACTCTGAGAACGAACCCGCACCCTTCGCACCGTTGCCGGAAAGCTACGGGTCACCGATAAACAGAAAGGGTAGTTGACCACCATGATGATGAACTACACCACGATTGCCCTCTGGGGCCTAGTAAATGTTCTACAGGCGTATAAGATGTTCCGGTCCATCATTGTCTACGAAATCAACCGCCGCCGAGACAAGAAGCTGTACGCCAAAAATATTTACATTACTCGAGGCGACCGCCTTGGAATAATTGCGCTTACCGTCGCGCTTCTTATAATCCCTGCTGTGATGTTTATGTTGCATTTGCTGAACGATGTAGGATTCCATTTTCTAGATATCGGAGTTTTCCTTCTCATCTGTACTCTTCTGTACTTCTTCAATGAAGCTACTGGGTCTTACACCAAAATTTCGCCCGAAGGAGTCGAAGAGGACGACGGGCACGACAATAAAACCTTCTACCCGCTTAACGCGATTGATAAGGTCACGTATAGGGAGAGTTACGACAGTGAAAGCCCAGACTCTGTCTCCTTCGAAACAAAATCGGGTAAGCATATTGCGCGTTTCGGGCCCATCTATGATGGCTACCCCCTTCTCGCAATGACCCGATTCAAGATGGAAAACGACCGATGGCCAGACATGAACAACCCCGAAGAAGTCGCCCAGGTCAAGGCGTGGATGAACTGGAACTCGACCATCCCGCACATCAAGGACAAGGAAATTTCGGGCCTCGCCGAAGTAGACATGTAGCCTGCAATTTAGGCTGTTTTCAGCCCGTATTGAGTGCGTGCCCGGCGTGTTTCTCAACCAATATTTCCGCAATTTTTCTGCCGGAAAAACGTGGACTAGCTCGCATGATCTAACCCTCAACTAGAAGGTGCACTCTGCACGTAAAAACATTAACGTTGAGGCATACAATAAGAAATGGTTAATGCACAGCCGCACGCCGTGCACACGCCACGTCACTTCACAGAAACACCGACCCCGAAAGGCACATCATGGCCACCAAGAAGCCCTCACGCCTCACCCGCCGCGCAGCACTCGCCGCAGCAGGCGCAGGCGCAGCAACCGCCCTCGGCGCACTGTTCACCCCCGCACAGGCAACCACCTATCGCCCCACCGTGCGCCGCACCCCCTACAACGGCTACTACTCGCACCGTTACGGCCGCCGCGGCCGCATCGTCATCAGTGACTACTACGGTAGCTCCTACAGCAACTACTACTATTACGGCGGCTAAAAATACCAAGCCCAATAAACATATACTGGAAGACGGCACTACACTCACGTAGTGCCGTCTTCCCGTTAGATGCCGCAGGCATCACCCGCACCACGGTGCGGAAAACACACCACAGATAGAGAGAAAAATGAAGAACGTAACCCGCCGATCCGCCCTCGGCCTGTTTGTCGCTGCCGGTGGCGCAACCCTCCTGGCTGCATGCGGTTCGCAGTCTCAGGCATCCAGCGGCTCTGCATCTGCATCCGGTAGCGCTTCTACCTCGGACGCCGAAGTTAACAACGCACGTGCCGACTACTCCGGTCCTGCTGTCCTGGACGGTTACACCTCCAAGCCTGCTGACTACCAGCTGGCAACCCGCACCGAGCCGGCCAAGAACGTGCCCGTGCCGACCAAGCCCGCCGTCGCTAACGAGAACAGCGTGGAGGGCCTGTACCAGTCCATCGCGTTCTTCGGCGCAGCCATGGAATACTACATGCGTACCGGTAAGACCGAGCCCCTGCGTGAAAGCGCCATGGACAAGAGCGAACTCAAGTCGATGCTCGAGCCGGAAGACGGCACCCTCGGGGAAAAGCTGGTCAAGGGCGAAGTCTGGATGCACGACCCGACTGTTACCATCACCCTGCTCTCCGCACAGCCCACCCGCGATGGTAAGGCATACACCTGGAATGCTCGCTTCACCCTTACCCGCGGCGAATTCATGGCATCTAAGGATAAGGTTCTGGAGGTCCCCGAAAGCGGTCGTGAGAACGTCAACGAGCGTACCCTGCGCGGTGTTTACGAGAACGGTGCGTGGAAGCTGACTGGCATGAAGTCTGAATCTGAGGCTTCTGCATCGGCTTCTGCTTCCTAAAAGCTTCAGCCTAGAAACGTATAGTTTCTGAAATAGAAAGGCGCCCGCCCCGTGGAATAAACCCACGAGGCGGGCGCCACCACCGTAGATAGAGAGAACCAATGAAGAACGTAACCCGCCGATCTGCCCTCGGCATGGTTGTAGCCGCCGGTGGCGCAACCCTCCTGGCAGCGTGCGGCGCTCAGCCGCAAGCAACCAGCGGCAACGCATCCGAGAGGGCATCCAGCAATGCATCCGGTAGCGCATCTGCTTCCGCATCTAAGAGCGTTCGTAGCGACTACTCCGGCGTTGCGGTCCTGGACGGCTACACTTCCAAGCCTGCAGGTTATAAGGAAGGTACCCGTACCGAGCCGCCCAAGAATGTTCCTGTACCTGTGAAGCCCGCTGTTGCTAACGAGAACAGCGTGGAAGGCTTCTACCAGTCCATTGCATTCTTTGGCGCCGCTTCTGAATATTATGGGCGTACCGGAAAGACTGAACCTTTGCGTGAAAGCGGTATTGATATTTCAGAATTGAAGACCACCCTTGAACCCACGCCTGGTAGCTTCGATGATGCTTTGCAAAAGGGGGAGGTCTGGCGCCAAGAACAAACTGTTACTGTCGCTATGAATACGCCTCAACCGACCCGCGATGGTGATAGCTATATCTGGAATGTAAAGATGGTTTTGGAGAACGGTGAGTTTGCTGTATACAAGGGGAAAGTGATGGAGTCTCCCAAGGAATACCGCAAAATTACTGGAGATGCCATCATTCGTGGAGTTTATGAGAATGGCGACTGGAAGCTTACAGTGAATCCGGTTGCTACTTCTAGTGCCACTGCATCGGCTTCTGCTTCCTAAAAGCTTCAGTCTAGAAGCGCATAGCTTCTACACCTAAAAGGCGCCCGCCCCGTGGCTGAAAACCACGAGGCGGGCGCCTCTCTTATATGCGCAATAAAGTATATACCCTTATCGGGGTGCTACCAGATGCGCACGCGCTCCTCCGGAGCCAGGTACAGTGCATCGCCCTCAGAGACACCAAACGCCTCATAGAACTCATCAATATTGCGCACCACACCGTTCACACGGAACTCATCCGGCGAATGCGGATCCACCGAAATCATCACCTCAGCATGCTGCGGGCGGGACTTCGTGCACCAGCCGCGAGCATTCGAGAAGAAGAAACGCTGAATACCGGTCATACCGTCAATCACCGGCGCGTCAGCTAGCGACTTAATGCCCTGCTTCTTCAAAGCCAGACGGTACGCCTTCAACGCAATCGACATGCCAGCCAGGTCGCCAATATTCTCGCCCAGAGTCAGCTCACCGTTCACGTGGAACTTCGGGTCCAGACCCACCGGAACGTACGCGTTGTACTGCTCCACCAGCGCGGAGGTGCGTTCCTTGAACTTCGCGTAATCCTCCTCAGTCCACCAGCTCTCCAGCTTGCCGTCACCGTCATAGCGGGAACCCTGATCGTCAAAACCGTGACCAATCTCGTGGCCAATAATCATGCCGATATTGCCGTAGTTCGCCGCATCGTCAGCATCCGGGTTGAAGTACGGCGGCTGCAGAATCGCTGCCGGGAACACAATCTCATTCGCCGGCGGCATGTAGTACGCGTTCACGGTCTGCGGAGTCATCAGCCACTCCGACTTATCCACCGGCTGACCCTTACGGGCAATCAGCCAGTCAGCATCAAACGCACCGGTACGGCGCAGGTTCTCGAACAGGTCACCGGGCACCAGCTCCAGTGCGGAGAAGTCACGCCACTTATCGGGGTAGCCGATCTTGGTGACGAACTTCGACAGCTTCTCCAGCGCCTTCTGACGGGTTGTCTCAGTCATCCAGTCCAGCGACTCAATAGACTCGCGGTACGCCTCGAGGAGGTTGCCGACCAGAACCAGCATCTTCTCCTTGTGCGAAGGCGGGAAGTGCACGGCCACGTACTCCTGGCCAATCTCCTCACCCAGAGCCTTCTCGACAGCGCCCACGCCGCGCTTCCAGCGCTCACGAATCTGCTGGGTACCGGAGAGGGTCTTGCCGTAGAAGTTGAAGCTTTCCTGAACCAGTTCGTCGTACATGAACGGCGCACGTGAACGCAGAACAGTCCACACAGCCCACAGCTTCCAGCTCATCAGCGGGATGGAGGTGAACAGCTTAGCCGCACCCTCAAAGAAGGACGGCTGAGCCACAATAACCTGACCCAGGGTCTCCGGGTCGGCACCCAGAGCCAGCAGCCACTGCGAGAACGGGAAGCCGGGGAACTTCTCGTCCAGCTCGGTCGCCTGGTACGGGTTGTAGGTCGCCTCGGCGTCGCGGTTCTCCACGACGTTCCAGTGCAGGCGAGCCAGCTCAGACTCGTGAGTGAACACCAGCTGAGCCGCCTGCTCCGGGGTCAGGCCGAAGCCCTCAGCCAGACCGGTCAGCTCAAACATGCGGGCAATATGCTCAACGTACGCCGCGCATGCAGCCTCGTGCTTCTCTTCACGGTAGTAGGATTCATCCGGCAGACCCAGACCCGACTGGTACAGGAAGAACGTGTAGTTCTTCGGGTCCTTCGGGTCGTTGCTGGTGTACCAGGCGAACAGCTGCGGCAGACCCGCACGAGACAGCAGCGCCAGGGTCACAGCCAGGTGGGAGGGGGTTGCCGAGTTCAGAATCGGGGCGATTTCCTTCAGCAGCGGCTCCAGGCCGTCCGCCTCAATCTTCTCAACATCCATGAAGGAGTTGTAGAGTGCGCCAATACGGGACTCCGGCTGCTCCTTCGCAATCTTCTCCACCAGCTCACGCACGTGCTTCTCTGCGTTATCGCGGAGGGTGTACAGGCCGCCGTCCTTGGGGCGGTCCGCCGGGATTTCGTGGGTAGCAAGCCACTTACCGTTGACGTGGCGGAAGAAATCGTCGCCCGGCTTGACGGTTTCATCCACCCATTCTTTAGTGATTCCAGAGTTAGTAGTCATGGTTCCATTCTAGGTTCTTAACGTAAGAAGCCACACGATTACCGACAAGCCACCATATGGTGACTCACCAGCAAACGTGTGGCTTCCCTACACGAAAGACTGGGCAATTATGCCTGAGCCGCCAGCTTCTCTGCACGCTCAGCCATCAGACGCTTCTCAGCACCGTTAACCAGCCAGAGGAACAGAACCGCCAGACCCGAGCACACAATCATGAAGACGAACGCGGTGCCCCAACCCCAGTGGTCAACAATAATGCCGATACCGGCAGAAGCCAGGGTCGCACCCAACGCGTAACCGAACAGGCCGGTGAAGCCCGCAGCGGTACCCGCAACATGCGAGGGGGATAGGTCAATAGCCTGCAGACCAATCAGCATGACCGGGCCGTAAATCAGGCCACCAATCAGAGCCAACGCAACGTACGCAATCCACAGCGGCGCATCCGAAGAAGGCAGCCAGTACAGCAGAATCGCGCCAACGGTCGCAATCAGGAACAGGATACCCGCGGGGGAGCGGCGACCCTTGAACATGCGGTCAGAAACGTAACCGCACAGGACGGTACCACCAATACCGGCAAGCTCCAGAATCGAGAAGCCCGCAATACCACCCTCAAGGGAAGCGTGGCGCACATCGTGCAGGTACTTCGGTGCCCACACCAGCACGCCGTAACGCAGGGTGTACACGAACACGTTCGCCAGAGCCAGGTACACCATGGTCGAGTTGGTCAGCACGTGCTTACGGATGGTGGTCCAGGTGGACTCTGCACGATCCTCAGCGGTGGACTCAACCTTGTGCGGGTCGTTGCGGTACACATCAACGGTGGGCAGACCCTCAGCCTCGGGGTTGTCACGGATCAGCAGCCACGCCACGAACGCCAGAACGAAGCTGATAACTGCGGGGAACCAGAAAGCAACTTCCCAGGTCTTGCCGAACATGGAGAAGCCCCACGCAACCAGCAGGCCGGACAGCGCACCACCGACGTTGTGGGCGGTGTTCCACCACGAAACCTTCGCGCCGCGCTCGCTGGTGGAGAACCAGTTCACGAGCACGCGGCCCGAGGGCGGCCAGCCCATGCCCTGGAAGATGCCGTTGAAGACCATAATGGTCGCCATGATGGAGGCGATAGCGGCACCGTAGCCCGCCGCGCCCGCACCTTCACCCATGTAACCGGTCATAGCCAGCAGGATGTTGGCAACACCCGAGAGCACCAGACCGATGGGCAGGAACAGACGCGCGTTCGAGCGGTCAGAAATCATTGCGGTGAAGAACTTGCTGAAACCGTAAGCCAGCAGCAGCGCCGTAGACAGCGCGCCAATAGCCGCGTTGCTGAAGCCAAGTTCCTTGGTCAGAATCGGGGTGACCAGCGGGACGTTGTTACGAATCAGGTAGAAGGTCGCGTAACCGATGAAAATACCCATGAAAACCTGCAGACGCATGCGCGGGTACTTTGCATTAACTTCAGCCTCGCTCAGTTGAGGCTTGGGCGCCGGAATTGCGAGCCAGCGGGGTACAGAACCCTTCTTCTTCTTTGATGAAGTGGTAGTAGTCATGCTGGAATTCTAAAAACAGCGGCTTATAAAAATGCTAATCTGATGGGAATGTTTTCAGTAGAATGTTCACTAGGGTGAACGGATATTCAGAGTGATTATTCTATTAATGCTGTTTTTATCCCGGAATTACGGGGAAGTGCTAAATCTGTGTGATGTACATCTGTCTACTGGGCAACATTGCCTCAAGTCGTGTAATGAATATAAATACTTTCTCGGTTGAGTAAGTATGTGTTTTGGTCAGACCACACTTAAAATTAGAGTAATTTATACCCTAAGTTCAAATAAAAAACCACTTGAACACCAGTGCATTGGCGCCCCAAAACAGCACAGAAAAGCCCGCCCGTACAGTGCAGAAGAAAAACCGTACGGGCGGGCCCGTTATCTATCCCCAAAAGCTCGGCATACAGTCGGTACGCATACCGGCACGAAGCCGAACAACCGCCACCTGCCGCAGGTTACCGCGAGCAAACCATCATCCGGTCAACCCGCAGCAGGCAGCGGAACCAAGAGGCGCCTCCTAGAGGGACGCGCGAATCGCCTTGGTGGCGTCCACCAGGTGACGCAGAGACTGCTTGGTCTCCTCGTAATCACGAGTCTTCAGGCCGCAGTCAGGGTTCACCCACAGGTCAGCAATGGTGCCGTAACCAATCGCAGCCTTCAGCAGGGACTCAATCTCCTCCTGCGAAGGAACACGCGGGGAGTGGATGTCCCACACGCCCGGGCCCAGACCGGAAACGAAGCTCTCCGGAATGTCAGCCAGCAGCTCCATGTGCGAACGAGCCGCCTCAATGCTGGTCACGTCAGCGTTCAGAGCGTTAATCGAGTCGATAATCTCGTTGAACTCCGAGTAGCACAGGTGGGTGTGAATCTGAGTGGAATCCTTCACGCCGCTGGTAGCCAGGCGGAAGGAGTTCACCGACCAATCCAGGTACTGCGGCTGCTCATCGCGGCGCAGGGGCAGCAGCTCGCGCAGAGCCGGCTCGTCCACCTGAATGATGCGGATGCCCGCCTCCTCCAGGTCGGCAATCTCGTCGGCAAGAGCCAGAGCCACCTGGTTAGCGGTCTCGCGGCGCGGCTGGTCGTCACGCACGAAAGACCACGCCAGAATCGTCACCGGGCCGGTGAGCATGCCCTTGACGGGCTTGTCGCTCAGCGACTGTGCGTGGGAGCTCCACGGAACGGTGAACGCCTCACCGCGCAGGCCCTCACCGTGACGCTTCACGTCACCGAACAGGATCGAGGGGCGGGTGCAACGCGAACCGTAGGACTGAACCCAGCCGTGGCGGGTGGTTGCAAAGCCGTCGAAGTTCTCGGCGAAGTACTGAACCATGTCGTTACGCTCAGCCTCACCGTGAACCAGCACGTCCAGGCCCAGCTCCTCCTGCAGTGCGATAACCGAGGCAATCTCGTCACGCAGGAAGCCGTTCAGCTCCTCAGTGGAAATCTTGCCCGCACGAGCCTCCGCACGGTGGCGGCGAATCTCAGCAGTCTGGGGGAAGGAACCGATGGTGGTGGTCGGCAGCTTCGGCAGGTTCAGGTCAGCCTGAGCCGCGCGGCGAACGTCAATGGTCGGACGGTCGAAGTCCTCGGCGGTTACAGCTGCGGCGCGGGCACGAATCTCGTCGTTGTGCTTGCGCGGGTCGGCGGCGAAGCGAGCCAGCGCCTCGTCAGCAGTCTTCAGCTCGGGCTCAACAGCGGCTTCACCCTCGGCCAGGCCACGAGCCAGCAGAGCAATCTCAGCGACCTTCTGGTCAGCGAACGCCAGGCCGTCCACGGGAACCTCGGCGGGGTCTTCCAGAGCCAGGTCGTGCGGCACGTGCTGCAGGGAGGTCGAAGAAGCCACCGACACGGCACCCTCGGATGCGCCGGGCAGCGCCTCCAGAGTCTTCAGGGCGGCGCGAACATCGGCACGCCACACGTTACGGCCGTTCACAACACCGGCAACCAGGTGTACACCAGCGGCAGAAACGGACTCAAGCTCAGTCTTCGAGTACACGCCGTGCACCAGGTCAAGATGCAGAGCCTCAATACCGGTACCCAGCAGTGCCGGCAGGTTCTCACGCAGAGAACCGTAGGGGCTGGTCACCAGAATCTGCGGGCGCTTCTCGCCGGCAGCCAGGGCACGGTAGGTGCGCTCAGCCAGCTGCGCAACCTTTGCGTTGTCGGCACGGTCCACGGTCAGGCCCGGCTCGTCCAGCTGAACCCACTCAACACCGCGCTCAGCCAGCTGCTCCAGCACCTGAGCGTACGCGGCAACGAACTCATCCAGACGGTCAACGGGGGAGAAGTCCTCAGCGGAACCCTGCTCAGCCTTAGCGCCCAGCAGCAGGGTCAGCGGGCCAACAATCTGCGGGCGAACCTTCACGCCAGCCTGCTTTGCTACCTCGAGCTGCTCGTCAATAGCCTCAAGGTTCAGCTTAATCTCGGTGCCGGCACCAATCTCGGGCACCAGGTAGTGGTAGTTGGTGTCGAACCACTTAGTCATCTCCAGCGGGGGCAGGGTCTCGGTACCGCGCGCCAGTGCGAAGTAGCCGGGCAGATCCAGCAGACCGCGTGCATCCTTAGCCTCAGCCAGACGCTCGGGAACCAGGGTGAACAGGCGAACCACATCAAGTACCTGGTCGTAGTAGGAGAAGGTTGCCGGAATCGAGTAGTTGTCAGCCTTCAGACCCGCAGCGGTCACGCGCTCGAAGTAGGTGCGCTGCACGTCAGCGGCGGTGTCCTGCAGCTCCTGCAGGGTGGCCTTGCCCTTCCAGAAAGCCTCCTGAGCCTTCTTCAGTTCGCGGAAGCGGCCCACGCGGGGGTAGCCAACAATGGTTGCGGCGGGGAATGCGGTGTTCGACATAATAGTTATTCCTTTACTGGGGATAGATGTGGGAGTCGGTTCCGGCGTTTTACCACCCGACTGTGGGCGGTGAAACGGAGGACTCAACAACTCCCGGAATATTTGTGGGGGAGAAAGTGGAAACGCGTCCGACAAGGAGCGTTATGGGTTGAAGTGGGGTTTTAGACGTATTCCAGTTCGCTCAGCGACTGAGAGAAACGGTTACTGTACCGCGGCAAATCCAGCTGATCCAGAACGTCCAGAACCGCCGCATGCTCGTTGAAGGTGAAGAAGTGCAGACCCGGTGCGCCCGCATCCATCACGGTGCGGCACTGGTTCAACGCATACTCAACACCGATGCGGTGCAGCTCAGCGCTACTGGTTGCGGTCTCTAGGGCGTAGGCGAGGTCCGTCGGGACCTCCATGCCCGCCATCTGGCAGAGGTTCCGCAGGCGCTTCAGTGAGGTCACCGGCATGATGCCCGGAATAATCGGAATATCCACACCTGCCAGGTGCGCCGAATCGACCAGGGCGCTGTAGCGTTCATCCTCAAAGAACACCTGAGTGATCGCGAAGTCCGCGCCGGCACGCTGCTTCGACAGCAGAATTTCAATATCCTGCAGCAGGGATGCCGACTCGGGGTGCTTCTGCGGGTATGCCGCCACACCAATCGACACCTTGCCAGCAGCCAGGTGAGCGAAATCTTCACGCTCCACGCGGCGAATGAGCTCTACCAGGTAGCGGGCGAAAGGAAGTTCAGAAACCTGACCTTCCTGAATATCACCGCGAAGAGCCAGGAAACCGCGCACGCCCAGACCCAGAATCAGGCGGACCGCACGCTCCAGCTCATGCACCGAGTGGCCTGCACAAATCAGGTGAGCCAGCGGGGTGAGGGAGGTTTCATGCACCAGGTGGTCGAGCAGCGCCAAGGTCTTCTGGCGGCGCTTAGCGTCACCGGCGTAGGTGACCGACACGTAGTCGGGGTTGGTGCCCTCAAGCTCCGCAATGGTGCGGAGCAGCGACTCACAGCTCGCCTGTGAGCGCGGAGGGAATAGCTCAAAAGAAAGAGCCGGGTGAACTGTAGTCATAACCATCCTTCGTGTTCACCCGATAGATACACACCGTAAGGGTGCGCGAATTCTTCTGCAGGATGCGCGCCACCGGTTGCGGGTGCGCATCATCAAGGGGTGCCGAAGGGTATTCTTCTCTATCGGTTCTGGCGGGAGCACCTTGTCCGCACCCTGCACCGTGACGGTGGGGGATACTGGCGAGGTTGCTGCGACGTCTACGAGCCAGATCTCTCGGTCGCTCTTGATAGATAACGCTTTCACTTTACCCACCGCCTCCGAGGGTGTGCAAGGGATGCGGCGGTTGATGTCCTAATATTTCTGGACATGACATTGGGGAGAAATATGAACTTAATATGACTGACTATGACGAAGGGCGGCTGGGGGCGTTGCGGGTAGGGCTGTCGGTTGACCCCTGGATGCCTGATACTATCGCAGATACGTCTGCTTAATATTCTTGGACACGCACGAATATGTGTGTTTTATATTTCATTGAAGAGTAGAGTTAGTTAGCAAAGTACAGCCGTGCTTCATTAACTGCTCATCGAGGAGTTGTAGGGCTCAAAGATGAGTTCAATACGACTTTGTGAGCGTGGTGAGAATGAAAAATCTATTTTCTTCTATACTCTGGTCTTTCCGCCTAGCCTGGAAAACCTGTCCTGGGACCCTAGTGAGCGTCGCCCTATCGCTAGCCGTCATAGCCTGCATTCCCCTGAGCCAGTCCCTGCTGATCGGTAATACAGTATCAGCCTTGAGCGGTTCAAATGGTGGCACAGCATGGATTTATATTGTTGCTCTTGCCCTTGTCGTTGGAATTAATATCATTGCTAAACGCTGGGTCATAAGTAACATGCTTATCCTCAAATCAAAGATGAACTATCGGGTTCACCGCATGTTAAATACCAGGTTATCTACTTTTCCGTTGTCTGATATAGGTAGCACAAAATCACAGGAAGATATACGTGCTGCAAGAGAGGCAATATCGAAACAGGAATTGCAGGTTCACACCATGTCAGTTATGACACTGGTGAGTGCCTTCGCAATGGTGTTACTTCTCTGTCTTAATATTGCGAACGTCAGCATTGTGGCAGCAATTTTTGCGGCACTGTGTTCATTGCCCCTAGCCATTGCAATGGTGATTCTCGCTAAACGTGATTACGCTATCTACACCCTAATGTACGAGGATTATCGGGCAGAGAACTACTATCTAGACAATCTGATGGCTCAGAGTCGAGCCCAAGAACTTCACCTCATGAGAGCCTCCCGATTTTTCTCGCAACGCGTAGCGTCCTGGCGACGCCGGGCGGCCGGTAGGGAATTGAGCCTTGAAAGTGTTAGAGGAATCGTCTCCATGGTTGCCGGGCTACTTTGCTCTGTCTTACTCTTTGCGTCCCTGTACTTCCTTGTGGATTCAGGCGCCGATATATCGTATGTGGCCGGATCGCTGATTGGAATCATTGCCTGTGTTAACGCGACCCAAGAGGTGGGATATTCATTCGGCCAGATTATTAATGGAGCATTATCTGTTCAGCAATTCCGAAGGGTGTGCGACTCTGATACTTACGACCATGCTTCTGAGATAAAAACTTCTAACCCTAACCATGAAAATATTTCAAAAATTATATGCAAAGATGTATCCGTTCAGTATGAGGGCGCGTCGTCTTTTGCGCTTAAAGATATTAATCTTGAGCTGATGAATAATCAAATGATTGCAGTAGTTGGTGCCTCGGGCGCGGGAAAAACAACGCTAATAAATGCAATTCTTGGAATTACACCAATTGCCCAGGGGAGCATAACGTATAAGGGTGCTTCTTCTGAGAGTAAATACAACATGTTGGCGAATGTTGGTTTGGTGAGTCAAGACTACGGCCGTTATGAACTGACTGTGCGTGAAAATCTTCTTCTGGGTTTGTCGCAGGAGGCGGTTGAGCGTCTTGGTGATGCTGATTTGTGGTCGGCTTTGTCGGTGGCTTGTGCTGATGATTTTGTGCGTGGTCTTGAGGGCGGTTTGGATGCTCAGTTGGGTGAGTCGTTTGGTGGTGTTGGTCTTTCGGGTGGTCAGTGGCAGCGTTTGGCGTTGGCGCGTGTGGTTCTTCGGGATGCGCCGGTGTGGGTGTTGGATGAGCCGACCAGTGCTGTGGATGCTGAGACTGAGGAGGAGATTTTTGCTCGGTTGAAGGTGGCTGCTGTTGGGCGTTTGGTGGTGTTGGTGTCTCATCGTGCGTGGACGTTGCGTGGTGTTGATTCTGTGGTGGTGTTGGATGGTGGGTGTGTGGTGGAGCAAGGAACCTACCGGGAGCTACTGAAGGCAGAGGGAAAGTTTATGGAAATTTTCAAAAATCAGATCTCTGAAGATTCTGCAGGGCGCAAAACTTCCGCTGAAAGGGACTATAAAGATGCGTAAGATTATGGCTAATACTGTTTGGTCCGTGGTTTATGCTTTCAAAAATCACCCCGTATGGACCGTTTCCTATCTAGTGTCTGTTGTGTGCCTATCACTATTCCCTGCTCTGCAGATGGAGGCTGTCACTAGACTTGTTGAGCATTTGGGTCAGAGCCAGGATGAAGTGCTCCCGCTAGCCCTGGGGGTTAGTTTTGTGCTGGCAGGATACATTGCCCTGGGACAAGCATCAGACTCTCTGCATATGATTCTAAATTCTCGAATGTCAAGTACGGGTATTCAGAATGTATCTTCTCGTCTGGCGACTTGTTCCTCTCAGGAAATCGCGAGCGGTGATTATGCTCGCTCATCAAGGGCAGCTCATGAAGCTGTGACAGGGGGGAGCCTGGGGTCTCAAGTTTCCACTATGGGTGCTCTGATATTCATCATTTTTTCGACGGGAGCCCTTAGTTATTCCGTAGGAAAGATCAATGTATATGCTTCACTCTGCATGCTTGCAGGCATGATTCCTGTTGCCTTGATGTCACATCTCTATTCGAGTAAGAATGCTGAGGCAATGGAAAAAATATATTCATATAGCTACAACGCGTGGCATAGCACTAACCAGATTGCACAAATAACTACTGCTCGTGAGCTTGCAATTCTTAATGCTCGGTCGTTCTTTGCGCATCGTGCTAATCAAGAACGGAAAAAATCCGGTGAGGAGGAAATTGGCCTAGCTCGTTACATCCTCAGAATATATACAATTGTTGGTTTTATAAGCGCTGCATTGCTAGCTTTAGCCCTTATTTTTCTAGCGGCCTCGGTGCCGGCTCCCGGTGCTCTTGCTGGAGCTGTTATAGGTATTACCTCGGCTATAGTCTCGCTTGGCTCGATGGGAAGCGACCTTAGCTCGATGGCAGCGGGGTCAAACGCAATTGATATATATCGAAAGTTTATTTCTAGCGCACAACCCGAGCAGAAAAATCCGGTTGACGATACCTACCCCGAAATCTGCAGCGTTTCCATTAGGAATCTTGCTATCCAGTATCCAAAAGCTGATTCTTTAGCTCTTAAAAACATCAATCTCACTTTTGGTCCCGGGCAGATGATTGGTATTGTCGGGCCCAGCGGATCGGGAAAGACAACCCTAGTAAATGCACTCATGGGCATGCTTAAGCCCTCCAAAGGAGACATCCTAATCGGAGATAAGTCGGTACAGGACATATCACCTGATGATTTGTTGGCGAATGTTGGTTTGGTGAGTCAAGACTACGGCCGTTATGAACTGACTGTGCGTGAAAATCTTCTTCTGGGTTTGTCGCAGGAGGCGGTTGAGCGTCTTGGTGATGCTGATTTGTGGTCGGCTTTGTCGGTGGCTTGTGCTGATGATTTTGTGCGTGGTCTTGAGGGCGGTTTGGATGCTCAGTTGGGTGAGTCGTTTGGTGGTGTTGGTCTTTCGGGTGGTCAGTGGCAGCGTTTGGCGTTGGCGCGTGTGGTTCTTCGGGATGCGCCGGTGTGGGTGTTGGATGAGCCGACCAGTGCTGTGGATGCTGAGACTGAGGAGGAGATTTTTGCTCGGTTGAAGGTGGCTGCTGTTGGGCGTTTGGTGGTGTTGGTGTCTCATCGTGCGTGGACGTTGCGTGGTGTTGATTCTGTGGTGGTGTTGGATGGTGGGTGTGTGGTGGAGCAAGGAACCTACCGGGAGCTAACGACCGACCCCACATCACGCTTCAGAAAGCTCTTCGCCTCCCAACTGGAGGGGAAATAACCTCGCAACATACCCGCACAACGTAGAGTTAAAAACATGGAACGTATTGAATCCCCCGTCTACCGCAGGCTCGGCAACTCCGGTCTCGTCGTACCCAGCGTCGGCATCGGCTGCAACAACCTCGGCCGCCCCGGCACCCCCACCCGCACCCAAGAAGGCACCAACGAAGTCATCGCCGCCGCAGTTGACGCCGGCATCAGCTTCTTCGACATCGCCGACCTCTACGGCGCCGAACCCGGCCTCTCCGAAACCATGTTCGGCACCGCCCTCACTCAGCTCGGCCTCGACCGCGACGAACTGACCATCGTCACCAAATTCGGTCTGCCCGTCGGCGACCTCAACGGCAACGACCGCAACGCCCGCGGATCCCGCCGCTACATCATGCGCGCCGTCGAAGGTTCCCTCCGCCGCCTCGGCACCGACTACATCGACCTGTACTTCTACCACAGCCCCGACCCCAACACCCCCATCGAAGAAACCCTCAGCGCCCTCGACCAGCTCGTACGCGACGGTAAGGTCCGCTACCTGGGCCACTCCAACTTCTCCGGCTGGCAGCTCGCCCACGCCGAACACTGCGCCCACGAACTCGGCACCGAACGGTTCATCGTCGCTGAAAACCACTACAACCTGCTCGACCGCCGCGCAGAACTCGAAATCCTGCCCGCCGCACGGCACTTCGGCATGGGTGTGCTGCCGTACTTCCCGCTCGCTAACGGCCTGCTGACCGGCAAGTACCGCCGCGACAACATTCCCGCCGGTTCGCGCCTGTCCCACTCCAAGAAGAACGTGCTCGACGCCGCCAACTGGGACCAGCTCGAAGCCTTCCACAGCTTCTGCACCGAACGTGGCATTACCGAAGTGCAGGCGGCGTTCTCCTGGCTCGCACAGCAGTCGCCGGTCACCTCCGTCATTGCCGGTGCAACCAGCGCCGAGCAGGTGCGCGCCAATGCACAGGCGGCATGCCTGCGCTTCGACGCTGAGGACCTCGCCGCCCTGGACGCCATCTTCCCGGCACCCGAGAAGATCGCGCTGTTCTAAACTCCGGCTCCCTCTCAAAGGGGCACTCAGGCGGTCGCTCGTGTCGGCCGTAATATACGCTGAAAAATGTCCGTGGTGAGAAATAAATATCACCCGCCGAACGTTTTCGCTAGGATTAGGTGAGGTGTGTCTAACCTGACGCACCTCACCTAACCTATGTACCCACCCCTGCCGCCTGGAAGCAGCCCCGGCAGGACCACCCGCCACCGGCACATCAAAGGACACCATGAGCGCACAGAGCACCGCCTCCACCCTGCCCCCTCTGGGCACCGGGAAGCACAGTCGATACCTCGGCATCATTGCACTCATCGCCACCTTCGGCGGTCTGCTCTTCGGCTACGACACCGGAGTGATCAACGGCGCGCTCGAACCCATGAGCCGCGAACTCGGCATGGACTCCACCGCCCAAGGCTGGGTCACCGGATCGCTAGCCTTCGCCGCCGCTATCGGCGCGCTCGGATGCGGCCGCATCTCTGACCGGTTCGGCCGCCGAACCACCATCATTGGGCTCTCCACCATCTTCTTCATTGGTGCCCTGGCGTGTGTCTTCGCACCCAACGTCGCCGTGCTCATCACCGGGCGCACCCTGCTCGGCCTGGCGGTCGGTGGCGCCTCCGCCGTGGTGCCCGTGTTCCTCGCAGAGCTCGCACCCTACGAAATTCGAGGCTCCCTCTCCGGCCGCAACGAGCTCATGGTCGTGGGCGGTCAGCTTGCCGCGTTCATCGTGAACGCCCTCATCGGCAACCTGTGGGGCGAGCACGACGGCGTGTGGCGCTGGATGTTCGCCATCTGCACCCTGCCCGCCATCGGCCTGTTCGTCGGCATGCTGCGAGTGCCCGAGTCGCCGCGCTGGCTGCTGCGCGTCGGCAAGCGTGAGCAGGCGCTTGAGGTGATGAAGCGCATCCGCTCCACCGAACGTGCCGAAGCTGAAATTGCCGACATTGAACGCACCCTGCAGGCGGAGGCGGCAACCTCTCAGAACAATGCGGCGGGTAAGGAAAGCGTGGGCGTGCGCGGCTGGTTCGTGCGCATCCTGCTCGTCGGTATTCTGGTCGGCGCGGGCCAGCAGCTGACCGGCATCAACTCGATCATGTACTACGGCATTAAGGTGCTCAAGGAAGCCGGTTTCAGCGAATCCGCGGCGCTCATTGCGAACATTGCGCCGGGTACGATTGCGGTGCTCGGTTCCATCCTGTCGCTGCGCCTGATGGAGCGTGTGCCGCGCCGCGTCATGGTCATTACCGGCTATAGTTCGACCGCGTTTTTCCACGTGCTGATTGCGGGCGCATCCATGCTGCTGCCCGCCGATAATGCGGCGCGTCCCTGGATTCTGCTGGTGCTCATCGTCTGTTTTGTGGGCGCGATGCAGACCTGCCTGAACGTGTCGACGTGGGTGATTATGAGTGAGCTGTTCCCGCTGCGTGTGCGTGCGGCGGGTATGGGCATTTCGGCGTTTAGCGGCTGGATGATGAATGGTGTGCTGTCGCTGGCGTTCCCCGTGATTCTGGGTGCGGTCGGTCTGACCGGCTCCTTCATCGGCTTTGCCGTGGTGAACGTGATTATTGCGCTGCTGATGTTCCGCAACCTGCCGGAGACTCGCGGCGTGAGCCTGGAGCAGGTGGAGCGCGGCGTGATGGACGGCAGTATCTACCCCTCCGCAGGCAAGCGCTAGATTCGGCGGTTTTTAGGCAAGAATGAGGCGGGCGGCACCTCCCCAGTGGAGGTGTCGCCTGCCTTGCAATATGCGTTGAAAGACTAGTCTGCAGGGTTCTCTGCGAGGAACTCGTCGAGGCCGATGCGGTAGCCGTCATCTTCGGCGCGTGCCTTGCGAAGAGCCTCAATGTCGAGGAGCTCTTCGTACTCTTCCAGCAGCTTCAAATCTTCGTAGGAGATGAGCGCGGCAACAGTCTTACCATTGCGGCTGATGAGGGGACGTTCGCCGGAGAACACGGCTTCGTTGACCTTGGTGCCGAGGTTGTCGCGGAGTTCTTTAAGAGTCGTGACATTGGAACGAGTCCGGTGAGTGGTGACAGTCATGACTGGTTCCTTTCTGGGGTTTGTCCGTTAGCTCCGAGGATAGTTCCTGTGCAGGTTCTATTCAAGGGGCCGCAGTGCGAAGAAGGGTACAGGGCACGAGTAGGGAATTACCGCATTCTGTACATCATTGATAACGGTGCGGTTGTTGTTGAGGTCTTCCGAGTTGGTCATCGGCGAGAAGTCTATCGTGGCCTGTAGAGTGAGCGCGGCGTGATGGGTTGTAGTGCTGCCGCGACCGCACTGTTCGTTGAATGAGAAGCAAGGAACCCCTACCCTGCGCCACCACCCCTTAAGTGATACGGTCGAAGAACAAGTAATGGCTACACGTGCTGAAATGCACGCCCGACCCTGCCCCATACGCATCGCCCGGACGCCCGCATTCAGCACGCAACAACTCTATAACGAACACGGGTGAACAATGACTGAGAACGTACACAACGACTGGGACCTCCGAAGCGAAGAAGTGCAGAAAGACCAGGTAGCCGCCTACGACGCAATGCGCCGCCGCTGCCCCGTCGCCCACGATGAATTCATGGGCTACTCCGTCTTCAAGAACGCCGACGTACAGCACGTACTCGACCACCCCGAAATCTACTCCAACGTCGTCTCCACTCGCCACATCGCCGTCCCCAACGGCATGGACGCACCCGAACACACCACCTTCCGCGCCGTCAACGACAAGTACTTCACCCCCGAACGCCTCGAAAAGTTCGCACCCGTCATCCGCGACGCCGTGAAGACCCTCATCGCAGAACTGCCCCGCGGCGAAGAAGTAGACGTCATGCAGGGCTTCGGTCAGGCATACGCAATGCGCGTGCAGAACGCCTTCATGGGCTGGCCCGCATGCCTCGAACAGCCCCTCACCGAGTGGATCGAAAAGAACCGCGTCGCCACCCTGCGCCGCGACCGTGAAGAAATCGCTAAGGTCGCCCTCGAATTTGACGGCTACATCCGCCAGCTGCTCGACGAACGCCGCGAGGACGCTGCCGCCGGCAACCCCAAGGACGTCACCGCCGAACTGCTCACCGATACCGTGCAGCTGCCCGGCGAAGAACCCCGCACCATGACCGACGAAGAAATCGTCAGCCTCATTCGCAACTGGACCGTGGGCGAGCTGTCCACCGTCTCCGCAACCGTAGGCGTATTCGTCAACTTCCTGGCACGCAACCGCGCCGAACAGGACCGCCTGCGCGCATCCCTCGCCGACGGCAACGCACTCGACGACCGCAGCGAAATCGCCCTCGCCGTCGAAGAAATCATGCGACTCGAAGACACCCTCGTCACCAACCGCCGCATCACCACCCAGGACACCGAACTCGGCGGCCGCACCCTGCCCGCCGGCTCCCGCGTGACCATCAACTGGGCAAGCGCCAACCGCGACGAGGACGTCTTCGAAGACGCCCTCACCTACAACCCGCACCGCGACCAGTCCCGCAACCTCGTGTACGGCGACGGCATCCACGTCTGCCCCGGCGCGCCCCTGGCACGCCTGGAACTGCGCATCCTGCTCGAGGAGCTACTGCGCGGCACCGAGTCCATTGAGATCGCGGACGAGAGCGAGAAGCCCGCAACTGTGAACGCCGTGTACCCGGTCTCCGGCTACTCGGTCGTGCGCGCCATCTTCAACTAGACACGCCCCAGCTCTAAAAGGGCGAGGCGCCGAACCCCTGAGAATGGGGGTCGGCGCCTCGCGCTGTTAAGAGTAAATATAAGAGTGAATAGTAGGGGAGCGGTGGCTAGTATTAGCCGCGCACTATAGATAAAACGGAATATTCCCTAGTGGCTATATAGCCTAGTGGGCTACCTAGAAAGCTGAACCTAGCGGCCAGAGCTCGTTGCTGAAGGCTTCGCGGAAGATTCCGCAGAACCGCTCGCAGACGCACTCCCAGACGCCCGCGCCGAAGCACTCGCAGAAGCAGAAGCCTCCGCCGCCGCGCTCGCCGACTCCTCGGCCGACAGCGGCGTACCGTCCGCATGCACACCCGCCATTGCCGGGGTCACGCCATTCACGAAGCTCAGCTTCGCCTGCTTGAAGTGATAATCCGGGGAGCAGGTCAGCTTGTACTTGGTATCCGCCAGCTCGCGAATCGTCTTCACATAATTCTGAGTCTCGGGGAAGGGCGGAACGCCGCCGTACTTCTCCACAGAACCCGGACCCGCGTTATAGCCGGCGAGAACCACATCCTGCAGCTGGTCTTCATTAGAAGCGTACTTCGCCAAACGGGTGCGAAGCTCGGACAGGTAGCGGGCCTGCGCCGCAATCGCATCGTGCGGGTTCAGAACATTACCGCCATTGCCGAAGCTGTAGTGGCCGCCGCTCCACGCGTCATCAGTGAACTGTGCAATACCCTTAGCGCCCTGGTGAGACTCAACGCCCACACGCCAGTGGCTCTCGGTCTCAATCTGCGCCGCCAGCACGCCGGGACGGAAACCAGACACCTTAGAGCCCTCCTCAAAATCGGATCGGAGAGCCGCCGGAGCATACGAAAGCTCCGTCATGCCGCAGTAATCGTCGTAGGTGGCTGCCAAGCCGGCAACACCGCCACCCAGAAGGACCGCAGAGGCAATAATCTGCCAATGCGCAAGAACCCCGGCGAGAAAGCGAAGCGGGAAAGCTTTACGCTGCCGAGGAGAAATTTGTTGATCCGCCGGAACGGAAATGTGGTTGGAGGCGCTCGTAGCGTTACGCTCGGAAGGGGCGCCCGAAGTGCTATCTGCCATTCCTATAGACTAGCGCACCATTGCCGTTTATGGTGAAAAAACTCCCCTCCGTTGAGGTGAAAACCATAGTCAGAGAGTTCTTGGCGCGTCTTTACCGGAGTCAACATCAAGTGCAGGTACAGACTCCGTGCACGTGAAGGATGACCCCACCCGGTACACCTTTGACAGGGAGTACCAGGCGGGGCCGATCCATGATGGGGAGCTTCAGGAGCCCCTAACGGTTCGTCACCACGATCTTGCCGGCGGCACCGCGCTCCATCTCCGAGAAGGAGTGATTCACGAACGTGTACGTGCCAGACTCTAGGAACTGCATCTCCACGAAGCCGCCCTGAGCGGGCGCCAAATCGAGTGCCTGGCTGTGGCCGTCACGGCTACCGAACGCATCCGCGCCGCGGCGCATCAGGTAGCCGCCCTCCTTGTAGACCGTGTCGAATTGCGAACCGACCACGTGGAAGCTCGTGCCGTGGTTCGGGCCCGCAGCCATCACCCAAACACGGATACGCTCGCCCTTCTTCACCTGCAGCGGCTTCGCCTTGTACTGGGTTGCGTGGCCGTTGAACATGGTCAGCGTGGGGGTGCCAGCCGCAATCAGCTCCGGCGAGTTCTCCGCCAGCTTGTTACCGTCGGAGGCGGTCTTGCCGGTGTCGTGCAGGTACGCCTCGCCCTGAACCATCACGTACTCGTGATCGACCGGGTCAAGGTCCGCCGGGTCAATGATGACCGCGCCGTACATGCCCTGGGTCATGTGCAGGCTCAGCGGGGCGGTGCCGCAGTGGTACAGCCAGATACCGGCACCCTTCGCCTCAAAACGGTAGACGAGACGCTCACCGGGGGCGATGGTCTTCATCGTGTTATCGGGGGACACCATGCCCGCGTGGAAGTCCAGCGAGTGGCCCATCGTGCCGTTATTGATGAGTGTAATTTCAAAAATATCGCCGACCTTGCCGCGCAGAATCGGTGCCATGTTCTGCCCGTTGAACGTCCACATGTGAACGGTCACGCCGGGCGCCACCTCGCGGTCGACTTCCTCAACTTCCAGGGTGACTTTGCGGACGGTCTTGCCGTTCACCTGCGTGGCGGTGTTCGGTGCCGGGATGTTCGGGTCGCGGTACTTGTAGCCGCTGCCGGGCGCTGCGGACATGTCAATCCTGCTGTTCGCAACGGTCATGAGGGTCGGGGTGCTACCCGACGCCGCGTGGTTGTGGGCGCCCGTAGAACCGTGGTTGTGGCCACCCTGCGCCACCTGGTTTGCGGAGGCGCCGGTCGCCTTCACCTTAAACACCATGCCCAGGGAGCGGTGGCCCGCTACGGAGCAGTAGGCTTCCTGGTCGGCGCTGATGATGCCGGCGTCGACGGTTTTCGTTTCGCCGGGGTTGATGGTGCCGGTGGTTGCGCCGTTGTCGAAGGTCAGGTCGTGGGTCATGCTCTGGTCGTCGTTGGTGACCTCGACGACCAGGCGGTTACCTGCGGGGACCTCCACCTCGGCGGGGGTGAAACGGTAGTTGCTGGTCGCCTTCACCTGCACGGTGGTGGTCTGACCGGTTGCAGCCACGGAACCTGCCGAGGAGAACGACGGCAGGTTCAGCGCGGACGGGTTCACGGCGAAGCCCAGCAGGAACGCCATGGCAACCGCCAACGCCGCCTGGAAGCTCTGCTTGGCGTGCGGGACGGGCTCCGGGGTGAGCGCCTCCTGGTTGAAGACGGGCTTCTCGCCGCGGGCGCGTGCTGCCATCATTTCCTTGCGGGTATTCACGGACGCCTTCACGCCGCGCACCATCAGCGGAATGAACGCCATGAGCGCCAACGCACCCACGATAGCGACGGCAATCTTAATGGACTGGCCCACCATGGAGCTGGGCATCATGAAGATGAGCAGCGCCAGGTTCACGGCGGTCACGCGGGCAGCAGCAAAACGGCTGAACTCCTTGTTGGAGGCGCGAACCACCGCAGGGCCACCGCCCATACGCTGGGGGAGCAGGTAGCTCATCGCGCCGAGCAGCAGCTGCAGCAGGAAGCCAACCACGAAGATGGGGGTCACGGCGCGCATATCCAGCTGCGCGAAGGGGGTGGTCGCCACCATGTACGCGGTGGCCGCCACACCAACAATCAGCCAGAGGAAACCCATACCCACGCTCATGGGCGGGTACTCGTTCGGGCGCTTGGTGCGCAGGGTACGCACCATCACCCAGGCGACAATCAGCAGGGCAACCAGGTAGACGACCAGGCCGGCTGCGGCGAGCGGACGCATCCCTAAAATCGCGCCGACAACGGTCAACGCTAAGCCACCGCACATCAGGTACAGGGCGCGCAGACTGTGGGTGAGCGCCTTATCCACCATCTTGGTGCGCAGCATGGTCGGCCAGAACGTCACCAGCGTACCCACCGCGGTAATACCGACGAAGCCGAGCACGTTCACTGCCTCGTGCGCGAGCAGGAACTGCGAATGCAGGGTGCCGGACAGGTTCGGGTAGGCAATCATGCCGCCAAACGCCGCACCGAGGGGCAGCAGCAGCGCCGCAACAATGTAGAAGCGAATGGTCACACCGAACCGCGACGGCAGAGCCTGACGCACCTGCTTCAGCAGGTAGATACCGTGCCAGGCGACCATCGAACCGACAATGAGGGCGCCCACCACCGTGGCGGCGTAGAGGCCGGGCACGCTCAGCTGACCGACCATGCCGATCATGAGCACGAGAATACCGGCGTTCAGAATGAAGATGCGGCGCACCTGGGTGCCGCGGTGCTCGTCCGGGATTTTGATCTTCATGAGCGCTTCGGTGAAGTGCTGCGACCAAATCAGAATCGAGTTCGTAATCAGGCCGAGGGTGACAATGTGCACCATCAGCCAGCCGCTATTCGGGATGAACTTATGCAGCAGAAGCACGGCGATAAGGGTAAACATCCAGTGCGAGACCGGCTTGGAGGCGCGGCGGTGCCACGTGCCGCGACCGGATGCGCGGCGTGCAATCTCTTCGGGGGTGAGGTTCGCGCCGGGCGCCTCAGTGGGACGCGCGCCAATGCTCAGGCCGGAGGAGCCGCCTCCGGAGACGTTTGCGCCTGCGGGCTTGCCGCTCGTGTTCTCACCTTCGGGTGGGGTGCCGAGATGTTCACTCACGTGATCACTGCTTTCACTGCTGGTTGTTCGTGGACGTCGGTGTGCGGGTCGGCACCGCTTGCCCCTGCGTTGGGGTGGGCCCTGCGGTGGGGCGGGTGCCAATAAGCCCATTATATTGCCCGGATAGTACCAATTTTGAAGACATGACGTGCATATGAAGGCGGCTCATATCGTGATAGTTGTGCTTGTGTGCTCGAGCGGTTCTTCCCCTGTGAACCTGCTCCTGTGAATCTTCTCCCCAATGCACCCTTCACAGGTGCGCGCGATAAACTATTAGGATTCCAAAATCAGATGCCCGCCCACCCTACGCGCGCATCCGCCGGCACCAAGGTAAGGACAAGCACCTCGTGACAAGGACTGACTCCACCACCCCCATCTGGGGAAAAATCGCTATTGCGGCACTCATCCTCATTGTTGGCGGTGGATACGTCATCAAAATGCTCACCAACCCCTTCTCCGGTATGGACTTTTCCATCTACCGTCTGGGCGCAATGACCATTTTCGATAACGAGGGCTTTACCCAGGACCTATACTCCCCGACCCTGAACGATCACGGCGTCATCAAGCCGCCGTTCACGTACCCGCCGTTCGCGGCGATGCTGTTCTTGCCGTTCGCTTTTATTCCGCTGGAAGTCGGCAAAGTCATTATGGTCATCGGTTCGGCTGTGGTGGCGTGGTGGATTTCCACGATCATTTACAACTACGTGAATGCGCGCGGCCGCGAACTGCCCCTGCAGCAGTACTTTGGTCGTGCCGGCACGATTGCGATGCTGACCATTCTGGTGGTGGCGGCGGGCCCGTGGCAGCGCACCCTGGACCTGATTCAGATTAACCCGTTCATTACGGCGCTGATTCTTGCCGATTTTGTGCGTCCGGCGACCCGCGTGCCGCGCGGCGTGCTGATTGGTATTGCGGGCGGCGTGAAGCTGACCCCGCTCGTGTTTGGTCTGATTCTGCTGGTCCGTCGCGACTGGAAGGGCATTGCGACCCTGGGCGCGACGTTCTTCGGCACCATTGTGCTGGGTTTCATTCTGATGCCTAAGGACGCGCCGGAGTTCTGGTTCTCCGCGCTGACGAACCCCTCCCGTGTGGGTGGCCTGAACTTTGTGGATAACGTCTCGATTCAGGGTTGGCTGCTACACTTCGGTCTTTCTGAGAGCGCCGCGAAGCCCGTCTACTACGCCCTGGCGCTGGTCACGATTGTGCTGACCGCCGCGCTGCTGTACCAGCTGGAACGCCGCGGTGCCGCGCTGGCGCAGGTGGCGGTGACCGCCTCCTTGATGGTGGCGCTGTCGCCGATTAGCTGGTCGCACCACAACGTGCTGCTGCCCCTGCTGGCTGCCGTGTTCATCATGGACGCGTTCCCGACCTATTTTGCGGTTCAGCCGGCGTGGCTGCGGGTGACAGCGACCGTGTTCGCGGTGGTTGCGGTGTTGGGCCTGTACCTGTCGCCGATTAGGATTGCGTCCTGGTTCCACGGTAGCGCTGATGGTTTGGAGCAGCTGGCTCCGGGCGCGTTGGCGGTTTCGGCTATTCCCGCGTTCTGCCTGTGGGCGACGATGACGCTCTGGTCTGTTGCCGCTCTGAGCGCGCCGGTGCGTGGTGCGAAGGTTGAGCCCGTGCAGTACGGTTCCGTGCGTAGCGATGCGCCTCTGGGCTGGTGGGGCGCTCGCGCCCTGGTGTCCGAGAGCGCCCAGTCTGTGCGTGCCGCTGCTTCTCGTGAGGCAACCGCGTGAGCCGCGACAAGGAGCTAGAAAAGACCCCTGTGAATACTGATAAGAACACCGCGAAGAGCGTAGTGAAGACCGCGGAGAATACCGAGGCGGTAGCGCCCATCATCCCGTGGGCTTCGGCATCTTCGGCGGTTGCGGAACCGGCTGTTGAGAGTGCCGCAGAGGTGCCCGAAGCCTCGGCAACCCCTAAAGAAACCGTCGAGGGAACCACCAAGGAAACCGCTGCAGAGCCCACACAACCTGCGCGTCGCGGCTTCTTTGACCGCATCCCCGGCATGCGTAGCGGCGATCTCTGGGCGCACCTGCTGTTCATCCTGGTTGCCCTCTACGCCTTCGACTACGTGACGCACGCGGCGGCTGACGATATTTACGTGTACCGCCTGGGTGCTGTCTCCCTGGCGGACGGCCCGGACGGCTACCAGCTGTACACCTTCCGCACGCGCGGCCTGCCGTTCACCTACCCACCGTTTGCGGCGTTGCTCTTCTACCCGCTCGCGTTCCTCACCGAGCCGCAGAGCATGCTGCTGATTACCGCCATTATTTGCGCGCTCTGCTACTGGTGCGCGTACCTGTTGTACTCCTACGCGCGTAGCCGCTCGTGGCGTCTGCCGTTGCAGAAGCACCTGGGTCATTGGGGTATGGTGTCGCTGATTGCGGCGCTGATTTGGATGTGCGGCCCGTGGCGTTTGACCACGCATTTTGGGCAGATTAACGCCATCATTCTGATGCTGATTCTCGCCGATTTTATGCGCCCGGCAACCCGCGTTCCGCGCGGTGTGCTGCTGGGTATCGCGGCGGGTATTAAGCTGACCCCGCTCGCGTTCGGTCTGCTGCTGCTCATGCGTAAGGACTGGAAGGGCATCGCGACCCTGGGTGCTAGCTTCGCCGCGACCGTGGGTATCGGCTTCCTGGTGATCCGTGAGGAGTCGCTGACGTTCTGGTTCCATGCGGTGCATGACACTTCGCGTGTGGGCTGGTTCAGCTACTTCGATAACGTGTCGATTATGGGTACGCTGACCCACGCGGGCCTGCAGCATCACCTGACGGCTACCGCCCTGTCCGTGGTGCAGGTGGCGTTGACCCTGCTGATTGTGCTGGTCACCGCGGTTCTGCTGGTTCCGCTGATTCGTGCCCGCGCGCTCATGGCGCAGCTGGCGCTGACCGCGTTCATGATGTTGCAGATTTCGCCGATTAGCTGGTCGCACCACAACACCTGGTACCCGCTGATGCTCGCCGCCGTGGTTATGGAGATCTTCCCGCTCATGTACCAGCGGGTCAGCTCCTTTGTTTTCACACTGGCTGTTGTTTTGGCGACCGCGGCGCTGGTGGGCATGTACATTTCGCCGTTCTGGATTGTGCTGGCGTTCTCCCCGCACTTCAGCTCGGATCAGATTCTGATGGTGCCCGAAGGCTCCCTGGGCCTGATGGCGGGCACCATGCCGTACCAGCTGATGTACCTGTTTATTCTGGTGACGTTCTTTGTGTACCTGGCGAATCGTCAGCTGGTGGAGCGTGCGGCACGTGCCGCGGGCGCCGAGCTGGCGGAGGCGAAGTACTCCCGCTAAAGAAACCGCCCGCTCACGGCGGCTGCCCGCTCGAGGCGGTCGCTCGCCCGCGGCGGCGGGCGCATCCAGCAGGGCGTAAGCCCACCGGACAGAACCTCAGAGCATAGCCTCCCGGCATAAAAACCGGCATAAAAATATCCCCCGCACCTATCACGGGTGCGGGGGATACTTTTATACCCAGCCTACTGACCTAGTCAGTCACGCTGTTAGTTAGTGCCGATGCTCCAAGTAATGTTGGAGTCGGTACGAACCTGCATGTAGCTCTTGTTGCTCTGAACCCACTGCATGCTGCTCTTCACGGTCGGAATGGTCGAGGAGAAGAACGGGTCGTTCTTGGTCGCGTTCAGAACGGTGAAGCCGCGGGTGGTCGGGCCGCTGGTCTGGAACTCCATGGTTGCCTCGGTGCCTTCGTAGGTGAAAGCGTAGTAGTTCATGGTGCTCTGGAACTTCTCACCCTTCTTGTAGTGGGGTGCGGAGTCTGCGTCGTAGACGCGGATGGTCCACTCGCCCTTACCGGTCAGCTCCAGCTTGCGGGTGGGGGTGGAGTGGCCGCTCGCGTCAATCCATGCGGTGCCCTTGAGCTCCTTGCCGTCGCGGGTGGAGTCGAGAACGCTCAGACCTGCGGTGATGTTGCCCTTGTCGTCACGGCTGGTGATGAAGGCGTTAACCACACCGTCTGCGGGCTTGAACTCGTAGTAGAGCAGGCCTGCGGACACATCGCCCTTGATCTTCTCAATGTCGATGGTGTCCTTATTATCGGCGACGGTCTTCTTGTATTCCTTGAACTCACCCTCGGGCATCTTCGCTTCAGCAGCAGCAACCGGCGCTGCGGAAGAAGCGGAAGTACCTGCTGCCGCGCTCTCAGATGCGGGAGCGGAAGAAGCCTCAGAGGATGCTGCCGCGGAGGACGCCTCAGCGGAAGTAGCCGCCGCGCTCGATGCCGCCGCAGAATTGGAGGCGGGGTTCGAGTTACCGCGCGGAATCAGCATGACAATCGCCAGGATGATGACAATCAGCAGAGCCAACGCACCACCGATAACACCCCACAGCTTGGTGCCGGAGAGCAGGCCCTTCTTCTCGGAGCCGTCCTCGCCATTGCCCTGGTTGCCGGGCTCGGTCATGTAGGGGTTGCTGAGCGCCACGGTTGCCTGGTCCTGATCAGACACCTGACCCTGGTAGGGCTGCTGAGCGTTGTACGGCTGACCCTGGTAGGGGTTGCCCTGGTACTGACCGCCCTGAGCGTTCTGACCGTCCTGGAAGCCCTGACCCTGGTACTGGCCACCCTGGAAGTTCTGGCCCTGGAAGCCCTCACTCTGGAAACCATCAGCCTGGTTCGGCTGGAAGCCGTTCGGTGCCTGACCCGCCGGGATGAACGCCGCGTTCTGGCCGCCCTGCGCGTTCTGGCCGGGCTGCATGTTCTGACCGGGCTGTTCCGAGAGGTTCACGGTACGCTCGGACAGGTTGACGGTGCGCTCGGTTTCCGGGGTGTGGAACTCAACGAGCGGGGAGTTCTCGATGGTGTGGGGAACCTCTTCGGTGGAGGCGGGAGCCTCAGCAACAGGTGCCTCAGCCGCGAGAGCCGCAGCAACCGGCTCGACTGCCGGCTCAGCGGCAGCGAGTGCCTCGGGGGCAACCTCGGCGACGGGCTCTACAACAACGGGCTCTACAACGGGTTCTGCAACCGGCTCGGATGCAACAGGCTCAGAGAGCGCGGGCTCGGCAACCGGTGCCTCAACAACGTGCGCCTCAACGGGCTGCTCGGAAGCAGCCTGCTCAGCAACGGGAGCCTCAACTGCGGGCTCTTCAGCCACAGTCTCCTCAGCAGAAGCCTGCGGGGTCAGAACCTGCTCGGGCAGAGCGGTGCCGGTCAGCGGAACCTGAGTCAGGTGACGCATCGGCTTGGGCTCGGAGGACTCCTCAGCGGACTCCTGAACGGGCTCAGCTGCGGGTGCCTCAGCCTGAGGTGCTGCAGCCTCCGGAACCTCAACGATCTGCTCACCTTCGAGCTCAGCGGCGAGCTGCTCAAGGTCAACGTCCTCAACGGTCAGCGGTGCCGCAACCTCGGCGGGCTGCTCAGCCTCAACAGCGGACTCAGCCGCGGGTGCCTCAACAACGTGCGCCTCAGCAGACTGCTCGGAAGCAACCTGCTCAGCGACTACGGGCTCAGCGGGAGCCGCCTCGGTAGTGGGCTCCTCGGGAATCAGCGGCTCAATAGTAGCCTCTTCAACCTGAATGGGTTCGGGCTCGGGCTCTTCGACCCACAGCTGCCAGCCTTCAGGAACGGGACCCCACGCGGGGTCGGGGCGCCACGTAGGAGTGGGGGCCCATCCAGCAGGAGGAGCGGGCCAGTTGGGCGGCGGATTGAAGACGAGTGCCATAAGAAAGCAGCCTTTCTGGTGCTGAAAAAACACCCCGGAAGAGCGGTCATCAGCGACTATGTATATGAGCGTATTATCGCTACAAATTATGGCATATGTTCAGAAAATGAACCCCGTGAATGGTGGGTTTTTAGCCTTATTCACGGCTTTTTCAATGGTTTTGGAACATTCCGTATCAATCAGTACTTGAAGGTTTCCGTATGCCCGGTCACCATCGAGCCCGCGGAGGCTAGGATTAAAGAATGAACACGACACCGCCTCCCGCACACCCGCAGGTAGCCGCCGGAACCCCCGCTGCTCCTGCGCCTGTTGCAGGTCTTGCCTACCACCGTCTCTCCCACGCCGACCCGAAATCCCGCTGGTTCTCACCCCTGCTGGAAGGTCTGCTCGGCGTCGCCGTATTTATTGGCCTCAACCTGATCATTTCAGTCGCCCTGGCTGCGACGATTATGGGTTCGGGACTTTCCCTCCAGGATGTAGCTACGAACCGCGCCGTCATTATGGAACACCCGGCGCTGTTCGCCCTGACGTTCCTCTCCCTGATTGCCATTGTGCCTTCGCTCTTTCTGGCGCGCCTGATTGTGGGCCCGAAGCCCTGGGGTCTGATCCATTCGGTGGCGGGCCGCCTGCGCCGCTCACTGCTGCTTCCGTACCTGGGTTTGAGCTTCGCTGTCTACGGCATCTACTACGCCGTGATGCTGGCGTTGAGCGGTGAGAGCCTGCCCGAATACCGCTATTTTCAACCTCCACAGGTTGAATTTTGGGTTTATGTGGCGATGATGCTACTCCTGGTACCCGTGCAGTGCTACGCCGAAGAGCTCGCCTACCGCGGCTTCATGATGCAGATGCTGGGTCGCTGGCTCCGCACCCCCTGGCTGCCGATTGTGCTGCCCGCTGTGCTGTTCATGCTCTCCCACGCCTACGATCCCTGGGGTCAGAGCACGATTCTCGCGATGGGTATTTACGCGGGTTTCCTCTGCTGGTACACCGGCGGTCTGGAAGCCTCCATCAGCCTGCACGTGGCAAATAACGTGATCCTGATGCTGCTGTCCATGGTGGCTGGTCTGGATCCGTTCGCCTCCGAGGGCGTGACCCCTGTGGATGCGCTGCAGGGCATCGCACTGGAAGGCGTGTACGTGGTGCTCGCCTGCCTAATCTTCAACGCGCGCGCTCGCCGCGGCGAGGTTTCACGTGAAACACAACTGCTCAAGGTTGATAAATAGGCTATTTGGCGGGTTGCTCTAGCTCAGCTACCCCAGCCCGCCCACCCCGCTCCATTCGAGCCTCACCAGGGCTATTACTCCACGCCGCGTGGACTACCAGCCCCGGTCACCCCGTCAACACCCAAGAAAAGGTAGGGTTAAACCATGACTGTTGATGCTGTAAAAAATATTGAAGACCTCGCCGCATTCGTGGCGGAGTCGCCGGTCTCTTACCTCGCCGCGCGCACGGTAGCGCGCCGCCTGCAAGCAGCGGGCTTCACCGAGCTTGTAGAGACCGAAGCATGGGACCCGCAGATCGCAACCGGCCGCCACTTCGTCGTCCGCGACGGCGCGATTATCGCCTGGGCTGGCGGCGCGAAGGCGCAGAAGGCAAGCGGCTACCGCGTGCTGGGTGCGCACACCGACTCGCCCTCCCTGAAGGTCAAGCCTTCCTCCTCCATCACCACGAAGGGGTGGCACCAGATTGCCGTGGAGAACTACGGTGGTGCACTGCTGAACTCCTTCCTGGACCGCGAGCTGTGCGTGGCGGGCCGCCTCACCGTCCTGGAGAACGGCGAGCTGAAGGACCGCCTGGTGCGCACCGGCCCGATTGCGCGCATCCCGCAGCTGGCGCCGCACCTGGACCACAAGCGTAACGAACTGGTGCTGGACAAGCAGTTCAACATGTACCCCGTGTGGGGTGTGGACCCGGCGGAGAATGACGTGCTCGGCTACATGGCGAAGCACGTGATTGACGGCGAGCCGGTCGACCCGCAGAGCATTGTGGGTTACGACCTGCTGTTCGCTGATTCGCAGCCGCCGCGCCGTTTTGGTGCCGATCAGGAGCTGTTCGCTTCCGGTCGCCTGGATAACCTGTCTTCGGTGCACGCGGGTTTGACCGCCCTGGAACGTTACGTTACCGATAACGCGGATGAGCACGCCACCGAGACTGTGATGCTTGCGGCGTTTGACCATGAGGAGCTTGGTTCGGAGTCGCGTAGTGGTGCGGCTGGCCCGTTCCTGGAGGATATTTTGGTGCGCCTGTCCGCTGCGCGCGGTGAGAGCACGGAGGAGTACCGCCGTTCGGTGGCGGCGTCGTTCTGCCTGTCCGCTGATGCCGGTCACCTGGTGCACCCGAACTATCAGGGTCACCACGACCCGACCGTTCAGCCGCTGCCCGGTGGTGGTCCGCTGCTGAAGATTAACGCGAACCAGCGTTATGCGACGGATTCGGTGGGTGCTGGCGTGTTTGCTGCGGCGTGTGCGAAGGCTGGTGTTCCGTATCAGGAGTTCGTGTCGAATAACAATATGCCGTGTGGTTCGACGATTGGCCCGATTACGGCGACTCGCCTGGGTATGCGCACCGTGGATGTGGGTATTGGTTTGCTGTCGATGCATTCGATGCGCGAGATGTGCCATGTGGACGATATGGCGTACATGACCCGCGCGGTGGAGGGCTTCTTCCGCCTCTAAATTGAACCCCGCTGAGGTATGAACAGTGGGGGTGTGGGCGCCGGGAACGTAAGGTTCCCGGCGCCCTTATTTTTTAAAAATTTTTCGGGGGGGGGGGGAGTGTTTACCTCTTGAATAGGGTCTATGTGTACTGTAAAGTAACCCACAATACGTTATATACGTGTTGCACACTACTTATTTTTGAGAACCTTTCACCAATGATGGTGCACCATCAGCTCGTCACCGGCGTAGCGAGCGAACCCCCAGATGAAAGGCGGTTCCCATGTTCTTCGATATTTCTCTGATCCCGCTGGCGGTTTTGGTCATTGTGGGTCAGCTGAAAAAAGCACCACCAAGGTTGCTAAACAACCCTAGCTATCAAAAGGAGAGGGAGCAGGTGCTAAAGCACCGGCGCATCCTGGATACGCTCGGCGTGGGTTTTGCTCTTGCCCTGATGATTATTCAGTGGGGTGGCCCCCTGATGACGTTTGCCTTTCGGGCGTGCGTTATTTGGTTGGTTCCCAGCCAGCTGTATGATCTCTGGCAGAAGTTCAATGTGCCGCGTGGGGTACTCTTCGCGTGTGCTATCGCGCTGATTGTTATTGAGTTTGGGTTGGCGCTCCTACCCTAACCTGAGCCGTATAACAGTTGTGGCGGTGACCGAACAACGGTCACCGCCACAACTATTTTTAAGATGAGACAGGCTTAGATTAGACAGGGTTGTCGGGGCTGGGCAGGGTTACCACCTCAGACCAGCGCGTATCCTGAGCGGCCGCACGGTTCGCGTCGCTCTTCTGCTTCACATCGGCGGGTGCCTGCTGCGCCCACGCCTCAAAAGCAACAATGTAGTTCTCGGGGTAGTTTGCCGCGAGCAGCTCCTGTCGGGTCGGGAAGTACTCCTTGCCCTCTCGAATATCGACATAGTTGCTTGCCTTGTAGGGGTCGGCGCTCTGGATGTCAGTGCGCGGGCCGGAGGCTACCTTTCCGCTTGCCACGTTATTGTCATCGATAGCGCGTACCCATGCTGCGGCGTAGGCGTGATCGGCCTTGTTCTTCTCGTACAGTGCCAGGCACTCGGCTCCTGCTGATTCAGCTTCGGCGCGGGTGGGGAAGTTCGCCTGGTTGCGCACAACATGCCGCGCGGAGACGTAGGAGGGGAGTGCTGTACCGCGGTCGGCGCTGATGGCTTCCTGCTGCTTGAGAGTTTCAGCTTTCGCGGTTTCGTCAGGTTCAAGGCAGGGGGTGGAGCTCTTCTTCGCCGCGGAAGAGGAAGCGGACCCGGTGGCACTTGTTGCTGACGGGGATGAAGCCACGGTTGTGTTCGAGGGTGCGGGAGTGTTTGATGCCGTGCTGGTGGAGCTACCGCAGGAGGCAAGAAGCAGGGGGAGAATCGCCAGTGCGGCACTGCGTCGTAGACCGCTGGAATGGAATGAAAGAAAAATAGGGGTGTGGGTCATGAGACCACCTCACAAGAGGGGTAGAACGATATATTGCGACTAAGCATACCCAAATATTTGATATGTGGTCAATGGAAAATAGCATCTTAGTTTAAAACCAACACTCTAGACGCAAGGTGTGCTACCCAGTAGTCTTAAAGTTCTGACCTGCTTAAATATGTGGTAGATGGGGTAAGAGTGCGGAGATTTTGCGGGTCACTTACTGTTTTAGCTTTGGTTTTGGGGCTTAGTAGATAAGAAAAACAACATTGAGGCTATGTATTCGGTGTTCCGCTACTAGCGTTTTATGCTACTGAAAGGAAATGGCATCATGAATTCTACTTATAAGATGTTCGCCGTAAATGAGAAAATAATTTTGTATATCTTATTTCTCATTGTATTGCAATTTTTCTATATTTTCCCAACTAGCCTGTATATAGAGTTCAATGGATTTGTCTCGCCATGTGATAGGTGGCAAAGTGCATATTTCGACTATATACCCTTCTTCGTGGTGGGAGTTGTATTAGCTAGCTTGTGGCAGATCTTTAGTATATGGCTGGGTGTAAAGCTTCGCATAGGCATTTTTTGGATTGCGTCGCTATATTTAGTTTTTAAAATGTATGGGACTTATGAAATTTTAAAAGGCAATATCTTAAGTTCATGTAAAGTTCCTACAGAATATATGCATGGAATATTGTGGCCATATGATCTACAGGCATTCATTCTATTGGGTCCCGATATTATCTCATGCGTTATTTTTATAGCAGTTTTTATTGCATGTTCTAAGCGTAGCTACTGGATACCAACCCTCGCAGCTATAGCCGCATTTGTTGTGCAGTGCGTCATCTTGGTACTGCTCTGGGAATACGTTAGGGGACTTATCTATTTCCTCCTGCAGTAGCGTTGGGCCGTTGAGGTGCAGGCTTTTACGGAGCTGGAGGTTGCGCCATCGGCACCCTAACCGTGCTCCTCCGGGCATGTTGGCTTCCGCTGATTATCGGGCAAATAGCAATATCTAGTGCTGGTGTTTTAGTGACATGTTTACTTCAAGAGCCCGGTGGCTTCCGTATTTACGCAAGTCAAGACGCTGAACAAACTTGTTTGTCGATTTTCTTTCGAGCTGTTGGATTATAAAAAATAAACACAATTTTCTCTTGACCATGTATCAAAACTGCCTGTATATTGAGGGTCAATTCGGTATGTTCCAGCCCACAATGAGGTGACATTATGGCCCTGAATTCTAGGACCCCCAACCACCGTTATAACGCACTGCGATACGGCGCCGCTCTCTTAACCCTGCCCCTGTTCCTTGCCGCCTGCGGTGGTGCAAACACCGCGGCAAGCAGCACCTCCTCACCCTCCACGGCGAGCGCCTCAGCAACGGCAAGCGCCACGCCGCCCATCAGCTGCTCCTCATACTCCGCTGAAGATCTCGCATCAGCAGAAGCCGCCAAGCCCGTCCCACGCACCGATGAACAGTACCCCGCGTACATCCAGTACCGGAACATCCTCGCAGACGGCGCCCACATCATTGAGCCCAGCGAAATCGACAGCAAGTGCCACGCCGCACTCAAAGCAGGGCGGAGCACCCTCCCCGAATACGTCCAAAGCATCGATGTCTACAACGCCCGCCCCAGCGTCGGACTTACCGACCCCTTCGCCGGTAGCGAGTATCGAGACATCAAGAACCGCAACGAATTCATCCCCCACCGCGCAGACCTGGAAGAAGCCGCCTACCCCGAGATGATTATTCGTCTCTACGAAAAGTGGTACGAGGCAGCCCCCGCAGACATCAAGACGCTCAGCGACGACAACCGTGCACGATTCCTCGCCACAAGCGCCTACCAGCAGTGGAAGGCCCAGCCCCAAACCCCCAGCAGCTCCCGCGCATAAACCCACTCACGCATAAGCCCACTCAAAAATAGTTGTGGCGGTGACCGAACAACGGTCACCGCCACAACTCTTTAAACGGTCATTACCGGGCTTATTTTTTGGGGGGCTACTTGCCCTTCACCTCGCGTGCCAGAGCCAGCAGTTCCTCATGCACCGTCGTATCGCCCGTAACCTCCGGGTGGAAAGAAATACCGATCAGGTTGCCCGAACGCACACCCACAATCTTCCCCTCATGACGAGCCGTCACCTGCACACCCTCACCGGTACCAGTCACAATCGGCGCACGAATAAACGCCGTATCAATAACCACCTCATCACCGGCAGGAGTCAGCCACGGCAGGCGCACCTCCGCAGAATCAACCTGCGAACCAAAAGCGTTACGACCCACCGAAACATCCAAAATACCCAGCGACTGCTGACCCGGTGCCGGATCATCAATACGCTTCGACAGCATAATCAGGCCAGCGCACGTACCCAGAGTCGGCATGCCCGAAGAAATCGCCTCAATCAGCGGCTCACGCACACCAAAAATACGGGTCAGACGGTCAATCGTCGACGACTCACCACCCGGCAGAACCAGCGCATCCAGACCCTGAAGCTGCTCACCGGTACGCACCCAGCGCACCTGCGCACCCAGGGACTCCAGCATCAGCGCATGCTCACGCACACCGCCCTGCAGCGCCAAAACACCAACCGTCAAACCCTCACCCGGCAAAACACCGGTAGGCTGAACCTTCTCAACCATCACCGCTCCCTTCAGAAAATCAACAAAAACAAGGAGGGTGGGACCCGCCTCAGCGAACCCCACCCCCTCATCAAACACTCACCCCAAATGCGGGGTGCGCGCACGAATTACCAGCCGCGCTCCGCCAGGCGGTGCGGTGCCGGAATGTCAGCAACGTTAATGCCGACCATAGCCTCACCCAGGCCGCGAGAAGCCTCAGCAACCTTCTCCGGGTCATTGTAGAAAGCGGTAGCCTTCACAATAGCCTTCGCACGAGCAACCGGGTCGCCCGACTTGAAGATACCGGAACCAACGAACACGCCGTCAGCACCCAGCTGCATCATCATTGCAGCGTCAGCGGGGGTAGCCACGCCACCAGCGGTGAACATCACCACGGGCAGCTTACCGGTCTGAGCAACCTCACGAACCAGCTCGTACGGTGCAGCCAGTTCCTTAGCCTTCACGTACAGCTCGTCGGGCATGGTGTTGTACAGGCCCTGCAGCTCAGCAATCTGACGCTTAATGGTGCGGATGTGCTTAGTCGCCTCAGAGACGTCACCGGTGCCAGCCTCGCCCTTCGAACGGATCATAGCGGCACCCTCGGTGATACGGCGCAGAGCCTCACCCAGGTTGGTAGCACCGCACACGAAAGGCACCTTGAACTGGTGCTTATCAATGTGGTTCACGTAGTCAGCGGGAGAAAGAACCTCAGACTCGTCAATGTAGTCGACCTTCAGGGTCTCCAGAATCTGAGCCTCAACGAAGTGGCCGATGCGTGCCTTCGCCATGACCGGAATCGAAACAGCATCAATGATGCCCTCAATCATGTCCGGGTCAGACATACGAGCCACGCCGCCCTGCGCACGAATATCCGCGGGAACGCGCTCGAGAGCCATGACGGCAACAGCGCCAGCATCTTCAGCGATCTTAGCCTGTTCGGGGGTGACGACGTCCATGATGACGCCGCCCTTGAGCATGTCGGCCAGGCCGCGCTTAACAAGCGGGCTGCCGGTTACGGTGTTGTTATCAGTCATGACCTTATCTTCTCACGTTCTGAGTGTTCGCGCGCACTCACAGGGGCGGATTTTCTGTTCTCTGACACAGTACGACCCCAAGTTCACGTCAGAACGACACAAAACGTCATGAAAAGCGGTTAGAGTAGGGCGGTTCATGGGCTGAGCAGGCCCGGCTGAGCAGACCCGCCGGATGCACGCAGGTCGCCTCCCATAAACTCACATCCCGAGCGGCCATAAGGCAAGGTTTTGCTCAGGGTAAACATCCACCCACCCGCACTGAACAACGGTAAAATACAGAAGCTACGCCCGCACTCGTCCCCACGCGGAAGCCTCACGGCCCAGGGAACGAGCAAAACATTTTGGGCACCCTGGCACCCGCACACTCGCGGACATCAGCCGTCTATCAGACGCACACCATGAACCAGCCGCCACATCCAAAAGGAACACACCAAATTGCTTGAAGTCATCATTGCCCTATCGCTGGCAATTCTTCTGGGTAATATCCTCGCCCATAAAATACGGATAACCCCCGCCATTCTGCTCATTTTCCTGGGGCTTGTGCTGGCGCTCATCCCCGTTCACGCCATGCACGAGGTGCGCGAGGTCGGGCTGCCACCGCACGTGATTCTCGAAATCTTCCTGCCCGTGATGCTGTTCTGGGAGACCCGAAACACCTCCTGGCGTGAGGCGCGCGCTCGTCTGCGCGGCATTCTGCTCTCGGGCACGGTGCTCGTAATTTTCACGGCGTTCGTTATCGCCTGGGTGCTTCACACATTTATGGGCGTCTTCATCTGGCCTGTGGCGCTGATTATCGGTGTGGCGCTCGCCCCCACCGATGCTGTGGCCGTGGCAACGCTCAACGGCAAACTCCCCAAATCTTCCATCACCACCCTTAAAGCGGAAGCACTCATTAACGACGGCACCACCCTAGTTCTTTTCGCACTCGCCCTGCAGCTTGCGGGTGGTCATGAACTTACCCTGGGGACTGCATCCGGAATGTTCTTCTTCTCGTTCCTGATTGGAACTCTCGTTGGCCTGGCCGTCGGATGGGGTGTAGATAAGCTGCGTGCGCACATCGGCAACCCCATGAACTTCAGCGTGTTCATGTTTACCGTGCCGTTTATTGCTTTCTTCCTGGCTGAAGAGATCGAGCCTTTTGAGGGCATGAAAGGTTCCGGAGTGGTGGCTGTGGTGGTCGCCGCTTTCTACCTGACCTATCGCGGACCGGATACCATCAAACCCCAAAACCGTTTCTACGGTCTGCCCATCTGGTCGTTTGTCTCCTATGTCATGAACGGTGCGCTCTTCGTGCTCGTGGGTGTTCAGCTGCCCAGCGCCACAGCGCCTGTGGATGATGTTCTTCGTGAATACAACTATGCGTGGGCTTTGACGTTCGCCGTGATTGTGGTGGCATGGCTTGTTTCCATTGCGGCGCGTTTTATTTTCCTGCACGTCTCGATCGGTATTATTCGTGCCCTTGACCGTTCAGAAAAGCAGAAGCAGCTGCGCACAACTTTCCGTGGCCGTGTAGTGAGTACCTTTGCGGGACTGCGCGGCGGTGTTTCCCTCGCGGTGGCTCTCTCCGTGCCGACTGATGTTCCCGCGCGTGACTTTATTATCTTTGTTGTTGCGGGCGTGGTTCTGCTGTCGATGGTGGTTCAGGGGATGCTCCTGCCGCTCGTTATTAGGTGGGCGAAAATTCCGGTTGATACCACCGAAGAAGATGAGATTAATGAAGCAATCCGCACGATCATTGCCGAGTCCTTCGACTCTGTGGCTGAGATCGGCCAGGAAATTGGTGCACCACAGTGGATTATCGACCGCATTGCCGACGAACAGATGTACAACGCGAGTATACACCGCAACCTGCACGCCGTTCGTAAAGACGGTGCGAATGCGCCGGAAGAAGCCCGCCGCATTATTGAAGCGGGCGACCTTGAGAAAGAGCTGCGCCTGCGGCATTTGGAGAAGCAACGCAGCGTGCTCAAGCGCCTGCGTAATGAGCGCATAATCGACACGAATGTGCTCCACGCGATTCAGGAAATCCTGGATATTGAGGAGGTTCGCGTGCTTGGTCCGGTTGAACTCGAATAGCTCACACTCCTACATGCGATACGTATGAGGCGAGGCGCCCCACCCCTAAACGGGGAGGGGCGCCTCGTTACTTTTATGTCCAAACCTCTAGACCCACCCCTACGTGTAGACGGTACAATACACTAGCCTGTTTTTTGTGCGGACCACGCTTCTTACCGCGCACCGGACACAACACAGACTAGAACCACAGGAATCTATGGCACCTCAGCAGACTGAAAACAACGCGCCCAAAAACGGCGCACCCGCAGGACACGGCCCGCACGGTCCCCACGGCGCAAGCGAAGACCCCCAGAACATCTACCTGCTCAAAGACGCCCCCATCCTCAAGGCGCTCCTCTCCCTCGGCGTGCCCATGGCGCTCGGCCTCGCCATCACCAGCATCTACAACGTGGTGAACTCCTACTTCGTCGGCCACTACGGCGGCACCGAAGACCTCGCCGCCACCAGCTACGGCGTGCCCGTCTTCGGCGTCATCATGGCGATCGCAGGCCTGTTCGGCCTGGGTTCCTCAACCCTCGCCTCCCGCAAGCTCGGTGAAGGCCAGCCCGCCCACGAAATTCACCGCGTCACCTCCTTCGCCCTCTACTCGGCGCTCGGTGCCGGTATCGTCGCGGCGGCTATCGGCTTCATCCTCGCCGACCCGATTACCAGCATCATGGGTGCATCCGGCGGCTCCTACGAACCGACCCGCATCTACGTGCACCTCATGTTCCTCGGCGCGCCCCTCGCTATCGGTATGTTCACCCTCGAACAGCTCGTCCGATCCGAAGGCTACGCCAAGCAGTCCATGTACGGCATCATCGTCGGCACCGTCGTCACCTGCATCTTCGACGTGCTGTTCATCGCCATCATGGGCATGGGCGTCGCCGGTGCCGGTTGGGCGATGCTGCTGGCGAACGGCGCATCCATGCTGTACTACCTGCTGTTCCTGATGCGTCAGAGCGAGAACTTCTCCGCGAACATCCGCGACTTCTCCCTCGACCCCGCCATTATCAAGCCCGTGGTCGCGGTCGGTGCCGCTGAGCTCATTCAGAGCCTCAACCTGATCTTCGCCGCCCTGCTGCTGAACAACCTCGCCGCCTCCTACGGTGACGACACCGTCGCGGCGTTCGGCCTGGCAATGCGCCTGAACATGGTGCCCGAAATGCTGTGCATGGGCCTGTGCATGGGCGGTATCCCGCTGTACGCCTACGCGTACGGTGCCCGCAACGGCGCCCGCGTGAAGGAGGCGCTGCGCACCGCAACGATCCTGTCCGTGGCGACCTCCGCGATCATCACCATTCCGGTGCTGATTTTCCGCCGTGAACTGCTCGCCGTGGTTGGCGATGCAAGCCTCATCGACACCGGCGAAGAGGTCATGGTCGCGCTCATGCTCGCCGCCGTGTTCAACGCGGTCAGCATCGTGTTTGTGTCTTGGTTCCAGGCGTCCGGTAAGGGCGGCCCGGCAATGCTGATGACCATCGGTATTGCGTTGCTGTTCTTCCCCGCCGTGTACTTCGGCAACATGTGGTTCGGATTTAAGGGTCTGACCTGGGCGTTCCCCTTCACCCAGGTGCTCGCCTGCGCGCTGGGCCTGGTGCTGTTCCTCGCCACGGGTGGCGCGAAGGTACCGCCCGCTGAAGCTGAGGTTGAGACTGAAGGTTCTGAGGATTCGGACGTTCAGGCTGCCTAGGTTTCTGGCGCACAGCCCGAACAGAAGGCATAGTCCTCGGTCTGCAAAAGCATAGTAAAAGCCCTGGACTCCCACCAAGGGAGTTCAGGGCTTTTACGTTAGTTCTTATGCCGGTTGAGGCGCTAGTTCTTCCACCAGGAATCAAAAATCGTCACCGGAGTAGTGCGCTTATGGCGGCTACGCAGGTAAATCTGCTCCAGCTTCGTAGCGGCCGCCTCGTCGATTTCCTTACCCTCCAGGTAGTCATCAATCTGCGGGTAGGTCAGACCCAGCTCATCCTCATCGGTACGGCCGGGTACGCCGTCCAGCAGGTCAGCCGTCGGCGGCTTAGCCCACAGACGCTCAGACGCACCCAGCACCCGCAGCAGCAGCTGGTTCTGGCGCTTATTCAGGCCGTACAGCGGTAGCAGGTCCGCGCCGCCGTCACCGAACTTCGTGAAGAAACCCGTAATGGACTCCGCCGCATGGTCGGTACCCACCACCAGGTAGCCGGGGCCGCCAGCAACCGCGTACTGGGCGATCATACGGGCGCGCGCCTTCACATTACCCTTGTTGAAGTCGCTCATCTGCTCGCTGGTTGCGTCAGTGTAGGCGGTGTCGAAACCGTCCACGGCTTCGGCAATGTTGAAGGTCAGGGAGCGGGTGGGCTGGATGAAACGCAGCGCCTCCTGCGCGTCCTCTTCGTCGTGCTGCACACGGTAGGGCAGGCGCACCGCCACGAACTCGGTGGTGCGGCCGCGCTCGTTGAGGCGGTCCACCGCCAGCTGGCAGAGGCGGCCCGCCAGGGTGGAGTCGATACCGCCGCTGATGCCCAGTACCAGGCCGCGGCTTCCGGTGGCTTCCAGGTAGTCGCAGATGAACTGGATGCGGCGCTCCACTTCTTCGCGTGCCTGCTCTTCGGTCATGTTGGGCTTGACGCCCATTTCACGGATGATCTGTGCCTGTAATTCACGCATGACTTAAGTGTACGCTCCACCTTATAGCCCGCGCGGTGAACCGCCGAGGGAGGCGAGGTAGTGTTCCACACGGTGCGTTCAGACCCGCCTGCGCGGCGGGTTCGGTGCTGCTCTAGCCTTCCTCCAGTTCCGCAAATACGCAGCGTACTCACAGGTTGCAATCCTTGTTCCAGCCCCCCGTTTGCTAGGATGAGTGTACGGTTCAAATACCGTTCAAAACAGCTGGTGATGAGGGAAAACACCCATACACCCGCTACGCTGCAGAACACGTCAACCAAGGACGGTGAAGACAGCACCATGGCAAAAACAAAAACTGAACTCTACGACGAGCTCGTAGACATCGAAACCAGCCTCGACAACCACCCGCTCACCTCGGGGAAAATAGCGGAGGCGAACATCATCATCGAGCAGATGAAGGAGCAGGGCGCCACCCCGGAAGAAATCAATGAGGCACTCATCCAGCAGAGGCTGCCCTCCCTTGTGGAGATTGGTAAGAGTACCTTGCTGCAGTCTTTTAGCCTCTGGAAGCTCAATCACCGCAAGTTAAAGGTGGAAGCCGCCATTGAGAAGCTTAACCGCAAAGAAGCCCGCCGCCACTAACTAGCCCGCCTCGGGCAGGGCGAGGCAAGCAAATACCCCCGGCAGATGCGTACAGCATCCACCGGGGGTATTTCTTTTAAAAAGGTAGTTTTTTCATGCTCCTGGAAGCGGCAATGCGCTCACTCGAGACTGGAAGTGAGATGCGAATGAACGTATTGAGTAAACTCTTCAATACTGCAGACATGAGTGACTAATCCGATGACTTTGTTATAGAGATGAGTAGAGTCATCTACTAAATAGAGACCGTGACACTCTAGAAGGCCACCAAGGAGCGCAACCGCTACACGCTTATTGCCATCAACAAAAGGATGTTGACGAATAACCTCTACACAGAGATGAACAGCCTTATCTACAATGTGCGGATATAGCTCTTCTCCACCAAAAGTTTGGTAAGGGCTCTGAAGAATTCCTTCGAGAATATCAAGGTCTCGAACGCCTGCAGACCCTCCAAAGCGGTTGATAAGCAACTGGTGGATAGCTAAAGCAGTATCAACGGAGATATGTGCAGAGGACATCACTGGCTCAGACGTTCAAAGACGCTTTCGTAACGGTCAATGAAGCTAGTCGCTGCCCCTAAAATCTTCTCCTGATCGATAGTTTCAGAAGAAGTCTTCGCTACGGCTTCTTTGTTATCAGAAGTGGAATCTACTCCCAGAGGAACAATCTTGAAAGCAGGCTGATTGCGCTTAAATACAGTGATTTCTTCACCTTCCTGAATGACCTGATTAGTCACGGAAGTGAGGTTGGCACGTAGTTCAGAAAATCCAACGGTGAGCATAGTATCTTTCCTTTGTACTATTTCTTGTACAAATTTTAGCACTATATCTACTGATGAAGTCAGCCCACAGAAAAGGCCGTGCCGGGGCAGAAAACTCCACCCCAACACGGCCCTCACATCCGTATCCGACTAGCGGTTATTCAGCACACGCACGTTATAGCGGTGCAAGAACGCCGCCATCGCGCCACGCTCAATCGGCTGAACCGGACGGAACGAACCATCAGCCCAACCAGTCGTAATACGCTGCTCAGCCAACCATGAAATCTCACGGTAGAACTGGCTACCGGCCGACACGTCGCTAAACGGCGACGCCACAGGAGCCGAATACGCCGGCGAACCCGCAAAACGGTAGAAGAACGCCGCCATAGCGTCACGGTTCACCGCAGCATTCGGACGGAACGTACCATCCGACCAGCCGGTCGTAATACCGCGAGCGCGCATCCACTCAATCTCCTTATAGAACGGGTGGTCACGCGGCACATCCTTAAAGCTCGGAGTGGACGGTGCAGTGAACTGCGGCGAACCCGCCATACGGTAGAAGAACGCCGCCATAGCGCCGCGCTCCACCGAACCGTTCGGGCGGAACGTGCCGTCCGGGTAGCCGGTCGTAATACGACGCTGAGCCAGCCAGTTAATGTCATTCACGAACGGGTAATCCGCCGGAACATCCGTAAAATGCGCGCTCGCGGCGGTAGCCTCAGAGTTCGACGAGACACGCAGAACCTGCGCACGCTCACCCGCAGAACCGTTCGTACCAGACAGGTCGCCGGTCGCATTGTGCATGTGCAGGAACAGCGCAGAAACGTTCTTCGCGTCGCCGTTACGGTGCGCCACCAGCTGAGTCTCCGGCGCATCCACGAACAGGTTCGGCACGCCCGCCGAATCGCCGCTGAACCACAGCTTCGGCGCCGCATAGTTGAACACCACCGAATCAGTCGTATCAACCACGGTCGTCGCGGAGAACGCGCTCGAAGTGGTCACCGAGTACGAAATCTCAGTGGACTCGGCGTTCGGGTCCAGACCCAGAACACTCAGCGGAACAGTCATCACCAGGGTGTTCGAATCCATGATGTTGGTGTCCGTATCACCCCAGGTGCCGTTCAGCGGGTACAGGGCGTTCTCGATGGCCTGCCACTTGCCGTTGCTGCGCTTAGAGACCTTCACCAGCGGGTAGTCCAGGCCCTTCTCACGCACCGTCTGCAGGCGGTAGTCGCTCGTGCCGTCCTTGTCGGTATCAACGAACACGTAGTAGGTGCCGCGCGGGGTCACCTCCTGCCAGTTACCCCAGGTGGAAATACCGAAGGACAGGCGCGCCTCGGAGGTGTCCGCACCGGCAGCCTTCAACGCCGCCACGTTCGAGGCGGCACCCACGTACTGCAGGTCCATGCGGGAATCCGAACCCACACCCAGCTTCGCGGTCGGGATGCGCGGGCTCGAAGCGCCCAGCTCAAAAGCACCCAGCAGGGAGCGGTAACCGCCCTGATCCACCGCGGTACCCTGCAGGGTCAGGGTCTGCTCGGTCGCGCCGGAACCCTTCGCATCGAAGGCGATATCGGAGCCAGCCACACGCATCGCGGAGACAGGCTTCGGGGCCACATGCAGCGGCATACGCAGGGTCTTCACCGCAGCCGAAGAGTCAACATCGGTCAGGATTAGGCGGCCCGAAGCGCTCGCAATGTACTGGCGGGCACCCGAAATGGTGACCGTACCGGTCGAGTAGTTCACCGAATCCTGGTTCGGGTACATGGACGGGTCGCGGGTCTTTTCCAGCTTCGACGGATCAATGCGCACCGTCACGGTGAACGTTGCCTTCTGACCGGCACCCACAGACACGGACTGCGGGTAGGAGAACTCCACACCCGGGATGCTCGTGCTGCCCTCATAGTTCAGGGTGTAGGTGTGCGCCACCGAGTCGGTGTTCTCAACGCTCACGCGGTGCTGCAGGGTCTGCGCACCGGCGTTCGGGGTGTACTCGAGCACGCCGAAAGTGTCCGAAACCTGTTCGGGGCGTGCCGCGTTGAACAGCATGACGCGGTCAGCTACCGCCGCACGCGTGTTGATGCGGCCGGTACCCACACGGTCCACCGCGTAGGGGTTGCCCCAGGCGTCCTGCATGTGGTGGTCGGCGGTGTTCATGATGACGGTCTTAAGCATGCGCGGACCGTACTCCGGGTGCGCCTGCATGATCAGCGCCGCAACACCGGCAACAAACGGCGTGGACATGGACGTACCGGTCTTCACGCTCGAACCGGTACCGCTACCAACCTCGATAGAGGAAATGTTCGTACCCGGTGCCGCAACGTCCGGCTTGGTGATGCCGTGCGAACCGTGCATGCCACGCGCGGTGGAGGTGTTCGCCTGATCCAGCTTGCCGTTGGGCACGCGAATCGAGTCGCGCAGGTTCTCGCCGAGCTGCAGGGTCAGCTCACCCGAATCAATCTGCGCGGAAAGGCGCTCCACCTGGCTCTTTGCCAGGCGCACGCCCGGAATGGAGGAGTTACCGCCGATAGCGGTGTCACCAACCTCAGTGTTCGAGGTGAGCACCACGCCGGTTGCGCCAGCCGCCTGCAGGTTGTCGAAGCGTACCTTCGAACCGCAGGGTGCGGTGCCGTCAGCGTCCGCCCAGTCGATGAGAGCCCACTTGCCCTTCAGCGCTGCGGCTTCCTCTTCGGTGAATGCCTCGCAGGCGTAGCGGTTGCGGGAGGCGGCACGCACCACGGTGCCGCGCAGCTGCTCCTCGGTCGCCTTCGAATAGTCGAAGCTCACCGAGTAGTCGCCGTAGGTGTCCGCCTCGTTCGCGGGGGCGAGAATCTTCACGCGGTCCACCAGCTGGGTCGAGCCGATGGAGTTCGCCACGGTCAGGCCGTAGGCGCTGGTGCCGGGGCCGCCCGAGTTGGAGTAGGTGTCGCCCACGGCGTTGTAGTTGTTGGCGTTACCCGCCGCAACCACGGAGAGGATGCCCTCGCGGTAGAGGGAGCCGACCGCGTAGTTCACGGTCTCATCGAACACGCCGAACTCGTTGCCGAGCGACAGGTTCGCGATGTCGGCGCGGTCGGAGAAGTCGCCGTCGTCGTTGGGGTCGAGCACGCGGTCCAGGCCCTTGGGGACGAACGCGGTGGTGCCCTTACAACCGAAAATGCGCAGACCAATCAGCTGGGCGTCCGGTGCGGAGCCGGGGCCGATCTTCATGTCCTTGAGCTGCTCTTCGGTGAGCTTGGAGTAGTCGCCGTGGAAGGTGCTGCCGTCCGCGTTCACGCCGTAACCTGCCGCGGTGCCCGCCACGTGGCTACCGTGGCCGCCGCAGTCGAGCGGGTTGTTATCCGGGTGGGGAGTGGAGGTTTCCTTCTTACCGGAGTTGTAATCGTCACCGACCAGGTCGTAGCCGCCAAGGAACTTCTTCGGATCGTAGGTGCCCTCGGGAATCGTGTCGGAAGCCTTCGCCTTCTCGAAGGCTTCCTGCGTGCCGGGGCCACCCAAATCGGCGTGCGTGTAGTCGATACCGGTATCGAGCACCACAATCTTCACGCCCTTGCCGGTGTAGCCGGTGGAGGTGGGGTTCGCCGGGCTCTTCGCCCACACGGAGAGCGTGTCCGTATCAATGAGGGTGCCGCTGTTCTGCGGTGCCATGTCCTCAATGATGCTGATGCGTTCCACATCGTCGCGGTTTGCGAGCGCACGAATCTGCTCGACGTTACCGTAGAGCGCCACGCCGCGCATCGTGTTGTGGGTGGTGTACAGGACCTGCGCGCCGGATTCCTTCGCCGCGGAGGCGCCCTGCTGCTGCACGCTGGCGCGGATTGCCTGCACCTGTGCTTGCGCGTTGACGGGTGCCTGCGCGCGGGAGCGGACCGCGTCCGGCTGGGTCTGGGCGTACGCGCCCTGACCCTTGAATCGGACGAACACGGCGCGTTCGCCGGTGGCGCCGTCCAGGCTGGGGGAGAGAACTTCGTTGTTGTTCTCGCCGGTGCCGGTGTTCTGGTGGGGTGCGTCCCGGTCTGCGCCGCGTACTACGCCCGGTGCCGCGTAGGCGGCGGTACCGAACGGTAGAGCGGTCAGCCCGAGGGTGAGCCCCAGGGTGAGTGCGCCGCAGCCGCGTGCCAGCTGCTTGAGGCGGCCCGGCTGTGTGTGCCGGGCGGCTCGCGCGGGGGTAGCTTCAGGGAATGTTGCCACTGAATGCTCCTTTTTAGTGATGGTGCGTTTCTTAGCGGTTTCTGCACCGAGGTTCTGCGCGGAGAGTTATACGCCGAGAGTTCTACTCGGAGAGCTGTACGGCAAGGGTTCTGCACCGAGAGTGCTACGGTGCGTCTGCACTGTGTTTCCAGTGCGCCTCCAGTGCGTCTGTGCGGCGTAAACGTCAAGGTTCATGCCGATGGTGAAGAAACCTTCACTTATTGTCTCAACGATTCTTTATATAACCTAGTCAGACTCGTATTACGGAACATTACGCGTAAATAGAAAGTACCCGACCACAGAAAAAGGGAGCCGCACCGCCGCAGATAAACTGCAACGGTACGGCTCCCTCGGTAGAACCTATAGGTTCTTAGATTCCGGAACCCTAGAATTCAGGTTTTTAGATTTCAGGGCTTTCCTTCAGCACACCCGTGCTGTAGCGGTACACGAACGCCGCCATAGCGTCGCGGTGCACCGGCTCCACGGGGCGGAACGAACCATCGGGCCAGCCGGTGGTCACGCCCTGCTCAGCCAGCCACGAGATCTCGCGGTAGAACTGCTTGTCGGTCGGAACGTCCGTGAAACGAGCCTGCGCGGGGGCAGTGTACTCGGGCGAACCGGCGTAACGGTAGAAGAACGCAGCCATCGCGTCACGGTTCACCGAACCCTCCGGGCGGTAGGTGCCATCGGGCCAGCCGGTCGTGATGCCCTGAGCCTTCATCCACTCAATCTCCTTGTAGTAGGGGTGGTTGAGCGGAACATCCGAGAAGCTCGGGGTGGACGGTGCGGTGTACTGCGGCGAGCCGCTCATACGGTAGAAGTACGCAGCCATGGTTGCGCGGTCCATGTTGTTCAGCGGGCGGAAGGTGCCGTCCTGGTAGCCGCGGTCAATCTGACGGGCAGCAATCCACGTGATTTCACGGTAGAACTGGTTATCCGCCGGAACGTCGGTGAAGCGTGCATCGTGGATGGTACGAGCCACCTTCACGACCTGCGCACGGTCGCCAGCGGCAACACCGTTAGCGGTCTTACGGCCGCTCAGGTCACCGGTCGCGTTGTGCATGTGCAGGAACAGAGCCTGACGCTCCTTGTTGTTGTTCTTGCGGTGAACGGTCAGCTGACCGCCGTCACGGTCCACGAACAGGCCGGGCACGCCCGACTCCTCACCGGTGAACCAAACACCGGGGTTGAAGGGGGAGTACTCGATAGCCGAGGTGGTGTCCACGTAGGAGTTACCCTCGTTGTGCCAGGTGTCGGTCTGTACCGTGTACTTGATGCTCTGAGCCTTCTCAGCGGTCAGGCCCAGGTCCTTCAGCGGCACACCCAGAATCATGGTGTTGGTGTCCATGATGTTGGTGTCGGTGTCGCCCCAGGCGTTGTTCAGCGGGTAGCGAGCCACCACGGTGGATGCGTTACCGGAGATGGACCAGACCTTCACCAGCGGGTAATCCAGACCCTTCTCGCGGGTCACCTCCAGAACGTAATCTGCGGCGGAGTCGTTATTCGTATCAATCTGCACCTGTACCTGACGGCCCCAGTGCATGCTATCCCAGGTGCCCCAGGTCGAAATACCGAAGAACAGAGAACCATCGTTCGGGTTCTTGCCGGCAGCCTTCAACGCCGGAGCATCCGAGGATGCACCCACATACTGCAGGTCAACAGACTGGTTCGACGGCAGCTTCAGCTGACCGGACGGAATACGGTCACTGACCGCACCCAGCTCAAACGCACCCAGCAGCGAACGGTAACCGCCCTGGTTCAGGGTCGTACCACGCAGAGTCACCGTGGACTCCTTATCGGCAATACCCTTGTAGTCAATACGGGACGCATCAACACGCATCTTCGAGACAGGCTTCGGCGCCACGTGAATCGACTGGCGGATCGCCTCGCGACCATTCTCAGAGAAAATCAGGCGACCAGAAGCGCTCGCAATGTACTGGCGCTTACCAGCAGCCAGAGTCTTACCGTTCGTCCAGTCCTGAGCAACCTGGTCGGCGCTCATCGCCGGGTCCATGGTCTTCTCCAGCTTGGACGGGTCAATACGCACGGTCACGGTCACGTTCTTACGCTCACCGGCACCCACGCTCACCTGCTGCGGGTAGGAGTACTCCACACCCGGGATGGTCGTGCTTGCCTCGTAGCTCAGGGTGTAGGTGTGAGCCTGCGAATCGGTGTTGTCCAGCACGATTTCACGCTGGACAGTCTGAATACCCGAATCGGGGGTGTACTCCAGCACGCCAAACGCGGTCGAAACACGCTCGGGGGTCTTCGCATCGTACGCGATAACCTTCGCGTCCACGGCGGCGCGAGCATTCACCATGCCCGTACCCACACGATCCACCGCGTACTGCGCACCCTGCTCATTCTTGATCGGGGTGGACGCGCCGTTCATCAGCGCAGCCTTAATCATCTGCGGGTTGTAATCTTGATGCGCCTGCATCACCAGAGCTGCAACACCGGCAACATGCGGGGTCGCCATGGAGGTACCGGTGAAGGAAACACCCTTATTACCCGTGCCCACAGCGGCAGACACAATCTCAGTACCCGGTGCCGCAAGGTCAGGCTTAATGAAGCCGTCAGAACCGTGCTGACCGCGAGCACTCGAGGAATTCAGGTCAAAAGCGTGCGAGTGGGTGCTACGACCCGAAGCCTTGTAATCCAGGTTCATCTCAACGGTCACCGGACCGGCAGCCAGGGCCTTCTCCAGGTCCTTCGTCGAAGAAGCAGTCAGACGCAGACCCGGAATGGTCGCATTACCGCCAATGCCGATGGTGTAGCGCTCAGCCTTACCGGCCATCACCACGCCAAGACCGCCGGCAGCCTGAACATTATCGAAACGCACCTTCGAACCGCACGGGAACGTCAAATCGTCCTGATCCCACTCGAAGTAAACCCACTTACCCTTCAAAGCCTTCGCCTCTTCAGCGGTGAAAGCCTCGCAAGCGTAACGGTTACGCTTCGGTGCGGCAACAACCTCGCCGCGCAGCTGATCAGCGGATGCCTTCGAATAATCGAAGTTCACCGAATAATCACCCTGCAACCACTCCAAACCAGTCTTCGTGGTTGCGCGGACACGGTCAATCGGCTGAGTGGAGCCGTAGGCGTTCGCCACCGACAGCGCCGCAGCCGCATTCGCCGGGCTACCCGAATCGGAGTAGGTGTCACCCACACCGTTGTAGTTGTTGGCGTTACCGGCAGCAGCCACAGTGAACACACCCTGGCGCGCCATCGTATTAATCATGTACGACTCAGGGTCGTCAGCCGGGGCGAACTCGCCACCGAGAGACAGGTTCACAATGTCGGCGCGGTCAGAGAAATCACCGTCACCATTCGGGTCCATCACGGTATCAAGCGCCTTCATCACAACACTCGAATTGCCGTAGCAACCGAACACGCGAATCGCCAGAAGCTGAGCCTCAGGAGCAGTACCGGGGCCAATAGACATGCCCTTCAGCTGCTCTTCCGTCAGGTTCTTGTAATCGCCACGGTAAGTCGTACCGTTCGCCGTCACACCATAACCGGCGGCAGTACCCGCCACGTGTGTGCCGTGACCGCCAGAACCGAAACCATCCGGGCGGCAATCCAGCGGGTTATTATCTGGCTGCGGAGTCGACTTCTCAGCCACCGACGCATTGTAGTCATCACCGACCAAGTCAATGCCGCCAATGAACTTATTACGATCAATCAGGCCCGAATCAGCGGACGGAAGCTCCGTCATCGCCTTAGCCTTCAGGTACGAATCCACCGTACCGGGGCCACCAAAATCAGCGTGCGTATAGTCAACACCAGAGTCAACAACCGCAATCTTCACGCCCTTACCCGTGTACCCCGTATTCTCACGAGTCCACGTGGCAAGAGTCTTCGTATCAATCTCGCTACCGGAGTTCATACGCTCCTTCGCGATAATCGGCGAAATACGCTCCACATCCGGGCGCTCCGCCAACGCACGAATCTGCGCAGCATCACCAGTAATCGCCGCACCACGCATCGCATTATGCGTGGTGTACATCAGCTTCGCGCCAGAAGCAGCCGCCACAGACTGAGCCTGCGACTGCACCTGAGCTGCAATAGCCTGCACCTGCGCCTGACGGTTCGCCGGCGCCTCCTTACGTGCCAGAACAGCCGCGGACTGGGTCTGCTCATACGCACCCTTGCCCTTGAACTGAACATACACGGTGATTTGGCCTTCAGCCTTCTGCAGGCCCGGGCTGATACGCGAGGCAGCGTCACCGGATGCGCTCGCAGTGCTTCCTTCGACCTGCTGGGGGCTCTGAGCGTGAGCTGCAGAGAAAGTGGCGGGAACGCCGAGAGTAAGGGCAAGAGCCGCACTCAAACCGGTCGCACCGACAGCCTTCATTCTGCGGCGTGGCGCATGAGGCGTTGTCATGGAATCCTCCTTCGGATTTTCTATTTTTCGGTAATGCTGTGTGCTCTGTGGTTGTGTATCGGTGATACGCGGAGGCGGCCCCACCGGCAGACGACGAGTGAGTGCATCCGCCGGTGAAACCGCCACCAAAACTTGAGAGGTTCCGGGATTTTCAGGCCCCGGACCCTGCCGGTTCCGGGTACCCCTCCCACCCCATGCAGGAGGTGGGAGGGGACCCGAACCGTTCGCTACCGGTTAGCTACCGTCTAGCGGCCGGCCTGGTTAGCGACCTTCTCGGTGTAGCGGTAGATGAACGCCGCCATTGCGTCGCGCGCAATGGGGGTCACCGGGCGGTAGGTGCCGTCCGGCCAGCCGGTGCTGATGCCCTTCGAAGCCAGCCACGTGATTTCACGGTAGAACTGGTTATCGGTGGAAACATCGCTGAAGTGGCTGGTTGCGGGCAGATCCACGTGCGGGGAACCCGCTGCACGGTAGAAGAACGCAGCCATGGCGTCACGGTTCACCGGTGCGGAGGGGCGGAACGTGCCGTCCGAGTAGCCGGTGGTGATGCCCTGAGCCTTCATCCACTCAATCTCCTTGTAGAAGGGGTGCGTGGTGGGCACGTCCTTGAAGCTCGGAGTGGAGGGCGCGGTGAACTGCGGGGAGCCCTGCATGCGGTAGAAGAACGCCGCCATTGCGCCACGTTCCACGGACTCCAGCGGGCGGTAGGTGCCGTCCGGGTAGCCGGTGGTGATGCGACGCTGAGCCAACCAAGAAATCTCGGTGTAGAACTGGTCGCCGCTCTTCACATCGGTGAAGCGGGACGGAGTGATGTACTCGGTCTGCTGCTCCTTGATGTTCAGCACCTCGGCGCGGTTGCCCTTGGCGCCGTTGGTGCCGGAGAGGTCGCCGGTGCCGTTGTGCAGGTGCAGCAGCAGCGCCTTGGCGGGTGCGCCGGATTCGCCGAGCGCGGGGATTGCGTCAGCGGAGCGGTGCGCCGTCAGGGTGGTGGTGGAGGCATCCGGGTGGAGGCCAGCCACGGCGGAGGAGTCGCCGCTGAACCACAGCTTGGGGCTGAAGGGGCGGTACTTGATCCAACCGGTTTCGCTGACGTTACCCCACTCGTACTGGGTGGTTGCGCTGACTCGGTACTGGATGTCCGGGTTGTTTGCGCTGGTCAGGCCCAGGTCCTTGAGGGGCGCACTCATGATGAGGGTGTTGGTGTCCATCATGTTGGTGTCCGTATCGCCCCAGGCGCCGTTGAGCGGGTAGTAGCCAAGCTCGACAAGGTTGCCGTTCTTGTAGCCGTAGAGGCGAACCAGCGGGTAGTCCAGGCCCTTAGCGCGGTCGGTGACCAGCTTGTAGTCGGCGCGGTTGTTGCCGTCAGTGTCGATTTCTACGGTGAAGGTGTTCTCGTAGGAGACAACATCCCAGTTCGCCCAGGTGGAGATACCGAAGCGCAGGGTGCCGTCATCAGCGTTGCCGCCGGCTGCCTTCAGCGCGGGCGCATCCGAGGAAGCACCGACGTACTGCAGGTTCGCCTTAACGTTGCTGTTCAGCGACAGGGAGGTGGGAGCCACACGGTCCACGCTCGCACCGTACTCGAACGCGCCAAGCAGGGAGCGGTAGCCGCCCTGGTTGACCTCGGTGCCGCGCAGCGAGATCTGGGACTTGGTCCAGCCGGTGTCTGTCTTCTGAGCCTCGTCGCTGGAGGGCTTCTGGGTGAAGGTGACGGTGTCTTCGGCAGCGTGCATGGTGCTCACGGGCTTGGGTGCCACGTGAACGGGCAGACGCAGTGCCTTGGTGCCGTCTTCGGTGAGGACGAGTCGGCCGGATGCGCTGGCAATGTACTGACGGTACTGTTCGGGAACGGTTTCGTTGCCGGTGTAGTAATCAGTTGCGTTCTGGGTGGTGTCCATTGCTGCGTCGCGGGTCTTCTCCAGCTTGGACGGGTCGATGCGCACGGTGACTTCGAACTTCTTAGTTTCACCGGGTGCGAGGGTGACCGCGGAGGGGAAGGAGTATTCCACGCCGGGAATATTAGTGCTTTCAGCGTAGGACAGGGCGTAGGTGTGTGCCACAGAGTCGGTGTTCTCGACCGTCACCTCGCGGGTGAGGGTCTGAACGCCAGCATCCGGTGCGTACTCGAGCACGCCGAAGCTCAGGGACACGGTGCCGCTCTTGTCAGCGTTGTAGACGAGGGACTTCGACTGCACGGCAGCGAGGGTGTCGACTCGTCCGGCGCCCACACGGTCCACCGCGTATGCGGCACCGGATTCGGTGCGCACATCGTGGGTTGCGGTGTTCATGAGGGCGGACTTGACCTGTGCGGGGGTGTAGGTCGGGTGGCTCTGCATGACCAGGGCGGCGGAGCCGGTCACGTAGGGTGCCGCCATGGAGGTGCCGCTGAAGGTCACGGAGTTGTTACCGGTCGCCACCGCCGCGGAGGTGATGTACGAGCCGGGCGCCGCAATGTCGGGCTTGGTGTAGCCGTAGCTGCCGTGGAAGCCGCGGGCACTCATGGGGTTCAGCTGATCCAGCTTGTCGGTGTCCACGCGCAGGGAGGACTTCAGGTCGTTGCCGAGGCGCACGGTCAGGGGCTTGCCTGCCGCTTCTGCTGCGGTAATCTGTGCGCGCAGGTCCTTAGCGGCGGATGCTGCCAGGCGGAAACCGGGCAGGGTGTCGTTACCGGCAATACCCAGACCGGGCTCTTCGTCATGGCCTGCAAGCAGTACGCCCTTGGCACCTGCTGCCTGCAGGTTGTCGAAGCGCACCTTGGAGCCGCAGGTGAGGTCACCGTTAGCTTCAGCCCAGTCGATGAGCACCCACTTGCCCTTTACAGCTGCCGCTTCGGTGGCGCTGAGGGCGTTGCAGGCGTAGCGGTTGTTCTCGGAGATTGCGGTGACTTCACCGGTGAATTCCTTGCTACCCGCCTGTGCCCAGGGGTAGGAGACGCTGTAGTCGCCGCGTACCTTGCGGGTGGTGCCGGTGGCGGGATCGGTCAGCTCTGCCGCATCCACAGCGCGGGTGGAGCCGTAGGCGTTAGCCACGGTGATTGCGCTGGATGCGGTGGCGGGGTGACCGGAGTTGGAGTAGGTGTCGCCGCGCAGGCTGTAGTCGTTGGCGTTACCCGCGGAGATGACGGAGAGCACGCCGGCGCGGGTGAGCGCGTCAACAGCGTAGGCTTCGGGGTCGTCCTGCGGGGAGAATTCGCCGCCGAGGGACATGTTGACCACGTTCACGCGGTCGGAGAAGTCGCCGTCACCGTTGGGGTCGAGGGCACGGTCGAGCGCCTCGATAACGACGTTGGTGCTGCCGCTGCAACCGAAGACGCGGAAGGCGTAGATTTCAGCGTCGGGTGCAACACCGGGGCCAATCTTCATGGTCTTGAGCTGCTCTGCGGTGAGCTTGCTGTAGTCGCCGGTGAAGGTGGTGCCGTCGGCGTTCACGCCGTAGCCTGCCGCGGTGCCCGCCACGTGGGTGCCGTGGCCGCCGGTGGTGCAGTCGAGCGGGTTGCCGTCGGGGGTTGCGGTGTTGGTGCCGTCGTAGGCGTCACCAACGAGGTCGTAGCCGCCAGCAACCTTGGTGCGGTTGATGAGCCCGGAGTCTGCGGAAGGCAGCTCGGTGAGCTTGGATGCCTTCTGATAGTCTTCGAACTTGCCGCTACCGCCGAAGTCGGTGTGGGTGTAGTCGATGCCGGAGTCGATGACGGCGATCTTCACGCCCTTGCCGGTGTATCCGCCCGCGCCAGCGGGGTTGGTGGTGCCGGTCCAGGTGGCGAGGGAGCCTGCGTCAACGGCGGCGCCCGCGTTCTGGCGGTACTTGGGCAGGATGGGCGAGATCTTCTCTACGTCGGAGCGGTTGGCGAGTGCCTTGATGGACTCGGCGTCACCGCGCACTGCCACGCCGCGTACTGCGTTGTGGGTGGTGTAGAGGACCTGCGCGCCGGACTGGCTGCTGACCTGCTGTGCCTGGCTCTGCACCTGGGAGGCGATTGCCTGCACCTGCGAGCTGGTGTTGACGGGTGCCTGCACGCCGGCGCGTACGCCTGCGGGCTGGGTCTGTTCAAAGGCGCCCTTACCCTTGAAGCGGACGAAGGCGGTGACGGTGCCGCTGGCGTTCTTCATGCTTTCGCTGAGTACCTGCTTGACGGCGTCGGGGTCTTCCGCGGCGTGGGCGGTGGTGCCCAGGGCTGCGAGGGGGCTCAGTGCCATGCTGAGGGTGAGTAGCCCGCTGCCGATTCGGCGTCGATGCGACCGGCCGCGGGGGTTTGGGGAGGCGGTGTGTGTCACGGTGCTCCTTTGCTTGGCTCCCGGGGTGTTTCTGGGAGGCTTGTGGTGTTGTTCTGGTGGGTTCCAGCTGAACTTGAACACACTAGATGTGAACTAGGATACACCTCAAAATGGCTTGTGAAGCGTTTATTACTTCTAAATGCATCAAATTGTGGACATGTTCGACCCTTTTCTTTTTCACGTTTTTCATTTGCATTTGGGTTCAGGTTCTTTTCAGGTTCGGTTGTTACTGTAAAACCATCTATTGAACATCTATCAAAAATGATGGGATAGGGAGGGCCGAACCATGGTCAAGCGACGCGTTTTCATCGACGATTCTGTTCTGCTGATGTCCTCCCAGGTTATTTACGGCCGCCCCGGCTCACTATTGGAACGCATCCATAGAGGAGAGGTGCAGGGCATCCTCACCGAGTACAGCTCATCCGCCTGGCAGATTGGCGAGGTGGTAGGCTACGCCCCCATGGAGAAGCCACCCGAAACCCTGGATATGAAGAGCCTCTTCACCGACTGGAGCGGCTTCACCTGGTATGTCCTGGGGCCGCTGCTTCGGATGGTGTTCTGGTCATCTTTCTTTATCGTGCTGATGAGCCCGATACTTTTCAGCCTGGGTTTCAGGGGAGTGGGCGAGGAAATGGCGATGATACTTGTCATTTTTTTGATTCCGCTCTTTTATTTCCCTCCGCTGATTTTGCTTGTGGGTTTCGTCGGCATCCTCGCAGGACTCTGGTGGCTGTTCCTCTGCGTAGGAAAGTTTCTGAATGCTGTTGGGGATGCCGTCGAATCGACGCGCCTGCTCGTTAGACAGCACAAGATTCAGCAGGATTTTCAATTCCGGCTGGTGTACGAGTGCACCCCGCTTGACGGTGGTTCAGCCACGGCGTTGCTGCACCGCATCTTTGAATCGCACCAGGAGGAGGAATCATGACCGCCGATAACAACCAGCCCATCGACGACCAACCCGTTTCCCCTCATCAGCGTGTTTTAAAGGTGGCACCGCAGGTGCATTACGGTCGCCCCAACCCGCAGCTGATGCGCATCCACGCCGATGATGTTCAGGGAACTCTCCCTCAGGGAGAATCGCCGGAGGAGCACGGCGGCGAGCTGGTCGGATACAGCCCCGTTCCGGTTCCTAAACGCAAGCCGCACACTGGTAGACGCGTGGTGGAGGCGCTGGCGTACTTGGCGTTGGCTATCGTGGCGGATCCTTTCGTATATTTCTTGTTGCCTTCTTATAGCCTGAGCGAAGAAACTCTAGGTTCTCTATATCTGGCGGGCATAGGGTTTTCGGTGCTGAGCATCGGTATTCTTCCGCTGGTACTGCTCGTCTTCTCCCTGGGCGCTGTTATCAATTTTCTCGCTGTGATGGTGAATTCCATCTGGAGGCGTGGAGCTGAGGAGAGGTTCACGTTCCGGTTGGTGTATGACTGCACCCCGTCCGTAATCCACGCTTCACCTCGTCGTATTGGCATTACTCAGCCGGTGACGAGTTTTGGCGGTTCGTCTGATTCATCTCAGAAGGGGGAGGCGAAGCTTCTGTTCTTTGCCGTTTCCGTCCTGAATCCGTATATTGCGGCGGCGATTCTCTCCATTGCGGGCCTGTTCGGGGCTGGGTCACTCGTCGCAGCTCTCTTTGTGACGGTGAATCAGGTGAGCGCAGGGCTCATGGGGATTCCCGGCATCATCTGGTTTGTGGCGTGGATTCTGAGCATTGTGCGGCTTATCGAAGCGGCCGAGGCTTAAGCAGGCTAGCCACTGGCTCAAAGAACAGCTGCGGGATTGAGCCCCCGCGCACCGAACACACAGTGTAGACAACACAACAGACACTAACAAGCAGACAAGCATTGGAGGAGGTTGCCGTGGCGGAGCATAGCGAAGCACCGAAAAACCCGCAGAACCCGACCGAGAAGAGCGATGGTAAGTATCAGCCCCTGTGGGATACGGATCAGCCCGCCCCCGATTACTCGGCTTTGCTACTTCACGGAACGCCCGTTCCCGCACCAACCGGGGAGATCCCCGAGCCGGTGAAGGAGGTCATGGAGATACAGAAGGCTCGTTCTGCATCCGCGCCTGCCGATACGGTTACACCCGCCCTGACAGCGCCCAGTCCCGCTGTGCCCGATTCTGCAGCGCCCGCTCTGTCGGTTTCTGCTCCCGCACCCTCTGCGCAGGCTGCAAACTTTTTCCCGTCGGCGACAGGGCACCCGGTGCTGAACCGACCGCTGTACGGTCGCCCGGGCCCTACGATGCGCCGCATGTCCCCCATGGGCACGGATGCTGGCGCATCTGCACACCGGCAGGTGCCGACCGCTTTTCCTGCCTGGATGGATGAGAAAGTAGTCGGTACTCCGCGACCTATCGGGTATATCTCAGCAACCCCACTTGCGGGCAAGGTGCGCGGATCAGACCTGTGGAAGAAGGCCTGGCCTGAGCTCATTGCCCTCTTCTTCGTGGGTGTGGTGTTAAATCCCCTGACTTATCTTCTGTTGGCTACCGTTACAGGGGACCCTCAGATCGGTGGGTATGTCTTCTACTACTTCTTGATGCTTTCTCTGCTGACGATGGGTCTTCCCATGTTCTTGTGGGGTGGGGCACTGTTTTTTGCGCTAGTCCGAGTTAGCCGAAAGTACCGGGCACTGAAGTGGGAGGCTATGCCGCTTGGGTCGTTCTGGTTCTATCTGGTGTACGACCGTCTGCCCAAGAACGCTGAGGAGATGCAGGGGATCCTGGGCGCAACGTCTTCGATGTCCTCTGCGGCGGTTGCTCCTACCCCTGCGCCGCCGAACTCACATATGGGCGGCGCATCATGACCGGCGGAGCGCAGGCGCAGACCCCGCAATGGCGTATGGATTCCTTCACCGTTGATGCCGCCCTGCCTGTGGCGACGGAACCTGTCTACGGTATTCCCGACCCAAGTCTGCAGCCCATGCAACTACTGAGTGCGCTGTCGAAGGATGCCGGACCCACGCAGGTGGCTTCCGTGCGCTGGCAGAATCAGCCCGGCACCGCGACGGCTCTGTCTGAACCGGCTCTGTCAGCACCGGGGGAAGACACCGGCGAAGCTCGGGTTGTTGGCTACATCCCCGCAAGTACACCGGAGGCCACCGTTGATTGGGCTAAGGCTCGTCTCGGGTACATGTGGTGGCTGGTTTTGTGTGTGGTGTTGCAGGTGATTAACCCGTTCCTTGTGCTACCCCTGCTGTACATGGTGAATGAGCGGGTTGCCGGGGAGGTTCTTGGCGCCTATTTCTTTGTCTGGCTGTATTCGTTTTTTACGGTGCCCTTTATCTGGCTTGGCTTGATGATTTATTCGCTGGTGAAGCTCTCGCAGAAGCGGCGGGAGGCGGTAGCGAGGGCAACGACGTACGGTGCGTTCTGGTACCACCCGGTGTACGACCGCACCCTGCAGGAGGGTGCCCACCCGGACGAAGCGGGGGAGCCCGAGGGAGTGTCAGTGCCGGCGGAGTAGCTTCCCGCAAATGCCCCCAGTAGACCCCTGGTAACGTTGAACCCCCGGCAGTGTTAACACGTGCGTGTTGGCGCTTGTCGGGGGCTTTTTCTCAGCTTTTATCAGGCAGGTTTCAAGGGACTGCCCAGCGCCCGCTGGTACGGTGGTGCCACTAGGAGTATGTCTGGTAAGCGAAGGAGACGACCATGGCAGACCGCCCCACTGAAAAGAAGGAAACTGCAAAGAAGGACGAGGCGTACCAGCCCCTCTGGGACACCGACCAGTCCGTCCCGGAATACATGACGCTACTCATGGGCGAGCAGACGCAGAAAAATGAAGACGCTGAGCTATATGAAGGATCCGACGACGAAGAGCTGGAACACCCCGACCCCGATTATGAATACGTCTACCCGGGTGCCCCCAAGCGTTACGACTCCGCGCGGAAGGCCTCAGAAGACGAACCCGAAGACTCTCATGACACCGACAAAATCGACGAGCCGGAAGACACCTCAGAAGATACCTCAGAAGACACCCCGGAAGATACTCACGAATCTCGCAAGGACGACGAGGCGAACCACCCGGTGGCGCTCGCCTCCACTGAACAGGCTCAGCAAGAGCAGGCTCAGGCAACGCACGCCTACGACGAGTACGTTCGGCTGGAACAGCTCGGTCTGCAACCGGGCGCTATTCTGCCGGTCATTCCGGAGCCGTTCTTCGGCATCCCCGACTCGGAACTTATCGAAATGCGCCTGCTGGACCGCTCGCTTGAATCCTCCGCACCCATGCAGGCGTGCGCTACCCACCTGAACCCGGTCAAATATGAGGAGAACCCTGTATCGCGGGCAGCCAAGCAGCAGCCGGTGGGCTACGTACCCATCAATAATCCGTTGGCTGGCACCAACATTGAAGAGATCGAGAGTCAGCGCACCTTCTGGAAGACCGTGCTTATTGTCCTACTGATACTGAACCCGTTTGTGCTGGTTCCTTTGGTGAGCATGTTCGATAGTAGTGCCGGCATGTCGATGCTGTTCTTCTTCATCATTATCGGTCTGGGCTCATTTTTAGTGGTGCCGATCCTGTGGATTGTGGGTATTGTTCAGGCGGTGAAGCGTAAGAACCGGCTGAGGGAACTCATCCAGAAAACAAAGACGACACATGCCGAGTTCTGGTACTACCTGGTGTACAACCGCCTGCCGGACGACTACACGGGCATCAACGGGTACACGAAGAACATGGTTTCTTCGATGAGTATGAGGCGCTGAAAAAGCGGGAACGCGCAAAGCTACGCGAGTCTGCAGCGCAGCGCGAGTCTGCAGCACAGTGCGAGCCTGCCGCGCATCCTGGTTCACCCGGTGCAGAGAAACAGGACTAACCTCGGCCAACCCATACCTTATAACGCCCTGCCCCTCCACGCACGTAACACCGCGTGGAGGGGCAGGGGCGTCTTTTCTTGTCATATTCGGGTTTCTTTGTCTGTTGTCCGGCGAGGGTTAATATTCCATTTACCTTGCCTTGATAGGGTGAAACCATCACGAGCGTTGCGACCTGGCAGAGCGAGGCGGGCACCCGCCGAAAACGGTGAGTTAGCCTGCCGCCGCGCCTCAATGATTAGCCGCACCTCAACGATTAGCTGTATCCACTCATCGATAGATTAAGGAAAAGAACGATGTCCCAGAACCCGAACCCTGAACAGTACAACCAGTACTCCCAGCAGGCACCCTCCTACTCGCAGGCGCCGGGTCAGCAGCCCAACGGTTACGTAGTCTCCTCCAAGGACGACCAGAACATGGCGATGCTCGCGCACCTGGCTTCTGCGATTCTGTCTCTGCTGTCCTTCGCATCCGCAAGTATTCTCGCGCCGCTGGTGATGTGGTTCATCTACAAGGACAAGCCCGGCTACGGCTTCACTAAGGAAGCATCCCGCCGCGCGTTCAACTTCAACTTCTCCCTGTGGCTCGTCAGCATGGCTTCCTGGCTGCTGATTATTCTGACCTTCGGCATCCTGGGCATCATCCTGTGGGTTGTCCCGCTGGTTGTGGCTATCCTGATGGTTATCTTCCACAGCCTGGCTGCTCTGGCCGCAAACCGCGGTGAGCAGTACACCTACCCGATGACCTTCATCGAGATCATCAAGTAGTCTTCATAAGCTCATACCGGTAGCGCCCCCGTCCAAATATCGGATGGGGGCGTTGCCGTGCCCGGTGAGGCTCACCGGCACCGGATCTGGCACGCCTACCGCCCCGTAACACGGGACTTAAAGGGGCGGGCACGGTATCATTAGAAGAGCTGTGCCTACCCGAAACATGAGGCGGTAGGTCGCCGCCGCGCCGTGAAATCCGGTGCGTATCTTCAAGGCTTTCAAGGAGCACAAAATGTCAGCTGTCGTGATTGTGGGCGCCCAGTGGGGCGATGAGGGTAAGGGTAAGGCAACCGACCTGCTCGGCCCCCGCGTAGACTACGTGGTCAAGCCCAACGGCGGTAACAACGCCGGTCACACCGTGGTGGTGAACGGCCAGAAGTTTGAGCTGAAGCTGCTACCCGCGGGTATTCTGAGCGATAACGCCGTCCCCGTGATTGGTAACGGCGTGGTTGTTAACCCCGAGGCTCTTTTCGCTGAGATTGACGGCCTTGAGGCACGCGGCGCTGACACCTCCCGCCTGAAGATTTCCGCTAACGCACACCTGGTCGCACCCTACCACCAGACCATGGACAAGGTGACCGAGCGTTTCCTCGGCAAGCGCGCTATCGGCACCACCGGCCGCGGTATCGGCCCCGCCTACATGGATAAGGTTGGCCGCCTCGGCGTGCGTGTTCAGGACATCCTGGACGAGTCGATCCTGCGTCAGAAGGTTGAGGGCGCACTGCGTCAGAAGAACGAACTGCTGGTGAAGGTCTACAACCGCCGCCACGTTGAGGTTGACGAAATCGTCGAGTACTTCATGTCTTACGCTGAGCGTCTGAAGCCGATGATTGTGGACACCACCCAGCTGCTGAACAAGGCGCTGGACGAGGGTAAGACCCTGCTGATGGAGGGCGGCCAGGCTACCTTCCTGGACGTTGACCACGGCACCTACCCGTTCGTGACTTCCTCCAACCCGACCTCCGGCGGTGCCTGCGTCGGTTCGGGTGTGGGCCCGACCCGCATCTCCCGCGTGATCGGTATTCAGAAGGCATACACCACCCGCGTGGGTGCTGGCCCCTTCCCGACTGAGCTGTTCGATGAGATGGGCGAGTTCCTGCGCACCACCGGCGGCGAGTTCGGCGTGAACACCGGCCGCCCGCGTCGTTGCGGCTGGTACGATGCCGTGCTGGCGCGTCAGGCTGTGCGCATCAACGGCTTCACCGACCTGTTCATCACCAAGCTGGACGTGCTGACCGGCCTGGAGAAGATTCCGGTCTGCGTGGCTTACGACGTTGACGGTGTGCGCCACGACGAGATGCCGATGACTCAGACTGAGTTCCACCACGCTAAGCCGATTTTCGAGTACTACGACGGCTGGACCGAGAACATTTCGGATGCGAAGAGCCTGGATGAGCTGCCCGAGAACGCCCGCAAGTACGTGTTGAAGCTGGAAGAGATTTCTGGCTGCCGTATCTCCGCGATTGGTGTGGGCCCGGATCGTGACCAGACCATTGTGGTTCGCGACCTCATCAACGAAGACTAAGCGCAATAGCTCAATACGCGAAAGCCCCCGGAGGCTACCTTACAGGTGCCTTCCGGGGGCTTTCACGTAGTTGGTGGTGATGTCTATGATCAGCATCGTAAGAAGCATCCAGAGGATTATCCATGGAAAGTTCACTTTGGCCCGTGGCGCGCAGGATACATGGATATCACCATTAATGAATTTGTCATGCGGTACGGAATGCATGGCATCGAAGAAGAAGTGAAAAAGACCCCAAAGAAGTACACCGATATGCCAAAGTATAAACAGGATGAATATCTGGGTACAAAAGTTGAATTTTAATATATAAAAGATAGGCTCTGAAATTATTAATATTCAGAGCCTATCTTTATCGCCTTATAATTTATAAAATTCCGCGCTGGTCAAGATCTCGCAATACAGATAGAAATGTCATGAACTCAACATCACTGTCATATCCGCATCGAGGTGTCCAACCCAGCCAGCTATATGCTTTATGCATATCTCCGCCCTCTTTCACACAACGCTTGAAATCCTCGGGGACGGGGGTAAGACCCACCTGAGGTTTGCCGTACATCCGGTAAAGGAAGAGAGCCTCAGTCGCCTCATAAGCTACCTCGTTGTAGTGGAACTTTCCATCCCCCCACCCGGCAGTGATACCTTCACGAGTAGCCCAGATAGCAATAGGGTAGTGCGGGTCATTGACCGAAATATCGCTATATGGCGAAGTAGCAGGAAGATCCTTAACCACGGGCCTACCCTTCACATGGTACAGAAACTCAAGAAGCTGCCCACGAGTCATCGCAGGCTGGGGAGCATTCTTATTCTTCTGAAGATAAAGACGGCGGCCGTGAGTAATAAGCCCAGTGCACTCCGCCCAAGCAATCACCTTATCCTGGTAATCACCCGGGGTATTGTATTCAGACTCATTAATGCAGGTAACTTCCAGTTCATCACCCGGAAAAGGAGAAAAAGTCTTAGGGTGCAATTGCGCTGCAGAAGCAGGTACCACCGCAGACAACAACAGAGAGGCGGCAGCAAAAGTACATGCCGCACCCTTCACAAATGGTTTCAACAGCATCGTTGGTTCCTTAAAAGAAAATAGTGGTTGGTTCTAAGACAATCTCAGTCTTATTAACTAGAAGTTTAGACTTTCTTAGCTTTCAAGGGAAGGTTGAAACTCTATAACCCCCAGATATCTTAAAAAGAAAATCCAAGACTCACCTCAACACCCCAGCCCTCAACGCCTCTGAACCTGCATAAGTGACCGGGCGGGGCGCATACCGTATGCTGGAAGGAGCGCCTCGCACACGTGGCGCCAAAGCGTTCAGAGGAGGAGAACGATGACCTACATTACCGGAGCCATCTACCCCAGCGGCGACCGCATCCGCATAGGCGCACCCGAAGAAGAAACCCTCAACGCCTACCAGCAGCCCAACACCGCCGTAGCCCTCGGATACGCCAACCCCGACATCCACGAACTACACGCCCTGCAAAAAACCTTCAACCTGCACGAACTCGCCATCGAAGACGCCGGACGAGGCCACCAGCGCGCCAAACTAGAACGATACGGCGACTCCCTCTTCACCGTCATCCGCCCCGCCATCTACCTCGACAAAGAAGAAGAAGTGCGCCTCAGCGAACTGCACCTCTTCACTGGCCCCCGCTACACCCTCGCACTCGTTCGCGACGAACAACGCAGCAACCAGCGCATCAACGACCAGTTCAACCTGCTCTACGCCACCCCCGACGCATCCCCCGCCCGACTGTTGCACCGCATCCTCGACAGCACCGTCGACGGGTACGCACCCGTGCTCGATGGCCTCGAAAACGACAGCGACGAAATCGAAGACATCCTCTTCTCCCACAGCGAGCGACGAGACGCCAACTCCCTCGCACAGCGCATCTACGAACTGCTCAACCAGGTCATCGACTTCCAGCGTGCCTGCCGACCCCTCGAATCCATGATCGGCCGCATCATCGAAGGGATGCGCACCGGCACGCTCGACCCCTCACCCTACCCGGGCGTATCCGACGAAGAAAAGAACGAAGAAGCGGTCGAGCTCGCCCGGCAATTCCGCAACGTGCTCGACCACGTAACCCAAACAAAAGAACGCCTCGAAGACCTTCGCAGCTCCCTCGAAAACGCCCTGCGCGTGCACGACACCCTGCTCGGTCAGCAGCAGAACGACGACACCAAGAAAATCTCCGCCTACGCGGCGCTGCTCATGGTGCCCACCATCGTTGGCTCCGTGTACGGCATGAACTTTGAGGTCATGCCCGAACTCAAATGGGAGTTCGGCTACCCCGCCGCGCTGCTACTCATGGTGGGTTCCTGCCTGCTTCTCTACTGGTTCTTCAAGAAGAACAAATGGCTCTGATATGCGCGTATGCCGCATAAGGCATACACGATATACCTTATGCGGCGCGGTCGTACTGGGCACGCATTGCGCGGCGGCAATCACGACGCTCACGCTTGAACTTCTTACACACAGCCTCCGAATCGGCAAACATGTAGAAGTCCTCCGGCTCAGCCGACAAACCCAAAGTCGACAGCTCAACCAGCGACAGCATCGCGTAGAACATCTCGCGGCGCAGCTCAAAATTGCAGGCACCCGGAGCGGACTCCACCGCAAACACGCCGCCGGTGCACTCCAGCGCGCGCATCGCCCAGTGCTGAGTCCACAGGTCACCATTGACCGGGCTCACGCCCAGGCGAGTCAACGCCAGGCCGGTACCCTGCACGCGCTCAAAGCGCAGGCACATCTCCAAGTCCTTTTCCAGGGGGAACACGAACAGCAGAGCGTTCTGCGCCGCCGCACGCAGCTCAGCCAGGTTCGCCTCGTAACCGGAAGCGCCCTGAGTCAGGTGACGCATCACGCGGCCCATGGTCGAGGACGCCGGCGCGGTGCGGAAGCACGAACCATCCGCCACCAGCTGCTCCAGAACGCCGCGGAGCTCCTCCACGTTGAAACGCTCCATACGGACGATGGTGCCCGCCTGCATCAGCAGGTTGAACTCTGCATCACGGCACAGCTGCTCATCGGCGGTGCAGGAAATCTCTGCGTTTGCGTACTGGCTCTCGTGAGTGGTGTTGTCCATGACCGTTCCTTCCGTAGATGCTGAATCAACCTAGCGGCAACACCGCAGGAGACGGCGTGCCCGGTCGGAAGGATCGTCCCTTCCAACACCTACACTCTATGAGCGACCCCTGACACGATAAGCAGTTTTTAATCTACCCCGGGGTAAAACTGGGAAAATTCTGAAAAATTCTGAAACCACCCGTCAAGCCACGTAAAACAGCCCATGAAACAGAGAAAACCGGGTGCCCCCACAGTCGGGAACACCCGGTCACTCATACGGAATAAGACGGCGCAACTAGCGCTGACGGTACAGCAACCACAGCATATACACGCCACCCAACGCGCCCGTCACCAGGCCCACCGGAATCTGGAACGGCGCCAACGCACGAGCCGACACAAAATCAGCCAGCACCAAAATCACCGAACCCAGCAACGCTGAATGCCACATCGCCATACCCGGAGTGTTCCACAGGCGGCGCGCAATCTGCGGGGCAACCAGCGCCAAGAAACCAATTGGGCCCGCAACAGAAATTGCCACAGCCACCAGGAGCACGGCAGCCGCCACCAGCATGTTCACGGTCCTCTTCACCGGCAAACCCAAACCCGCCGCCAAATCGTCGCCGAGCTCCAAGACGCGCAGGCGATGCGGCAGCATCAGCACCAGCGGAATCGCCACCAGCAGTAGCACCGCCTGCACCGACATCTGATTCCACGACAGCGCATTCAGTGAACCGTGTTGCCAGGTCTTCGCCGCCTCCGCCTTCTCCAAATCACCGCGCGTAATCAGGTAATCATTCACGGAACTGAGCATCGCACTCACCGCAATACCAATCAGCACCATTTTCTGACCCATCGTTGCACCACCGCGCACACCCGCCAGAAGCATCACCACAGCCGCCGTCGCAAAACCGCCAATAATAGCGCCCATGCCCATACCCACGCCGGTAGAGCTCAACGACCCAATCAGCACCACAGACAGGGCACCGGTCGCCGAACCCACCGTGAAGCCGATAATATCCGGCGAACCCAGAGCATTACGCGAAACCGACTGAAAAATAGCGCCCGACAAGCCCAAAGCCGCACCCACCACCACGGCGGCAAGCATACGCGGCAGACGCTGATTCAACACCAGCTGACGCTCAATCTCCGTGCCCTCACCCTGAAAAATCAGGCGAAACACCTGATCAGGGCTCATCTGATAACTACCAAACACCAGGGAGGCGACCGCCGCCACCACAAACACCGCCACCACCAGCAGGGTACGCGGAATAGGGGTGCGGTAACGCCCCGGGATACGCACAGACCCGGCTACAGAACGAGACACAACGCTCACAATAAAACCTCTCAGAAACCGGGACCTACGAACCAGATACGCCAGTCGAACCAGACGAACCCGAACCAGACGAACCACGCAGAACAGGGCGGTGAGCACGATGCGCGCCGTGCTCCGACACGTGAGCCGGGCCCGCCTCCTCGTGCGCCTGCGCCTTCGAACCCATGCGGCTCTTCTTCGCACCGCGCGCACCGGCACTCAAACGCAACACCAGAACCATCAGCACCGGGGCGCCAATAAATGCGGTCACAATACCCACCTCAAGCTCACTGGGCATGACCAGAACGCGACCCAAAATATCGGAGGCAAGCACCAACACCGGGCCGTACACCAGCGACAGCGGCAGCACGCGCGCAATATCGGAACCCACCAGCAGACGCACCACATGCGGCACGACCAGGCCCACAAAACCAATCGGGCCCGCAATCGCGGTCGCCGCACCACACAGCGCCATGATCGCAATAATCGTCGCGCCACGCACCATCGTCACTGGCACGCCCAGGCCGGCTGCCGCATCCTCACCGAGCGCCAGGGCACGCAGAGGACCGATCAGCATGAACGACAGCACCAGACCCAACGCCACAAAGGGCAGCGCCGAGAGCACCTGCTCAAAGGTGCGGTTCTCCAGCGAACCCACCACCCAGAAACGGTGCGAGTCAAAAGCCCTCGAATTAAACATCGTGATAATGCCGGTAATCGTGCCCAGGCAGGCATTCACCGCCACACCCGTGAGCACCAGACGCGCCGTTGAATCCAGGTTAGGCTTAGAATCCACCAGACCCATGACGAACACCAGCGCCGCCGCCAGACCCGAACCCAGTAGCGCCAGCCACAGCTGAACGAACGGGGAGGACACCCCGAAGACACCCACGCCCACCACCACGGAGGCGGCAGCACCCGAGTTCACGCCCAGCAGGCCCGGTTCAGCCAGCGGGTTACGGCTCAGCGCCTGCATGAGTACACCCGACACCGCCAACGCGGCACCGACCAGCAGTGCCGCGGCGGTACGCGGGGCACGCTTCGCCCAAATCAGCTTCGACTCAATAGTGTTCGCCTCCGGGTGGAGGAAACCGTCAATCGAGCGGTCCAGGGTGAACAGGCGCGAACCCACCGTAAACGACAGGGCGCAAAGCAGCACCAGCAGAACACCGCCAATAATGAGCGCAACCGCCAGACGCGAGATAGATTTGCCGCCCTGACCGCCCGAGGAGGCGCCAGATACGGCGTCCGAAGAAGCGGAGAGGGCACGAATTTTCGCCAGGGAGGCAGCGCTGACGGTGGGTCCGGAAGAGGGGGAGGTCTGTGGTGTCATAGGCTTTGGAGGTGGTGGGGGAGCGGTGTGCTCCCGTGCGGACGGAGGATGCTTAACGTATCAATAGATAAGTATTAAGTATCGCATATGCATATATGAGGTTATCCTAATAATATGGCAAATATGACGAACAAGATCACCCGCCGCTCCTTCGGCGCACTCGCACTCGGTTCCTTCGGCGCCCTCGCCCTGGCGGCATGCGGCTCCTCCAACACTTCCGGATCTTCCTCCTCCGCGTCTGCTTCTGCGACCGGTAAGAAGGTGGCACCCTCCGCCCTGCCCTCCGGCATGGGCACCACCACCGTTGACGGCGAATTCCCCCGCACCGTCAAGCACTTCCGCGGTGAAACCACCATCAAATCCGCACCCTCCAAGGTCGTGATTCTCTCCACCGGTCAGCTCGACGGCGTGCTCTCCCTGGGCGTCGTGCCGGTCGGCGCAGCAACCGCCGGTGACGCCGACCTGGTCCCCACCTACCTGAAGACTAAGTTCTCCGATAAGTCCGCAGAGCTCGACAAGATTGCTAAGGTCGGCAAGCGCACCGACCCCGACCTGGAAGCCATCGCAAACCTCAAACCCGACCTGATCCTCATCAACAACACCAACAAGAAGGATGAGGTGTACGAGTCCCTCGCCAAGATCGCCCCGACCGTGGTCACCGAGGGCACCGGCATCAACTGGAAGCAGGACTTCCTGCTGATTGCCGCTGCGCTGGGCACCACCGAGAAGGCTGAGAAGCTCATGGAGGAGTACAACACCAAGGCAAAGTCGGTCGGCCAGAAGGCCGGCACCGAGAAGACCTTCTCCTTCCTGTACGCTTCCGCTGACCGCACCCGCATCTTCGCGAAGTCCTCGTTCGTGGGCTCCATCTGCGTGGATGCATCCCTGGCACGCCCCGCGGCTGCGCAGGTTGAGAAGACCTCCGTGGACCTGAGCGCCGAGCAGCTCGACCAGGCTGACGCAGACTACCTGTTCTACGGCGTGCAGGGTGGCGACGAGTCCAAGCTGACCAAGGAAGCCCTGTGGAGCACCCTCAAGGCTGTCACCGAGAAGCACGCACACAGCGTGGATCCCGACATGTTCTTCCTGAACGCTGGCCCGGCTGCTGCGCTCGGTGTTCTGGAGACCATCGAGAAGGCGCTCTAAGCCTTTCTCGTCTCGTGTAGAGATTCGTTTTCGCTGGAAGCCCCGCATCTGTATCTTTCACGTCCTGCGCGTGAGGGTGAGGAGGCGGGGCTTTCTGCACGCTACGCACCTGCTTGCTGCCGCCGGATGCACTCGTGACCAGAATTGGTGCCCGCCCGCCCGAAATAGGGTCTAATGGGGGTAGAAGGCGCAGCGGTACCGTTGCCCGCGCCTGACACACCGAACCTTACACACCGATTAATTCACCGACGAAACGAGCACACAATGCCGAAGAACAAGCCCTCCGAAGAGACCCTGGCGCAGGCACGCCGCGTCATCGACGCACTCAACGAGCGTGGCGCCCGCAAGCAGGCAATCCGCCTGAAGGTAACCCTCCCCGACGCCCCGCTGCCGCAGACCGCATCCAAGTTTGGTGGCCGACCGTACCTGCCCGCTGGCGAGTCCGCGCCGACCAATGAGAAGGGTGAGCCGCTGGACATGATTGCGCAGATTAACTGCGCCGACCTGCCCGAAAAAGACATTTACCCGGCGACCGGTATGTTGCAGTTCTGGATCAACCCCAACGATGAAGAGTGCATGTGGGGTTACGACTACGAGAACCCGCTCTCGCAGAAGAATCACCGCGTCGTCTACTACGAGACGCTGGATGAACCGAACCCGGATGCCCCGTTCCCGACCGTGAACTGGGATGACTATGGTTGGCCCTTTGGTCGTGACGGCAAGGGTACCGCTGAGGAGGTTGTTGAGTACGCACTTGCCTTCGAGCCCTGGGAGCAGGGATTCCTGGATGGCGGCTTCGAAATCTACGACCAGTTCGCTGACGCCTGGGATGAAATGTACCCGGACCAGAAGCTGCCCGAGGAACCGAACGCACGCGGTGACGCCTCCTACAACCTGCTGGAGCCCTTCGAATCGGAGGAGAGGGATTACTCACATATTGGCGGCTACCCCTCGTTCGTGCAGGAGGACCCGCGCGATGAGTTCGAGGAGCTGCGCGGCCACACGGTGAACCTGCTGACCATCGAATCGGAGTGGGGTGAGGACGCCGAGGAGGGCGTGTACGTGATGTGGGGTGATGCCGGTGCGGCGAACTGGCTGATTACCCCGGAGGCGCTTGCCGCCCGCGACTTCTCGCAGGTCGTCTTTGAGTGGGCCTGCGGCTAAACGTGGTTTTGGCTGAATAGTCGAAGGGGGAGGGAAATAGAGAATAACCGCTCTATTTCCCTCCCCTTTTTGTGTACCTTTTATCGGGTACGTCTAAGCAGCGCGATACTTACGGTTCTTACTACGCGGCGGAGCCGTAGGAACAATCAGCTTCGCCTCCACAAGACGGCGCAGATCATTCGTGATGGAGGTACGTGAAGCACCCCGACCCCAATGCTCTTGGATATATGTCGTGGAAACAGCCTCGCCCTGTGCACGCAGGCCACGCACAATACCAGCCTGGCGTTCGCTGAGGCCGTCAAGCGACGCATCGGCGCCCGCCGGTTCGACGGCGTCGGCTGAATGTTTGCTCGTGGAATGGGTTGCTTGCTGAGTCTTATCCTCAGGCGCGGTCTTCTGTTCCGTAGAAGACGCACCCTGCGGGGGCTGCATCAGAGTGACCTGCACATAGAGTAGACGGTCAGCAAACTGGGGAGCGGGCAGACCCGCCTCCTTCAGCGCGCGCAGAACCGTGGGAATACCGGAAGCCCTATTCTCTGCAATCAAACGCCCCGTACCCGGGTCGGGCAGATCAGTCAGAATGCTTGCCAAGTAGCTGTTGCGGGTTGAAGAAACACCGGGCTGACCGAAATCTCGGATAGTCACAGCACCGTAGATACCGCCCGGGCTACGCACCACCAGGCGGTTGGTGTAGAGCTCAACCTGCACCTGCGAGCCGCGCGCACCCGGCGAGTAGTCGCGGTGCATGAGGGCGTTGACCAAGAGCTCGCGGATAGCCTCCAGCGGATACTCGTAGCGCTCAACCCGCCCGATACCGCTACTGTTGAGGCCCTCCATCGTGGACGTTTTGCGCATATTGCGAACCAAAACGCCCATAGCTTCATCCAACATGGAGGGGATAGGCCCGGTACAGCTGTGATTGTCCAGAAAACGTCGACCGTCCTCAGTGACCTCACCAAGCTCTTCACCGGGAAGAACAACAACGCTCATCATCAGCTGCGGGAAGAACGCCTGCGGGTAGGATCCCATGGCGAGAAGCGCCCCAAGAGTGGGCACTTCTCGGCCCTCAGAATCGATGCGTAGAATGCGTGCCTGCAGAAGAACCTCACGGTCAGAAAGCGCCGCAAAAACGCGAGGTTGCTCCTCGCGGAGGCGAGCGACATAGGCACTCACAAGGGTGGGGGAGAGGTCCTTGAACCTTGCCTCGCTGACCAGCTCCTCGTCGTAGCGGGGCTGACTGCGGCTCTCTAGGAGGCGGTCAATCTCGTACTTGGTGAGGCGAATATCGGCCTCGCCGACGCGCTGGTAGGAGCCGTTATACATGCCGTGTGCTTCGATGTAGTAAGGCTTCTGCGTCGGGTCGCCGGGGAGTACGTCGATGCGCACGATACGGTGCTGCTCATCTGCCGCCTCAATTTGAATATCTACCGGGGGTCGAGGCGTGATCTTGGAACGGATTGCCTCAACGGATGCGTCGTGGACTGCCTGTGCATTGAAACCTTCAACCGGTTGCAGACCCTCTGCCGGGTCGGTCAGGCCAAGAAGGATGGTGCCACCGTCGCCGTTAGCGAAGGCGCTAACGGTTTCAAGAACGGACTTAGGGAACCCGCCAGCGGCAGCTTTGACTTCTACCCGCCCGTTTTCAGCCCGGTTATGGCGTAGGTTTTTGATGAGTTCGGCGGTGTTTGTTTCCATGCATGCTCCCGATGGCTACTTCTTGGTGAACGTCATAGCAACGTCATAACAGCATCATAACAATTTCTGTTATGAAGTTGTTATGATCCTGCGATAATGTTGTTATGATGCGATATTTTCCTCGCGCCTTGAACCTTGAAAACCCCGGATTTGCAAGCTAAAACCGGGTATTTTGCCGGCGCTGATTGAGCGCGCATCATAACAGCCGTCATAACAACTTCTGTTATGACAGCTGATATGATGCCCCGTCATAATCCGCAATAAACGACACATAGGTACCCGCACTTGGTGCGCCCCCGTGACGGTGGCACAGTATAAAGTCGAGCCACTATCGACTCCCCGCCCATCCCCGGCGGGCAGATACACCAGGAGCAAACCAATGGCTGAACACACTTTCGGCTTCCGAACCCGCGCACTACACGCGGGCGGCACCCCCGACGCCGAGCACGGATCCCGCGCGGTCCCCATCTACCAGACCACCTCCTTCGTCTTCAAGGACGCTGACGACGCGGCGAACCTCTTCTCCCTGCAGAAGTACGGCAACATCTACTCGCGTCTGTCCAACCCCACCGTCGCCGCGCTGGAGGAGCGCATCGCCTCCCTCGAAGGCGGTATCGGTGCGGTAGCGACCGCCTCCGGCATGGCCGCCGAGTTCATCACCTTCGCGGCACTCTGCCAGCAGGGCGACCACATCGTCGCCTCCTCGCAGCTGTACGGCGGCACCGTCACCCAGCTGGACGTGTCCCTGCGCCGCTTCGGCATTGAGACCACCTTCGTTCCCGGCACCGACCCCGCCGACTACAAGGCGGCGCTGACCGAGAACACCAAGGCGATTTACACCGAGATCGTGGCGAACCCCTCCGGTGAGGTTGCCGACCTGGAAGGCCTCGCAGAGGTCGCGCACGAGGCGGGCATCCCCCTGGTCGTGGACGCAACCCTGTCCACCCCGTACCTGATTCGCCCCCTCGAGCACGGCGCGGATATTGTTATTCACTCGGTCACCAAGTTCCTGGGCGGTCACGGCACCACCCTCGGCGGTATCGTGGTCGAGTCGGGTCGCTTCAACTGGGGTAACGGCAACTTCCCGTCCATGACCGAGCCGGTTCCCTCCTACAATGGCGTGTCCTGGTGGGGTAACTTCGGCGAGTACGGCTTCCTGACCAAGCTGCGTTCTGAGCAGCTGCGTGACTTCGGTCCGTCGCTGAGCCCGCAGTCCGCGTTCAACCTGCTGCAGGGTGTTGAGACCCTGCCGCAGCGCATGGATGCGCACCTGGCGAACGCTAAGCAGGTTGTCGCATGGCTGGTTGAGGATCAGCGTATCGCCTACGTGAACTACGCCGGTCTGGAAGACCACCCGCACCACGAGCGTGCGAAGAAGCTTCTGCCGCTGGGCGTCGGTTCTGTGTTCTCCTTCGGTGTGAAGGCGACCGAGAAGGCTTCCGGCCGCCTGGTCGGCGGCGAGTTCATCGGTGCCCTGCAGCTGGCAAGCCACCTGGCGAACATCGGTGACGCCCGCACCCTGGTGCTGCACCCGGGTTCGACCACGCACCAGCAGCTGACCGCTGAGCAGCTGGCTGCTGGCGGTGTCGGTGAGGACCTGATCCGCATTTCGGTGGGTCTGGAAGACGTTGAAGATATCATTTGGGACCTGGATCAGGCGCTGACCTACGCGACCGGCCTGAACCACGCCGGTGAGCGTGTGGGCGAGTCCAGCGCAGACAAGATTGTGGAGGCTGAGGAGGCGGTTGCCGCCGCTAAGGCCGCCGAGGACGCTGCCGCCGCTGAGGCTGCTGCTGGCGCATCCTGCTCCCTGCCTACTACCACTCAGGAGGAAAAGTAATGACTGAGAAGCGTACCTGGGTGGGTCCTTCCGCCCCTGAGCGTCTGAACATTCTGCGTAATACCCGCACGATCGCGATTGTGGGTATGAGCGATAAGATTTCGCGTGCCTCCTACTTTGTGGCGACCTACCTGCAGTCGGCGTCGCCGTACAAGCTGTACTTTGTGAACCCGATTCTGGCGGCGAAGGGCAAGCTTGTGCTGGGTCAGCCGGTGTACCCGTCGCTGCAGGACCTGCCGGAGGTTCCGGATCTGGTGGAGATTTTCCGCCGTAATGAGGACCTACCGGGCGTGGTTCAGGAGGCTGTTGACCTGGGCGCGAAGACCGTCTGGATGCAGCTGGGCTCCTGGAGCGAGGAGGCTGCCGCGATTGGTGAGGCTGCCGGTCTGAACGTGGTGATGGATAAGTGCGTGAAGATTGAGCATGCGCGTTTCCACGGTGGTCTGCACCTGGCTGGTTTCAACACTGGCGTGATTTCTTCGAAGCGTCAGGTGCTGTCGAAGTAGCTTGCGCTGTATAAGCCGCGGCTACCGTAGCTTGTAATTACAAAAAATAGGCGCTTGCAAGCGTTTGAACGGAGGGGCGTACCCGGAGTGATTCCCGGGTGTGCCCCTCCCGTATTTCTGCCGGTGTCTCTGATTTCCCTTGAGGTCGTGTCTCGCCGGTGTTACTCTGCTAGTAACAGTCCCCCCTCCGCCTCTGATTCAAGCGCATCTCGAGGGGGTCCTTTTTATGTTCGGTTCTACGGCGAACCGAAGTACGGCAGAGTACATGGGAGTAAACCATAAGCACTTTGAGGGTTGTCTTAGGTCTCTGACTACTCTGAGAAACCGTGTAGCTCATGGTTCTCGTCTCTGGATGATGCCGACGACTGATACCTCTGCAAAGCCCAAAATTCCGGCGTGTTTGGGCGAGATTGAGAGCGCAGCATCGCCCCTAGTGGAGGGAAGTTCAGCTTTAAGGTAAACCTACCCTTATGTTCTGGGGTGCTGAGCCGGTATCCTAGTGTGGAGCCCGGCGGCCGGTACTCAGCACACACGCGTACCGACCGCCGGGTCTTTTCACGCGCGAAATATGACGAAATATATGTCTAAAATGTCGAAATATAACGCTATTTTTCGGTCATAAAAAGTCACTCGGTCACAGAAAAGAAAAAACTAGTCAGCCACTAAAAAGAGCCATAAGCTAGCAATATATTTATCCCCCGCATTTTATGCCCAACCTTAGCCGAGGACAGCATGACCGGATTTACGACGAAGGCAATTCACACTACGGACCGCGACAACCCGTACGGCTCCATCCTGCCTCCGATCTACACGACCACCACCTACGCCCAGCCCTGTGACGGCACCGAAGGTCCCTACGACTACCAGCGCGGCGGCAACCCCACCCGCGCGGCCCTCGAAACCACGCTCGCAACCCTCGAAGGCGCCAAGCACGCCTTCGCCTACCCCTCCGGAATGGGCGCCACCGCTGCCGCCCTCGGCATCCTCAAGGAAGGCGAGACCCTGCTGCTGGGAATGCCCTCCTACGGCGGCACCTACCGCTTCGCGACCATCGAGCTGCCCGCCCGCGGCGTCAAGACCCGCTTCATCGGCGACTTCACGGCCCTCACCGACGAGGACTTCGCCGACAACGTGACCATGGTGTTCCTGGAGAGCCCCTCCAACCCGCTACTGCGCGTGAGTGACATCGCCGCCATCGCCGAAATCGCGCACCGCAACGGCGCAATCGTGGTCGTCGACAACACCTTCATGACCCCGCTGCTGCAGAAGCCCCTCGACCTGGGCGCAGACATCAGCGTGCAGTCCGCCACCAAGTACCTGGGCGGTCACGCCGACCTACTCGGAGGCGTCGCCGCAACCAACGATGACGCGCTCGCCGAGCGCCTCTGGCACCTGCAGATGATTACCGGCGCAATGCTTTCGCCCACCGACTCCTACCGCCTGCTGCAGGAGGTCAAGACCCTCAAGCTGCGCCTGACTCAGCAGCAGAAGAACACCATCGAGGTCATCAACTACCTGGAGGCGCACCCCGCCGTGAAGCGCGTGCTCTACGCGGGTTCGCACAGCGAGTATGAGGCGCAGGTGCACGCCCGCCAGGCGAACGGCCTGGGCGCGCTCATCTCCATGGAGCTGGTGGACGGCGCAGACCTGCCCGCCTTCCTCGAAGCCCTGAAGATTTTCACCCACGCGGTGAGCCTGGGCGGTATCGAGTCGCTGGTGGTTCGTCCCGCGCTCATGGTGCAGGCCGCCTACACGCAGGCGCACCGCGACGAGTACGGCGTGAGCGACAACCTCATCCGCCTGGCGATCGGTATTGAGGAGATTGAGGACATCATCGAGGACCTGGAGCGCGGCCTGACCGCGGCCCTGGCTCATCAGGCGTAGTCCCCGAGCATCAGATACCGCGCGCCCGTATGGCGCGATTCTAGGTGCTTTGAATATATGTCGTATATAGCGCTCAAAATACCGGATTAATGTATTTCTTTCAATGTAAAAGAATGTTTTTAATGCGGGTATTTTGTGTGCCCTCACCGCATTTTTATATGACGTTGCGTGAACATATTAACCCCCGTGAAGTTTAGCTAGAACGGCATAAAAAATGCGGGTAGGGTAAATCTCAGATACACGACGACACCCAGCAGCTACACCCGCGTTTGGGGTAGCCCGGACGAAAGAGAACCACCATGAGCCAGCAGAATCAGCTCGAACCGACCGGCTTCACGACCCGCACTATCCATGCCGTGCACGATACCCGCTACGATGCGTCCGTACCACCGGTCTACCTGGCGAGCACTTTCGGTACCGCAGGTGAGGACACCACCTACATGTATCAGCGCGGCGCGAACCCCACCCGCGATAACCTGCAGGCGACCCTCGCTGCCCTCGAGGGTGCCGAGCACGCTTATGCGTACCCCTCCGGCATGGCGGCAACCGCGGCGGCTCTTGGTGTTCTGGAGGCGGGCGACACCCTGCTGCTGGGCATGCCGACCTACGGCGGCACCTACCGCTTTGCGACCACCGAGCTGACTAAGCGCGCCGTGAAGACCCGCTTCATCAGTGACTTCACGACTCTGAGCGATGAGGACTTTACCCCGGACGTGAAGGTCGTCTTCCTTGAGACCCCCACGAACCCGACCCTGCAGGTCACTGACATTGCCGCGGTTGCGGAGCTGGCGCACCGCCACGGCGCCCTGCTGATCGTAGACAACACCTTCATGACCCCCTACCTGCAGCGTCCCCTGGAGCTCGGCGCGGACATCACCGTGCAGTCCGCCACCAAGTTCCTGGCCGGTCACGCAGACCTGCTTGCCGGCGTTGCGGCGACGAACGACCCCGACCTGGCGGTTCTGCTGCACCGCGGTCAGCTCGTTAGCGGTGCGCTGCTGCCCCCGATTGACTCCTACCGCCTGCTGCAGGACGTGAAGACCCTGGCCCTGCGCCTGGATCGTCAGCAGCAGAACACCCGCAAGATTATCGAGTTCCTCTCCGAACGTCCCGAGGTTGAGAAGATTTTCTACGCCGGTAGCTCCTCCGAGGAACAGGCGGAGGTGCAGTCCCGCCAGGCAAGCGGCATCGGCTCCGTCTTCTCACTGCTGCTCAAGGACGGCGGCGACGCGCAGGCCTTCGCCCGCGCCCTGCCCATCTTCGTGAACGCCGTGAGCCTGGGCGGCATCGAATCGCTCGTGAGCCTGCCCGCGCACACCACGCACGGCGCCTACGCCCAGGAGCACCGCGACGAGTTCGGCGTGGACGACCGCCTCGTGCGCCTGGCGATCGGCATCGAGGATGTTCAGGACCTCATCGCGGCACTGGAGATTGGCCTGAAGGCCGCCTTCGCCGGCTAAGTTCGTACCGCCGGTTCATACCGCTGGCGAACGTCGCTGGCTAGACATGTGTCGCCGGTCCATACCGCAGATTTCAACTTTCACACCACACATCAACGTAGATTAAGGAACCAAGAATGACCGTTCTCAAAACCTCCGCCGTGCTGAACCGACGCTCCCTGCTACTGGGCGCGGCCCTCGCCGGAACCACCGGCCTGCTCGCCGCCTGCTCCGGCGGTAACGGCTCCAGCGCAGGCTCCGCACAGAGCTCCTCCAACCTGCTGGAGTCCATCAAGTCCGCGGGCAAAATCCGCATCGGTGTGGAGGGTACCTACCGCCCCTACACCTACCACGACGCCTCCGGTAAGCTCGCCGGCTTCGAGTACGACATCGCCGAGACCCTCGCCAAGGACCTGGGCGTGACCGCCGAGTACATCGAAACTCCCTGGGACTCGCTTATCGCCGGTGTGGACGCGGGCCGCTACGACATCGTGCTCAATAACGTGGCACCCACCGAGGAGCGCAAGAAGAAGTACGATTTCTCCGTGCCCTACGCGCACTCCCGTGCCCGCGTGGGCGTGAAGAAGGACTCGAGCCTGAAGAACGCTTCCGAGATTTCCGGCCACACCGCCGCCCAGAGCGCGACCAGCAATTACCGCAAGCTCGTAGAGGAACGCGGTGCCACCATTATCGAGGTCACAGGCTTCGATGAGGCTATCGAGCAGGTGCTCACCGGCCGTGCCGAGCTGACCGCCAACGACTCCGTGTCCTTCGCCGAGTACTTCAAGGAGCACCCGGACGCCAACCTGCGCCTGCTGGAGGGTGAGGTTGGCCCCGGCACCAACGTTGCCGTTCTGCTGCCCAAGAACCAGGCCGCGCTGAAGGATGCGATTGACGCCTCCATCAAGAAGCACCTGGGCAACGGCGACTTCAAGGCAATTTTCGAGAAGCACGTGGGTGAGGACCTGAGCCCCGCCTCCTAAGCTTCTCGGAACAGCCTTCTTGGAGGCTCGGAGAAGCCCAGCTTTCCAGGACTTCCGATGCCGCGTCGTGGTTGATGTATCAGCGGCCTATCCCGCATTGATGAGAGAATATGACGGAATGTTACGTTGAATTCTTTCCGACCGGGAATAGCTGTACGATAGCCAGCGTTGCACCCGCACAGAGGGGCACACCGCATGATGCCCCCGGGTTACCGCAGGGTGACAACCCGCAACTACAAGAGCATCAACCACCACACGAAAGAAGAACACTATGTCCGCAATGATTAACCGCCGCACCGTCCTCGCAGGCTCCGCTTTCACCGGCCTGGCTGCACTGCTCGCAGCGTGCGGTTCGTCCAGCAGCAGCACCGCATCCAGCACCAACAAGCTGGAGGCTATCAAGTCTGCTGGCAAGATCCGTGTGGGCCTGGAGGGCACCTACCGCCCCTTCTCCTTCCACGACTCGAACGGCACCCTGGTCGGTTTCGAGAAGGAAATCATCGACCTGGTCGCTAAGGACCTGGGTGTGACCGCAGAGTTCACCGAAACCCCCTGGGATTCCCTGATTGCCGGCGTGGACGCTGACCGCTACGACATCGTCATCAACAACGTCTCCGCAACCGACGAGCGTAAGCAGAAGTACGACTTCTCCGTACCCTACCTGTACTCGGAGCCGAAGGTCGCCGTGAAGAAGGATTCTTCCCTGCAGAACGTGAGCGAGATTTCCGGCCACTCCTCGGCGCAGTCTGAGACTTCGAACTTCCGCAAGATGGTGGAGGCTAAGGGTGCTTCGATCGTGGTTGTTTCCGGTTTCGATGAGGCTATCGAGCAGGTCCTCTCGGGCCGCGCAGAGATGACCGCGAACGACTCCGTGTCCTTCGCTGAGTACTTCAAGGAGCACCCGGACGCTAACCTGCGCCTGCTCTCCGGTGACCTGGGTACCGGCAGCAACTCTTCCATCCTGATGGCTAAGGGCCAGGATGCTCTGCGTAACGCTATCGACGAGTCGCTGAAGAAGCACCTGCAGAACGGTGACATCAAGGCGATTTACGAGAAGTACGTGGGCGAAGACCTCTCCCCGAAGAACTAATACTTTCTATAAGGAGCTGAGTTCCGTTCATGGAACGCTACCTGAATCTTTGGGCTGAGTCCCTGCCTCAGCTGCTGGGCTCGACCCTGGCAGTGACTATCCCGCTGTCGCTAATTTCGTTCGCGGTGGCGCTGCTGGTGGGCATTGTGTCTGCTGGCGCGCGTACGAGCCGCTTTGCACCGGTGAACTGGCTGGCGTGGGTGTACATTTGGGTTTTCCGTGGCACCCCGCTACTGGTTCAGCTGTTCATCGTCTTCTACGGCCTGCCGAAGGTCGGTATCGCCCTGGACGTGTGGAGTGCCGCAATCATCACGATGAGCCTGCACACCGGCGCGTACGTGGCGGAGACTTTCCGTTCCGCGGTGGCGGCTATTCCACGCGGCCAGTTTGAGGCGGCGGCAACTCTGAACTTCACCCGTATGCAGACCCTGCGCCACGTGGTTATTCCGCAGGCGGTGCGTATTGCTCTGCCGAACCTGGGCAATAACTTCATTGACCTGATTAAGGGCACCTCGCTGGTGTCGGTCATTTCGATGGTTGACCTGTTCCAGACCGGCAAGCAGATTGCTTCGCGTACCTTCGAGCCACTGGCAATGTACTCTGAGGTCGCCCTCGTCTACCTGGTGATTTTTACCGTGCTGACCGCCGCGCAGTCGGCCCTGGAGAAGTACAGCAACCGTTACGTAAGGAGCCGCAATGCTTAGCGTGGAATCCCTCTCGAAGAGCTTCGGTGAGACGCAGGTTCTCAAGAACATCAACCTGGACATCCCCAGCGGCGAAACCACCGTCATTCTGGGCCCCTCCGGTAGCGGCAAGTCGACCCTGCTGCGCTGCCTGAACCTGCTGGAAACCCCGCAGTCCGGCACGCTCACCATCGACGACGCGCAGGTGGACTACAGCCAGAAGCTCACCGACGCGCAGGTGCGTGATATCCGCTCCCGCTCGGCGATGGTGTTCCAGCAGTTCAACCTGTTCCCGAACTACACGGCGCTGAAGAACGTGGCGCTCGCCCCGACCCTCAACGGCACTCTGAGCGCTCAACAGGCGCAGGAGCGCGCCCGCGAGCTGCTCGCCAAGGTGGGCCTAGCCGATAAGACCGGCTCCTACCCGGAGTCGCTTTCGGGCGGTCAGCAGCAGCGTGTGGCGATTGCCCGCGCCCTGGCGTTGGAACCGGCATACCTGCTCTTCGACGAGCCGACGAGCGCCCTGGACCCCGAGCTGGAGGCCGAGGTGATTCGCGTGCTCATGCAGCTGGCGAAGGAGGGTCGCTCCCTGGTCATCGTGACGCACAATATGGCGTTTGCGAAGAAGGTTGCGGACCGTATCGTGTTCTTGGAGAACGGTACCCTGCGCTATAACGGCGAGCCGAATGGCTTCTTCGCCTCGGACGATGAGCGTATCCGCAAGTTCCTGACCGTGTACGACAGCACTGAGTACACGATTTAGTTGTACTGTACATAGTAAATATGGGCTGGTTTCTGCCCGTCAGATAAGCATCTAACCAGCGGAAACCAGCCCATATTCTATATTCAGCATATATTGGCTTTTACTCTGAAAGCCCCTTAGAGCGGCGGTACTCCTCCAGCTGCTCAGCGTTAATAACCTCAAGCTGCTCAGTGAGCGGCTCACCGGGCGACCAGCCCTCATTAGCGACGGTGCGGTCCTCCTGCTTACCAAAATTGAAGAGGCGCGGGCGAGGCACACGAAGCTCAGCCGGAGTGGTCGGCAGCTGCCAATTCTTCATATGGGCGAGCACACCCAGCACCAAACACAGCAGAATGGACAGGCCCATCGCCAGGTTCGGACGATGGAATAGGCCCGTCACAAGGGCGGTCTCAGCGGCACCCACAAACGCCACAGTAGCGTACAGAGAGTTACCACCAAAGATCGCCGGAATACGGTTGACCATAATGTCACGGATAACGCCGCCACCGACCGCGGTAGTCACACCCAGTGCGATAGCGGGCAGCCAGTGCAGACCCAGGTTCAGGGACTTAATGGTGCCGGTTGCCGCCCACGCGCCCATACCGATGAAGTCAATGATGAGCATGGTTCGGGTCGCCCAGCGGGCACTCAAATCGATACTGTACGCCAGAATCGAGGAGCCGATAGCACCCACCCAGTAGCCGCCGTCGGTGAGCGCCACGGGCAGACCAGAGTTCAGCAGGATGTCACGGATCATACCACCGCCCATACCGCAGGCGACCGCGAGCAGCAGGAAGCCCACGATGTCGAATCGGAAGGCGCGCGCCACAGCACCGCCGAGCAGGCCGTTAGCAACAACGGCGGCAATGTCGACGATGCGGAATACCTGATCTGGGTCAAAGAGCTCGTGCATGGGCGTTCTCCTGCGTACGTGATGCGTGTGCTACGGGTGCCGGTAGGGGGAGGCGCGCGCAACGGGGGGGGGGTCGGGTGACGACGTTATCACCGCATCCGGCTCTGTCTGCCTGTGCGCGTACCTGAATTGGCACCGATTTATTGTAGACCCGCCGCCGCTCCTGCTCCTAGTTGAAAAGTGCTCATGACGAGCTCTGAGACGTAACGGAGAAGCTTGTGGACGCGCTAAAAGATGGGCGTAGAATGAGTGAATCTCCACCCCCAATGTTCTGTCATGATTGTTTTTGCGCTGGGTTCTTTCCAGTATGGTAGCGGCATCATTTCTTCGCTACTGTTGGCGTTGAGCCCCCTGAACGCGGTGGAGTCCATGACGGTGATGATGCTTGCCGGCACGGCGCTGTCGGCGCTCATGGTGTGGTTGCCTTCGCGTAGCCGGAACGCTCGCTAAGCTGGGACTAGACGAAATCTGCGTAAGGTGAAAGGAGCCGCCGTGACGGTATCGCGTGACGAAGTTTTCGAAATCCTGCGGGGCGTGGTGCCCCGCCTGGAGGAGGCGCTTCCCGGCTGGTCGGTGCGTCCCAACATCACGGGTACCGGCGCGGTGGGGCTCTATCTGGACGGCCCCGCAATCTACCGGGACGGCGAGCCCCTGACCGGCGTGAACGCCGAAGGTGAGCCGGTCGTTCGGCACCTGTGCGGCACGATTCAGACCGCTGACCGCGGCCTGCCGCAGGAGCTCGGGCAGGTGCGCTACCAGTACATCCTGGGCGTGAGCGTGGCGGAGCACGAGAGCGAGTATCCCGAACTGGCCGACCTGGCGAGCGTGGGGGAGCCGAGCTGGGTTCCTGCGCTGAGGGCCCTGGAGGCGCTGGTGGAGTTCGAGGGCCGCGAGACGCTGTTCATCAGCCGCGGCGGGTACGTGCCCGGTCGCCGCGCCCTGGGTAAGCGCCGCGTGGCGCTGCGGCGCGAGTTCTTCCCCGGTAAGCCCTGGCTGGGTTTGGGCACGATTGACTGGTGTGCGGGCGTGCGCTCGACCCCGGTGTACGCCGAGGATCTGGTGGCTCTGGTGGCCGCGGCGACGCGCCTGGCGAGTAGCTGGGATGCAGCCCTGCGCATTGGCGCTGCGGACAGCCAAAAGTAGTTAAAACAAAGCGGCGCATCCGACCCGTGATGGGGTGGATGCGCCGCTTCTGTGTGTGCTCTAACGCTGAGTGGGTTTAGTCCAGTGCCTCAGCCAGTTTGAACGAGTCGAGCCGTATGAGATATTGCCTCATCGATAGCATGCAAGGGTGATGCATCCTGCTACCTCTACGGGGGCGTAACCGTAGCATTTGTAGAGCGCAACGGCGTGTTCACTAGCGACGTCGGTAGTAATGAGTCGCTGTCGAATGTCTTCTCGGTCAAAGTCATCAATGACACGCTTTAGAAGCGCAGAGCCAACGCCCTGACGCTGGGCGTGTGGATGCACTAGGAGGTCCTGAATGTAGGCGATAGATTGTCCGTCCCCGACGGCGCGGACTAGCCCGACGAGTCGTCCCGTTCCGTCCGTGGTTGCCTCTCGTGCGGTGTATAGATACCGCGACCCTTCCAACATCGGGATGAGACGTTCGGGCGTTTTGGTATAGGCGCTCCAGCCCACAGAATCGTAAAGCTCAGTAAGTTCTTCTACGCTGGGAAGAGGGCTGGTGGAGTCCAAAATACAGTACCGCATACAGGCATTGTATAGCGCCAAATCGAGGGAGCTAGGAAAGCCGTCCAACGCGTTTTTAGCTACTGCAGGGCATAATCTGTGCATAAAGGAAGCGGCGCATCCGACCCGTAAAGGGGTGGATGCGCCGCTTCTGTGTGTGCTCTAACGCTTAGCGGGTTTAGCCCAGTGCCTCAGCCAGCTGAATGCCCTGTGCCACGCCACCGAGGGTTGCAGCAATACGGATCAGGTCGTTGACCTGCTCCTTGGTTGCGCCCTCTTCACGCACGGTGTGCTCGTGAGCCTCAACGCAGTGGGAGCAGCCGTTGACTGCGGACACTGCCAGTGCGAACATCTCGAAGTCCATCTTCTCAATGCCGCCGTTCTTACCGATAATCTGCATGCGCAGGTTTGCACGCTGGTCATCGTATGCACCGTGCAGGAAGCCACGGGTGCGGTAGAAGATGTTGTTCATGCCCATGATGGTCGCAGCACCCAGAGCAGCCTCGTAAGCGGTGTCGCTCAGGTGCTCCTTAGCCTCTGCAGCAATCTCAACAACAACAGAGTCAACCTTGGTTGCTGCTGCGGTTGCGAGGATTGCGCCCCAGAGCTGCTGCTCGGACAGGGAGGTGATGCGGGGCAGGGAGGACAGGTTGAGGTTCATGTCCTTCGCGTAGGAAGGCAGAGCCGAACGCAGGTTATCGATGCTCATGGATTACTTCATCTCCTTGAATGCGTCGATGGTCTCTGCACCCTTCTTCCAGTTGCATGCGCACAGCTCGTCGGACTGCAGTGCGTCCAGCTGGCGGAGTACCTCGTCGGTGTTACGGCCGACGGAGTCAGCGGTAATGGAGACCGACTGGATGGTGTTGTGGGGGTCGATGATGAAGGTTGCGCGGTCTGCAACGCCGTCCTTGTTCAGGATGCCCAGTGCGCTAACCAGCTCACGCTTGAGGTCGGATGCCATGACGATGGGCAGGTCCAGGAGCTCTTCGTGGGAGCGGCGCCATGCGTAGTGGGTGTACTCGTTGTCAACGGAAACACCGATCACCTGGGTGTCGCGTGCCTCGAACTCGTCAGCGAGCTTGCCGAATGCTGCAATCTCGGTGGGGCAAACGAAGGTGAAGTCCTTCGGCCAGAAGAAGACGACGCGCCAGGTGTCTTCGTCCAGACCCTCGGAGGAGACGGTGGTGAAGTAGTCTTCGGGCTTGGTTGCTTCGATGTCAGCCAGCTTACCGGGGACAACGCCGGTGAGCTCGTATGCGGGGAACTGGTCGCCGATGGTCAGAACTGCCATGGTGTTCTTCTTTCTGCTTTGTGCCGCGCGGATTCGTTGCGCGGCGCTTGTTCTAAGTGGTGCCCATTGGGCGGGCTCGATAAATATTTTATTATGAATAATTCATAATAATCAAGTGGTGTTGGATTAAAACCCGAAGGTTTAACTATGATTTGCATCACCGAATATTCTGGGGTGCTCAAAAAGCTTCTCCACGTGCAAATCTCCCCCGTGCAAATATCCATGCGCAAATCCCACATGTAAACCCCAGGGGTTAAGCTCGAATCATGACCCCCGAACACAGTAACTTCTCAGAACACAGCGAACATGTAGAGCCCAGCCAGCCCGAACTCATTACCGAACGCCTCACCCTGCGCCACCTGCGCGAGGCGGATATCCCCGACATCGTGGAATCCTGCCGCGACGAAGAAACCCTCCGCTACACCCGCCTCCCGTTGAACTACACGCGCGCCGACGCCGAAGACTACCTGCTCACCACCGCCCGCCAGATTGCCGCCGGGCAGATTCAACGCTGGGCGATTGACGCCTCCGGCGTGTTTGCCGGGACCATTGAACTGCGCCTGCCCGAGGGCACCCCCGAAAGCCCCGGAACCCGCGCCGAACTGGGCTATTATGCCGCCCCGAAAGTGCGCGGCAAGGGCTACATGACCGAGGCGCTGCGTGCCGTCCTCGGCTACGCTTTCGACCCGCTTGGCTTGGGTCTTGAGAGTGTGCGCTGGACCGCCCTGGCGGGTAACGAGCCCTCGGAACGGGTGGCGGTTAAGGCGGGTTTCACCGGCATCTACGACGATATTGACCCGAGCTCCGGCCGCCCCGACGAGAACGGCCACCCGGTGCAGCATCGGGTGCGCCGCGCCGATATGACCCGCGCCCAGTTCGCGGCGCTCTGGTCTGACTAGCTCTGGGCTAGCTAAACCGCGCTACTTTAGTCCGCGCTACCTGATGCCGAAGCCGCGGAACGAGCCGGACGGCTCCTCCCACTCGACGAGCACCTCATCCACGCGGCCCGCGGTGTCGCCGCCGCGCAGAATATCTACCAGGCGAGCGCAGGAGACGGCGGTACCTTCCGCAACGACTTTCACGCGCCCGTCGTCGAGGTTTTCGGCGTAGCCGGTCAGCCCCATGGGCTTGGCGGTTCCGGCGCACCACCAGCGGAAGCCCACGCCCTGCACTTTGCCGCTGACGAAAGCGACGAGGCGGATTTCGGCGGGCTCTGCCGGGGTGCGGTCGGTGAAGAAATCAAAGAAACCCATGGGTCCTCCCGTGGTCGTCTCGTTGAGGGTGGTCTGATGGGGGGCGCGCCAGCATTGGCGGCGCCCTGTCAGTTTCTATAGCTTCAGTCTAGTGGGTTCAGAGTGCTTCGGGGTGGCATCAGGGCGCCTGTTGCCTGGTTGCCTCGCGCACGCGTCGTGAACAGCTGAATTAGGGTAGAGCAACCGGAGCCGTGCCCACAAGGGGAGTAAGATGGGGTGATATTTATTAGCGGCAACGCTGAACACGCAGACTGTACCCGCAACGCTCATCCACTGGAGGATCATGAATTCCCGCCCCAAGAAAGAGCCCCTCGTCGGTAACCCGGCGAAGGCACCGTACAAGCCCTGGCCTGCTCTCTGGTCCCTGGTTGTTGGCTTCTTCATGATTCTGGTGGACGGCAATATTGTCACCATCGCCCTGCCGCACATGCTGCAGGATTTGGATGCGTCGCTGTCGGCGGGCATGTGGGTGACGAGCGCCTACCTGCTGGCGTATGCGGTGCCGCTGCTCATTACCGGCCGTATGGGTGACCGCTTCGGTCAGAAGAACCTGTACATGATCGGTATGGCTATTTTTACGCTCGCCTCCCTGTGGTGTGGTCTGGCACCGAACGTTGAATCGCTGATTACTGCCCGCGTGGTGCAGGGCCTGGGTGCGTCGCTGATGACCCCGCAGACCATGTCTCTGATTACGCTGATGTTCCCGCCGAATGCGCGCGGTGTTGCGATGAGTATTTGGGGTGCGACGGCGGGTGTCGCCTCGCTGGTTGGCCCGATTCTGGGCGGCGTGCTCGTGGATGCCCTGAATTGGAGCTGGATTTTCTTCGTGAACATTCCGGTGGGTTTGGTCGGTCTGTTCTTGGCGTGGCGTAACGTGCCGGTGTTTGAGCAGAAGAAGCACAGCTTCGACTGGTTGGGCGTGGTGCTTTCGGCGGTCGGTCTGTTCCTGCTGGTCTTCGGCATTCAGGAAGGCTCCACCTACGACTGGGGCACCATGACCGATTCGTTCCTGGGCACCGGTATTGCGGTGAGCGTGTGGGGTCTGATTATTGCCGGCATTCTGGTGCTGGGTCTGTTCATTGGTTGGCAGGCTATTAACCCGCGTGAGCCGCTGGTTCCGCTGAGCCTGTTCAGCGACCGTAACTTCTCGGTGTCGAATGTGGCCATCGCGGCAATGGGTGTGGTCGCTATCAGCATGGCATTCCCGCTGACCCTGTACCTGCAGCAGGTGGAGGGCCTGGACCCGACCCAGGCTGCGCTGATGACCGCCCCGATGGCGTTGTTCTCGGGCGCGTTGGCGCCGGTGGTGGGTGCGCGTCTGAACCGTAACGACCCGAAGTGGATTGCCGTGATTGGCTTTACGTTGCTGGTTATTGGTTTTGCTCTGCTCCGCCCGACGATGGTTGCGGACGGCAACCTGTGGCTGATGGTTGGTCCGATGATTATTCTGGGTGCGGCGAACGCCTGCATTTGGGGTCCGCTGTCGGTGTCTGCGACCCGTAACCTGCCGCCGCAGCGTGCCGGTGCGGGTTCGGGCGTGTACAACGAGACCCGCCAGATGGCGTCGGTGCTGGGTTCGGCTGCGATTACGACGATTATGGCTTCTGCGATTACCTCGCACCTGTCCGCGTTGGGTCCGGCTGCCGCAGCGGGCGGTAGCTCTCACGGCAGCGCTGCTGGAGGCGTGCTTCCGCAGGTCCTGCGTGAACCCTACGCGGCGGCAATGGCTGATTCCATGATGCTGCCCCTGGTTGCCGCGGCGGTGGGCGCGGTCGTGTGCCTGTTCTATGCCTCCAAGAAGACCTCCGAGGC
>OCLG01000020.1_pt1 | contig 174869 bp, 134 predicted proteins | sample 1548111 | NCBI WGS metagenome assembly OCLG01 (sample SAMN05301508, study PRJEB22388) | human oral metagenome | isolation source: Infant 2 DOL 28 oral | host: Homo sapiens | place: USA: Pittsburgh, Magee-Womens Hospital of UPMC | collected 2013/2014 | reverse complement strand
CCACATCATCCGAGTGGTGTGCTTCACCGACGCGGAAGACGTAAATATAGGTCTGAACGCTTGCCTTGCCAAGGAACAAGTCGATAGGCATTTTGATACTAGCCAGAAGTGTGGAATGAGTGAGAATCCTCCGATTGTAATCCGCGGCCTTCCCGGAGCCTGCGGACCCTTGAATGATGACCGCAGCATACCCCCGGTTCATCATCGACAACGCCTTTTCCACAAAGACCATGCCGTTACCAGGCGCTGAATATGGCGGGTTGAGAATGAACGCATCTGCCGGGGTCTGAACGTCCCCACCGTCGAATTCTTTAAGTGAGTCTTTGTTGAGGATGTTCGAGGACCCATCGCCCATGAGGATCATGTTGAGGACGGCAAGCATGTAGACGCTAGGCAAGATTTCAATGCCCAGCAGCTGCTTCGCCTTGATGTCAGCTTCCTTGCGAACCAACTCTTCGGGCGACTTGATGGACCTCTTCGCATCCGCGAGCATCTCATTCATCGCAGCAACCAATAGCCCAGCAGAGCCAGTAGCGAAATCCCATACGTGCGAGTCCTTGTTGACACGTGCTAGCCTTACCAACAGCGTCCCCACATATGATGGTGTCAACACCACATCGTTGAGGCTGTCCTGGCTAAACCCGAGCCATGAGTACATTTCGTTGAACAAGCGACCAGTGAAATCAGTGGTCAGGCCGATCTTGTAGTAAATTCCCAGGTCATCGATAATCTTGAAGAAGATACGTCGGAGCTGACTCTCTCCGTTCTCTGGCTTGTTGATCCGCTCTTGCAACAGCACATTCGACAACGTGTTCACTACGAACTGTTGCTTTTCTTCGGGCAGATTCTTGTGCTTCAAGAACGCTTGAATCTTCCGGTTAATGATGTCTCCATCGCGATTACCGAGCTCAGTTGACGACTTGAGTTCGCTCTTATCTAGTGGTGCAACATGGCCGGGAATGCCAAGCGTGGCAATAATCGATGCAGCCACCAGATAGACGCGGTCCGACTCCCCGATACCCTTCTCGTTCTGGTAGATGTCGTTGTTGAGTTTGGTGAGGCTGGCGGCAATCTCGCCCTCGCGCTTTTCGCGCAGAGCCTCAAGTTCGCGCTGCGTGAGAGACAGTTGCTTGACTCGTTTGATGAAGGTGTCGAAATGCTCGGGGCTAAGGAAGCTCAAATCGCTAAAATCTGAGACCTTTTGACCAACACCCAGGTTCGACTTCGAAACGTAGTAGACACCGATTTCATGGCGCAAGGTACCAACATCTGGATCGAGGTATCCGGTCACACCGATGGCAATAATATCCGTATACCCAGTGAAATGAAGCAGAGCATTCGCATAGTGAACGGCTCCGTTAACCGCGAATGTTGCGATATTTCGGTAGTCAGGTTCGCCCTTGCGGTTCCGATTGGCGACATAAGATTGTCCGTCAAGCTTAACGAGCTTGTCACGCTGCCCCTTGTACTCAATCAGGATGGGCCAGTGCTTGCCTGTGCTATCGGTAAGTAGCAGTTTTGCGTCTGGACGATTCCCACCGCGGCCTCCCATCTTAGAGTCATACTCAGCGAGAGCTTTTTCAATCTCCTCGTTGAGAGGGTCTTGTTCAAGTTTGTAGTCCAACCCCATATCCCGCATCCAGCTGTTGCACAGGTCAGCGATTTGAGGTTCAACTGATTTTGCTTGTTTAGCCACTTCTACCCTTTCAGGGCCTTAGATGTGTTCATAATCGGTCGGTTTCGAACCCCTAGGAACATTGGAGATTGTTGGGCCCTGTATGACTCAGAACCTGTTCCATAATCGGTGTCCGACCACCTGAGTGTATCATCATTGACAACATTATCGATATCAAATACTTCTAGCGGGGAGGCAAGACCCAAATCACCATGTGGGTGACGGATATCGGGCTGAAGTTCATAGCAAGACAAAGATGAAAACCTTACTATCCGGGACATCGACGGTGCTGTACTCGAAGCGTGCATTTCGCTCATAGACAGCCCCATCGAAATAGCACACATCCTTGTCGAGTCAGCTGTGTCTTTTATCCTCGATTTCGTCAGGGAGGTAGTCTCTGAATGAGGACCAGCTACCCCAATATCAACCCTCGAACAAATGGGGAGAGATAGACCAGCCTTCGAAGTCAACGACATGTGAGTCGTCATTCTCTGATGACGTTCTCATTACAATGCGGTCACCTGAGCACCCTCGGGCACGCAGGTACACCCGAGAACAGACCGACAATTGGGCATAAAAATACCCGGCAGGTGACGCCGTGGGGCGTCCTGCCGGGTGGTAGAAACCTACCGCGGTTCTTCCTCTGGATTGGAACCGATTATCACCGCCGCACCCCATACAGGATAGCGGACGGTTGGGAGATCGTGGAGATGCGGGGAATCGAACCCCGGTCCGATGTGGCGTCAACGGGGCTTCTCCGTGCGCAGTTTATGCGAACGCTACTTTTCGGCTCCGGTACTTGCATAAACACATATACCGACGAACCTAGTCACGTAAAAGTCCCGCTAACCCCCGCAACAAGGGCTAGCAGCAGTGGCCTTTTAAGTCGATGCCGGTAACTGAGCCAAAGGCATGCTCAGGCCGACAGACGGCAACTCGCGCTTAGGCAGCGAGTGCGAAGTCAGTGCGCTTAGATTCTGCACTTAATTTTTTGCAGAGGGCGTTAACGAGATAACCCTGCATCCTCGGCACGCTTCACCCATCTCAACTCACATCGTCGAAACCGATCATCCCCCTATGCTTTTATCAAAAAGCCCACCGTCCTCTGAAAGTTTTCCTCGACATACCTTGATGCCGCGGTGCCATTCAAACACGGTAGAGATTCAGTATATCTAAGATGTTTAACGGCGTGCAAGTCCCCCCCCCTACCCCACACACGCGGCACGCTCACTGACAGAGACCACCAGGATAGAGAACACCAGCTAAGAACAGACGCAGAGGGTACAGCGAGCGCGCCTCCAGCACACACCCGGATCAACGGTGGGCGCAGAAAATCGGTGCAGAAAATCACGGGCACAGCAAACGGGGTGAGGCGCCCCAGAATATCTAGGAGCCCCACCCCGTTCGCGTACCGCACTGGGTAGCCAAAATTAGGCAGTCAAAATTAGGCGGTCAAACCTTAGTGGCGCGCAGAAACAGTCATGCGGTTGTTCGGGTTGTCACCAATCTGGCAGACCACGTTACCGTGACCGTCCTCGGTACCAACCTCAAGGCATTTCTCAGCGGTCTGGAAGAAAGAAATGTATACGAAAAGCATGCAAATCGAAATCAGGACAGACACCGCACCGGTGATAATACCGGTCAGCGCGAATGCCTTACCAGCGCCAACTTCCTTAGTCTTCTTCAGGGACAGCGCGCCCAGAATAATCGCGGCAATACCCAGCAGAATACCAAACACGAGGAAACCGGTCAGCACAGCCGCAATACCGAGAATCATCGCAGCCAGCGCCATGCCGGGAGCCTTCTTCGTCACGGGAGCCGCATACGGGTAACCCGCGGGCTGACCGTAACCGTAAGCGTCCTGCTGAGGCTGCTGCTGGTATGAGTTCTGCTGGTAGTTGTAGTCAGCGGGCTGCGCCTGGTAGGAGGCGTCCTGGCCGTAACCGTACTGGTTCTGCTGAGCGGGCTGCGCCTGGTAGGAGGCGTCCTGACCGTAGCCGTACTGCTGCTGGCCGTAGGTGTTCTGAGCCGAAGCACCCTGGGCAGAGGTACCCTGAGCAGCGTTCTGGCCGTAAGCATTCTGCGAAGAAGGCTGCGCACCGAACTGACCGTACTGGTTCTGCTGGGTCGAGTTCTGCGGAGTAGCGTTCTGCTGCTGAGCCTGACCGTAGGTGTTCTGAGCGGATGCGCTCTGACCGTAATCCTGGCCGTAGGTGTTCTGTGCCGAAGGAGCCTGGCCGTAATCCTGACCGTACGAGCTCTGGGCGGAAGAATTAGGCTGCTGAGCAGCGTAGGGGTTCTGCGCGTTCCCCTGGTTGTTTCCGTAGTTATTCTCAGACATCCGTCGTTCTTTCCTTCACAGTTGCAGCGAACAATTTATACTCGCCCAACGCACCATTGCGCGCTGAGTTCGGTTCCATTATATAAATAAGCCGTCATTGGGGTCATCTATGAAGTCCAAGATTCCAGAATCATCCCCCAGAATCCACCAATCGGGCAGATTCAGCGCAGAAAAAGAGCAAGGGACCGAATAGTTCAACACTATTCGGTCCCTTCACGTCTCTATATGCTCAACGCGGCTTAGCGGCGGGCAGCGTCGTAGTCCTCGGGAGTCAGGGTCATGGTCTGACCGGCCATGGTGCACACGTAGTTACCGTTCGAATCCTGCACCGCGTTCTCAACGCACTGGCTCGCGAGAACAATGCCGAGCACCATCATAGCAGCAGCAGCAATCATGCCCAGCGCGCCGGTGACAATACCACCAATCGCCATGCCCTTACCGGAAGCGGTACCGTTCTTCACCTTCACCAGGGCAACAATACCCAGAATCACGCCGACCAGGCCCAGAACAGCACCAAAAACCATCAAGCCAGTGAGCAGACCAATAATACCCAGAATCAGCGAAGCAATCGCCAGAGCCGAGCTCGGGGTCGGCTGGTAGCCGGGGTAGCCGCCCTGCATGTTGTATGCGGGTGCCTGCTGCGGTGCGGGGATGAACTCGCCCGGGTTCTGCTGGTAGTTCGGGTTCTCAGACATGTGTCTCCTCAAAAACGTATGGTGCTCGCGGTACACCGCGAATTTTCAACCATTATACGCGAGGAACCGCGCCCCGCCCCTACCGGCAGTCACCGAACCAGCCGCGCATCCAGCCGTTGCCTCAGCCCTAACCGAGGTTACGGTAACGCATCGCGCGGCGCGCCTCCAGGTCATCCTGACGCTCACGCAAAGCCTGACGCTTATCGTACTCACGCTTACCGGTCGCCAAAGCAATCTCAACCTTCGCGCGACCATTCGAGAAGTACAGCTTCAGAGGAACCACCGTGTAACCGGTCTCCTTCAGCTTCTGCGCCAGCTTATTAATCTCAGAACGATGCAGCAGCAGCTTACGGCGACGACGAGCCGCATGGTTCGTCCACGTACCGTAACCATACTCCGCAATATGAATACCCTCGAGCCACATCTCGTTATCGGTCACCTGGCAGAAACCATCCACAATGGACGCCCCACCATCACGCAGAGACTTCACCTCAGTACCCAGCAGAACAATGCCCGCCTCATAGGTATCCACAATGTTGTAATTGTGGCGAGCCTTCTTATTCTGGGCAATAATCGCGTTATTCGGGTCCTTCTTCGCGTCTTTCTTCTTTTTCTGAGCCATCACTCAATCCTTCACGTCTTAGCTCTCTTCAGCCGCGCGCCCCGAAGCGCGCCAGCGAATACCAGCATCAATAAAGGCGTTCAAACCGCCATCCAAAACATTAGAGGTATTACCTTCCTCGTAGCCGGTACGCAGATCCTTCACCATCTGGTACGGATGCAGAACATAGGAACGCATCTGATCACCCCAGCTTGCCTTAATGTCGCCGGCAAGCTCCTTCTTCTTCGCGTCCTCCTGCTCCTTACGCAACAGCAACAGGCGAGACTGCAGCACGCGCAAAGCCGCCGCACGGTTCTGCAACTGCGACTTCTCATTCTGCATCGACACCACAATACCGGTCGGCAAGTGAGTCATACGCACCGCCGAGTCCGTTGTGTTCACCGACTGACCACCCGGGCCCGAGGAGCGGAACACATCCACCTTAATCTCAGACTCGGGAATCTCAATAGCATCCGTCTGCTCAATCAGAGGAATCACCTCAACCGCCGCAAACGAGGTCTGGCGGCGGCCCTGATTATCGAACGGCGAAATACGCACCAGGCGGTGAGTACCCGCCTCCACCGACAGGCGACCAAAAGCGTACGGCGCGTTAACCTCAAAGGTCACCGACTTCAAGCCCGCCTCCTCAGCGTAGGAGGTGTCCAGAACCTTCGTCGGGTAGCCGTTCTTCTCCGCCCAACGCAGGTACATGCGCAGCAGCATCTCCGCGAAATCGGCAGCATCCACGCCACCGGCGCCCGAACGGATCGTCACCACAGCCTCACGCTGATCGTACTCACCCGACAGCAGCACCAGCACCTCAAGCTCCTCCAGCTTGGCGCGAATCTCAGCGCACTCACGCTCAGCGTCAGCAAGCAGCTCGGCGGCAGTTTCCTCGTCCTCAGCCTCGGCAAGCTCCACCATCACCTCAACATCATCAATGCGAGAAGACAGCGAACGCAGACGATTCAGCTCCGACTGCTTATACGACAGTGCGCTCGTCACCTTCTGCGCGTTCTCCACGTCATCCCACAAATCGGGTGCGGCAGCCTGCGCAGACAGGTCCTCAATGGCGCGCTCAATCCCCTCAATATCGCTCACAGCAGCAATAGAGGCGAAAATCGCGCGAAGCTCTTTAATCTCAGCAGAAAAGTCGAAGGATGCCATAGCCTTTAACACTATCGCGAAACGGCCAGAAAGTCCCGCCGTTACAGCCCAAAACAGCCCACAGCGCAGAAGGACAGGGTGGTTAGAGGGCAGAAGCCACCCAATGGAGACGTAAAGAAAGCATAAAACGAGGGCACATCCGCTAGCCGTTACACTACCTTGCGGATGCACCCTCGCAGTCTAATGGGGGCTCACAACGCACCAATAAGAGAGTGAGCCGATACGCCCGTGCGCCGTTATGCCCGTGCGCCGTTGATGGACGCACTAATCGGTGGACGGGCCCTGGCTCGTCTTCAAACGCGACGAACCATGAGCGGTCACCTCAATACCATCAGGCACCAGAATCGACAGCAGCGGCGGACGAATACGAGCCGACAGGTACACGTGCACGCTCTGATCAGAATCCACGGACACATTCTCCAGACGCAACGCCTGAAAATCCTGCCCCGGCTGAACCTCAGCCAAGTACGCACTCGCATACTCCCACGCCGCCGAACCACTCGCCTCATCCGGAGTGCGCATCGTGCGGGTAATCGAGTTCGCCTGAGCGTCCGCCACATCCTGCAGATGCTGAGTCTGCAGATACGCGCCCGTAATCGCCACAGTCACCGAACCGATGAGCAACAGCAACGCCAGCATGCCCACAATCAGCGGGGCAATGCTGCCCTCTTCCGGGTTTGAGGCGAGGCGGCCTGATGCGAGCGGGTCAGAGTCGAGGCGGCCTGAGGCGAGCGCCCGCCTCTGCGCACGGGCACGAGCCTGCATGTGGGCACGAGCCCGACGGTGTGCGTTAGCGTATCGCTCCCACACAGAGGAAAGCAGGCGAGCCGACGAACCATTAGGAATCAGCATGACCAGACCCCCAACTCGTCGCATGAGAACTCACCGGAATCACGCCGCCACCCATAAACGAAGGCAGCAGCGGCAGACGCGCCTGAACCGTCACCGTGGCGTACGCCTTCGTACCCGAGACGCACTCCCCCGACGAACAGCTCAACGACACGCTCACATCGGACGGGTCAACCCCGTAATCCGCTGCGGCGTGCACCGCCAGACGCTTAGCCAAATCCGGGCCCACCGACGAATCCTGCGGCTGCTCCTGCACATACAGCACCACCTGGGCGCTCGCCGCATGAGCCGCCATCACCGAAGACTGCAGGCTAAAAATCGTCAGAATGCCGTAGAGCACCGGGATGAGCAGAGTAATACCCAAACCCAGGAACTCCACAATGGCGCTACCCTCTTCAGGATTGTGCTGGTTAGAAAGAGGCCGGTCAGAGCGGCTCATCAGGCGTTCCTTCACCCGCTGCCGAAGCGAAAAGCCACTAATCACCGGAACGATGCTCCGCATAAATCGCATGCCCCTTCACCTCAATAGAATCCGGAAAACCCCACGGGCCCAGCACCGGCAAAGGAGACTTCACCGTCACCTCCAAAGTGCGCACACCCGTAGAATCACTACTCTGACGGTACGAAATATTCTCAGCATATGAAGACGGAAGAACCCCCTCAATCATCTGACGGGTACGCTCCATGCCCTCCTGCGGAGTGCGGTCACGCATCGTACCGTAACGTGCCCCAGCCGCCGCCGCATCCACCAACATGGTTCGTGTATACAGGGCGAAAGAAACCTGCAGAATCGCCATGGTCAGCAACACCAACAGCGCACCGACCATGACGAATTCCGCGCTGGCGTCACCGCGCTCGCTCTCCTCCACAGAATGTTCCGCAGAGGATAGCTCAGCGGCAGTCAGCTCAGAAGCGATGCGGGGCTTACGCATTACTGGTGAACCAGAGCAATCGCGTCGTTGAACATCTTGGTCAGAGCAGGCTGAGCAATCGCCAAGATAGCGGCAACCAGCACGGCGCTCATCATGGTGATCATGACCCAGCCGGGCACGTCGCCGCGCTCGGGGTCATCCTGCTTGTTCTTCAGGCGCAGAGCCAGCAAAGATGCGATAGCCAGGGCGATCAGCACGGTGAGGGTGGTGCGGAAACGACGGAACATAATTTTCTCCTTCTATCAAAGGGGGTAGTGTGTGGTTGGTGCGGCGCGCCAGGCAATCAGCCCAGCCCACCGCGGTGCAGCCGGTACAGTGTGTACCCGCCGCAAAATCTAAAAGTTCAAACGCATGAGCGACAGGCCCGGGAAGACCGCAAAAATTACAGTCAGCGGCAGGATGAAAAACACCACCGGGGCGAGCATCGCAATCTCCTTCTTACCGGCTGTTTCCATCAGCTCACGCTTAGCGTTATCGCGCACATCCTGAGCCTGCGCACGCAACACATCAGCCAGAGGGGTGCCGCGCTCAATCGCAACAGCAATACCCTCAACGAAGCGGCTCAGCGCCGGAACGCGAGTACGCTCCGCAAACTCCTGCAGCGCGCTCAGCAGAGAAACGCCGGTACGGGTCTGCGCCAAAATCTCCGAAAACTCGCGAGCCAACTCGCCGCGAGAAGTCAAACAGATACGCTCCAAAGCCGCCAGTGCTGACTCGCCCGCCGTCACCGACAGAGCCATCATCTCCGCCAGCGCCGGGAACTCAGCAACCAGCTGCTTTTCACGCTTAGTCACCGCCTCGCCCAGCCACCAGTCACGCGCCAGAAAGCCGCTCAAACCGCTCACCAGCACCAGAACAAGAGCCACCAGGATGGAGAAACGCTCCTGCACCACGCCGATGACAGTTAGGGCACTCATAACGGTCACACCGGCAAGAGCCCACAGCAGCTGCTCAGCACGAAACGCACTCACACTCTGCGAAGAGCCAGCACGGCGCAAACGCTCCTGCACCGAACTATCACTCAGCGACGAGCCGCTCAACGACGAAGACAGCGAACGCAGAAGCGGCGCACAGAACGCCGAAATCGCCTCCAGCAGGCTCGGCTCACGGCGCTCCTGCTCCTTCAAAAGCGACTCACGCAGAGTCTCACCGCGCAGCTGCGACGCCACACGATCAGAAAACGAAATACTGCGAGTATTCAGCACCGACGAAAGAATCAGACCCACGCCGGTCGCCAACAGCAGACCAAAAATCAGAGGCAGATTCACCCGAAAACCCTCCGTTCACGCGGCAACTCACCAATACGCAGCATCAGACGGTACGCCGCCAAAGAAATAGCGGCACCGGCAATCATCAGCATCGCACCGGCAAACGAGTTATAAACCATGCGCGCGGCAGGCTGAGTCGCCATCAGACACAGCACAAACCAGGGCGCCACACAGGAAAGGCGAGCCGCATTCACTGTCCAGGATTGGCGGGCCAGAAGCTCCGAGCGGGTGCGGGCATTATCGCGCAGAAAATCGCTGAGCGTGCCCAGCAGCTTGCCCAGGTCCGAACCGCCCACCTCGCGGGCAATCTTCAAAGCCTCAATGATGGTGTCCGCCACAGGGTCAGAAAGGTACTCCTTCAAACGGTTCAGCGACGGCACAAACTCACCCGACGCACGGTAATCACGCGAAAAATGGGCAAAGGCATCACGCAACTCTTCCGGGCCGCGGTATGAAAGCTGAATCAGCGCCTCCGGCAGGGACAGGCCCGCACGAATCGCCGAACGCAGGTGGTCCACCGCATCCGGCCACAACTGCCAAATACGGGCATCCGCCGCGCGAGCACGATGATTCACGACCACACGAGGCGCCACAAAACCACCAATCAGGCCCAGCAGACCCAACGGTAGCAGCTGAGTGACCATCAGCAACAACACCGAGGCAGTCACGCCGCTGGCAACGCTCACCCACATGAACGTGCGAGGAGTCAGCGAATGCATACCCGCCTTACGCAACGCCACAACCAGCGCCGGGTCATTACTCGGCTTCGGCGGCTTGCCGTTATCAGGAAAGCAGGAAAGATAAATCAGACAGACGCCCAACCCCAAAATCAGGCTCAGAAACAGAGGCATTACTGACCCGCCTTCGCCGCAGCCAGCACCTGCTCGGGGCGGTGACCGGCACGAATCCAACGGTCCGGGTTCGGCAGCTCCAACGCCACGCACACCATCTGACCGTCACGGCGCACAAACAGCGGGGACATCTCAATCACGCCGTCCTCAACGCGGCCGCCCAGCATGCTGATCTCTTCGACCTGGCGCTGACCGCGCGAATCGCGGCCGCAATGCACCACAATGTCAAAGCAGGACGCCACGGTCGGCACCACGAACGCCGAGGAGATATTCTCGCCTGCCAGCAGCGGCAGGGTACAAATCTTGGTCACCGCGTCACGTGCCGAGTTCGCGTGAATCGTGCACATGCCAGGCAGACCCGCGTTGAGCGCAATGAGCATGTCCAGGGATTCCGCCTCGCGCACCTCACCAATGAGGATGCGGTCCGGGCGCATACGCAGAGCCTCCTTGACCAGGCGGCGCAACTCAATCGCGCCGGTGCCCTCAAGGTTCGGCTGGCGACACTGCAGACCCACCACATCGCGGAGCGGAACCGCGAGCTCAAAGATTTCTTCGCACGTAATCACGCGCTCACGCGGCGGAATAGATGCCGACAGACAGTTCAGCATCGTAGTCTTACCCGCCTGAGTCGCACCCGAAACGAGGATGTTCATGCCGCTCTCCACTGCCGCATGCAGCAGGGACGCCGCGCCAGCACTCAGCGAGTTCATGCGCACCAGATCGGGCAGGCGGCGGGCACGCACCACGAACTTACGGATGTTGATGCTCGTGTGCCTGCGGGTAATATCCGGAATCACCGCGTGCAAGCGGGATCCATCCGGCAGGGATGCATCAACAAACGGGGAGGAAAGATCCACACGGCGACCCGAAGGCTTGAGCATGCGCTCCAGCAGGCTATTGATCGCCTCGGCGCTCAGGTGCAGGCCGGTCAATTCGCTTTCGCCGTTGCGGGCGATAAAGATTTCGTCGGGCGAGTTGATCCAGATTTCTTCAACGCTCTCATCATCGAGGAACGGCTGGATCACGCCGAAGCCGCAGATTTCATCGTGCAGGCGCTGAATCACGGATTCGCGGTCGCCCAAATCGGGCAGGGAGATGCGGGTGCGGCGCTGTTCGTAATCGTTCAGGTGCTCGTCAATGAGCCCACGCACCGCGTGCTGATCCTCGTGCGGGTCCAGGCTGCGGTGGCGCATTGCCTCACGGATATTCTCCTCGAGCAGAGTTAGATGCTCCGCCCGGGTATCCAGTACGGTGTTCTCCATTGAAATGATCCGATGCTGTGTGGTGTGGTTGTGTGGAATACGGTGAAGCATTGATACATCAATGCCACCATCACCCTAGCGTCAAAGCATCAAATTTATCAAAATGTAATAAAACGCCCCTTAATATTTACGAGTATAGTATTTGAGTATTTTTGATGCATAGAACTGCACACATCGTTACCTAACGTGCACCAATATTCAAAACGCCTAGTCAGCTGTGACTTACAGAACAGCCACACGCGCACCTCTCGAGCCGCCCACCATTGACCACAGCCATGTTGCACTCGGTGCACACGTAACATTTCGTCTTAAAAGCCGCAGCCTCCCCTGCTAAAGCGCAAGAACCCTACCCAGCACCAACAACCTTCCCGGGCACAACTTTCGGGCGCTCCTTCCCGTGCGCAACTTTCGGGCGCTCCTTCCCAGGCACAGCAAAGGGGCGTGCACTCCCCCAACGGGAATACACGCCCCATCACAAGCAATCACCTAGCGGTTAGTCGCCGCCACGAATCACCTTCACAGCTTCCTTAATCGGACCGTCAAAACGCAGGTTACCGTGCTCCAGCACCACGCCGCGGTCACAAATCTTAGAAACCAAATCCAAATCATGGCTCACCACGGCAAGAGTCTTACCGGCAGAGCACAGCTCCTGAATCTTCGCAATACACTTCTTCTGGAACGGCTCATCGCCCACCGCAAGAATCTCATCCACCAGGAAGATATCCGGGTTCGTGTGAACCGCAACCGAGAACGCCAGGCGCAGGTACATACCCGAAGAGTAGAACTTCACCTCGGTATCGATAAAGTCGTGAATCTCAGCGAAATCCACAATCGAATCGAAGGAAGCCTCAATCTCATCCTTGGTCATACCCAAAATCGCGCCGTTGAGGTACACGTTATCGCGGCCGGTCAGATCCGGGTGGAAACCAGCGCCCACCTCAATCAGACCCGCAATATTGCCGCGAGTAAGAACCTCACCCTCATCAGCGCGCATCACACCAGAAATCATCTTCAGCAGCGTGGACTTACCCGAGCCGTTCAGACCCAGAAGAGCCACACGCTCGCCCTGACGAATATCCAGGCTCACGCCGTTGAGCGCATTGAACTTCTCCGAAAGATCACCCTTGCGGCCCTTAATCAGCCACACAAAAGCTTCCTTCATCGAACGAGTGTGGCGCAGAACGAAGCGCTTCACCAAATTCTCCACGTGAATCACCACGGGAGCGTCCGGGCTCACCGGCGGGAACTCAAGCTTCTTAATATCCACAGAATCAGAGCTCCTGGGCGAAGTTGCCCTCAAACTTACGGAAGAGCAAATCACCAATCAAAACGGTCAGCAGAGAAATACCAATGGCAATCGGAGTCCAGAAGCTGAAGAGATGCGGAACCACCTGCGAAGCAGGAAGCGCCAAATCCTCAGGACGGAGCGTCGGATGCCAGAAGCCATAGTGGAACAGCTCCACCGCAACAGTCAGCGGGTTAGCCATGAACACGTTGAACACCCACGGGTACAGGGTGTCACGCACCATGGTCCAGGAGTACAGCACCGGCGAGAACCAGGTAGCCACCATCAGCAGCATGTCCACAATGTTCTCCGAATCGCGGAAGAACACGTTCGCCACACCGAAAATCAGACCCAGACCGTAAGACAGCATCATCACGATGAGCATGCCCGCCAGAATCGACCCAAACGCCAGGAAGGTCGGGGACCAACCCACCAAGAAGCAGGCCAGCAGCATCACTGCAATCTGAGGCACAAAATGCACCAGAGCCACCCACACCGTCGACAGCGAGAACAGCTCACGCGGCAGGTAAATCTTACGAATCAGCGCGCTGTTAACCACCATGGCGCGAGCACCATTACCAAAACCCTCCGAGAAGAAGTTAATGGCAATCATGCCTGAGAACAGGTACACCGCATAGTTGTGCATACCGCGTTCCAGACCAAGGAACATACCCATGGCAATGTAGAACACCAGGAACTGCACACCCGGCTTAATGTACGACCACAAAATGCCCAGCACCGAGCCGCGGTAGCGGACCTGGATTTCCTTATCGACCAGCAGTCGAAGCAGGTAGCGGTTCTTCACCGCATCCAGGATGCCGCGCCCACGGCCGGGCGCCTTCAGGGGAACAGACTTCAGATCGTTCATCGGGTCAGCTCAGAATCCGTATGCTCGGCGAAGGTCTTAGCCCACGCATCGTAGGAGGCAACCTCAGCAGCCTTCGAACGGTACTGCTCACGCAGCTTATCCCAGCCGGTCACCAGCTGAACGTGCAGCTTAGCGGCCTGAGCCAGCTTCGACTTGAGCTGCTCGGGATCGCGGCGGTACCAGAACAGACCGGTACCCTCAGCGTTAGTCGCCAGAGCCGAATCGAACTTCGACAGGGTCCACCAGTTGGTCTCACCGTAGTTCAGCTGAATCTGCGGGTGAGCCTTCGCCTCTTCACTCACCGGCTTGAGCAGCTGACGAGCAACAGTCTTCGCGGTCCAGGAAGCAAGCTTCTTGTAACCGGGGGACGCAAAGGCGCGGCGGCCACGGAACGGAGGCTTCTTCGTCTGGATAGCCGGGAAATCATCCACGTTCGGCTTCACCTGAGACTCCGGGTACTCCTTAGCCATCGCACGAATCACCGGCAGACGCTGCGAGAGCGAGGGGTGCAGGTGCTCGGGGCCGGAGAGCAGATCCTCCAGCGCCATCAGGCGGCCAGCCTCGGTGTAGTACTGCATGGACAGGGTGTGCTTGACGTCCAAGAACAGGGACTCCAGCAGCACGCGGCCACCCTTATCGAAGGGCGAGTGCAGCAGCGCCGTAATGAGGCGGTTGCGCTCGTGGTAGTACGCCTGCCAGCCGACGGAGTCATCCTTATCGGTCCAGGACACGTGCCACACGCCCGCACCGGGGAAGGACACGGTAGCGAAGCCCGCGGCCTTAGCGCGCAGACCGTACTCAGCGTCATCCCACTTCAGGAACAGAGGCAGGGACAGACCGATTTCCTTGATGACGGTGGTCGGGATGAGGCACATCCACCAGCCGTTGTAGTCCACGTCCACGCGGCGGTGCAGCCACGGGGTGTTACGCAGGTTGTGGTGACCCAGGTTGTGGCCCATCGCCATGTCATCGTGCGGCTTAGCGTAGAAGTTACGCCACGGGTCAACAACCTCACCGAATGCGTGCAGGACCGAGCGGTCGAACATGTCGAACATGTGCGCACCCACGATGGTGGGTTCCTTGCAGTAGTTCGCGAAGGTCACCATACGCAGAATCGACTCGGGCTCCACGATGACGTCATCATCGAGCAGCAGCACGTAGTCAGAACCGTTGTTGACGGCCTCAAACATGCCGCGCGAGAAGCCACCGGAACCGCCCAGGTTACCCTGGTTAATGATGCGGAACTTACCGGAGAGAGGCTTCACGACCTCTTCAAAGTCCTCGTGGTCCTGCACCTTCTGGGTGCCCTGATCCACAATCAGGAACTCGTGCACAGCATCGAAAATCTCGGGGCTCTCACCCAGAGCACGAATGTTGTTGATGCAGTACTCCACCTTGTTCATGGTGGTAATCTGCACGGTCGCCTGACCAGCCTTCACGTCTGCGCGGGGCTCAATGTCGCCCAGCCAGTTCGCTTCAACCAGCTCAAGGTCAGTAGTGCCCGCCAGGTCGAACCAGTACCAGCCACCGTCACCGAACGGTGCCAGGGGCAGGGTGAAGGTGTTGGTCTCCTCGCCGGAGAGCAGCTTCGCATCCACGCGCTGAATCACGCCACGGCCATTGGACTTGTACACAATGACCATGCCCTCGCCACGAGTCTGAACGCTCAGCACGACCTTCTTCAGGTCAGTCCAACGGCGCCAGTACGACGCGGGGAACGCGTTGAAGTACGTACCGAAAGACAGGCTCTGGCCCGCGTTCACGGTGATGGAGCGGCGGCTGTTCAGGCTGTTAGCGGCATCACGGTTCGCGCTAGCGTTCGATACAGACTGACCGGAGGTGTTCATCGCCTCCGCAATGGAGGTGGAAGCGTCGCCGTCAATACGGGTGGGCAGCTGAACGCCGGTTGCGACACTCGCGTCCACGTACAGGGGCACGACGTCAGTCTCAACCGCGCTCGGGAAAATAACCCGCTGCAGGTTCTTCAAAGTCTTATCAGCCATGGTTATGCGTCAACACCACCGGACTCGATCTTCGCACCGTTAGCGAAGTGCGGGCGGATCTTGTTGTCGAACATCGACAGTGCAGCACCGATAGCCATGTGCATATCCAGGTACTTGTAGGTACCCAGGCGGCCACCGAACAGCACGTTGTTCTCGCCCTTAGCCAGGTCGCGGTACGCCAGCAGCTTCTCACGGTCCACGGAGGTGTTGACCGGGTAGTACGGCTCGTCGCCCTTGTTCGCGAAGCGAGAGTACTCGCGCATGATGACGGTTGCGTCCTTGGTGTAGTCACGCTCGGGGTGGAAGTGACGGAACTCGTGGATGCGGGTGAAGGGAACATCAGCATCCGGGTAGTTCATCACGGAGCAGCCCTGGAAGTCCTCAATCGGCAGAACTTCTTCTTCCAGGTCGATGGTACGCCAGGACAGGTCGCCCTCAGCGTAGTCGAAGTAGCGGTCAACCGGACCGGTGTAGACCACGGGAATCTGACCCAGAACGTTCTCGCGAGAGTACTGGTGACCGGGCTCGAAGAAGTCAGTGTTCAGGTGCACCTCAATGTTCGGGTGCGCCGCCATGCGCTCCAGCCATGCTGCGTAGCCGTCAACGGGCAGACCCTCGTACTTGTCGTTGAAGTAGCGGTTGTCGTAGTTGTAGCGAACCGGCAGGCGGGAAATGATGGATGCGGGCAGCTCTTCCGGCGGGGTCTGCCACTGCTTAGCGGTGTAGTGCTTGATGAACGCCTCGTACAGGGGGCGACCAATCAGGGAGATACCCTTATCGTTCAGGTTCTGCGGGTCGGTGCCAGCCAGCTCGCCAGCCTGCTCAGCGATGAGCGCCTTTGCCTCTGCGGGAGAGTAAGCTGCATTGAAGAACTGGTTGATGGTACCCAGGTTAATCGGCATGGGGTAGACGATGCCGTTGTGGCGGGTGTACACGCGGTGTACGTAGTTGGTGAACTCGGTGAAACGGTTCACGTACTCCCAGACACGCTCGTTGGAGGTGTGGAACAGGTGCGCACCGTAGCGGTGCACCTCAATACCGGTCTGCTTCTCCTTCTCGCTGTATGCGTTACCACCGATGTGGGAACGGCGGTCCAGCAGGGCAACCTTCAGGCCCAGCTCAGTGGCAGCCTGTTCTGCGATGGTCAGACCAAAGAGGCCCGAACCGACTACTACGAGGTCAGCGGTCAATGTTTTCTCCTGTATTATCACGGCGCACCGCCGCTTCTGCGAGGGCGGTATTCACCTACCAGATTGGACACATCCGAGGGTTCTCAGTCGCGCCGCAATCCGCACGGGTAGGGACAAAAAGCCCCTCCCGTGATGGATATAGTCATAATCTAAGATACCCGTTTATCATGCGTCACGCATACTTATGACGTGTTTTTAGTGGCTTTTGGACTATTGTTCGCACACTCTTTCCCCAAGTGAATATTCTTCACGAACCCCGCGGTCAAGCGGGTCTGAGCGAGTTCCTTTTTCTGCAGATTTTGACGTTCCACCAATGGCGAGAAAAGTTGGTTTACGGGTAAATATTCATTGTGAATAGCGATCACGATTTTGCTGAACCACCAAACAATCGACAGGATAAGCCATGAACCAATTCGGATACCGGAGTCTTCTAGGGGCGTCAATGAGGATGCGCAAGCAGGGTCAAGCATGGATGTTTCAGCGGGTGCACTGCCGGGCTTTCGAGCAGCAATCTGGGCAGTATTTCGGTGAGTTATCCACAGTTTTTCGAAAAACGGGGCAAAAAATTCAAAAAATACGAACATTTTAATTTATATACAGATAATTTATTGAGCTTTAATACTTTTTAATGTTTTCTGAGGGTATGACTCTCTTCTTTCTCGACCACCACAACACCACCCTCCCCTACCCCCGCGTACTCCGACTCGACGGCGAGGCGGCACCCAACGGGATACAGCTGCGCCCCGGTAGCGCACACCAGCAGGCTCTAGAGCAGGCACTCAACCACACCCTGCAGCACCCTGCACCCGGCGCGCACGCTCAGGCACAGGAAACGACGTTCCAGCTACGCCCCGCGCACGATAAGGACCCCGCCGGCGCCTCGATTGCGCCAAACAGCCACGTTCCGAACGAATCTCAAACTCCGGGCGCGCCCGCCGTCAGCCTCCTGCGCATTCTGCGCGGACCCGAAGCGGGCGCAACCTTCCCCATCAGCCGCGGCCGCACCAGCCTCGGCAGGGCGACACTACCTGCCCGTGGAGGAGAACAGCCGCACCACATTCACCTGCAGGACCCCTTCCTCAAGCCGGTGCACGGCAGCTTCTACGCCGATAGCTCCGGCATCCGCTGGATCGAGAAACGCCCCGCCGCAAGCGAGGGCAGCGAGAAGGCACATGGCAGTATGAAGGCGCAGGGCGCCGAGCCGCGCATCCTGCGCTGGGACGAACCTTTCTGCCTCGGCTCCTCGCTCTGCATGCTCACCTCCCCCAGCGCAGACGGCGAACGCACCGTAGAAAAGGCGAGCACGCCTGCCACGACCTCTGGCGAGCTCGCGCAGACGCTTGCTCCCCTGGGCGACGCCGGCAACCCCTTCGAGCCAGTAGTCGTAAATCCTCCCGCGCCGCGTAAGCTCAAGCAGATTCTGTTGAGCGTGTGCCTGCCGATTGTGGTGGGTCTGATTATTGCGCTGGTGACCGGTATGTGGTTCCTTCTGCTGATGTCTGCGGCGTCTTCGCTGCTGATGCTTCTGCATTTCTTTGGTGGTCGGGCGGAGAACCGTGCCGCATCGCAGCAAACTCATCAGGCGGCTGAGCAGGAAAAGGAACGTGCCCTCGCCCTGCCGACCGCAGGCGACCTGGCGATTTCGGGCACCTCTGCCCTGCATGATGCCGCCTACCCGGCTATTGTGCTCGGGTGCGGTCCCCGCCAGCCCTACCTGCGCGGCCGCAACCTCCCGCTGGGCACTCTGGAGAAACAGGATGCACCCCACTATCTGCCGCTACCCACCCCGACTCTCGGGCACTACCTGAAGCTGGAGGAGGCACATCTGCGCGCCTACCTGGTGCAGCTGGTGGCGGGCTATCCGGGTGCGGTGCACGTTCTGCTGGCGGGTGCTGAAAGCGCTGATCAGCAGCGCACCAATAGTCTCTTGCAGACTCTGGCTGTGGTGCCGGGCGTGAGCGTGCATTGCCTGCCGGGCGTGCAGCATGAGAAGTATCTGCAGGCTCTGCAGAGTAGCTTGCAGTCGGAGCTTTCCGCATCTGTTCCGCCACTGATTCTCATGCCCCTGCAGGCGAGCGCTATCTACGCTCCCCTGCTGACCGCGCTGAACTCTGGGGCGGTTGCTGACTCTTCGCCGTCCCGCGCGTTCGCCTCCCCGCGTGAGCAGAAGATGAACGCCCCGGCGCTCTGCGTGCTGGGCAGTGCTGAGGGTGATAGTTCCGCCCATGCACCCGGTGCGCTTTTTGGTGCCGCCTGGGTTGAGTGTGCGAGTGAGGGTAGCCACCGTCAGAGCATCCGTTACCGTACACAGGGTTACGCGGCGCCGCCGGTGCAGCCCACCGAGGGTGTCTACCAGGTGCACCCGCTGGCATGTGAGGGTCTGTGCCAGCACGCCGACGGGCTCAGCGTTGAGGCGTTCTGTGCCGCTCTTGAGAACCTGTACCGCACCGGACGCGAGCAGGAGCAGGGCGCGCTCGGTGAGGCTCAGGTGCACCAGTCGGCGCATCTATTCTCTTCCCTGCAGGCGCAGAGCGCGCGGCAGAAGAACCGCACCGATGACATGGCGGTGGAGTCCGTTCTGCAGCGCTGGTCCGCTCAGCGTTACGCCTCCGATATTCGCTGCTACCTGGGTGTTTCTTCGGGTGGCTCGCTGAATATTGGTCTGTCTGAGCACGGCCCACACTGGCTGCTCGGTGGCACGACCGGTGCCGGCAAATCGCAGCTGCTGCGTTCGCTGGTGCTCAGCGCTGCGCTACGTTACCCGCCCGAGCGCCTCGGCCTGATTCTGGTGGACTTCAAGGGCTCGGCTGGTTTGGGTCCTCTGGCTCAGCTACCGCATGCGCTCAGCGTGTTGAGCAATTTTGATGTGTCCGCCGTGGAGCGTGCACTCGAATTTTTGCGCGCCGATATTCACCGACGTGAGGTGGATCTGCAGGCGCTCGGCGTAAACTCCTACCGCGACTACCTGGCATCCTGCCAGGCGGCGGGTACGACTCCGCGCTACCCCGAGCTGCTGATCGTGGTGGATGAGTTCCGCATGCTCATCGATTCCATGCCGGACGCCATGGCTGAGCTGATGCGCATCGCCACGATTGGCCGCTCGCTGGGCCTGCACCTGGTGTTGGCGACTCAGCGTCCGCAGGGCGCTATTTCACAGGATATTCGCGCCAATATTGCCACGAGTATCTGCTTGCGTGTGGCGAGCGCGCAGGATTCCTATAACCTGCTGGAGCATGAGTCTGCGGCGTATATTTCGGCGGCGCATCCGGGTGCCGGGTATGTGCGCCTGCCGGATGGCCGTTCCCTGCCGTTCCGCGCCCCGCTAGTGGATGCGGTCCCCTCAAGTAGCGATGCCCGTCCGGTGCAGGTGCTGGGTCTTGAGGATGGCGGCTGGCGTGAGCTGACTGCCGCTTCTGCCGTTCAGAAGGGCGGCGGTCATGAGGATGAGCTGCTGATTCGTTCAGCGCAGCAGATTCGTGCGCTCTATGAACTCGAGTACGCACCAAAGAATCTTCAGAAGAATGCGGCGGTTCAGGATGAGTACTGCCCGATTCCGCCGGAGCTTCCCGAGAGCACCCCGCTGCCCGTGCTGGAGGCGCAGGTGGGCGAACCTGTAGCCTACGGTATTGATCCGGCGGCTACCTCTCAGGTTGTAGATTCTAAGGAACCCGCCAATTCTGGCACCGCTTCCGCAGGGTACCTACTGGGCGAGCTGGAGATTGCCCGATACGGCGTGCGCCGCCCGATCAGCTGGTCGGGTCAGCAAGCGCTGGCGCTGCTGGCGCAGAGCGCCGAACGAGCCCCGATGCTTTACGGGCTTCTGATGCAGGCGTTCGCCACCCGCACGCCGGTTGTTCTGCTGACCTCTGACGGTGCACTCTACCGCGACCTGGAACCCTACGCCGGTGCCTTTGAGACGCTCGTGGGTGCGCAGGAGCTTTCGCATCTGCGTTTCTGCCTGGAGGAGCTGCGCGTCCCGAACCTGTGGGGCACCGAGGCTACCACCCGCCCGCTCATTGTCGTGGACGGTCTGGACAGTTGGCTGGAGGCGCTGGTCCGCCAACCCGATACGGAGAACCTGCTCTACGATCTACTCTCGCAGGGGTGCCGTCGCGGCTATTCGGTGGTGTTCACCTCCGCGTTGAACCCGCGCGGTCGTTTCGCCGCTGCGGCGCATTCCACGCTGTTGAGCCGCCGCTTCCTGGACGCTGACCTGATGCGTTCAACGAGCAAGGACTACCCGACCCCGGCACAGAGCCACTACTGCGTGGAGGGTGCCATTAACGAGGAGTTGATTGGGGATCAGCCGCTGAGCGCGTCGATTCTTTCGCCCTGCGTTGCGGGTTTCCAGGAGCTGGTTCAGGTTCTGCAGGGTAACGCCACGAGCGCTTCTAACGGGTCAGGCACTCACCCCGGCACTCTTCTGCGGCAGTTCCCCGAGTACTATCGCATGCCCTCGACCGAGTACGTGACCGCCGCCCACGCCGCGTGCAATCCGCAGGGCGCTAAGCTCTTGGTCGCGTTTGATCGCCGGCAGATGCCGGTGTGGTTGAGCGCCCCGGCTGGCGCGGTAGTTCCGGTGCAGGGTTCCCGGTCGGCGGGTAAAAGCACCCTGCTGGAGAGTATTGCTCAGCTCAACCCGCAGCTCGAAACCCTCATCCTTGAGGGTTCTGGCGGCACCTCGGGTGATGGCGGAGCGTCGGGTGAGCCGCCGAGCGTGGAGCGTACCCGTGCGCTCCTGGACTCGGTGAAGAACCCCGCGCAGACGCTCGTGCTCATTGACGACCTGCAGTACCTGCAACCCGCCGTTCAGCAGCTACTTCTGGAGCGTCGCGGTGAGTTCCGTGCCATGCTGGTCGCCTACACGCCGTGGCCGAGGCGCGCCTCCTCACCGCTGCTGGCTGCGCTCATGGGATGCTCGCGTGCGCTTCTGCTCGCACCCGCATCCTTGGCGGATGCTGACATGTGCACGGTGACCGCGCTGCCGCTGGATCGATTCACGCAGGGCGAGCAGCCCGCCGGTCGTCTTGTGGTGGTGGATGGTGCTTCCGTGTGTGCGGCGCAGGTTCCCCTGGCACTGACCACGGCTGCACAGGCTGTAACAGCTACGCAGAAGGTGCCGGTAGCGGTCTAAAGCTGAGCACTCTAGCGCCGAGCTATCTAGGGTTTAGCGGCGTTAGGGGTTTACGCTCTAGGGGTTTAGCGGCGTCGGCGGCTGTACTTCTCCGCTTCTTCGCCCGACTCCTCAGTGACCGCCTCAATATAGCGGCGGCTACTGGGCATGAGCACGAAGATGAAGGCAGCCGCCGCGCCAATAACACCCGCAATCGTGATGAGCTGGCCGATATTCAGGCCGTAAGCACTCACGTTCATAATGAGGGTGCTTGCGGTGACCCACAGGGTGCAGAGAGTAATCAGGATCATGGGCAGGCGCGAACCGAAGCGGCCGCGGTAGAAACGCAGGCCAAAGTAGGTCATGCCCGCGGCAATGAGCATCTGGAGCACACCGCCCACAATCGCCTGAGCGGTGGACATTCCGCTGACGATAAAGGGGTAAAGGATACCGCGAATCAGAATGTATGCCGCGAAGGTTTCGGTCAGAACGAATGCGTAGATGACGTTGAACGGGCGTGACGTCACGGTGGGCTCCTCATGGGTAGTGTCGGCGGCAGACCGGGGTGTATTCGGCCTGATGCGCTGGTGCGTTAGCGGGTGGGCGCTCCCCTGTCTCGGGTTCACCGCCTCGTCATCGGTGCGGTATTTCAGGGGTAGGTACCGCTTTATATTATGCCTGAGGCGCCGCTCACCCGGCCGCCCGCATCTCATCTATGAGACGCGGCGCAGAATATGCGTGTCAGCATGCGATTCCCCACCCCCTCAATTAGACAAAGGTTTACCTAAGTGATAGATGCCTCAGTGTAATACTGAAAGTTTTTAGAGAAAAGTACTTGTCACATCCGCTCCAACGTGCGAAAGTTGATAAGTCAATTTTCACCCTAACGCTGGGTGAGCATCCCGTCAGCGGATGTATTTGACACGCGCACAGGAAAATAGATGTGTCTTGCCACCGCGTGAGACCGTAAATCATGAAGGAGGTCCACCGTGGATTGGCGTAGTCGTGCAGCTTGTTTGGACAAGGATCCGGAGCTGTTCTTCCCCGTAGGAAACACCGGACCTGCCCTGTTGCAAATTGAAGAGGCTAAGACTGTCTGCCGCTCTTGCGAGGTTGTAGACGTCTGCCTGAAGTGGGCCATCGAGACCGGCCAGGACTCCGGCGTATGGGGTGGCACCAGTGAAGACGAGCGTCGTGCGATGAAGCGTCGCGCAGCTCGTGCCCGCCGTGCATCCTAACTTCCGGAGTATTCAATAGGGCATCAAAAGCGTGGTGCAGTGATATAAAGTCACTGCACCACGCTTTTGTCATATACAGAACCTATCTAGACAGCAAACTGCCACCACCCCGTACTCGGGGCGGCGGCAGTTCTATATGTCATACGAGAAGGGGCTTAGACGAGCACCGCGGTGATGACCACGCGGGTACCGGTCGGTTCGTTAGCCTCCCAGCGGATTGAGCCGTTCAGCTCGCTTGCCACCAGGGTACGCACAATCTGCATGCCCAGGCCTTCCTTACCGGTCACCGGGCGGTAGGCGTTCGGGCCGGACTCTTCAATCTTCTTATCGCCCATGCCCTTACCGTCATCAGTAATCACGACGGTGAGGATGTTCTCACCCTCATCGTTGATGCCGCGAATACCCTCAAGGGTCACGGTGCCGGTCTCGCCGTCCAGGCCGTGCTCCACAGCGTTCGCGACAACCTCGTTGATAACCAGTGCCAGAGGGGTGGCGAACTGGCTCGGCAAAGATCCAAAGGAACCAATCAGCTTGGTAGACACGTGCTGACCGGGGGAAGCAAGCTCAGCGGCAAGGTGGAACTGACGCTCAATCAGCTCATCAAAGTCGACGTTCTGAGTCAGGCCCTGCGAAAGCGCCTCGTGCACGGTAGCAATCGTTGCCACGCGGCGCATCGCCTGCTCCAGGCCCTGACGTGCCTCATCAGTGGTCATACGGCGCGACTGCAGGCGTAGCAGAGCGGACACGGTCTGCAGGTTGTTCTTCACGCGGTGGTGGATTTCGCGGATAGTCGCGTCCTTGGTCATAAGTTCCAGTTCGCGGCGGCGCAACTCGGTCACGTCACGGCAGAGAATCACGGCGCCCTCACGCTCGATGCGGGCGCGCCTCTGCACCAGCAGCGGGATGGATCGCATGGTCACGCGGGCACGAGCAATAACCAATTCGGTGCGCAGGTCGCTACGACCTGCAAGGACGAGCTGCAGGGTTTCATCCGCCTGCTCACCGGCAGGAAGCATCGCACGGGTGACGTCGGCAAGGTTTTGCTTTTCGAGGTAGCCGGTCATGCCCATGCGGTTGTACATGGAGTTCGCGTTCGGAGAAGCGACGACCACACGACCGGAGGGGTCAAGCACAATAATGCCGTCGATTACGCGGGGGTTGCCCTGGGTGTTATTTCCCTGGGCGAGGGGGTCGGGCCACAGGCCGGAGTGCACCATGGAGAGCATGGTGTCGGCAGCGAATTCGTAGACCTCGTCACTGATGGAGGGGTAGCCGCTGGGGGTGGCAATCTTGTGGCTGGTCAGTAGTGCAATGGTGCGGTTGTTGCGCACGATGGGCACGAAGGTTACGTGTACGCGCGGGCGGGCACCAACACCTTCACCGCTTCCTTCGTCGGTGTAGGTGCTGATGTTCTGGTCAATCCAGACGCGGTATGCTTCGTCGCGGATTCCGTCTTCCATTTCCTGCTCAATGATGTCGTGGTGGAAGAGGGTTCGGACGTTGGAGGGGCGCACGTGCGCGAAGGCACGGAAAGTACTGGTTTCGCTGGGGCCGGAGACGGCATCCGGAGAGCTGCCGTCGGCAACAACGTAGTCGGTGGGGAACCATAGAACCAGGTCACTCTGGGCAATGTCAGAGATGACCTGCCATTCACCCATGATGAGGTGAACGCGTTCAGTGTCGCCGGGACCGAAGTCGCAGGCGCTCATAATTCCTTCTGCAAAAGACATATGTTTGTGTGCTTCCCTAAGTTCGGGTGTGTTCAACCATTTTACGGTTTGTTCGCCGCAAATCCCATTCAAACGACAATACGTGGAATAGTTTACAGAGCATTTCTTGGAGCGCGCTTTTAATCGCAAATATGACGCAGCGCAATGAGATACACCCCTCAGTTGTACAGTGAGGCATTCGCACCACTCCCCCGCCCTCGACATGCGTAAGACGCAGAAACCCGGCTTGTCGAAGCCTCTGAACGGGGCACTCCGACAAGCCGGGTCTTTGAGCAAGCGCTAGTTTTATCTGACGGACTTAAGCTCCGGGGCGTACCGCGTACATGCCTTCAAGCATCGCCTCCAGGGACTGCACGACCGCGTGACGGGGTGCGACCTCCAGCAGCGCTTCACCGTTGCGGCGCAAACGGTCCATGACCTTACGCTCGTACGGGATCACGCCGGTGAGCGGAACCGACAGGTAGCGTGTCCAGTTATCGCGCATTTTTGCCTCGGGGTTGAATCCGGCGGCTTCGCGGCGGCTGCGGTTGAGCCAGTACTGCACATCCGTTTCTGGGGCGAAAAGATCCGGGCGCGACTGCACCTCGCGGGCGAGGTTAATCAGGCGCGGCAGTCCGATGACGTCCGCTTCGCCGAGCGCAATCACACGGTCGGCACAGGCGAGCGCGGTGAGGGTCGCGGCGTTACGGCGCGGTGCCAGGCCGTCAAAGGTCAGTTCCTCATCGACCTCGATGGGGGCGGCAACATCGCAGATGACCAGGTCGTAGCGGTGCTTGAGCCATTCGAGTACCTCGGCGAAAGCGCGGGCGCGCACCTCGGGCCAACGCGAGGAGGAGGTGATGCCGCTCAAGAAGTCGAAGGTGCCGTTTTTGAGGGGCACTCGCTCCATGATGGCGCCCGCCTTTTTCTCGTCGAGCTGGGCACGGTCGGCATCCGAGCAGAGAATTGCCAGGCCGGAGCCGGTATCCTCGAGCGCCATGAGCGCATCCAGGCTGGGCGCGTAGGTGTCTGCGTCGATGAGGCAGACCTGCTGACCCTGCTGCGCCGCGAGAGCGGCGAGATTGAATGCGATGGTGCTTCGGCCGGGCGCGCCGTGAGTGCCCCAGACGGTCACGATCTTGCCGAGGCGGTGGCCGGGCTGGTAGCGGGAGGGCGCGGCGGGGTCCTGGTTGATGTCGGGGTGTTGCGGCAGGGTACCGTCGTTGTTCTCGTTCTGCATGTGCAGGGCGTAGTCGCTACCGGGTGCGAAAGAGTCGACGATGGCGGCGGCCTGGCTGAGCACGGATTCCTCGTTGCTGGGCACAACGGAGGAGGCTTCCGCCGGGTCATGCGCGCCGGGTGCGCCGGGTGCGTTTCCGGCGGGGGCTGCGGGGTCGATTCCGTAACTTCCGTAGTCGGCACCGTAGGGCGCGCCGGCGTTTACGGCAGTACCCGCGGCGGGGTCGTAGCCGTAGCCGCCCGCCCCATGGCCAGCAGCTCCGTTATCGTAACCGTAACCGTAACCGCTGTCGTAGCCGTAGCCTGCGTCGTAGCCGTAACCGGCGTCCTGACCGTAGACGCCCTCCGGTCGGTGGGCAACAGGCTGAACGGGCGGCTGAGCCGGAATCTGCGCGGGAATACCGTAACCTGCGGCGGGTCGGGCGAGCGCCGCATCCACAGCCTGTTCGAGCGAGCCCAGGATCTCTTCGAGGGCCGCTTCGGGGCGAATGCGGTGCGCATGCGTGGGCAGCGGCAGGTTGTCCGGGGCGATAACCGCCAGGAGCACTTCGGAGGCGGCGAGCGCATCCACGGTGGAGGCGCTCATTTCTGCGGGCATGTGGACGCAGAGCAGCACGCGGGCAATGCCTGTGTGCGCCATGCCGACGGCTTCACTGAAGTCCTGCACGGTACGCGCTACGGAAACGCGGCCGCGCTGGGATTCGATGCGGGTCAGGAGCGAGCCGTCATCGCCGTAGAGAATGACGGGGATGTTCACTGGCCCTCCCCGTAGGTGCCGGGGATGAGGCTGATCTTGGAGTCGCTATTGCTTTCCTTGACGAGGGCGGCGAGGGCTTCTTCCTTGACCCACAGCTGCACGGTTGCTTTGCCGTTGGCGCCAAGCACGCCTTCATCGACCGTTACGGCAACGATTTCGGCATTGGTGACGATGGCGCGGGCACCGTTTTCGGTGCGGTTATCGCTCTTGGTGTCGGGGTTGCGCGGGCCGGAAGTCCACACGTCCACGCGCTCGCCTGCCTTCAGTGCGGAGGCGGCGGTGCGATCAATGCTGACGGTGGCGAGGCGGCGCCCCGGGGAGGTTTCAGTGCCTACCGATTCTTTGCTGATGAAGTTGCCGGCGGGGATGCGCTGGGTAGCGATTTTGCCGTTCATCTGTGCGGCTTCGGCGCGGGTGAAGTACTTGTCTTTGGCGGAGTCTATGTTCGCTTCGACTCGGGCGAGTTTGTCTTCGGTAATCTTCTCGCCGAGGCGGATTTCACTTTTGGCGGTGTAGTACTCGGTTTTGCTGTTATTGGCTTGCACGTAGAGCTGCACGCCGGTGATGGAGACGAGCACGAGAAGTACACCGAGGATGAATCGCCAATCCTTGACGGTGGGCCTTTTGAGGCGCTTGGCGTGGGGCTCGGTGAGGGTGGAACGCTTCGTCGCGTTCTGTCGTATGCGCATGATGTGGTTGTGCCTTTCGGTGCGGAAGCCGGCGGTGATTCCGGTGTTGTTCAACTGACCGATGAGCGAGTGGTGTGTTTTCGATAGTGCTTTGGTTGGTTCTGACACTAACCCTAACAGCATATTTCATTTAGTACTCTCTCTCAACAAGAGTCGTGTTTATGAAATATTTTTGAGTCTTGCCCCTTTTGAAGGGGTGATTAGATAACTTTTCAGCTCATATAAGGCTTTTTGTGAGCAAATTTCACGGTGATGGCATATACTGAAAGTACTCAATAGATGTTCTGTATGGACTCTATGTAAAAGGCTACTAACGGTAGCTAGGGGCCCAGGATTTCACTCACGGAAAGGATCCAATTCGATGACTGCACCTCGTTTCCTCACTCTGAGCGACGTCGCCGAGGAGCTGCAGGTTTCGCTTTCGCAGGTACGTGCTCTGGTGCGTAGCGGCGAACTTCCCGCCATCCAGATTGGTGGGCGTAACCAGTGGCGTATTGAACGCTCTCGTTTTGAAGAGTACATTACCGAGCGCCACGAGCAGACTCTGGAGGCAATTGCTTCCGGCAAGCTCACTGCAAAGGCTAAGGCTGAGTAGTATTCGACATGCACCTCGCGGGCGTAACGCTCGAGTGGTTTCAGAAAGGTCCGCTCCTCTCGCATGAGAGGGGCGGACCTTTTTGTATGTATTTATGCTTTGATGCGGGTGTTTATGCTTGTCGGGTAGGACATTACACTAAGGCCCTTTCCGACGGCATCACCCGCTATTTGTCGCATATTTTTAGCGTGAAATGCGGGCAATCACCGCGCTGACGCGAGCCAGCGGAATGGTGCGCACGCCGGCGCCGCGAGGTGCACGGGAGTAGCCGGAGGCACCCTGACCGTAACCAGCCTGCCCATAACCACCCTGACCATAGGTTCCCTGCGCGCTGTAGGCTGCACGCGCGTACTGGTCGCGTTCATAGATGCGCGGGTACTGGCCGCCGTTGAGCAGGCGCAGTTCAAGGAAGTCGGCACCGACTCGCTCGATCACGCCGTCGTAGCTGACGGTGCCACCCTCGAGGGAGAGGCGGACGGGTTCGCGCGCCATGGCGAGGGAGCGGAGGGCGAGCTGAATTTTCATGCGGTAGCGTTCGGGGCGAATATCGGCGCGCCCAGGCGCGATGCCACCTTCCCACCAGAGCATTCCGCGCAGGGGGATGATGATGTTCTCGCCGCGCGCTTCGATGCTGACCCATTCTTCGCCAACCATTTCGAGTTTGCCTTCGTAGGTTTGCATGTCGGTGGCGCAGATGCGGATGGGGCCGCCGACCTGCGCGAGGAGGCGGTCGTCGAGGGTGATGGTGGAGTACTGGACGCGGGCGACTTGGCGGGCGTCCTGTTCCATATCCCAGGCGCGTTCGGAGGCGAGGCGCGCCTCAATGTCTCGTAGGAACTTTTCCATTCTCATGCTATGACCCTACCTGAGGATGGGGGCGGATACGAACCGGGACATTTTCTGGTCAGATGATGATTCTCAAACCTGATTTTTATACCAAATTCCACCAAATTATATGTTTTTCATGCATTTTGATGCTTTTTGCTTCATTTTTAGCGTGACTTCCTGTATAAATGAAGCAACACCAAAACACATCAAACACACCATTTGGAGGTCATTGTGGACCATCTTTCCACGCCGGGTCAGGCGCCCGCAGCCTTCGCTTCGCATCCCCTTGCATCCGTTGCTTCTCTGGCATCCGGCGCTGACGCAGGTCACGAAACCAGCACCAAAGCTAGCTACCAGGATGCTCTGCTCTTCATCGCCCCTCCCCTACTTTCCGCCGCGGTCTTGGGCGCGTTAAGCGTGAATCTGCACCGCATCCCCTCGGCACACCCGCTGGCAGATGCTTCGTTGCTCTGCGCTGGCGCGGTAGCAATCCTCATTACCGCCTGGTGGTTCATCAGTTTTATCTACGCGCTCTTCTACGCTTGGTCTTTGCGCGTTTCGAGCCACAACGCTGACCGCGCGGTGCTGAAGGTTCCGGCAATTTTCCGTCCGCGTTTTATGCGCCGCATCGTTCTGACACTTGGCGGCACGGCTCTTGGAGTGGGGGCGGTCTTGGCTCCCGCGCAAGCTACGGTGGTTACGCCCAGCAACACCGGGGTAAACGGCACGGAGGGCATGCCGCAAACGACTATTTCGGCGGTCATGACCACAGACTCAATGGGCGCTGCAGCTTCAATGGGCACCGCGACGGCAGATGCCAGCCCGGGCTCCAACGCAGATGCGGCTCTCTCCGATACGGCCCCGGATCAGTCCGCTACTCCTCTGGCACTCTCTGCTGAGGTTCCCGATATTCCCCTGGCTCCTCAGCCTTCGGAGGCGGCAGGCTCGCTGCAGGATCGCAGCCCGTTCTTCTCCCCACCCCGCGCTGAGGCGGGCACCTACTCCTACACGGTCCAGGCGGGCGATACGCTCTGGTCAATTGCCGCCGAGCAGCTGGGTGAAGGCACCGACGCCTCCACCATTTACGACTACACTCTCGATATTTACGAGGCGAATAAGGACGCTCTGGGTCAGAACGCCGAGCTGCTCTACGAGGGGCAGGTTCTACAGATCCCCGAACAGCCCGTTCACTAACCTCACCCGCGTCTTCCACCCCATTCCGCCTCATCCCAACAGTCTTTCGTTCGCTCGACTCACCTCACATACCCCTGCACCGAAAGGAGCCGTCATGAGCTTCTCCAACCTTCTCCCCCGTTCCCCGTGGACCCCGCCGCATCAGCCTGCCTCCCGCGACAACCAGCCTGCCAGCCCGTATTCAAAGCGTCAGGCGGCTCGCACCTCCCAGCCGGTGGCTCAGTCGGTGCCCCAGCCCGCGAGTGCCGAGCAGGTCGCTCCGCTACCGGAGCAGGGGCAGGGCACGATGGCTCTGGTGCAGAGGCGGAACAGCGCGTCGGTCTATTCGCTGTTGCCGCTGCCGCGTTATGAGCAGCATTCGGCGCAACGCCCGAAGGTAGTGAAGAGGGGCCGCCCGCTGCGTCCTGCGGATGCATTGGCTCGCCAGTTGGAGGGTCGTTGCGCGGGTGTGGCGATTGCTTACCTGGAGATCATGTCGGCTCGTCGTTCGCGTCAGCAGCTGGCGCAGTGGGTGTCAGCAGATTGTTTCCACCGTCTGCTACCGTTCTTCCCCAAAAATCCGCGTCAGGTGCGCAAGGAGATGCTGTTGACTCTTCCGCCGGTTCTGCTGCGGGTGCGAGCGCAGAAGGTGCACGAGGAGCTTTACGAGGCGGTGGCGCTATTGCGTTGTGCGGATAAGGTTCGCGTGGTGACCATGCAGATGCGGCTGATTCACGGCATGTGGCTGATTACCTCCATCGAGCAGCCGCAGAGCCGCTTGGACGAAGACTAAGGCTTCCCCGGCTTCCCCTACAAAACACACAGACAAACAGAGAGGGTGCGAATCCGGTATTGGATTCGCACCCTCTCTGTTGCGTCTATAGCGTTTTCGGGTTTACGCCGGGTTTACACCGAGGCTAGCTCTCCTTGGTGCGCTCAACGTGAACCTGCTCGTGACCGTCCTCATCGGGGGCGGAGTACTGCAGGAACTTCGGGCGCGAAGGCTCAGCCAGGCGCACAGCAGAAGCCTGAGTACGCTGCTTGGACAGGTCCAGGTTGAACAGGTAGGTCACGGTCTCTTCACGGACCGCACCGAGCATCGACTGGTACATGTCGTAGCCTTCACGCTGGTACTCGACCAGCGGGTCACGCTGAGCCATTGCACGCAGACCGATACCTTCCTTGAGGTATTCCATCTCGTACAGGTGCTCGGGCCAGCGCTCACCAATGACGGACAGCATGACGCGGCGTTCAATTTCGCGCATGCTCTCTTCGCCGACGCTCTTTTCACGCTCCTCGTAGATGAGGTGTGCGTCCGCCAAAACTTCCTTCACGATCTGGTCGCGAGTGATCTTGGTGCGGTCGCCGGCGTCCTCTGCCAGGTCGTCCACGGTGATGGAGATGGGGTACACCTGCTTGAGGGCGCTCCAGAGCTCGTCGAAGTCCCAGTCCTCGGCGTGGCCTTCAGAGACGCGGGCGTCAATGATGGTGGTCAGCACCTCGTCCACGAAGCCGGAAATCTGTTCCTTCAGGTCGTCACCGTGCAGGATGCGACCGCGGTCCTTGTAAATCGCTTCACGCTGGCGGTTGAGCACGTCGTCATACTTGAGCACGTTCTTACGCTGCTCAGCGTTACGGCCCTCAACGTTTGCCTGTGCGGTAGCGATAGCGCGGCTAACGATCTTGGAGTCCAGTGCGGAGTCCTCGGGGGCTGCCGCCATGAGGCGGGTCGCCATGCCGGTGTTGAACAGGCGCATCAGTTCGTCGGTCAGCGACAGGTAGAAGCGGGACTCGCCCGGGTCACCCTGGCGGCCGGAACGACCGCGCAGCTGGTTGTCGATACGGCGGGACTCGTGACGCTCAGTGCCGAGCACGTACAGGCCACCGAGCTTGGTGACTTCATCATGCTCTTCTTTAGCGGCGTCTTCGCAGGCCTTCAGAACCTCGGGCCAGCGGGCCTCGTACGCTTCGGAGTTGGTGTTCGGGTCCAGGCCGAGCTCACGCATCTTCTCGACGGCCTCAAATTCGGGGTTACCGCCGAGCATAATGTCGGTACCGCGACCAGCCATGTTGGTTGCCACGGTGACGGCACCCTTACGACCCGCCTGCGCAACAATAGCAGCCTCACGCTCGTTGTTCTTTGCGTTCAGCACCTCGTGGCGCACGCCTGCCTTTGCCAGCTGGCGGGAAAGGTACTCGGAGTTCTCCACGCTTGCGGTACCCACCAGGATCGGCTGGCCCTTCTCGTGGCGTTCCTTAATGTCCTTGACGACCGCCTTGAACTTGGCAATTTCGTCGCGGTACACCTTATCGGGGTTGTCGATGCGCTGCACACCCTTGTTGGTCGGGATGGGCACCACGCCGAGCTCGTAGGTGTTCATGAACTCTGCCGCTTCGGTTTCCGCGGTACCGGTCATACCGGACAGCTTGTCGTACATGCGGAAGTAGTTCTGCAGGGTCACGGTCGCCATGGTCTGGTTCTCAGGCTTGATTTCGACGCCTTCCTTCGCCTCAATCGCCTGGTGGATGCCGTCGTTGTAGCGGCGGCCCGGCAGAATACGACCGGTGTGCTCGTCAACAATCAGGACTTCGCCGTCGATGACCACGTAGTCCTTGTTGTTGGTGAACAGCTCCTTCGCCTTAATGGAGTTGTTCAGGAAGCCAATGAGCGGGGTGTTCTTGGATTCGTAGAGGTTCTTCACACCCAGGTGGTCTTCCACCTTGTCAATGCCGGATTCGAGGATGCCGACGGTGCGCTTCTTCTCGTCTACTTCGTAGTCTTCACCGCGCTTGAGCAGGGTCGCGGCAATGCGCGCGAACTCTGCGTACCAGCGGTTCGCCTCACCGGCTGCGGGGCCGGAAATGATCAGAGGGGTACGCGCCTCATCGATCAGGATGGAGTCCACCTCATCAATAATGGCGAAGTTGTGGCCGCGCTGAACCTGCTCCTCCACGGTCCATGCCATGTTGTCGCGCAGGTAATCGAAGCCGAACTCGTTGTTCGTACCGTAGGTGATGTCTGCGGCGTACTGCTTACGACGCTCATCAGGTTCCATGGAGGAGAGAATCACGCCGCATTCCATACCGAGGAAGCGGAACACACGACCCATGAGGTTCGCCTGGTACTCAGCCAGGTAGTCGTTCACGGTCACAATGTGCACGCCCTTGCCGCTCAGCGCGTTCAGGTACGCGGGCAGGGTCGCGACGAGGGTCTTACCCTCACCGGTCTTCATTTCGGCAATGTTGCCCAGGTGCAGCGCTGCACCACCCATGAGCTGCACGTCGTAGTGGCGCTTGCCCAGGGTGCGCTTGGATGCTTCACGGACCACCGCAAAGGCCTCCGGCAGCATAATGTCGAGGGATTCGCCGTCCTTGACGCGCTCGCGGAACTTGTCGGTTTCCGCTCGCAGTTCCTCATCGGTCATAGATGCGAAGCTGTCCTCGAGCGAGTTCACCGCCTTGGTGTACGCTTCGAGCTGTCGCAGAACCCTCTTATCGCCGGTTCGGAGGATTTTCTCCAAGAAAGATGCCACTGAGCTTCTACTCCTTGCTTGTTTCGGTACCCTCACCAAGGGCGCGCGAGAGTGCGCGCGGTGAGGCCTTCCTACATATTGTATGGCAGAGCCGCCTAATTCGCCCGTCCGAGCTATTTTTTACGCTGTACGCCCACGAGGTGACATTTGGTGACGTTGCGCGTCGTTCATCCTCTGGCTGAGGTGGAGGGAGCACCGGATTCCGGGGTCGGGCGCACCCCCGTGCTGAGAATCCGAGCCGAGAACCTCAGCTGTAGAAGGCAGAGAAAAACCCGGGGGCCTGGAGATTCACAGTGCGTGTTTCCAGACCGCCCGGGTCTTGAGCCTACTCGCTGAGTACGACCCCTAAAGAGCCTTACGCCTCAGCATCCAGCAGGTACGTTAGTTTTTACTCGTTGTCCAGAGTAATGATGCCGTAGCTCCAGCCCTTACGACGGTATGCCGCAGCCGGTGCGCCGGTCTCGCTGTCAATGTACAGGTAGAAGTCGTGGCCGACCAGTTCCATACGGTCAACAGCTTCTGCGGGAGTCAGACGCTCACCCTTGAAGCTCTTGTGGCGAATCTCAATGGGAGATGCTGCCTCGTCGGCGAGGGTGACCTCGCTGTTGTCGAATGCTGCTTCTTCCACCGGAACATCCGGCAGCAGAATCTCGGTAATTGCTTCGGTAACCACAGGAATCGAGCCGGTAGCGTCCGCCACGGAGACGGGGTGCTTGCCACCGCGCTTGTGCAGCTTGCGGCGGTCACGTGCACGGCGCAGACGCTCCAGGAGCTTGCCGTAGGTTTCATCGAAGACCGCGAACTTGTCGTGACCCTGGGCTTCGGAACGGAGGACAGGACCAGTACCAACAACGGTAATCTCAACGCGGATGGACTCGCCACCCAGATGACCGTCCTTGCTGAACTTGACGTCGATGTCCTTCACGTTATCGCCGAGCTGAGCGAACTTCTGAACCTTGTCGCTCACGTATTCTTCCAGGCGTTCGGTGACCTTGATATTGCGGCCGTAGATGTTGACTTCCACGATCATTCCCTCCAGGTTGGGGGCTTATACCGCGTCCGGTTGGACCCGGTACGGGGGTTCGACTTCAATGCCGTTCCCTTGTATATATTTTAGTACGAAACATGTTTCATATCACTAGATATGACAAATATTTAGCCTAAATAATAGCTATTCGTCCGTCTGCGAACTTTATTCGCTAAAAATCGTGTATCTCTTGCAACTAACTACAAGAAACGCTATATCTGAGCCTTTTTCGGTACCGCCGCCACAGCACACACGCCCAGCACCCGCGAACCGGATTCCTGCAGCACACGCACCATCTCAGAGGCGGTCGCACCGGTGGTCACCACGTCATCACAAATAATGCTCACCCGATCCGCGCACAGGGCAGGCTCCATAACGCGCAAGGCACCGTGCATCCGCTCGGCACGACCCACAGCGCCCAGGCTCTTCTGCTCGTTCTTTGTCTCAGAAGCACCGAGGAGAGAAGCGCCCACACGAGAAGATAAGGAGGCGCCGCTCCCCCGCCGGCTGCGAGGCGCATACCCGATGACATCCACGGCACGCACTCGCACCGAGGCAGGCAGACGCTGATTGAGCTGCCGAGCCGCCTCCTGCACCAAAAGATTCGCTGGCGCATAGCCGCGGCGGCGCACACTCTGCGCAGAGGACGGTGCCGGAACCAGCAGAACCTCAACTGGTGCGGCGGAGGTGCCCACAGAAGAGATAGAAGACCCCGGCCCGCTCTGAAGCTCAATCCGATGCGCCCGAAGAAGCTCGTACACGCTACGCGCCAAACCCTCACCCAGCAGGGGCAGCAAATCGGTGCGACCAGCGTTCTTCAACGCCAACAGTGCACGCGGCATGCTCCCCTCATAACGGGATGCCGCACGCACCTCGGGAGCAGCCGCGCCATCAAGAGGTTGCAGAGCATATACTCGCTCCACCTTAGCCAACGCCGAACGCAACTGCGGCAAGCAAGCCTCACACAGTGGCGAGCCTGCCCCATAAGTGACCGGCACCGCACAGCACGGGCAAGTACGCGGCATCAGCACCTCACCCAAAGACCCGCCGGCACTCTTGAGAGCGCCAGCGAGCCCGGTCAGAGACCTGCTCAGAGACCCATTCACGGGCTCGTTCAAACCACGCTGTTCTGAACTCACCGAAAGCAACCTTTCCGCGCGCTATACCCGGTACCCGAGGCTAACCGGCGTAACTAATCTCGTGCAGGGTCGTATCCAAACGGATCCAGCCGCGCTCCTCCATCAGATAGCACGAACCATCAGAACGGTGGGCAATAATATTCGACGTATTATCTGCGGTGGAAATGCTCATGACACCATCCAGACGGTCCAGCTTCGTCTCTTCACCGCTGAGGGAAATCACCTCAGACTCACCGTTCTTCACGTTCACCACCACGACGCTCTGGTCGCCAGCCCAACGGGCATTACGCGGAGTCACAGAAGAGCTCAGACGCACCATCTCCGTCAAGCGCAGAGGCTTACCTGCCTCATCACGCACAATACCGGAAATAATCACCGCCGACGCGCCCTCAGTAGCCGCTACAATCGCCATGCGCGCACCATCGTGCGAAACGTTCACGCTCGTAAAAATCAAATTACGCTGCCACGACAGGCCAATATCCACGCCGCGCTCACGCTCGTTCGCGTCCTCAGAATCCGGCTTGAACGCACGCACAACGCCCTCACCGTCAGCAGCCCACACCCAGCCGTACGCATCAAAACTGGGGGCAGTCAGAGCGGTACTCTGCCACACACGGCGGGCAGTACCCTGGTACACCGTGTACAGGCTCGCAGCATCATTCGCCAAACAAGCGAACACATCCGCAGAATAACCCATCGCCGGGGAGCTCAACTGGCTCACACCGCGCAGAAGCAGCTGCTCGCCCGCATTACTCATATAGTCATCGCGCGCCACCATCTGACCATTCGAGTTAATAGCAACCGTGCGGGCAGGAACACCCGGGTTCAGCTTCACAACCGAGAAACCGTTCGGTGAACTCTCCGGAATCAAGGTTCCGTTATAGAACACCTCAGTCTTACCCAGACCGGAGAAGTTCTCCAAGCCGTGCATAATCTGCTCACGCACGCGCGCCAAACGGTTGTCGTCCAGCTGTTCGCCCGAAAGGCGAACCAGAACATCCTGGTTATCGCTCATGTTGGCGGTCTCAAGGCTCATCGACTCATTCAATGCCGAAAACGCGACATCCTTCAAATAGGACGCCGGACCAATCATCAGAGTACGCACCAGCAACTCAAAATAGCGATCCGTATGCGGGAACCAACGGATATCCGGCACAGCATAACGGAACGCACGATCGTAGAAATACAGGCGACACGGGCTAAACACACGCTCAAACTCAGTGCCATCCAGCCACAAGCCATCCGGGCAGGAGCTAATACGCCACTGGTTATCTTCCATGACCACGGTGAAATCCTGAGTCTCAGTCTGAGCCTCAGGGAAGGTACTCGTAATACCCTGACTATTCACGGTCGCAGTCTGCTGAAAACGCACATGGTACGTACCCTCAGCGTTTCCGCTATCATCACTGCGCGGCTGCACCGTATTACGGTACACACGAGTCGTACCGTAGGGATTCCAACGGCCCGCAAAAGAAGAGCTCAAATACTGGCGCGCCACAGCATAATTTTCGATACTATCCACGCCAGCACGCACGAAGCCTTCAATAATCGCCTCGGGGGTAGCGCCCGCCAGCGGTCCCGGCGCACGCGCCGGAGAAGTATTAACGCTCTTCACGTCCAGACCACTGCTGTGCTGAGTCACTCGGTCGTTCGAAGGAAGACCCGCGCAAGAGCTCATCAGCGTCGCCAAAGACACCGCGCACCAAGACAACGCGGCGCGTCGAGAAACAATAGCCCTGTGAGACATGGAGGTCTTAACCTTCCTCTACGAACAAAGACAAACAATCACCAGCTACCACTGCAAGCCATCGCAGCGCGGCGAAAGAATCAACACAGCGAAATAGCAACACCGTGAAAATATATCTGCATTGATTGTACTGGGTAAACAGTGCAAATACGCAAGGATAAGTGCAAATACAACCGCACCGACCCCAATCCCCCGTTTCATGACAGGGACCAGGGCCCCGCGCCTCTTCTAGAGGTCGCCCCCAGCAGCCGTACGAGGAGCGATATTGGGCAACGTATCCTTAGCCGGCGCCGAACGATGCGAGCTTGACTCAGGCTCACCCGTCACCAAAACCGGCGACTCACCCAACGGAGCGCCATGAACCAGGGGCAGGTTCACCGTGAAGCAAGCACCGCGGCCCTTCTCGCCCCACGCCTCAATCGTGCCACCGTGCAGACGCACATCCTCAGCAGCAATCGACAGACCCAGACCCGTACCGCCCAGGGTACGCTTACGCGAAGTATCAGCACGCCAGAAACGGTTGAACACCTGAACGGCTTCATCCTCAGACAAGCCGATACCGTGGTCGCGCACCGCAATACCCAGATTCGTGGCGTTTGCATCCACGTACACGTCAATCGGTCGGGATTCGCCGTGCTCAATCGCGTTGTACAGCAGGTTACGGAGCACACGCTCAATACGTATACGGTCCATATCCACCATGATGCTCTCATGGCTCGTATGCACGTTCAGTTTCGTATGCGTACGTTCCAGATGAGGCAGGGCCTCCTGCAAAATATTCGAGAGAACACGGATGAAGTCTTCCGTGTCAATGGTCAGCATTGCGCTACCAGCATCGAAGCGCGAAATCTCGAGCAGATCAGAAAGCATTGACTGGAAACGGTCCACCTGCTCATGCAGAAGCTCCACGCTACGGACCTGCATCGGGTTCATATTCTCACGCGAATCGTACAGCAGCTCAGTACCCAAACGCACCGTCGACAGCGGAGTGCGCAACTCATGAGAAACGTCAGATACGAAGCGCTGCTGCAAAGTCGACAGGCGCTCCAGCTGAACAATTTTCTCCTGCAGCGAGTCAGCCATCAGGTTGAAGGAATAGCCCAGACGCGCCGCCTGATGCTCACCGTGTACAGACACACGCTGATCCAGGTCGCCAGCAGCCAGCTTCTCCGCCGTAATAGCGGTCTGCGTAATCGGGCGGACCACAAAACGAGTCACAATCCACACCACAGAAAGCACCACAGTAAGCAGTGCACAGAAACCACCAAAAAGAACAAAGTTAATATGCGCAATCGTGGCGGAAGAATCCGTCATATCGTACACAAGGAACAAACCGTAATTAGGGTTCTGAGAAATAGAAATATGTGTACCAACGATAAGCACCGGATAGGTGCGCTCACGATTATTTTCGACAGTAGTCACCGTAGACGTCTGCCAGAAAATACCGTCCTTATCACGAACAGTTTTTTTAAAATCATTCGGAATACTCGAAGAATTCAAAGAATTATTACTGCTCTGCTCAGGAATAAAACCCTGCTTACCTTGACCTTCCAAAGGCACAAGAATCCAATTGCGCTTACCCGAGCTACCCGCGTCCAAGACGGTCAGGGTACGGCTCACATTACGACGAATCTCGCTGTCACTACGGGCTTCAGAGGAGTCCAGCACGCTCTGAACGTTGCGGAAACCACTCTCTGATTCCGCCAACGCCTGGCTCTTCTGATTCTCAAAAAGACTCGATGCAATCTGGCTCGACAAGGACCAACCCACCATCAAGAAGCTCAGGAACATCATGATGCCCGCGGTTCCCAGAGCACGGAACTGCAGAGATTCCTTCCACAGACGCTGAGCGCGCTGGATCAGGTTCCTACGCTGCTTCTGTGCCTTACGCGGCTTGGAAGCGCGGGTACGCGAAGAGGCGGAGGCTACCGCCTCCGCCGTCAAAGCGCCGTGCTCATGGCTCGACTTCGCAACAGACAATCAGGTTATCCCTTCGCCTATGAATAGGTTCCGATTAGCTACCGGAAGATCCCACCAGCTCGGTCGGAATCTTATAGCCAACGCCACGGACCGTCTGGATAAAACGATCCGCACCCAGCTCATCAAACTTAGCGCGCAAACGCTGGACGTGCACGTTTACCAGCGAATCGCTCACATCAGTGTAACCCCAGACCATGTCCAGCAGTTCCTGACGACTCAACGCCTGACCCGGGTGACGAACCAGCGCGGCCAACAGGTCAAACTCCAGAGGAGTCATTGGAACCTCAGTGCTGTGGTACTTGACGGTACGACCGTCCATATCCATGACAATATCGCCAATGGACACCACCAGCTGACGGCTCTCACGCGGACGCAAACGGGTACGAATACGCGCCAACAATTCAGCGTGCTTAAAAGGCTTAGCAATGTAATCATCAGCGCCAGCTTCAAGACCCTTAACAACATCTTCAGTGTCGCTTTTAGCGGTCAACATAATAATCGGCACATTAGAAGAACGGCGAATTTGCTGGCACACTTCAATACCGTTCATGCCAGGAAGCATCAAATCCAAAAGCACCAAATCGGGAGTGGAGCGCATAAAAGTTTCAAAAGCGCGGCTGCCATTTTCGCAGAAAACAGCGTTAAAGCCCTCTTGCGCGAGCACGAGGCCAATCATTTCCGCCAGAGCATCATCGTCATCAACCACCAAAATGGTGTGTGCGTCGCTTGCGCTCACAGTACCTCCCTAAAGAATTGTCGTAAATACTTACATAAAAAAGCTGATTCTCTAATCATACCGCGCACTCAGCCAATGCACGGGCACACTCTGTCACCCGCGCCAGCGAAGCCGTGGCATCCAGCATACTTACCGCGGCTGAAGTCATCCCAGCAGGCACGGAACCGCTCTGAATACGCTCATCAGGCATCAAACCCACCGCACTCAACTGCGTCGGCTCAAGACCAACCTCACGCCACAGGCTGTACAGGCGGCGCACCTGATCAGGGACCCGCGCAGAGGTCACCACCGGCAGCCACAACTGAGCCCGCGCCTCCAAAAGCTGCGCCACGGGTTCCCAGGAACGAGGGTCGCTCAGCGGCGGAACCTGCAACATGCCCGGCCCCTTGAGGCGGGCACGATCAGGATGCAACAGCAAAGCGCAGGGAGCGGCATCCTCAACCTGCATAGCTTTCAACAGTGCCAAAGCGTCAAGGGCAGGGCGGGACTGGCTCAGTAGCTTCAGCTCCTGCACAGGCTTGAGCGCGGTGCCATCCACGTCCAGGATGAGCTGCAGATTCAGCTCGGCGAAACGCTCCGAAATACGGCGGTACACCTGCTGATAGTAGTGAGGTTGCAAAGCCGACAGGGAACGGAAGCCACTTACCGTAGGGATGGCACCCTCCATCAGACGCTGAAACTCCGACTCATCCAACTGCACGGCAATCAGCGCCCGCGGAGCTTGCAGAGCCTCGCGCAGAGAATCCATCCAGCGTTCCAGGCCTTCCAGGAACGACTCCAGCAGGTCACGGCTCGCCCCTGCATCGCTAATGGCACGCTCGCCACCGGGCAGGTAGATACTGGCGGCAAGAGTCAGCGGACCGACCAGCTGAATCTTATACACCGCAGCGGAACCCTCAACATTGGAAGTGAACCTCTTCTTCTGCGCGCCCACACGGTCAGCGAGAAGATTGATATCCGAAAGCAGACGGTCCTGCGCCAAGGCAGACTCGCGTACTCCCCTGCCACCGCTATGCACCATGCGCCAGCCAAACGAGGCACCGTCAAAGGCAAGTCCCTCGCACACCACCAGGGTGCGTGCCAGAGGAGTACTCCGCCAGCCTAGCGCCGGCAGATGCGGCAAGAACGGCAGGTGCGGGGCACCCAGCTCCCCTTCCACTCGAGACATTGCTTCGCTCAAATCATCGCCCGGAAAATCGCCCAGACCGCTGGCGCGCACCAGCGGACGCTCCGTAGCAAGCGCGGCGAGGTCCTGTTCGGTCAGTTCGTCCCCTTCGGGGGCACGGTACTCACCGGGCAGCAGCAGGCGCTCCGGCACCGGCTCGGTGCGGGCATTCTGGCGGGAGGAAGATTGAGGGGGCATAGGAGTGTGTCCAGAGGGGTCAGATGGCGTACAGGTTCAAACGCAATGATGCGAAAGTTGCGCGGTACTAGCCCTCGGACTTCTCGGCTTCAGTTGCCTCGCCGTCCTGCTCAGCCTGCTCGTTTGCGATGCGCACGTGGTGGCGAATCACCTCGGAAATAATAAAGTTCAGGAACTTCTCCGCGAATTCCGGGTCCAGGCTGGATTCCTTCGCCATGGCACGCAGGCGAGCAATCTGCGCCTCTTCACGGCCGGGGTCGCCGGCGGGCAGGTTGTGCTTAGCCTTCAGGATGCCCACGCGCTTGGTCGCCTGAAAACGCTCCGCGAGGATGTGCACCAGCGCTGCATCGAAGTTGTCGATGGAGCGGCGCATGGCGAAGAGCTCCTCGTAGACCTCCGGTGCGACTTCATCGCCCATGGAGGTGGCGTGGGGGTCAAATTCGCAGGAAGTGTTTTCGGCAGTCATCGGTCTCTCCTCAGTTCGGTTGTGGTCTTCTGCGCGTTGCGCCCAAGCAGGATGTTGCGGCAACGGTTGGCAATAGCGGGGTGAGCGGCTACTTGGTGCGGCTATTCGGCGCTGGTTGAGGCGCCGGCAGACAGGGTTTCCTGAATGTCTTCGCGGTCCAGCGAGTAGGCGCGGGCAATGGTGGACTGGCCCAGTACGCGGGTGCCCTGGTAGAGCACCATGGTCTGGCCCGGTGCCACGCCGGAGAGCGGGTCCAGCAGGCGCACTACGGTTTCTAGGCGCAGTGCGCCTTCTTCTTCAGCTTCGGGGTCGGGTGCCCAGGTCATGTACGCCTTGGCGCGGACCGGGTCGGCGTGCGCGCGAACCTGTGCGGTCACCTCAAACTCTTCGCTACGGGCGCCCGCCTGTGCGGGCTCTTCCAGGAAGCGTGCCGCCTGCTCCACGGGCACGCCAGCCCAGGTGGCGCGAATACCGCGGATTTCGTGCACGGCAAGCAGCTCGCGGGAGCCGACGATGACTTCGTTCTCCTTGGGGCGCACCTCCAGCACGAAGCGGGGCTTACCGTCGGCGGCGGGGCGGCCCAGAGCCAGGCCCTTGCGCTGGCCCACGGTGTACGCCTGCGCGCCGGGGTGCTCGCCGAGCACCTCACCGTGGGTGTCCTTGATGAGGCCGGGGCGCATCTTGATGTGGTCGCCCAGCCAGGCGCGGGTATCGCCTTCGGGAATGAAGCAGATGTCGTAGGAGTCCGGCTTCTTCGCCACGGAGAAGCCGCGTTCTGCCGCCTCCGCACGCACCTGTGCCTTGGAGGGGGTGTCCGCCAGGGGGAACCAGGCGTGCTTGAGCTGTTCGTGGGTGAGCACGCCGAGCACGTAGGACTGGTCCTTCGCCCAGTCGGCGGCGCGGTGCAGTTCGCGGTTGCCGTCTTCGGTGGTGATGACGCGGGCGTAGTGGCCGGTCACCACGGCGTCGAAGCCGAGGGCGAGGGCGCGTTCGAGTAGCGCGGCGAACTTGATCTTTTCGTTGCAGCGCATGCAGGGGTTGGGGGTTCGTCCGGCTTCGTATTCGGAGATGAAGTCGTCAACGACGTCTTCCTTGAAGCGTTCGGAGAAATCCCAGACGAAGAAGGGGATGCCCAGCTGGGAGCAGACGCGGCGGGCATCCATGGAGTCTTCGAGGGTGCAGCAGCCGCGGGAGCCGGTGCGTAGCGTGCCGGGCATGCGGGATAGGGCGAGGTGAACGCCGACTACTTCGTGTCCTGCGTCTACGGCGCGGGCTGCGGCGACTGCGGAGTCAACGCCGCCACTCATAGCTGCAAGAATTTTCACTGCCTATCCTTCTGTTGTGTTGAGCCTCTAGGAACGTTCGGAGCGCGCCCTGCGTGTGGGCGGACTTTCTGTTACTGTAGCTATCCATTGTACGCAGGGGCTCGGCGGGATATTGGGCAGTGCACCCTCAGCCAGCCCTCAGCGAACGCTGAGATTGCAGGCTGAGGGCGGTTCGGTATCTTCTCTTCTGGGTTTCTAATGCCAGCGGGAGGCGTCCGGCAGCTGCGAGGACAGTCCCGCCTTTGCAGCCTGTTCGTAGGCGGCGGGTAGTGCCGCGATGAGGCGCGCAATATCGGCTCCGGTGGTGGAGTGGCCGAGGGTGAAGCGCTGGGCACTGCGGGCGGTGTCTTCGTCCATGCCCATTGCCATGAGCACGTGGGAGGGGCGGGTCACCCCGGCGTTGCAGGCGGAGCCGGTGGAGCTGCTGATGCCCTGCATGTCCAGCAGGAAGAGCAGGGTGTCTCCTTCGGCGTTTTCGAAGGTGAAGTGGGCGTTGCCGGGCAGTCGCTTCTGGCCCGGGTATTCTTCGGTGAGCGGGTTTTCGCCGCTCAGGTGCGCCTGCGGGATAAGCGCGCTAATTGCCGCAACGAGTTCGTTGCGTAGCGCGGCGATGCGGGCGGATTCTTCGTCGAGGTGCTGAACCGAGTGTACGGCGGCCTCCGCGAAACCTGCGATGGCGGGCGCGTCGATGGTGCCGGAGCGTACGGAGCGTTCCTGACCGCCTCCGTGAAGCACGGGGGTCAGCTGCACGGCGCGGGTTGCAACCAGCGCGCCGATGCCCATGGGGCCGCCGATCTTGTGGCCCGAGATGGCGAGGGTCGCTACCCCGCTGGCGTGGAAATCAATGGGGACCGCACCGAATGCCTGCACCGCATCCGAGTGCACGGGAATACCGTATTCGGCGGCGATAGCGGCAATTTCAGGAATGGGCTGTACGGTGCCGACCTCGTTGTTCGCCCACATGACGGTCACGAGGGCGACATCTTCGGGGTTCTTTTCGATGAGCTCGCGAACGGTCTGCGGGTTGACGCTACCGTGCTCGTCTACGGGGATCCATTCGAGCTGCGCACCTTCTGCCTTTTCGAGCCATTCGCAGGTTTCTTCCACGGCGTGGTGCTCGATGGAGGAGACGAGAATTCGGGTGCGCTGCGGATCTTCTTCGCGGCGCTTCCAGTAGATGCCCTTAACGGCGAGGTTGTCCGCTTCGGTGCCGCCGGAGGTGAAAATAACCTCGGCGGGGTCGGCTCCGATGGCACGGGCGATGCGTTCGCGGGCGTATTCGACGGTGGCGCGGGCGTCGCGTCCTACGGCGTGCAGGGAGGAGGGGTTGCCGCCGTTGCGCATCTGTTCGACCATGGCGTCGATGGCGGCGGGCAGTACGTCGGTGGTGGCGGCGTGGTCGAGGTAGACGCGGCCGTTCTGACGGTTGGTTTCTGCGCTCATGGTTCCTCCTGCTGGGTTGTTTGGCGACTTTTTTCGCCTCGCTTATTTTATCGCGCTCTATCCGTGCTCTTCTAGGTGTGTTCATCTGCGGCTAGGTCGGCAAGCGCTACTACCCCGGGACGCTCAATGCTGGTCGGGGGCTGCGCGGTACACTTAGGAACGTGTTCAAGATTCTTTTCTATACCCCTGAAATTCCCGGCAATACCGGCAACGCTATCCGTTTGGCGGCGATTACTGGCGCTGAGCTGCACCTGGTGAAGCCGCTGGGCTTTAACTTTGATGATGCGCATCTGCGCCGCGCGGGTCTGGATTATCACGACCTGGCGGTGGTGACGGTGCATGAGACCCTTGAGGATGCGTGGCAGGCTCTGACTCCGGAGCGTGTTTTTGCGTTCACGACGACTGCTTCGACGTCGTATGCGGATATTGAGTACCGTCCCGGTGACGTGTTCATGTTTGGTCCGGAGTCGGTGGGTCTGCCCGCTGAGGTTCAGCAGGATCCGCATGTGACTGAGCGGGTGAAGATTCCGATGAAGCCGGGTCGCCGTTCGCTGAACCTGGCTAATTCTGCGTCCATTGCGATTTTTGAGGCGTGGCGTCAGAACGGTTTTGAGGGAGGCGCCATCTAGCATGGCTGCAGCACACCATAATCTGCCGGGGTCTCTGGTTCAGCAGATTCTGGAGACGCGCCCTCCCCTGGCTGATCAGATTCGCCAGGATCCGCAGAATAGGGAGTTCACGGAGCAGGGTTGGGAGCCGGTTTATTCGGCGTCACCTCATGCTCGTGTTGTGGTGATTGGTCAGGCGCCTGGGCGTGCCGCGCAGGAGAGCCGTATCCCGTGGAATGACCCGAGCGGCGTGAAGTTGCGCGAGTGGATGGGCGTGACGGCTGAGCAGTTCTATGACCCCGAGCTGATTTCGCTGTTGCCGATGGATTTCTATTACCCGGGTAAGGGCGCGCACGGCGATAACCCGCCGCGTAAGGATTTCGCGCCGAAGTGGCATCCGCAGCTTCTGGAGCTCATGCCGAACGTTCAGCTGATTCTGCTGGTGGGGGCTTACTCTCAGAAGCACTACCTGGATGGTGTGCGCGCCCCAAAGGCGCAGAGGAACCTGACGGAGACGGTTCGTGCGTGGGAGTCTTATCTTCCTAAGTTTCTGCCGCTGGTGCATCCTTCGCCGCTGAATTTTAGGTGGCAGGCGAAGAACCCGTGGTTCGAGCAGGAGGTTATCCCGGCTTTGCAGAAGCGCGTGGGCGAGGTTCTCGAGGGCCTCTAACCTGCCCCTATCTGCAACACCAATACAGTTTGCTGTACTAACGAAAGAAGCTCCCACCCCGCATATGGGTGGGAGCTTTCTTTCGTTACACCATGTGGCGCTCTTTTGAAGTTAGAGTTACTGAACGGTAGAGCCGGCTGAGCGGGTGTTTCCCAACCGCGTTTCTACCTGTTCAGAGGCAGAGTGCGTTTTACTTCTGGCGGTTTACTTCTGGCTGTCGGCGTCGCCCAGGGTCACGGTGATGTCATGGGTGGAGGAGCCGCGCTTGATCTTCAGCTTCAGATCAGAGCCTGCTGCTGCCGCACGCACGGTACCGTTGAGCTCGTCGCTCTTAGTCACGGCGTGGCCGTCGGCTTCAATCACGACGTCGCCGGATCGCAGGCCTGCCTTCGCGGCGGGGCTGTTAGATTCTACCGAGGCAATTTCAACGCCACCGGGGATGAGCTTGGACGAGCCCGAACCGGTGTCCGCAGGGCTGTTCTTCACGCTCGCACCCAGGTAGCCGTGGGTTGCCTTACCCTTAGCGATGATCTCGGAGGAGATGCGCTTGGCGTAGTTGGAGGTAATGGAGAACGCCATACCGTCAGCGGCACCACCGTCCTGGCTTGCTTGGCCCTGCGCGTTAATGCCGACCAGTTCGCCCTTGAGGTTCACCAGCGGGCCGCCGGAGTTACCGTGGTTGATGGGCACATCAACCTGAATCATGGGGATGTAGTTCTGGCCCTTCGCATCAGCGGGCTGCACGCGGTTTGCGTTCGAGACTACGCCGGCGGTCACTGATTCGCTACGACGATACGGCGCGCCGAGGGCAACCACTGCCTCGCCGGAGACCAGCTTGGAGGAGTCGCCCCAGGTGATGGGTTGCAGGTCCAGACCGGAGGGGTTAATCTTCAGAACCGCCAGGTCAGCAGCAGCGTCCAGGCCCACCACGGTTGCGGTGCGCACGGTACCGTCGCTCAGGCGAACCTCAATGGTGGATGCTTCTCTGGAAGATTCGAGGGTGACCACGTGGTGGTTGGTGAGGATGTGGCCGTCCTTGTCGAGGACGACACCGCTACCGCCGCCGGAGGTGGAGCCGCTTGAGGCCATGATGGTCACGGTGGAGGGCAGAACCTTCTTTGCGGTTTCTGCTACGCCTGCCACGGTGGAAGAGTTGCTGATATTGGAGCTGACGGAACCACGGGAGGAGGTGCTGGTGGAGCTGTTATTCGATGCTGCGATGCCGCCTCCGACGCCCGCGCCAACGCCACCGCCAACGAGGGCGGCGAGCAGAGCTGCGGTGAGCACAACACCTGCGCCGTAACGCTTGTTATGGTCGGTGTTCTGGGGTGCAGACTGCGCCGACGCAACCTGCGCGGCAGCAGCCTGGGGGTAGGTGTATCCGGGAGAGGCGTATGCCTGCGGGTATGCGTTCTGACCCTGCTGCTGGTTTGCGGGCTGGTAGCCTGCCTGTCCGTTCACGTTCTGCAGGGGACGGGTTGCATCCGTGACGCCGTCATTGCCGCCGTAGGACCATCCATTGTTTTGAGTCATGAGTTCTCCTAGAGTCGTGCGTATGCGTCACCCTGGGCACACGCTATCTTTCTACTGTAGATGGTGTTTCATTGCGTTCTATATCTTTTTGCTGTTGGTTATCGGGGAGTTCCCTGGGAATTTTCCTCGCACCCTTTCATCGGCAGCTGATTCGCTGGTCTGAGATACCCGGCAGCTAGTTTATTTTGGAGCTTTGTTCGCTATTTTTCGTTACTCTCAGGTTTCTCTTTTAAAGCACTCGGTTTTTCTCCACGGTTTACACAGCATGACGCTTCTTGGTACACAGCTTGAACACAGGGTCAGTCCGTAATGTTGAAGGCACATAGAGCCGAGAACAAAGGCAAAGGACAAAAGCAAAGGAGAAACCCATGATGATCGGAACCCTGATTTTCTGTGCGATCTTGGCAAGCTCCATCGGTATCGGTGCGGGTATTGTGGCGTGTTGCTCGGGAATGGTGTACCGCCGTCATCGTGCGGAAAAGGCCTCCGAGTTGGCTCAGCAGATGGCTACCCAGGCATTGACCGCCGGCAGGTAGCGCATAGAGTTTGATAGTTTTCCGGGGCGGGAGATGAGAGCCCTGCACCGGGAGGGGCGAGAATCCCCAGTATGTCCCGAAGGGTCGGTGTGAGGACCGGCCCGGGTGTGATAGTGAGTTGAGTGATGATTGATGCGGCGTGAGCCCCCACATGAGGGCGCACGCCGCATCGTCTTTTAACCGTAATGCGGGCGCAGGAGGCGCGGGCGGGAAGCACCCGGTACCCCGGCTACTTCCCTTTTAGTATGCGGTAAGGCAACGGCGTTGCGAGCACCCGGGATTTAGCTGGGTTATGGTGAAGTCATGAGGAGTATTTCTGCTGTTTTCGCTCTTGTTGGCGCGCTGCCGGTCATGCCTGCAGCGGTGGTGTCTTCTTTGGACGGCGCAACACGCCTGTATGCGTTGCTTATATTTGTTCTGATCTGTGCGGCGGTAGCGTTTTTCGCGTCGTTGAGCCCTTCGCGCCGTCGTGCGCGTGAGATTAGGCGGCAGGTATTGCAACAGCAGCAGAACCAGGCGATGAATCAGCAGGTACCGCCCTCGCAGGCGCCCAATCAGCAGGTACCCCCTCAGCAGGTTCCTTCGCAACCAATACAGGGCGCGGTGAGCTACCCGATGCACTACCAGCCGAAGCCAGCACAGCCGGGTAATAGTGCTCAGCAGTCGGCGCAGGGTTCTGCTCAGAACCAGGCGCAGTCCCCGCTCCCTGAGCCGGATCAGGCTGTCAATGCTCAGCAGACTCAGCAGAGTCAGCAGGTTCAGGCGCCCTCACCTCAGCTTCAGCAGCCGGTGGCGGCGCCTTCCCCGTTGGAGCCAATGCAGGTAGGTGGCGAGTCTAGTTCGTCTACGACGCAGAACCACTCGGCGCAAAACCATTCAGCAGAAAGCCATTCAGCAGAAAGTCAGGAGCAGCAGGGCATGCCCCAGAACACCCCGGCGCAGCATGAAGAGCACCCGCAGCAGGAGGCACCCCAGCAGGCTCCTGAGAGCAAGCCCTCCGATTATTTCTCTCTGAGCACCAACTTCAAGCTCATTCCTCCTCTAGAGAATGCACAGCGCAGCCGCTACCCCATGGTGCTTTCTATCAGTAAATCCGAGGATGAAGTCTTTGCGCTGCCGTCGATTAGCGGTGTGCCGCAGCATCTGCTGGTGGGCACGCAGGAGAATCATGTTCCGCTGAATCAGCGTCCGCGCCTGCAGCAGATTGATATTCTTGAGAACTATCTCATGCGTGCGGTCATGAACCTGCAGACGCTGGAGCGTGCGCAGGTTTCTCCGTTGCACAGTTTCAAGGAGACTGCCCAGGCTGACCGCACGGTACTTGCCGCTGAGCTGGAAGAAACCATCCGGGTATCTCGGCTGAAGCTGAGCGGGGCGCTGGAGTTTTATACGTCCCTGCCTCGGCTGGCGGATACCCCGGGCTCTTTCGCGTTTGCTCGCGATCATGCGCTCTCCCTGAGCGCCACCGTCATTAGCCTGACCGAGGAGTGCTTTGAGCGCACCTTCCGGTGGCGTCTGCTGGAGGATACCCTCCCGGACTCTTTGAGCGACCGTCTCTACGCGGTGCGTTATCTACGTGAGAGCGCGCAGAAGCTGGCGGCTTTTGTGGAGCTGAGCGATTTTGATCGCGCCATGCAGCTTGCCGAGACCTGGAAGAAGACTGTTCGTAAGGACTCGAATCTCGATGAGGTCAAGGTCTGGAATGAGATGACCGAAGTTGCCTTTGACGTTCTGCCCGAGTTGCGAGAGCGGGCGTTGAAGGGCGTTCAGTCTACGTTGGAGTTTAGCGAGCTTTTCTACCGTTCCGGCGAGGACGGTACGCACCGTATGCTCCGCCCGGAACAGCTGAGCGAGTTTGAGCTCAAGGGCGTGCAGTCCACGCTGGAAGAGCGCCTGGAGAAGGTGCGTCTTGAGCTTCAGGATGCGGAGTTCTGCGCCGCGGTCTTGAGCTTGCAGGCGCGCTCTGTCATTGAGCTCCTGGAGGAGCTTCTGCAGGTTGAGCAGGACGGCGTTCTGGCGGAGGTCGTGACCGATTTGCGGGCGCTTGCTCATGACTCGCCCGACCTTGCCGAGCAGCCTATCCAGACGTTGATGTTCAGCCGCGAACAGTACGCCCCGGATGGGGAGGATCTTCCGACCATTGGCGAGCGCATCCGTTCCCTCTCGAGTGTTCCCGAGGTTCTGGCGTTCGTTCACTACGAGGGACCGGTGCTTCTGGTGGGCGTCTCGGATCCGTATAAGGCGTTTTCCGGGGAGAGTGCCGAGGGTCTGCTTTCGGAGGAGAAAAGGTTATCTTCCATGCCGTTGTCAGTGCTGCGCACCCATTCGCGGCTTCTACGGCAGGTGCTTCGTCTGCAGAATCTACGGTTGAAGCTGGCGTGGGTGAGTAGCTGTAGCGGTTACATGCCTTTGAGCCTGGTTGATCGGTATTACGTCGGCCCTTCTGCCGGGGATGAGGATTTGAAGGAGCTGACCGAAAATATTGAGGCGCTCGCTGAGCTTCTGGATGCCCATTCTAATTCCCAGGTGTATAAGGGCCGTGGTGTGCCGACTACGCCCTTTTTGTGGTCACAGATGCGAAAGCAGGCAGAACGCAGTTCTAGGCTGCTGAATACTGTGCAGTTCTTGGGTTGGATGTTCGCCTCGTCTTCGCGGGTTCAGGTGGTGAACGGCGTGGCGCAGAGTATCCACGATGTTGATGCCGCGGAGGTAGTGGAGCACCTGATGAGCAATCTGAAGATTGCCCGTCGGCGCTAACTAACTGAATAGCCGGTGGGCCGGGGTCTGGCGTGAGGCTAGACCCCGGCTCTCCTATATTCCGGCTTTCCTGTATAAAGCCTGGGAAGTCGGTAAACGGTCGGCAAACAGCGGCGCAATATTCTCGTATCTGTGCGTCTGTGTGGCTGTGCCACAGCTACACTAATAATGTGACCAGCACTAAGGTGCGCGATGTTCAAGCACGCCGTGAAGTGCAGGTCCGTTCATACTTCACGACAACGGAGGAAAGACCATGACCGAGCACGCCTTTGCGCGTCAGATTCGTCCCGCACGCCCTCGCCTGCGCACTATCTTGGGCGCCACAGTGCTGGCGGCAGGTCTTTCTTGTGCCCCGGTGGTTCTGCCGGCTGGTTCTGCATTTTTGAGCACGTCTGCTCAGGCTGCTGACCCGATGCAGATTACGGGCACCACCGTGTACGATTCCACGAACTCTTTGGGTGATACCGCTACCCTGAAGTCTAAGATTTCTGCTCTGTCGAAGAAGCACAACGTGGATTTGCACGTGGTGGTCATCGATAAGTTTGAGAACCCGTCTACTTCTTCGAGCTGGACGAAGGCGCTTGCTACGAAGAACAATTGGGGTTCTGCCGATGTGGTGCTGGTGATTGCTACCGAGTCTCGCCAGGCGTATTTCTTGGCGGGTAGCACGAAGACCCTGTCGAGTGACCAGCAGACGAAGGTGTACCAGAACTACATTAAGCCGAAGCTGCAGAATAGCGACTATTCGGGTGCGGCTCTTGCCGCAGTTGAGGGTATCGAGGCTCAGAAGGGCGGTAGCTCTTCGGGTGTTGTAACCGGCGTGCTCGGTGTGGGTGCGGCGGCGACCGTGGGTGCTGGCGGTTACGCGATGTACCGCCGCCGCAAGAAGAAGAACGCTCAGCAGCAGCCTCAGCGTTCCTACGGTGCACCTCGTAACTACTCCCCCATTCCGGAGGTTCCGCTGGAGGAGCTGCGCACCCGCGCCGGTAGCGCCCTGCTGCAGGCTGATACGACGATGAGCCACGCGAAGCAGGAACTGGATTTTGCGCGCGCACAGTACAGCGATCAGCAGGTTGCTGAGTTCGCTCAGGAGATTGCGCGTGCTGAGGATCTGATGCGTAAGTCCTTCCAGCGTCAGCAGCTCCTGACCGATAGCATCCCGGATACCGAAGCAGAGCAGCGTGCCTGGTTGACTGAGATTATTGATAACTCTCAGGAAGTCACCCGTATTGCTCAGGAGCAGGACGCTAAGCTGGCTCAGCTGCGCAACCTGGAGCAGGAGGCGCCTCAGGCTATTGAGGCTCTGGCTCAGCGTCTGCCGCAGCTGCGCGCCTCGGTGGAGGAGATTGCCGCCCAGTACCGCGCGTTGAAGGAACGTTACCTGCCCAGCGCGCTGGAGCCCATTTCGAAGACCCCCACCCTGTTGGACTCGAACATGGTGCTGTGCGCTGCGGAGCTTGAGAAGGCTCAGGCGACCGTTGCTACCGCCCGTTCGGAGGCGGTTGCTCACCTGCGTACCGCTGAGGAAGCCGCCTCGCAGATTCAGGCGCTGGGCGCTGCGGTCAATACCCGCGCGCAGGAGCTGGAGCAGGCTCAGCTGGGTCTGAGCACCGACCTGCTGAGCATTCAGCGTGACGTGGCGGAGGCTAAGAGCCTCGCGGCGTCTCAGCGTCGCGATGATTTGGGTGCGGTCGCTGCCGGTATGGAGGCGGTGCTCAACCAGGTCAATCAGAGCGCTTCGGCTCGTCCGAATGACCCGCTGACTCTGGCGAACCAGCTGCGTCAGCTTTCCGCCGAGCTGGATAAGGCAATGACCAATATGCGTGCTACCCGCGAGCGTTCTCGTGCGGCTTCGCAGAACCTGGATCGTACGATGCGTTCTGCCTACGCTGCGGTGAACGGTGCGCGTAGCTACATCAATAACCGCCGTGCTGCGGTGGGTCCGATGACGCTGACGGCTGTTTCTGAGGCGGAGCGTCACCTGGGTCAGGCTCAGCGCCTGGCCCCTTCGGATCCGCTGAACGCTATGAAGGAAGCCAACATGGCGATCCAGAAGGCGACCGATGCGCAGAACCGCGCTCAGAGCGAGGTCGGCAACTACTACAACAACCAGAACGACCGCGGCGGTAGCGGCTTCGGTGGAGACCTGGCGAAGGGCCTGCTGCTGGGCGCTCTGATGACCGCTATTAACTCCGGCACCAGTAGCTGGGGTAGCAGCGGCGGCCACAGCAGTGGCGGTAGTAGCGGCGGTAGCTGGGGCGGCGGCTTCAGCGGCGGTGGCGGCGATTGGGGTAGCGGCGGCGGTGACGGCGGCAGCTTCTAACCGCCTCCACGCTACAAATCCTGCCGGTCGGTTTCTGTAGGTTTTTCTACAGTCTGACCGGCGGGGTGCATAGCTTACCTCACCGCTTTCTTCCCCAGTCGGAAAACACCTGAGGTAATTTACCAAAAGTTTAGGTTGCAGAAATCAGGCGTGCATCATTTTCACAGCATGCACCCAGAAATCTGCCACATAATTAGTTATACGGGCACGGCTCACGAGGAGCGTAGTGCTCCCCCGCAGCCCGTGAACAGAAAGTAGGAGATTATGGCTAAGCAGACCATCTTCGGCCGTATTGCACAGCTCACTAAGGCAAACATCAACGCTCTGATTGATGCAGCTGAGGACCCGGAGAAGATGCTGGACCAGATGGTTCGTGACTACACCAACAACATCCGCGAGGCGGAGGCTGCAGTAGCACAGACCATCGGCAACCTGCGTCTGCTCGAGAAGGACCACGCTGAGGACGTCAAGGCCGCTCAGGAGTGGGGCACCAAGGCTCTGGCAGCTTCTAACAAGGCTGATGAGTTCCGCGCAGCTGGCGACGTTGCCAACGCTGACAAGTTCGATAACCTCGCGAAGATTGCTCTGAACAAGCAGCTGCTGGCTGAGAAGGCTGCACAGGCTGTTGAGCCTCAGCTGGCTTCCCAGACTCAGGTTGTCAACCAGCTCAAGGACGGCCTGGAGAAGATGCGCTCCAAGCTTGAAGAGGTCAAGTACAAGCGCGATGAGCTGACCGCACGTCAGAAGACTGCAGCAGCTCAGACCCAGGTGAACGACGCTCTGAAGGCGTTCGACGTTCTGGACCCGACCAGCGAGATGAGCCGCTTCGAAGAGAAGGTTCGCCGCGAAGAGGCACGCGTCATCGGTCAGCAGGAGCTGGCAGCTTCCTCCCTGGACGCACAGTTCAACACCCTGGACCAGATGGAGCGCGAGACCGAGCTGGACGCTCGCCTGGCCGCTCTGAAGGCAAAGAACGCTCCGGCAGCTCCGGCTCCCCTGGCTGTGGAAGCTCCCACCCAGACTCTCTAAGCCTGGGACTCTCTAAGCCCGGTCTAGCGCATAGCTTCTTGAGCTAAACCTATAAAGATCCGCCCCGTTCCTGATGAGTTCAGGAACGGGGCGGATCTTTATGCGTTATGGGGTGCGAGCTTTAGTTCGCGTAGATGTACAGGTAGCCTGCCATAGCGGCGCGGGTGATCGCATCCGAAGAGGTGGAGCCGGTACCAATACCGTTGGAGGCGGCCCACGCCAGAGCCTGGGACGCGTAGCCGCCCTGAGCCTGTGCCGGGGAGCCAGCCGCACGGTACATGAACTCAGCCATGGTGGACTCGGTGACGGCCTCCAGGGGGCGGAAGTCGCTACCGCTGATGCCCTGCTGGCTCAGCCAGAAAATCTCCTTGTACGCGGGGTGGTTGACCGGAACATCGCTGAACGGCGAAACAGCCGGTGCGTTCACTGCGGGGCGACCAGCCACGCGGTACAGGTAAGTTGCCAGCTGTGCACGGTTGACCGATGCGTTCGGGCGGAAGGTACCGTCCGCGAAGCCGAGCATGATGCGGTGATCAGAGTTCCAGCTGATCTCGTTGTAGTTCGGGTTCGAGTCGGACAGGTCGCTGTAGCCCAGCGCCGGAGTCTTACCCGCGAAGTCCAGGGAGGACGCCAGGATGTGCGGCAGGTCGTAGTCGTGGTGGCTGAAGCCGTCAATCAGCTTCACGCGGGCGTCAGAGAAACCTGCGCCCAGGTATGCGTTGTAGCCAGACTCGACTGCGCCACGTGCGCTCCAGGTGACGGGGTAGGTGTTACCGGAGGTGTCCTTCGCGCCAACCCACCAGTACATCGGGGATGCCTTGGTGGTTGCATCAGCGTCCACGGAGCCGTCCGAGTCGCCGCCAGCGACCATGATGGAGCCACCGCCGTTACGCCAGGAGGTGTTGTGGTCGGTCAGCTCGTAGGTGATGAACTCAGCGCCGCCGGAGTAGCCCATGGTCCACACCTGGGAAGCGTCCAGGTTGTTCTGGCTAACGAAGGACTTCGCGAAGGAGCGGAAGAACTCGCCATTAGCGTCCATGTCTTCCCACCAGGTGATGCCGTTGCCGGATGCGTTGGTGTCCGGGGAGATAATCGGTACGAAGACCATGTTGCGGGCGTTAGCAATCTTGCCCATCGCCGCGAGCATGCCCTCGTCGGGGGTGTAGACCTTGGACTCGTCACGCTGCCAGTAGTCACCGTCGAAGTAGAAGACCACGCCAACGGGCTTGGAGTAGTCCAGGTTGTTCGCGTACACGTGGTACTGGGAGGTGGTGCCCGCCGGGGAGGTGTAGCTCTGGTAGGTTGCGGAGCTCATGGTGCGGGCACGCTGAGTGTTCTGCTGCTTCTGCTCAGCCTTCTGTTCGGTCTTCTGCTCGACCCTGGGAGCGGCGGTTGCCTTGCCCTTGGAGAGCGAGTTGCTCAGAATCTGCGAGAAGTTGTAGTCGAAGTGGCCCGAACCGTTCAGAACGGTCGCGGAAGCGTTGGTGTAGCCGGCGTTGCGGTAGGCGTTGTAGCCGCCCTCAACGGCGCCTCGTGCGCTCCAGGTCTGCGGGTAGGTCTCGCCGGAGCCGTCGTTCGAGTTTGCGTACCAGAACATGGGCTGGGACTTCAGCGCAGCCGAGGGGGTACCCTCGTCCAGGCCACCACCAGCGACCATGATGGATCCGCCGCCGTTACGCCAGGTCTGGGGCTTGGTGTTCAGCTCGTAGGTGATGAACTCAGCGCCACCGGAGTAGCCCATGGTCCACACGTTGGAGGAGTCCACACCGTTAGCCGCGATGAAGGAGGAAGCGAAGGAGCGGAAGAACTCGCCGTTACGCTCCATGTCTTCCCACCAGGTCACGCCAGCGTCGTAACGGTTGGCGTCCGGGGAGATGACGGGCACGAACAGCATGTTCTGTGCCGCTGCGGATGCAGCCATCTGAGCCAGCTCACCGGAGGGGTCGTAGACCTTGGACTGGTCGTTGCGCCAGTAGTCGCCGTCGAAGTAGAAGACCACGCCAACGGGCTTGGAGAAGTCCACGCCCTCAGCGTAGACGTGGTACTGCGAGGTGGTACCAGCCGGGGAGGTGTAGGACAGGAAAGTCTGGTTGGTGCGGGTTGCTGCCACACCGGATGCCGCCTGAGTAGCCTGTGCGGTCTGCGCGGGCTGCGCGGCAGGGGTTGCAGCGCTCTGGGTAGCTGCGGGAGCCTGGGTAGCTGCGGGAGCCTGGGTAGCTGCGGGGGTCTGTGCAACCTGTGCCAGGGTGGGCTGAGCGGAAGGCTGAGCCGCCTGTGCGGACTGGAAGGTAGCCGAGGGGGTTGTCTGCTGAGTTGCCTGGGCAGTGTAGGTCTTCTGGATGGGCTGAACCGCGGTCGTTGCGGGAGCCTGCTGAGTCTGCTTTGCCTGTTCTGCCTGCTGGCGGATCTGCACAGCAACCTGCGAGAGGGTGGGCTGCACGGTGGAGGTGAACAGAGACTTCGGAGCCTGGGTTGCGGTAGCTGCGCCGGGGATGTCCTGAACGACGGGTGCAAAAGCGGAAGCGGGTGCTACCAGGGTGCTACCGAGCACGGAGGGTACAGCGATGGCTGCGAGAGAGCCAGCCTTAATAGTGCGGGGGCGAAGTGCCATGGGGTTGTCCTCGTTGTTGGTGTTTCTGGGGCGTGAACGCCCGTGAGTGGTTGAGTGATAGGTGGCCTATAGGTGAGAAGCCTATAGGCGGTCGGCCCGCGGATGTGACGCCGCACGAGACGCTTCCATCAACCATCCCCATGTGTGTTGCGGGGATGTCCTCATGTGATGGAGGGGTGCGGTGTGGATCCGGAGAGCTACGCGGCGGACCGCGGTGACCACGTACTCAAAGCTACCAGGTCAAAAAGCCTTTTCCAGCGGTTTTTTGGGGCTATTTTTGGGTATCGAACAAGACTCAATCTTAACAAGAGCTTTTTCTAAGCTTCTAGTTTAACTTGAATCACCCTCAAGTAGAGGTTGAATGGGCTATTTTTCCTTGATTTTCCGGGGTTTTTGAGCGTTTTTTGAAAGAGTTTCAAAAAACTCTACAATTAACTTGAATGTTTCGCATGTGATTACAATCACTTTCAGAGTGAATTGTTGCACTCGAAGCCCAATTTTTGCCAAAAACCGCGGAATTCCGGGGCAAAACGGGTGATTTCCAAGCCCGGAATATAGGCACCTTTCGCATATTCCACTTTGAGAATGCACTTTGAGGCAAAAACAGCCCCCTCGCCACTCCCCCACCCAGGCATCCTATCGGACCCCTCATCACGCTCTTGAGACCCGCCCCAGAGCCCCCTTCAGGACCCCTTTCAGATCCCCTTTCAAGGAGCTCAAAAGCAGCGTCTCAAGAAGGCGTAACCACCCTCCAGCAACCGCTCGGAAGTGACTCCACCACCCCCATGGGCACACCCGCTTGAAGCCCCGATAGACGGACTGAGGAATACCTCGAAAGACGCATCGGGAGACGTTCCGAAACCAGTCCAGGGTACTTTCACGACGGTTCTATGAAATTCCGTGAGGAGGTTTCAAGAGGGGTTTCGAGAGGCCGAAAGATCCACCTCAAGCACCCCGGAAGGGGCAGCAGGCTGCCCCCCCATCAGTCTCCCCGAAGCACCGCCCCGACAAGGTTCAGAAGACCCCCTCCGCAGCACCTATGAAAAGGTTCTAGATGAACTCCATCCCCAGAGTGAGTGGCACCGGCAGATACCACAAGAAGCCGGCAAGGATACAGAGAGGATGAGGGTATAAAAGGGGGGGGACAAAAGAAGACAGGGGATATAAAGAAAGCCGCCCAGCAGGCGGCAGGAAGGCGGCGGAAGAAGATAGGTCAGCAGCAGGAGTGGATTCAGGAAGGTGGCAGAAGGAGACAGGTCGGCGGGAGTACGGGTTTTAGGGAATAAAAAAACTCCCGATAGCTAAGCTATCGGGAGTTATCCGTTGCGGGGACAGGATTTGAACCTGCGACCTGAACATTCTGAAAGTTGCCCCTACTAATCTTGCATCGTTGTATCATAGCAGTGCGGGTAACTTTCTGTTACCTGAATATGTTCAGATTCTGAGAGCTTGGAGAAGTCGTGGTCACCGTTGACCTTGACACCCGTGTTGAAGAGGTTGAGGAAGCTGTTTGTCCTCACATCACCTCGAAGTTCCTGTGCGCCCCTGGGTGCCCGACGGGTGGCATTGCATGCTTCACTGCCCAGTGTGCTAACGGCTGCGGCATCTCTGTTGGCTGCAAGTGGTTAGTAGCTTTGTCGCAGCAGTCGGCCCTGGAGGGAAGGCATCCTAGGCCTTACCTCCAGGGCCGTTTTCTTTGAAAGGTAGGCCATGCCAGCTATATCGGTAACTGATTTGTCGGTTGGGTACAAGAATTCCCCAGTAGTGAGCGGCATTAACTTGCAGCTAAATACTGGCAGGATAATCTGCCTCCTTGGACCAAATGGGGCAGGTAAAACCACCTTAATGAAAACGCTCCTTGGTCGGATAAAACCAGTAAGTGGCCACATTAGATACGATCAGACAGACATTAGCGAAATGTCAGCTGCAATCGACCATCCAAGCTACTTTCCGTATCTGAGCGGTAAACAAAATGTACAGGTCGTCGCGGCATTCTGGGGTCTGGATGTTGATCCTGAGTCGGCCTTGGATAGTGTGGGCATCGTCCGCGCTGCCCACGGGCGGAAAGCCAAGGACTACTCGACCGGCATGAAGGAACGGCTGGAGCTTTGTCTTGCTTTATTATCTAGACCAAGATTTTTGTTCCTTGATGAGCCACAGAATGGTTTGGATCCAGATGGCATGATCTCCTTGTCTGCGACGCTTCGTCGTTATCGGGACGAAGGGAACTGCGTTGTAATATCAACGCACCTCCTCCATGAGATTCAAGGCGTCCCGGATGAGTGTGTCGTAGTTCGTAACGGCAAAGCTTTGCATATCCCCGACCTCAACGGCGTGAATCTCGCGGACCTATATCACCGGGGGTAGGACCATGCGAATTACTTCAGCTATCCGTGCTTTGCTTACTTACTATTGGAACATCTGGTATTTTCTCGCGGCTATCTTGGGCTCAATGGCGTCACTATTCCTCGGTGCATGGATTTCAAGTGAGGCAAGCGGAACTCCAAATAACAGGGGGATACAGCTTCTTCTTTACTGGAACGCAGCCACTAATTTCCCTCGCATTACTCTTTATACTTGATGCTAGGGTTTCCAAGGTCCACTACGGGGGTTTGCCTCAGCAGGTATACATTGCCTGGTTGCCTAGCGTCCTACGCACCATCTGTCGAACACTTTCAATAGTTCTTGTAAACCTACTTAGTGTGCTGCTATTCGATCTAACAATGGTTTTGTCTGGTTCGAAAATGCACTCTGGGCTAGCAACCCTGCTTTGCTTTCTTACCTTCCAAAGTATACTAATTGCTCTGATCTACTCGACATTAGAAAGTCTCTCAAAACCTCCGACTGCCGCGGTAATTTCAGGTGTTCTTCTGTACTTCTGGATAGTGCTACCCGGTAACCTAGCTGACAATGCTACCCCATACATATCAAACGCCCTCCACTCCGTAGGGCTGAATCTCAATGGTACCGCAATCTCGTTCGTAGATATCCAGGAGCAATCAAATTTCGGTTTCTCTGCGCTTATCCCGGTACCAATCCTAATTATTACCTATGTTCTTGTGGCTAGGTTTCGAAGTAAAGGAGCAGTAAGAAAATGAAGTCTTTGTGTTCTATCGAGCGAATTGCAATCATTCGTTGGGTCACGATCGCTTATCTCGGTGCACTAGTTCTTCCGCTGCTGTTTCTCCGTTATGGAAATACCATTGCCGTAGCGCAATCCGCGTTACTCATCATGCTCCCAATTGCCACGGCAGGTCTAGCTTTGTCGCATGCTAAGGTCCCTGCCTCGTACGTCTCGTTTAGTATTCACGATAAAGTTCTGCTCCGGTTCATTGCTAAATCGCTGCTTCTCGCACAAGTAGTTAACCTTTGTTTGAGTCTGCTTTATGTCTCTATCATTGGCGAGCTTGTTAATGAGCGACTGTCGAGTCATACTGCTTTAGTACTTGTTTTCTCTTCGGTTGTGCTAACTCTGGCCTGTTTTGCGCTTCGGCTTTGGACTACTTCATTAGTTTCATGGATTGTTATCATCTTTTTTGTGGTGGCAGGTCTTCCGATTAGCACAGGTGATTTTGCGAACTCACCGATCTTGTTTGCTGTCGTTCCCACGACTTGGATTTTAAAAGACGCCACCTTTGGCTCCTATATATTTTCTACCGGGTTTCTGTTGGCTGCGATAAGTTCGGGGTTTTTACTAACGTCGGTGAAACGTGCATAGCTATACTTCACTTGGAAAAGCGTATGTGAGGATAGCTGCACTTCCAACGGATAGGTTTCCAAGTGACGGCAAAGCGAAGTCAGCGTTTGCTAAACTGTTCTATCGAATCCCAGTTTGAGATCGGTCCTTGCAAGTTCCACACCTTCGTTTTATTCCGCTATCACGAAGGCTATTTCCGGCTCTTCCGAGTTGAGTGTGGGTGACCAGGTATTGGTCGGGGGTTGTGGGTAGAGGTCGAGGTCCTTGATGATGAGCGGACTTCTACCACCGCGATCTTCAAAGGACCTCCTGTTGACTTCTTACCGTGACGGATCATGGGGCAGCCACACACAGAGCACGATGCAGTATTCACAGGAACGAGGCAAACACGACCAACTGAAAGAGTGACTTTCCCGCACCAGAAAGCCGAAAAGTCACCCAACCAGCAACACGTAGTGTCCTATAACCCAGAAAGAAAGCTCTCCCTGGAAGCCACTGAGGCTTCCAGGGAGAGCAGTCAGAGAGTGCGAAAGACGAATACACCGCTATCAAGCGTGAGGCGGCCGATGGGGGAGTCGTAGGTGGCGAGCGCCGGATCAGAATTGCTCGGGGTGATCGCGGTAGGCATACGCCCACACTGTCACGGCGACAGTCACAGCGCGAGTCCACGCGTCACGGACAGCGTCCAGTTCTGCGCCCTCGAAGCCCTCCGCCAGGAGACGGTGCCCGACCTCCACAGTCGGCGCGATGAAGGCGAGCACGTAGCGCAGAGGCACGAATGGCGTCGAGTCCGCCCCATCCGCCGCGTTCTTCGCCGCGGTCATGTGTCGAGCTCCGATCAGGTACTGGTAGTCCAACCACGCCTGATCCCGCTCGCGCGTGCACATGTCGATGATCCACTGGGCGAATCGGGGCTTTGACGCCTGCGCGTACTCGGGGTTCGGCTGTCCATCCGGATGCGCGGAATGTGCTGCCAGGTAGGTCTTTTGAGCCAAAATCCCGCGCCACGTGTCGACCATTTCCATGGCATGCGGCGCCAGGATGGGTTCTGCTCGCGCGAGCAGCTCTGCGTCACCGGGCTGGACGTGCGCGGCGGCCTCAATCTGGCGTAGATCCTCGAGTGTGAGCGGAGACGTGGGGACGGCATCGGTGCCGTAGGTGTACCCCGACGAGTGATCGTAAGCGGTCATGCGAACCTCCTTGAACTTATGCGTCAATTGTAGAACGTGCTCTTGCTCAGGTCAAGTCCTGTGGAGTGGTGTAATCGTTTTGTGTCCTTCGGGTTGGGTTATGCGCTGAGTTGGAGTGGGGTGTCCTCCTGCCCGGTGGGTTGTGGTGTGAGTCGTGATTTGGTGAGGATGTCGAGGCTGAGGTAGCGTCGGCCTTCGGCCCATTCGTCGTTTTGTTCGGCGAGGACGGCTCCGACTAGGCGGATGATTGCGTGTCGGTTGGGGAAGATTCCCACGGTGTCGGTGCGGCGGCGGATTTCGCGGTTGAGGCGTTCGTTGGGGTTGTTGGACCAGATCTGGGTCCACACCCCGGTGGGGAAGGACGCGAACGCGAGGACGTCTGCCCTGGCTTGATCGAGGTGATCACACACGGCGGGGAGCTTGTCGTGGACGTAGTCCAAGAGCCGGTCGTATTGAGCGTTGACCGATGCCGCGTCGGGCTGGTCATACACCGAGTGCAGCATCGCTTTGACAGCGGGCCATAGTGCTTTGGGGGTGACCGACATGAGATTAGCGGCGTAGTGGGTACGGCATCGTTGCCAAGTGGCTCCGGGTAGGTTGGCGGCGATGGCCTCAACCAGGCCCAGATGGGCATCACTGGTCACCAGGCGCACGCCGGTCAGGCCCCGGGCGACCAGGTCAGAGAAGAACTCCTTCCAGGCTGGAGCGGTCTCACTGGTAGATACGCGCACCCCCAGCACTTCGCGATGTCCGTCATTGTTGACTCCAGTGGCAACCAGAACCGCGCACGAGACGACGCGTCCTCCTTCGCGCACTTTCATGGTCAGTGCGTCAGCGGCAACGAAGGTGAAAGGCCCGGCATCGTGGAGGGGCCGGTTGCGGAACTGGTCCACGTGTTCGTCGAGGTCTGTTGCCATCCGTGAGACCTGGGACTTGGACAGTCCTGTGATCCCCAGGGTTTTGACGAGCTTGTCCATACGGCGCGTGGATACTCCTGCCAGGTAGCAGTCAGCGACCACTGTGATCAACGCGGTTTCACAGCGTTTGCGCCGTTGCAGTAACCATTCTGGGAAGTAGGTACCTGAGCGCAGCTTGGGGATCGCCACGTCAATGGTGCCGACCCTGGTGTCCAGGGGCCGGTGGCGATACCCGTTGCGCTGGGTGTGACGCTGCGGGTCTTGTTGGCCCCACTGGGCCCCGCACACGGTGTCAGCGTCCGCTGATAACAACGCGTTGATCACGTGCTGGAGCAGGGAACGCATCAAATCTGGGGATGCCTGGGATAACGCCTCGCCAAGCATGCCAGCAGGGTCGATAATATGAGGAGCGGTCATCGTTGTGCCTCCAAATCGTTTCGAGTCAGAAGTAGAGAGCTTTCTCGAAGGATCACACGGTGACCGCACCCATATCAAACGGGCCGACCACCCACGGTTACACCACTATGCGGGACGCTACTTGACAGGCAAACTCAAGCCTCGTTAATATTACATGGTTTGCCAGACCGAATTAACAAAGGAGGGGTGTCGTGGTTGGTCTTTTCCGCACGTGGATGAGCGCCTAGAAAGCGGCGCTGTTGTGGCGTCGCGCTGTTTTTCTGCACGCCATTTCACGATTGGACATAACCATGATATTTGAAACCTCTCGGGGCAGGTCTGTTCTGCTGTGCCATTCATGGCAATTCAAGCTTTGTTTCGTATGGGGCGGGGAGCTCGTTTCGACATTGACGAGTTCGATTCTCCAAATGGGTCTTATTTGGCATCTCGCCCTCACGACAGGGTCGTCTTCTCTCCTCTCCTTAGCATCGCTGGCAGGCTTTCTGCCGATTGCTTTGTTCGGAATCCTTGCGGGCGCCGTTGTCGACAGACTGCCTTTGAAACGTGTCCTCATCGGCACCGACCTCTTCATTGCCGCGGTGGGTGCCGCCTTGGCGATTGCCTCGTTGGCCGGCAGCTTACCTGCATGGCTAATTCTCATCGCCCTGTTTCTCCGTGCAGTTGGTACTTCGTTCTACACGCCAGCCTCCCAATCTCTCACGCCCCATCTCGCCCCGCCAGAGCATCTCGTTCGCCTATCGGGGGTGACTCAGGCGATTCAGTCCGGCGGATACATTCTTGGCGCCGCGCTTGCAGCAGTGATTTATCCCGTGGCGGGCATTACCGCTATGATTGTCCTCGACGTGCTGGGAGCGCTTTTCGCTTCTTTAGCCGTCCTCGCCGCACAGATAGACGCAGGGGGCCTCGATGAAGCCGACCGCAGCTTGTCCTTTTCCAATAAGGTTCGAGAGCTCTTCTCTGAGATTTCGGACGGCTACAAGCTGATTAGGGAGTACAGGGGGCTGTTCGCCCTTCTTTGGTGCGGGTTCGTCTTCGCTTTCGCGTTCTCTCCGCTCGCGGCATTGTTCCCAATAATGACCTTGGGGCATTTTGGCGGTAGCACGGGGGATGCCGCTTTGGTGGAAATCCTTTTTTCTGCAGGCATGCTGGCTGGGTCCGGCATTTTGGCGGCCACGGGAGGGTTCCGCAATAGGTCGTTCACCATGGTCGCCGCGATTGCCGGCTTCGGCATTGCCGCAATCGTATCCGGATCGCTCGGCCCGTCATTGTTCGCTGCTTTCCTGCCGGTGAGCTTTCTTATGGGCGCATGCTCCCCGTTGTACGCGGGAACCCAGACTGCCCTTATGCAGGAGCAGATACCTCCTGAGTACCTAGGCCGCGTTTTCGGCCTCTACGGAACCATCATGGCGTGGGCCATGCCCATGGGCCTCGCAGCCCCCTCCGTTTTTGCGGATCTGCTTGGAGCTCCGTTATGGTTCGTCGGCTCTGGAGCGACCATGGTACTGCTTGCGATGGCTATGCTGCTTGCTCCGAGCGTCCGAAACGCGGGGAAAAGAGATACCGGGCAGATTCAATAGCCCAAGTATTCGAAAAAAAGAGGCAGCAGCCATCGGTTCAAGCGTCAGCCTTCAAGCCCTTGCGACGACGAGGTATTGCACCGACATTCCGCATCGCGCTCCTTATTCGTCGCCAACTATCATTTTCGGATTTGCCGGCTTGCGCAAGGTCAAAACGCTCGCGCCGGCAATTGGGCAAAGGCGAAAAATCGACGTGAGCAATCTTTTTTGGCATGGCTGCGCTTCCAGTAAAACGCTAATACACAAAAGGCGGTTCAACCTATGGAACTCATAGTCAAAGCTAAAGACATCTTTTTGGAATATGCCGGCCGCGATATCCTAGATATCGAAGAGTTGGAAATCTACTCCTACGATCGCATCGGCTTGGTGGGAGACAATGGCGCAGGCAAAACCAGCCTGCTTAAAATTCTGAGCGGCAATCTTACCATTGCGGACGCCGACGTCAGGCGCTTCGGCAGCATTGCCCTCATCGGCCAACTCGATGAACTCGACCTTGATGCGGCTCAGGACAGTGGTGAGATGCTCTCCCGTCTCAACGTCGCCGGAGTGGCGCAGGAGACGATGAGCGGCGGGGAGGAAACACGCGCCAAGATTGCCTCTGCACTCTCCCAGCATGCAAGCGCGATCTTCGCCGACGAGCCTACGAGCCACCTCGACCAAGACGGCATCCGCCTTCTCGTCGGACAACTCAAGGCATTTGATGGGGCTCTGCTCATCGTGAGCCATGACCGTCATTTTCTCGACCAGGTGGTAGACAAGATCTGGGAGCTCAAAGACGGCGGTATTTCCGAATTCTGGGGTGACTACTCCGACTATCTGCGACAGAAAGAAGAAGAGCGCAAAGCTCAGGCGACTCGATACGAAGAGGCGATGCGCGAGCGCGATCGCCTCGAAGCCGCCATCGAAAAACAACGGAAAAAAGCACGGCAGGTCGACGCCAAGCGGAAGGCTGCGAAAAAAAGCAACGAGTATGCAGGTCGATTGGGGCATCAGAAAGCAACCGGCACCAAACAGAAGAGGATGTACCAGGCGGCTAAGGACATGGAGAAGCGCCTCGAAGCGCTCGAAGGGATTGAGGCCCCAGATAGCATTCGCGCCGTGCGGTTCCGCCAGAGCAAGGCCCTGGAACTGCATAGTAAATTTCCCATCTCGGCAGACGATTTCAGCTTGAGCTTCGGCAACTGCATGCTCTATGACCACGCGAAATTCGAGATACCGCTCGGTGCCAAAGTGGCCATCACCGGTGGCAACGGTACAGGAAAGACCAGCCTGCTGAAGGCAATCGCTCGACGCGCCGACGGTATCAACATCTCTCCCAAGGCAGAGATCGGTTACTTCGAGCAAACAGGCTACAAGTTCGACGCCCGTCAGTCTGCGATCTCGTTCATGCAGGATGGTTGCGAGTACAGCATGACCGAAATTCGAGGCATCCTCGCCTCTATGGGAATCGGACCGCGCGACCTGACAAAGGACGTTGGCGTTCTCTCGGGAGGCGAAGTCATCAAGCTGCTACTCGCGAAGATGCTGCTGGGCAGATACAACATCTTGCTCATGGACGAGCCTGGAAATTACCTGGACATCAAGAGCGCCGAAGCCCTCGAGCAGATGATGAGCGCCTATGCCGGAACGATAGTGTTCGTCTCCCACGATAAGAGGCTGGTCGAGAACGTCGCAGACATTGTCTACGAAATAAAGGACACCAAGCTAGTCAAAATCTTTCAGCGCGAATAGCCCTAAATGAGCAAGAAATAATCCCCGAACGGAGACAAGGGAGTAAAACGGCAAAGAAAGAGCCTCCGTCCCAACGCAGGGAACGGAGGCTCTTTAATCGCTTTTACTCATCTCCGTCGCTGGTGGCTTTGTCATGACTCTCGTACGAAACGAAACTCAGCGGCACAGTGCGGCACTCAAAATCGCAGGTCAGAACCCTATCGGCCTACTCCCACTCGATGGCTTCAGTTTTACTGGCTCTTCCGAGTTGAGTGTGGGTGACCGGGTGTTGGTCGGGGGTTGCGGGTAGAGGTCGAGGTCCTTGATGATGAGCGGACTTCTACCCCCGCTGTCGTCAAGGACCTCGACAATGTCTCACCCTACCTGCTGCTGCTCTGTGTCGCTTGATCGTTGTGATCGGTGTGATCTGCTCGTCGACTTGGAGGGCTTCCATCTGATGAGTGCGGTTCGCACCCCAGATGCTCTGGTGCTCGATGTTGAGTCGTGCAACCAGCTGGCGGGGTGCCCAGATTGTGGGGTGATCGCTCAAGGTCATGGGCGTGTGGTGGTGGAGGTGATCGACGCGCCCTGGGCCGGGGTCCCGGTGCGGATCCGGTGGCATAAGCGACGCTGGATATGCCGCGAACATACCTGCCAGATCACGACTTTCGCTGAGCAGAACCACTCGGTGTGTGCTCCCAGGGCGCGTCTGGGTGTTCGGGCGATCCGCTGGGCGATCCGACAGTTGCGCTTCGAGGGAGCCACTATCTCGGGGCTGGCCCGCCAGTTAGGAACCACGTGGAATACCGTGTGGTCCCATATCAAGCCGTGTCTGCAAGCCGCATCTGATGACCCCGCCCGTTTCTCAGGGGTGCGGGTGCTGGGGGTTGACGAGCACGTGTGGCACCACCAGGACCGACGCCGACGAGGGCCCCGTGAGCTCACCGGCATCGTCGACCTGACGCGAGGGGAGGATCATCCCACGGCCCGCTTGTTGGATCTGGTCCCGGGAAGGTCTGGCACCGTGTACAAGAACTGGCTGGCCGAGCGCGGCGAAGACTTTCGCTCCGGTATCCAGATCGCGACGCTGGATCCCTTCCAGGGATATAAGAACGCCATTGATGACCAGCTCCAAGACGCCACCAGCGTGCTCGATGCCTTTCACATCGTCAAGCTCGCCGGTGACGCTCTCGATGAGGTGCGTCGTCGCGTCCAGCAAGACACGACCGGTCACCGCGGGCGCAAGGGTGATCCTCTCTATCAGATCCGCAATCTTTTGCGCGCCTCGCGTGATCGGCTCACGAAGCGTCAACAAGAACGACTCCGTGAGGCCTTCACGGCAGATGAGGCGCATATCAGTGTGGAAGTCGCCTACCACTGCGCCCAGCAAGTGCGCGACGTCTTCCATCAAGCCACACCCGCCCAAGGCCGACGCCTGGCCGCTCATCTCATCCAGCGCCTACCAACGTGTCCCATCCCCGAAATCGCCCGACTGGGTCGAACCCTACGCAAATGGAAGGACGCCTTCTTGGCCTACTTCGATACAGGAGGAGCCAGCAACGGCCCCACCGAAGCCATCAACGGAATCATCGAACTAGGAAGACGCACCGCCAGAGGCTACCGCAACCCCACCAACTACCAACTCCGAATGCTCCTCATCGCAGGAGGCCTAGATGCCTCCAACCACACTCAACTCTGAAGAGCCGTTTTACTGTCCCGACATTCCAGTTGTCCTCAGTTTTCGATGCCGTCTCAAACCGAGTGCCGCCAAGTAACACTATGTCGTGTTTCATCGGCTTCGGGGACAAAAGCCGGGGCAATCTCAAAAACTCATTCCAAACTCGGGGCTTTGAGTTTTCGTTTTTGTCCCAAAGGGCACGGCGGACAGCCTTTAGAGGTTCGATATCGACGAAAACGCCCGCTTTGAAACTCAAGTGCCTTTTCGTGTGCGAGCCGCCAGCTGCAATAGGAAGTGAATCAACGCAGGCGCCTTTCAAGCAGTTTGCAAAACTGCAGGTTGCAGGCCTTCATTGCTAGTAGGGGAAATGAGTAGTCTCAGGTGGCTTGCCCATGAGTTAGCGAGCAGGTTGGGGCTTCGTTGTTGGCGCAATCACTTCGTGCACACTCGAAAGGTCTGTTTAACTTCAGACAGGGCGCCAGTGCCTACGCGCAGTGGCGCAGATGATGGGCAGCAAGAGACAAGCATCTGCTGCCGCCCATCAGAAAGCATCGTACAGGCCATACCACACGTCGGTGTAGATGAAGTCGGCGCCCTTGATGCACTCGGTTGTCGTCGGAGACCTTGCAGTTCTCCTCGCCGATGGCCATGAGGTCGCCCATCTCCTGCGAAGGCGGGCGAGCCGTAGCTCGCCCGACCTGGTACGTCTTACAGACCGTGCTTACCGAGAGCGGCCATGCGCTCATTGATGGTGGCGCGGTATGCCGCAGCCTTCTGCTCGTCGGGCTCGCTCTGGGGGCACAGAGTGGCCAGGATGGCGCGAATGGAGTGCTTGCGGTTCTCGGCCTCGACCCAGCACAGGGAGCGCTCGGGATCGTCCATGACCTCGTCGACGACTTCCTCGCCACGGTTGGCGGGCAGGCAGTGCATGAACATGCTGTTCGGACCGGCAACGTTCATCATATCCCAGGTCACCTGGTACTTCGGATAGAACACATCCATGTAGCTGGAGCTGGAGACTTCACCTTGATTATCAACTTTATCCGAACACCTCCCACATTCATCCGCACATGTGCGGATGAATGTGGGAACCCGATACCCTGAGGGCCGGATCGGCCGGCCCCGGGAGATCGGAGGACGGCATGTCCGGAAAGAAGAAGAGCGGCTCCGCAAGGGCGGTCCCGAGGGCCTACGGAAGGCTCACGAGGCACGAGCGGGACACGGTCCAGAGGATGCTGGAGCGCAGGGCGTCGTGCAGGGAGATCGCGAGGGAGCTGGGCAGGTCGCCCTCGACGGTGAGCGCCGAGGTGGCGTCGCACAGGTTCGTGACGGCGCCGAAGGCCAGGCGCGGCGAGCGCGTGGACGCCTCCGCCGACCTGTCGGCGGCCTGCCCGCGCCTGGCGGCGTGGCCGCGCTGCTGCAACGGGTGCGGCCGGTACCGCGCGATCGGCTGCAAGCGCCGCCCCCACGTCTTCTACGAGGCCCGGGCCGCGCAGCTGTGCGCCGACTCGGTCCTCGTCTCGTCCAGGCGCGGGATAGACGCCGACGAGCCCGCCGCGGCGGCCAGGCTGGAGGCGATAAGGGACTGCCTGCGCCGGGGGCTGTCGCCCGAGCAGATGGCGGCGCGCAACGGCGGCCCGGTGGACCTGTCGCCGTCGACCATCTACCGCTGGGTCTCGGCGGGCTACGACGGCATGACCAACATGGAGCTCAGGCGCAAGGTCGGCTACAGGCCGAGGAAGCGCGCCGCGGGCCGGGCGGCGACCCGCCACTCCGCCCGCAGGTCGCATGCCGCGTTCCTCGCCCTCGGGGAGGACGCGTGCGCCGCGGCCTGGGAGATGGACACCGTCGAGGGGGCCCGGGAGGACTCCGCCTGCCTGCTCACGCTGCTGCACCGCCCCAGCAGGCTCCAGCTCGCGCTGCCGCTGGAGGAGAAGACCGCCGGGTGCGTCGCGGACGCCCTGGAGGGCGTCCGGGCCATCCTCGGCGCCGACGGGACGCGCCGCGTGTTCCGCGCCGTCCTCACCGACAACGGCGCCGAGTCCTCCGACGAGGCGGCGATCGCGGCGCTGCTCGGCGAGGGGCCGGGCGAGACGAGGCTGTTCTACTGCGACCCCAGGCGCAGCGACCAGAAGGGCGCCTGCGAGCGCAACCACGTCGAGATCAGGAAGCTGCTGCCCAAGGGCGCCGGAATCAGGTTCGACCGGCTCGCCCCGGCCGACCTGGCGCTGGCCATGTCGCACGTGAACTCCGAGCCCCGCGGCGCGCTCGGCTTCGCGACGCCCGCGCGCGCCTTCAGGGCGATGCTCGGGGAGGACGCGGCGGCGCTGCTGGACGCCTACGGCGTGGAGGACGTGCCGCTCGGCGATCTCGACCTGACGCCGGGGCTCATCGAGAGGGCGCGCGCAGAGAGGGGCGATGCCCCGCTGGCCTAGCCTAGGAGAAAAACGGAATAGACGGACCGACCGTCCGGCTGAGTCTGGGAAGAGGTGCCGGGCGGCGGGCGGAGCATGGCCACCGGACCCATCGAAACACATCTCCACCATTCCTTCAACTGGGAAAATGCCGCCCCCGGGGCCCGGATAGGACCTCGGGGGCGTTCGGTTAACTGCGGGAGCGTGCCGTCAGCTCAATGTGTTCGGTTGGGATCGGAAATCAACCAGTGATCTTACTGAACATATGGCGCACCTTGTCCAGGCGGCTGTTTGGACGGCGGGGCTGGATGACTGGCTTGCCGACAGCGGCCTGATACCCTTTCAGTTCTGTAAGGCATACGCTCTGCCCGTTGGTGTAAAAGGCCAGATCAGTACGGTATGCCTGTATACAGCGGGCGGGAATCTCGCCAGTAAAGACAACTTCATCCTTTTTTACCTGGACCGTTTCGATGGTGGCACAGTATTTCGGTGCATCATGATAAGCCCTGGAAAGATATTCCCGGGGCGCATAGAGGGTGAAGGAGAGATAAGGTTCCAGCAGTTGCGTCCCTGATTCCTTCAATGCCTGTTCCAATACAATCGGGGCCAATGAGCGGAAGTCCGCCGGCGTGCTGACCGGACTGTAATAAAGCCCGTATTCAAAGCAAATCTTACAGTCCGTTACGTTCCAGCCGAACAAGCCCTGCTCCAGCCCGTAACGGATACCATCCCTGACAGCGTTTTGAAAACTCTGGTTCAAGTATCCCAGCGAAACCCGGCTCTCGTATTGTACACCGGAGCCAAGCGGGAGTGGTGTAACAGACAGTCCGATGGATGCCCAAAACGGGTTGGGCGGCACCTCGATATGGATGGTGTGGCTGGCTGCTTTGAGCGGCCGCTCCATATAAATGACGGTGGGTTCCTTTACCACTGTTTCAAGCTTGTATTTTTCCGACAGCAAAGCGGAAACAACCTCCAACTGCACCCGGCCCAAAAAAGAAAGAATGATCTCATGGGTGATGGAATCCACCTCGCAGCGCAAAAGCGGGTCAGTATCCGCAAGTTGCGTAAGAGCGTCCAGCAGCCGTTCTCTTTGCGCTGCCGTTTTCGGCGCAATCGACGTCCGCAGCATGGGGAGGGGGTCCTCACGCCACCTTTTACGAGGGAGCCGGGTTGGGTCCCCTAATACATCGTTTAACCTCACGCTGTCGCTGGGAAGGATAACAATTTCACCCGGATAAGCGGTGTCTGTCCGAACAATTTCCCCTTTGGATGGAATACGCATCTCTGTGATTTTCAGCTTTTCTCTCCCGGCCAGGGCCACCGTATCCCGCAGGCGCAGCGTTCCGCTGTATAACCGTAGATAGACACGCCGCTGGCCGCAATCGGTGTACTCAACCTTGAAAACGCTGCCGCATAGGGCGGCGCCCCCCTGTTCCCCAATCGGTTGGAACAGCCCTGTCACCGCATCCATCAACGGTTGAATGCCAAGGCCATTTTTGGCGCTGCCATGATAGACTGGGAACAGGGAGGCGTCTTGAACCCGCTGCTGTTCCTCCCGCGCAAGTTTTTCCCGGCTGATTGGTTCTCCTGCGATATACTTTTCCAATAATTCATCGTTATTTTCGATGACCGCATCCCATGCTTCTATGTCGGTATTTTCCTCCAGGACTATTTCCGGGGACAGCGACACCGTCTGCTTGATGATAATATCGGCGGAGAGCTTATCCCGAACAGACTGAACCACGCTCTGCAAATCAACGCCAGCCTGGTCGATCTTGTTGATAAAGATAACGGTGGGAATGTTCATTTTCCGCAGGGCATTGAACAGAATACGGGTCTGGGCCTGCACGCCATCTTTAGCGGAGATCACCAAGATGGCCCCATCTAAAACAGCCAAAGAGCGGTACACCTCCGCCAAAAAATCCATGTGGCCGGGCGTATCCACAATGTTAACTTTACATCTGTGCCACTGGAAGGAAGTGACTGCCGCTTGAATGGTAATCCCACGCTGCCGCTCCAAAAACATGGTGTCCGTCCTCGTTGTCCCTTTTTCGACGCTCCCCGGTTCTGAAATGGCTCCGCTGGCATATAGCAGGCTCTCCGTCAAGGTCGTCTTTCCAGCGTCTACATGGGCAAGAATTCCAATATTGATTATTTTCATGTGATTGTCCTCCCTTTACAGCCCCAAAGGGCATAAAAATCCCCAGCAGTAAAATACTTTTACCACTGGGGATTATAAGTTGCGGACATACACATATACAGCATACACCTGTTTGTGATTGCTGTTTTTGGGGATATGTCAAAATTGATAAGGCAAAAGTATTCTTAAATTGGGTACAAAAAACTAAGCCCCTACAAAAGGAGCTATCATAATCCTTTGTTCCCACTATTTGATTATAGTTTTATTTAAGAATACCTTGCCGCATATTTTTTACTCCTTTTCTGGATTAAATCATTGTATCACATCAGTTTTAGGAAAGCAAGTAGGTCAAGTCCTGTGGAGTGGTGTAATCGTTTTGTGTCCTTCGGGTTGGGTTATGCGCTGAGTTGGAGTGGGGTGTCCTCCTGCCCGGTGGGTTGTGGTGTGAGTCGTGATTTGGTGAGGATGTCGAGGCTGAGGTAGCGTCGGCCTTCGGCCCATTCGTCGTTTTGTTCGGCGAGGACGGCTCCGACTAGGCGGATGATTGCGTGTCGGTTGGGGAAGATTCCCACGGTGTCGGTGCGGCGGCGGATTTCGCGGTTGAGGCGTTCGTTGGGGTTGTTGGACCAGATCTGGGTCCACACCCCGGTGGGGAAGGACGCGAACGCGAGGACGTCTGCCCTGGCTTGATCGAGGTGATCACACACGGCGGGGAGCTTGTCGTGGACGTAGTCCAAGAGCCGGTCGTATTGAGCGTTGACCGATGCCGCGTCGGGCTGGTCATACACCGAGTGCAGCATCGCTTTGACAGCGGGCCATAGTGCTTTGGGGGTGACCGACATGAGATTAGCGGCGTAGTGGGTACGGCATCGTTGCCAAGTGGCTCCGGGTAGGTTGGCGGCGATGGCCTCAACCAGGCCCAGATGGGCATCACTGGTCACCAGGCGCACGCCGGTCAGGCCCCGGGCGACCAGGTCAGAGAAGAACTCCTTCCAGGCTGGAGCGGTCTCACTGGTAGATACGCGCACCCCCAGCACTTCGCGATGTCCGTCATTGTTGACTCCAGTGGCAACCAGAACCGCGCACGAGACGACGCGTCCTCCTTCGCGCACTTTCATGGTCAGTGCGTCAGCGGCAACGAAGGTGAAAGGCCCGGCATCGTGGAGGGGCCGGTTGCGGAACTGGTCCACGTGTTCGTCGAGGTCTGTTGCCATCCGTGAGACCTGGGACTTGGACAGTCCTGTGATCCCCAGGGTTTTGACGAGCTTGTCCATACGGCGCGTGGATACTCCTGCCAGGTAGCAGTCAGCGACCACTGTGATCAACGCGGTTTCACAGCGTTTGCGCCGTTGCAGTAACCATTCTGGGAAGTAGGTACCTGAGCGCAGCTTGGGGATCGCCACGTCAATGGTGCCGACCCTGGTGTCCAGGGGCCGGTGGCGATACCCGTTGCGCTGGGTGTGACGCTGCGGGTCTTGTTGGCCCCACTGGGCCCCGCACACGGTGTCAGCGTCCGCTGATAACAACGCGTTGATCACGTGCTGGAGCAGGGAACGCATCAAATCTGGGGATGCCTGGGATAACGCCTCGCCAAGCATGCCAGCAGGGTCGATAATATGAGGAGCGGTCATCGTTGTGCCTCCAAATCATTTCGAGTCAGAAGTAGAAGAGCTTTCTCGAAGGATCACACGGTGACCGCACCCATCACAAGCAACGGGCCGATCACCACACGGTTACACCACTATGCGGGACGCTACTCTTTCACCGCTTAGTTACCGCCTGTTTGAGGCTAAGCGGTATATCGAAAACGTTGGTATATCAGTCAAAACATGGTGTGTTGCCGCCTCTACCGCCTAATTTCTAAAAAGTGTACACGCGAGTGTTCATCTTCCTACATATGCGTGTGTATATATAAAAGTTTTCGGTTTTAGGCGGTGAAGGCGGTAAAGGGTTGGGATTCGGTTGAGATACGAGGGAAAATGCTATACCGCTTTTGCATTTTCAGGCGGTAAACAGCCGGTATCAACGCCGATTAGGCGGTGAAAATCCTCCTCTGCAACCTCCCTCCCACGAGATCATGCACGAGCGAAGATAGTCATACGCCCCGAAGGGGCGTTGGATGATAGTCCTCGATGTTGGGTGATAGTCCCCCCTCCCCCCCACCTCGACGACGGGCCTGAGTTTGGCTGAAAGGTAGGGAATAACATAGGGATTCGGTCTCGTCAGGGCAAAACAAAACCCGGTATCTCAGCGACTTTTCGTTGAGATACCGGGTTTTTCTGGTTGCGGGGACAGGATTTGAACCTGCGACCTCCGGGTTATGAGCCCGGCGAGCTACCGAACTGCTCCACCCCGCGGCGACTCATACAACTATACAGACCCGAAACCGAGCATGCAAGCCAAAAGTACAATTTGTAACCAAGCACACAAAAACAGGGGTTGCGGGGCCGGACTCGAGGCTTAGAAGCCGCCGGGCTTTAGAAGGTGTCGGAGTTAGAAAGCATCAGGGGGCAGAACGCGCAAGAACGGGGCGGAAGCCTAATGCTTCCACCCCGTTCCATCTGAAACAGCCGGAGGGAGGTAGCCAATACCGCAGACAGCAGGAGCCACGCCCTGCGAGCGCCTGTGCTAGTTTCCGGGTCTAGAGCGAGGACGCTAGACCCGGAAACCCGAACGACCGGTATGCGCTACTCCCCCGCTGCCTCGTGCTGCTTAGCCTTCTTAGGATTAGCGAGAAGCCGAGGCGCTAGGCTTCGCGCTTGCGGGGGCACTCGCAGAAGAGCTAGCCGCTGCGCTCGGAGCTGCAGAAGCACTCGGGGTTGCCGAGCCCTTACTCTGCGCCTCCTCAGCCTCCAGCGCCTTCTTTACGGCAGCTTCCAGGCGCTTCTGAGCCTCACCATAGGCGGCCCAGTCGCCCTTCTTCATTGCCGCATCAGCATCGGTCATTGCCTTCGAGGCATCCGTCAGAGCCTGCTTCAGTTCCGAAGACTGCGAAGCCGACGAGCCGCCGGTCGAAGAGCTAGACGAGCCGGAGGCAGACGCCGAAGGAGCCGGCGAAGCCGTAGCCGAGCCGTCCAACTTAGCACCCGAAGAGCCACCGAACACCTGGTTCAGCGCCTCCTCCAGAGTCGGAGCGAAGCCGACCTTATCGCCGAAGCTCACCAGCACACGCTGCAGACGCGGGTACTTAGCGTCACCGCTCGACTGCACGTACACCGGCTGAACGTACAGCATGCCGCCGCCCACCGGCAGAGTCAGCATATTGCCGTTAATCACCTCGGAAGAGCCGCGGCGCAGCAGGTTCAGCTGGTTCGACACCTCAGCATCAGAGTTGAAAATGTTCTGAGCCTGACCAGGGCCGGGAACCACCGAAGAACGCGGCAACTCCAGCAGACGTAGCTTGCCGTAATCGGGGCTACGCTCGCCATCCTTACCGGTACCGGCATCGCCGTTAGCCGCCAGGAAGCCGTACATCACGTTACGAGAGTTCGAATCGCTCTGCTGCGGAATGAATGTGGTCGTCAACGAGAAGTGCGCACGAGAATCGCCGGGCATCTGCAGGGACAGGTAGTAGGGCGAAATCGGCTGGTTACGATCATTGGTCGGGTCATTCGGAATCGACCAGACATCGTCACCGGCGTAGAAGCTATTCGCGTTCGTCACGTGGTACTTATTCAGCATGGTGCGCTGAATATTGAACATGTCAGTCGGGTAACGCACGTGGCTCATCAGCGAAGCGTTCATCTCACGGTAGCTCTTCACCGTGCCAGGGAAAACGCCCTGCCACGCCTTCAGCACCGGATCCTCCTCATCCCACGCGTACAGGGTCACCGAACCGTCGTACGCGTCCACGGTAGCCTTCACCGAGTTACGGATGTAGTTCACCGAGTTAGAACGCTGAGCACCCGCAGCGGTTGCCGCATCCTGGGAGCTACCCTGCGCGTAGGGGAACTGATCGCTCGTGGTGTAAGCATCCACAATCCACTGCACGCGATTATTCACAATCGCCGGGTACGGCTTAGAATCCACGCTCAGGTACGGCGCCACCTTACGCACACGATCCAGCGGGTTACGTTCGTACAGAATCTGCGAGCCCTCACGCACCGCATCCGACAGCAGAATGTCAGAGGACTGGAACTTAATCGCGTAGGACAGGCGAGCCAGCAGCGAATCAACGCGAGGACCACCGTAACCGGTGAAGGTGTACTTCGCATCGGAGGCGTTGGTTTCGTCAGCAGAAAGCGGACGGTCCAGCTCCAGGGTGTCACCCTTACCGCCCACAATCGAATACTCCGGCGAGCTCGTGCCGAAGTAAATACGCGGCTCGTAATCCTCGCTCAGGGTACCGGTCGCCTTAATACCGGACTGCAAGAACTTCGGGTTACCCGCAGAATCCACCTGGTTACCATAGGCGGCAATCACACCGTAACCGTGGGTGTACACCACGTGGCGGTTATACCAAGAATCGCCGCTCGTCTGCGCCGGGTTCAGCTCACGAGCCGCCAGCACCGTATCCTGCGTGGTGTTACCCACCGAATAGCGGTCCACCGACAGCTGCGAATCAAAACGGTAGTACGGGCGGAACTGCTGCATCTGAGCAAACGCCGAGGACACAACATTCGGATCCAACAGACGGATATTCGCAATGGTCGCGCTCGAAGAGCTCAACGCACCGGCGCGGGTATCAATCGTCGCGTCATACGGAGTGGTCTCAATCTTGTCCAGACCGTACGCGTAACGGGTCGCATCAATATTGCGCTGAATGAACTTCGACTGAGCACCCTGCTCATTCGGAACCACCTGGAAACGCTGGACAATCCACGGGTACAGGCCGCCAGCAACCACGGCAACAATCACCAGCATCGCGGTGCTAATCAGCGGCAGACGCCAACGATTCATCGAAGCAGCCACCATAAACATGATCGCCACCAGCAGAGCAGAAATCGCCAAAATAGCGTTCACCGGGATCGACGAGTTCACGTCCGTATACATTGCGCCAGCCCAACGGCCCACCTGCTGCTGAGTCGACGAATAGCGATCCAGCCAGAAGCTCACCGCACGAGTCAGCAAGAACGCAGCCGCCACGACCGCCGCATGACGACGGAACGCCGCGGTAGTGCTCACACCACCCGGCTGCACCTTAATGCCGCCGTAGAAGTAGTGCATAAACAGACCCGCGAGCGCCGACAGCACCACAGCAGAGGTCAGCAGAGTCACCACCATACGGAAGAATGGCAACGCAAACAGGAAGAAACCGTAATCCAGACCAAACTCCGGGTCAGTCTTACCGAAGGACTGCTGATTGAAGAACAGCGCGACGGTGCTCCACTGAGTCATCGTCGCTGAAGCAATGAACAGACCCAACAGCAGCGGAACCACAATCAGCAGAACCTTACGCGCCTTATCCACGCTCTCGTGGTAGCGGCGCATGCTCTCCTCAGCACGCTGCTGACCAAACACGTCACGCAGCATCTGCTCGGCAGCATCCGTGCCGCTCGTCGGCACGCTCTGATTCGGGTTCGGCGCCTCCTGCGGCTCCTTCTCGGACGCCGGCGCCACATCAGCATGACGGACCGCGTAGGACATCGAAGCCCACAGCGGCACAGCAATCACCACAGCAGCCACCACAAAAACGGCTGCCTTCAACAAAATCTGGGTAGTGAACACGGTGCTATAACCCAGCTGATCAAACCACAGCCAGTCCGTGTACACCTGGGACGCACCCACAAAAGCAGCAATGAGCACCGCCACCACAGCAATCGTCACCCGCAGGGGGCTACGACGCTTAGGCGTTGACTTCTTCGGCTTGGGATGCGCGGTGTTATTGGTCGACTCAGACACAATTCCTCGCTCATCATACGTTTAGAGAAAATAACTGCCTTTAAGTATCTCAGAGGTACAGCAGAAGGGCAGAACCTCGTAGAAGTTCGGGGCGAAATATGACCGGGTTGAGAGGTTTTGGGACGCGAAATGCTGAGGTGAGAGGTGCTGGCGAGGATTACGGAGACGCAGACGAGGACAGAGAATAGGGTGCAGAACAGCCCCGGTACCGTAAAGTACCGGGGCTGACTTCTACGCTATACGGGTGAGAACCTCGCGGAGAGAAACGTTACGTTAGGAACCGCAGCGGGGCAGGGAATCATCCGGGGTGCCGGACTTAATCGCCTCCACCGTCTTCACCGCTTCATCCAGGGTCGACACCGGCACAACCACCATCGTGCCGCGCACCTGACCGGCATGATAGTAGTTGAACAGGTCGGGGTCCTGCGCCTGCATCTTCACAATCGAATCGCAGTTCTCCTTAGGCGCCAAGAAGTAGCGCGCACCGTAACGGCCCGTCGCCAGGATCTTGTACTTGATGCCGCCAATCGCGCCGACCTTACCATTCGCATCAATCGTGCCGGTACCCGAAATGTAGCTGCGGTACGGGTCGCCTCCGGCATCCTCATCAGCGAGCAGAGTACCCTCGCTCAGCTTATCGACCGTGCCCAGCGCCAGCATCAGACCCGCGCTCGGGCCGCCCACACCGTCCAGGTTGTACTGCACGTGCGCCGGCAGGTCATAGCTCTGCTTCAAACCCGCGCCCAGAATCCAGCGGCTATCGTCACTGGAACGAACCGGGGTCAGCTTAAACGTCTGCTGCGTGCCGTCACGCTCCACGGTCACATCAATCGGCGAACCGTTCGAGGCGTTTACCGCCTTCGGAACATCGGTGAGGGTCTCAATCTGCTTGTCCCCCACCTTCACGATGCGGTCGTCACCCTTCAGCACGCTCGCCGCCGGGGAACCCTCCACCGTGGAAAGCACCTGAACCTTCTCGGTCACCGCCATCTTCAGCTGGCGCATCGCCGCGACCTTCGCCTGAGTCTGCGAATCAGCCATCTGCGCGCCGGTCGCCGCCGTCGCCTGCTCATGGCTCACGTGCGGGTACAGGGCATCGGTCGGCACCACGAGGCTGCGGTTACCGTCAAACGCCAACCAGCCGTAGAACGCCTCCGCGCCGGACAGCTCCGTGTACGGGCCGCCCGAAACCGACACCGTGGTCATGTTCATCTTGCCGAACGTCTTATAGCTGGGCGCGCCAGAAACCTCAATGACGTCCTTCTCCTGATAGGTTCCGAGCACGTCAAAGAGCGGGCCGGGGCCCTCCTTCACATAGGAACTGGGCAGAACAAAAGCACCAGCCAGCAGGGCGCACGTCGCCACAGCACTGACCGAACGCAGGTTCACACGGCGCGGCGCAAAACGCGAACGGCGCTTGGTCGCCTTCTCATTACTCTTCACGCTCGCGGAGGCGGCGTTCGGCTGCTGCTCAGCATCAGGGGTGGACTTAGTCATGGTTTCTACAGTACCGGATAAACCTGCTTTTCAACACGCGGGCGGGCACCGTCACCCCGCTAAAAATAGAGCACCCAGGAGGCGTTCACGCTCTGACCCGCGCCGCACCGTGTCGGCACCCGACGGTGACAGCGGCACGAAAAAGCTCCCAAACCCCGGCGACAGAGACAAGCTTGTGAGCCCTCAGCTGATTAAGCCGCCTCCACAGAGTCAGCACGGGAAATTCTCAGCAAAAATCGGTAGGCTGGACAGCGAGCGGGCCAGCTACGCCCACCCCCGGATTACGAAAGGCTTCACATGTCTGAGAACCCCACCGGCGGCGCCTCCAACGAGCGCGACCCCCTCGAAGAATTCATTAAGAAGATGCAGGAGCAGGGCTTCGACCCCTCCGCAGGGGCAACCGGCCAGGGCGGCAAGGGCGCCTCCTCCAACGCGCAGAACCCCTTCGGCGCGCTCTTCGGCGAAGGCGGCCAGAACCCCTTCGGCATCAGCATCGACCCCGAAGACCTGAAGAACATGGGCATGAGCTTCGACCCCGCCATGATGCAGAGCATGTTCGCGCAGGTACAGGCAATGTTCTCCGGCGCGGGTGCATCCGACAGCCCCAGCGGCGTGAACTGGGACAGCGTGAAGAACCAGACCCGCCAGATGCTCGCCGCCAAGGGTGAAGACCCCTCCGTACCCGAAAACCTCAAGCGTGCCGTAGAAGACGCGGCGAACCTCGCAGACCTCTGGCTGGATGCCGTAACCACCATTGAGCGCCACAACCACCCGGTGCAGGCATGGTCCAAGGCGGAATGGGTTGAGCATTCCTTCGACTCCTGGCGCGAAATGGTCGAGCCGGTCGCAGCCGAAGTCACCCAGTCCATGGTCATGCCCGGCGCACCCGAAGACGTGCCCGAAGAGATTTCTCAGATCCTCAACAGCGGCTTCTTGAACAACATTGGTTCCGTAATTTTTGGTGCGCAGATGGCTCAGGCGCTCGCGCAGCTCGCCGGTGAAGTGTACTCATCCACCGACGTGGGCTTCCCCCTCGCACCCGGCTCCTCCGCGCTGTTGCCCAACGGCTACCAGCAGCTCGCCGACAGTATCGAGGTTCCCCCGCAGGAGGTCCTGCTCTACCTTGCCGTGCGTGAATCCGCGCTGATCCGCCTGCACAAGGCAAACCCCTGGCTGCGCGAAGACCTGGTCCAGCTCGTGGCGCGCTACGCCCGCGGCATCCGCGTGGACATGAACCGTATGCAGGACGCCGCATCCCAGGTGGACATGAGCAACCCCGACGCCGTGCAGGAAGCATTCGAAGGCGGCATGTTCAGCCCCCAGCGCACCGAAGACCAGGAACTGGCGGTACAGCGTCTGGAGGGTCTGCTCGCCCTCATCGAAGGCTGGGTATCCGTCGTAACCGAGGACGCGACCCGCAACCTGCCCAAGGCACCGCAGCTGACCGAAATCATGGCGCGCCGCCGCATCGACGGCGGCCCCAGCGAGCAGGTCTTCGAGAACCTGGTCGGCTTGGAACTGCGCCCGCGCCTGGTGCGTGAAGCACAGCAGTTCTGGCGCTGGTACGAAAACGCCCACGGCATTGAGGCACGCGACGGCCTCTGGGACACCCCGGAGACCCTACCCACCCCCGCCGAGCTGGAAGACTTCACCGCATACGATGCGCGTATGAACGAAATCAGCCTGGACGACGTGGACTTCGACTCGGAGCTGCAGAAGCTGCTGGACGGCGGCTTCGGCGATGCGCCCGAAGAAAAGTAAAGCTGAGCGAAGTAACGCTGAGCGGCGAAAGTAAATAGCTGACACTCGAGCGGGGGTGGCTTGTGAATGTACAAGCCACCCCCGCTCGAGGTGTTTCGTTTGGTTTTTGCTTCTTTGATTTTCGGGAAGCGCGTTAGCCGGCTGGATTTTAGCCGGCTGGATTTTAGCCGGCGCTATTTTCGCCGCGCTCGCCCCGTTCACCTTCAGCACGCGAGCGCCCCAGCGCGTACCCCTCCAGGTAGGCCTGCGCCCGCAGCAGCTGCGGGTAGCGCGCCTCCAGGGCACGGAACGCCGCCGAATGGTTCGGCTGCAGCAGGTGGCAGAGCTCGTGGTGAATCACCGAATCCAGCACGTACTCCGGTACGCCCTGCAGCTCCGAGGAGATGCGGATCTGCGTGTTCGCGTAGGTTGCCGAGCCCCAGCGCTGACGCTGGTTGCTCACCCAGCGAATCGACAGCTTCTCCAGCCTGCCCGAGGCAACCAGCTCCGGCAGGTGCTTCTGCGCCAGGTGCAGGGCGCGGGAGCGCAGGTACTCGTCCGTGACCGTCAGCTGCGTGGCACGTTCACGGCGGGCGGCACGACGCTGAATGCGCGGCAGCAGGCGGGCAATATGCTCGTCAATCTCTTCGCTCGTGCTCGCGGCGGGAATGAGCAGGCGGTAGGCGGGGTTGCCGTGCGCATCCTCCCCGTCGCGCTGCATGCTGATGGTGCGGGTGCGGCGCGCCGAGCGGACCAGCTCAATCTGCGGGCGATCCTCGGTGGCGGGCAGAATTTCACGCTTAAAACGCTGAGCCATAATCTCCTCTTCCCTTCGACGAACGGCGGGGCTGGCTATACGACGAGCCGGCGCTCTCAGTCCTGCGGCGGCGCTTCGCCGGATCAATATCGTCCAGGAAACGCGAACGCTTACGCTGACCGCGACCACCCACGGTGCGGGTCATCGTCCAGGTCAGCCACAGGTACTTGCGGGCGCGCGTAATGCCCACGTACAGCAGGCGGCGCTCCTCATCCACCTCATCCGGGGTGGTCGCAAAAGTAATGGGCATGAGGCCCTCGTTCAGGCCGCACAGGAACACGGCGTCCCACTCCAGGCCCTTAGCCGCGTGCAGGGAGGCGAGGGTGACGCCGTTGACCTGCGGTGCGTCATTAAATTCGCTGCGGTGGTTCAGGGTCGCCACGACCTCGTGCATGGTCAAAGGTAGTGGCTCGGGCACGCCCGGGCGCGGGTTCGCGCGGTGCTCCTGAAGCTGCTCTTGGCGGTGCTGCGCCATCATGTCCACCATGTGCACCAGGGCGGCGAGGGACTCCCACTTCTGGCGGGTGGCGCCTCCCGAAAGGGGGCCTTCCTCCTTATAGCCGAGGCCGCCGAGCACATCGCGGGTGTAGCGGGTGACGTCCTCGGTACCGTCCGTGGACTTCGCCGAACCGCGCAGGGCAAGCATCGCCTGCTTGACCTCGGGGCGCTCAAAGAAACGCTCCGCGCCGCGCAGCTGGTACGGAATGTGGGCGGCAGCCAGCGCAGACTCAATCGCCGCCGACTGCGCGTTCGTGCGGAACAGCACCGCAATCTCCGAAGGCGGCACGCCGTCCTTCTCAATCAGGTCGCGGATGTCCTCGGCAATGCCGGCGGCCTCCTGCTCATCGTCCGCGTAGCCGAACCACTCCACATCCACGCCGGGGCCGCGCTGAGACATCAGCTCCAGCGGCGGCGCCCACGAATGCGGGCTCGAATCCGGATGCGGACGACGCGCCGCCAACAGGCGGTTCGCCAACTCCACCACCTGCGAATGGGAGCGGTAGTCGCGGGTCAACTTCACCGTATGCGCGCCACGGTACCGGCGCGCAAAATCCAGCAGGTAACGGCTGGTCGCGCCGGTAAAAGAGTAAATTGTCTGGGAGGCGTCGCCCACCACGCAAATATCGTCGCGGCCGCCCAGCCACACATCCAGCAGACGCTGCTGCAGTGGGGACACGTCCTGGTACTCGTCCACCACAAAATGGCGGTACTGGTTGCGGACGGTCGCGGCGAGCTTCTCATCCTCTTCCAACATGGCGATGGTCAGCAGCAGCACGTCCTCAAAATCGATGAGGTTACGCTCATCCTTCAAATCCTCATACGCCTGGAAAATACGCTGCATATTCTGCGGGGTAACCGCCGAGGGCAGCTGCTTCTCGCTCAGGCGCTGCATGATGGTGTCCGGAGTGAGCAGCTGAACCTTCGCCCACTCAATCACCGACGCCAAATCACGCAGCAGGGAACGGTCCGTACTGATGCGCAGACGGTTCGCCGCCTCCGTAATGAGCGCTGCCTTATTCTGCACGATGGACGGGAACGTACCGCCCACCACCTGCGGCCAGAAATACGCCAGCTGACGTAGCGCCGCCGAGTGGAAGGTACGCGCCTGCACGCCGTACGCACCCAGCTGGTGCAGGCGGGTACGCATCTCCTCCGCCGCGCGCAGGGTGAAGGTCAGGGCGAGTACGCGTGGGCCCTGGTAGCGACCGATCGCAATACCGTAGGCGATGCGGTGCGTAATCGCGCGGGTCTTACCGGTACCGGCACCCGCCAGCACGCGCATGGGCCCGTCCAGTTCGGTGGCGACCGCACGCTGATCCGGGTCAAGCCCGGCGAGGATATCGTCTGCGGAGATCATATGCTGAGGCTGCTGAGGTGTGGCGGTCATAATGCTCCATCAGTAAGGCGGGCGGTGCGGGCAGGCGGCATGCGCTCGCGCGGGCATACGGGCATGTGTGTATGCGGGTTGCGAGGCGGTGATAGCCGGTCTTCCATTGTATTCTCCCAGACTATGTTCTCCAGACCCGCCGCGGCTTCTTGGCTACTGCTTTCATTCAGAGCGTGAGGAACCCGCCTCTTGTGGAATGGGCAAATAGAAGCTCAACGGGCTACGCAGGCGAGCACGTTTAGGCTTGTCCACAAGTATCTTCACCACTTGGCATAAAGATCCCAAAAACTACTAAACGGCACACATAGGTTTGGTAACCTTAACCCGTGACTTTATCTCCCCTTCAGCTAGCAGCCATTGTCTCCGCCGGAGTGCCCGGGATCTACCCCGTCGGCGCCGAACCGGTCCGCGAAGACAGCGACGACTTCGACTCGGCAATCATCGCCGACTCCACCGGTCGCCGCTGGCGAGTCTGCGCCCCGCGCCGCCCCGATGCCAGCATGCGCCTGGAAGCTGAACACCTCATCCTGCAGTCGTTCAGCCCCGGCCTGCGCGCACGACTGCCCTTCGCCGTACCCACCGTCGCCGGCACCGTACCGTACGCGGGCGGCAACGTGTTCGTGTACACGCACATCCCCGGTACCATCTACGACGTGGACCAGCTGGCTGAGCTGAGCCGCCGCGAAGTTGCGGCGAACCGCCCCTCCCTGGCGTCCATCATCGCCAAGGACATTGCGACCCTGCACGTGATGCCCGAAGACATTATTTACGAGGCTGACCTGCCCTCCTACTCTTCGGAGCAGATTCGCCTGCGCAAGAACGCCGAGCTCGAGCGTGCCGCCGCAACCGGCAAGGTGCCCGCCGACCTGCTCGCGCACTGGCGCGCCGTGCTCTCCCCCAGCCCCATGTGGCAGTTCCGCCCGCGCGTGGTCCACGGCGACATGGGTGCCGAGAACCTCGTGCTGCACGTGACTCCTACGGAGGCGCGCATTGTTGAGGTCACCGGCTGGTCCGAGGTACACGTGGGCGACCCCGCGCAGGACTTCGCCTGGCTATACTCCTGTCAGGACATCGACTTCACCGACGAGGCCATTGAGGTGTACCGCCAGCAGATGCCTCAGCTGCCCGACGCCTACCTGGCGCAGCGCGCGAACTTCTACGCCGAGTTCGCGATTGCCCAGTGGCTCACCCACACCGTGGAGGTCGGCGACCGCGACGGCGCAACCCACGCGGTGTCCATGCTCCTCGACGTTCAGGACGACCTGCGTGCCTCCGGCGAATTGCTCGGACAGGAGGAGGTCGGCCCGCTGGTCGGCCCCGCCGAATAGATATTGGTCGGCCTCGCCGAGTAGCTCATAGGGTAAATAGCCGCCAGGTTGTTGCCCGCCAGGTTACCGCATAGGTTTTTCAGTTCAGCCCCGCAGTACTGCACTGCGGGGCTGAGCTGTATCTACTGGGTTGTATATCCGCTGGGTTGTATATCCGCTGACTCGCGCCCGGTGAAACCAGCTCTCCTGACTGTCTGTCACTGACTGTCTGCCAAACCGACGGGATGATGCCTATAAGGGCTAGTGGAGGGGCTTTAGTGGGCTTTTTACCGAAATTTCTTTAAGTGTTTCCCCTCACCTTTTGAGCACCAGTTTTGCATTTTTGTGCATGAATGACTCAGATTAAGGCTGAGACTTGAAGGTGTGCTAAAGGTATTATTCACAATATTTCCCAGGTGCTAATACGCCACAAACCCACATAAACCAACTTTTAACCCCTAGAGTCCACAGAGCCTCAACTTCACCTTGAACTATGCTCAAAATAGTGCATTTTAGGGTAAAAACTTACCCTGTAGATTTTTTCAAAAACTCCTGGAATACTTTTGCTGTGCCGCGAGAATACCAGCGGACACACTCCCCATAGCGCACTGACCAGCGCTGATATCGTGGCAGCGATAAATTGGGGAGACAGATTGGACGGGACCCTGACCGGTCATGTCAGACCCGAGCCGGATTCATGCACCGCGCAACCAATCACCGATGGCAGAAATCTATAGAGTTACTTTCGAGGTTGTGTTTGAGAGTAAAGACGCACGCAAACCCCACGGGGCGCCGGCGGCGCGAGTGAGGCCGCGAGAGCGGCAGTCGTTCGGCGCGATTCTTTCCCGGAGCGTGCGAGGGCACGAAGTACCTCTATAGTTCTTCAGCGGCTGAGGACGCCTCATCACCCTAATGCAGTGGGGTGAAGAGGCGTTCTCTGCCATTAACCGCAGAAGTCCACACAGAAAAGCAGCTCACGAGGCGCAAAGCCTACGTGAGCTGCTTTTCTGTATTCGGTTATTGGCTCAAGCTAACGCGCGAGCGCATGTCTCCGCCGCCTAGCCTTGCCGCTTAGCCTTGCTGCCTAGCCCTTGCGTGCCTCACGAATCACCTTCGCCAGCTGCGCCTCCGTGGGCAGGCCGCCGCGGATCTGGTGATCCCACACCTCCGCAACGCCCTTGCCGCCCAGGTACACGAACACGGTGCTGATACGCTCCGGGTCCACGCCCATAATGCGGGAGAACGCGATGCGGTACAGGCCCAGCTGGAAGCGTCGAGACTGCATGGTCGCCATCTTCGGGCGGGAACCGCTCTTCCAATCCACCAGGACCCAGCGTTCGCCGTCCTCGTCCTCGGTACGGAACACCGCGTCGATACGGCCGCGCAGGCTTACGCCCTCGATGTGGGTTTCGACCGGGTATTCGACCGCCCAGATGCGGTCCTTCCACTCGTTGCTACCCCACTCGCTGGTGGCAAAGCGCTCCCAGAGGCGCTGAACGGAGACGTCCAGTTCGCTCTCGGATTCCTCGAAGTCGTCCTCGAAGGTGAACTCGTCCTGTTCCTGCAGGTCAGAGGGGTCTGCAGAATCAGCGGGCGAGGTGGAGGTGGAGGTGGCTGAGGCGGCAGTAGAACCAGGCAGGTCAACGCCCACCGTGTCTTCCGCGTCGGGTGCCTCCAGCGGGTCGGCGCTCGACGCCACCCCGAAGTGCTCCTCAATCAGCGCGTGCACCGCCGTACCAATCGTTGCCGCACGCGAGGGACGCTGAGGCACCGGGCGCATCAGCTGATGCACCGTGCCCTGCGGGTCCTCGCTCAGGCGAATGAACGTGGATGCGGACAGGTGCCCCGGCAGCTGATCGCTCAGCACCGGGTCGGTCTGCCCCATCATGAGCAGCAGCAGGTCGGCTTCGCGTTCCCAGTCCACCGCCTGCTGGCGCAGGGATTCAGGAATGGCGGACTCGCCGTGTACAGCGAGTACGGCGGGTGCAGGGTGGTTTGCGCTCTCCCCCGCTACATCCCCGCTCTGGTGCAGGTCATCCTCCCCCGCGCCGACAGCGAGCTCCACCGCCAGGGCGGCACGCTCCACCGCCTCGCGACGGCTCGAGGAGTTAATCGCAATCTCACGTTCCAGCTGCTCATGCTGGCCGCGGCGAAGCACCGCCTCCGTGCCCCGATTGAGGGCATCATCAGAAGCCCAACGCCAAATCACGGGTCGCTCCAGCGGGTCAAAAGGCCACATGGCGGTCAGCACCGCACCCAGGTTCGGGTTCCTGTCCTCGTAGTTCTTCTGGGCGAACTGGCCGCGCACCTCAATCGGCAGCGCCGCCGCCACCGTCGGCGAGAAACCGGGCTGAGGCGGTTGCGCCTCACGCCATTTCTCCCGCTCGGTGGCTTCGATAATCCATTCGGGCACCGGCAGGTTCAGGCGGGTACAGTTCTCCGCCACCGTGCGTGCTCGTACGGAAGGAGCCGCCAGCTGCCAATCCTGCGCGAGGGCGGGGGCCATGACCTCAACCAGCGCCCACGCGTAGCGTTGCACCTGCTCGGCGTATTGTGCCTGAGCGTTCGCACGCGCCTCCGCCTGTACGGGAGTGAGCTCGTCAGCGTCTACGGGGTAGAGTTCCAGCTCTTCCAGCAGCGCCGCCTCATCGGGGGCGGGCGGCAGGTTCGAGGGGTCCACGACCGTACCGTGCACCAGGGTCACCGGCTCCGCCAGGCGGTACTTCGACTCAGCCAGCTGCTCAGCCCAGCGGCGCACATGGTTCAGGTGCACCTTCTTGCGCTTATCGGCGGGGTTCGGCATCGTGTACGACAGGCCCATGCCCACCAACTGCGGCGCTGCCCAGGGGGTATCCATTGTCTCTTCGAAACGTACAGAGGGCGCATCTACCGTGGGGGTGCCCATGTCAAAGAGCGACTTGAAAAGCATCTCCATCAGCTCCTCCCAGAAGGGCTGCACCGGCAGGGGGAGCATAGCGGCGCTCTTCCAGCGGTAGGCGCTCATCGCCAGCAGGTTACGGGCACGGGTCATCGCCACGTACATGAGGCGGCGGTCCTCCATGCCGGCATGCTCGGCGGCATCATCCTTATGCTCGGCCAGGTAGTCTTCCAGGTCCTTCGCCTTCTCGAAGGCGGTAATCTCCTCCGGGGTCTCAAGGATCGAGGGAAGGTACTCGCGGTCGCCACGCAGCGGCCAGGGCAGAGCCGTATTAGCCGACATCTGCCACAGGTTCGGGGTCTGCCCGCCGGTCGCACTACCGCACAGACCCGGCAGAAGCACGTGATCCCATTCCAGGCCCTTCGCGGCGTGCATGGTCATCAGCTGTACCGCGTTCGGGTCAGGCTCCACAGCGCCCAGCGCCAGGCCCTTCTCCTCATCATCGGCACGTTCAAGCCACGCGAGGAAACCCATCACGTAGCTCACGCCGCCCGAAGACAGCAGGAAGCGGCGCGCACCCGGGTCGCCCTCCTCCGCGCTCACGCCGTCAGAGCCGGCGTAAATCATCGCGTTAATACGCGGCGCCGACATGCCGTAGGCGGCGGCCACCTCGTGGAAAGCGTCCAGGTTCGCGCGTGAACCCAGCGGGTCGGTACCCGGGCGGACCGCCAGCTCAATATCCAGCAGCATGGTCCGCTCAATCTCGTACAGTAGCGTGCCCAAATCCTCGCTCAAACCGGCACGCAGCACGCGCATCTGCTCAGCGAAAGCACGCAGACGCTCCAGTGCCGCCGGGGAGAAACGGCGGCCGCGGTACTGCTCACCGTAGAGGGGTTCGCCGTCCGCGCCGTCCTGCGGCAGGTTCTCCACCGCCTCAATCAGGGAGGCGTAGCCGGAGGAATCCTCCACCGCACCCTTGAGGGTTTCGTCCAGGCGCTCCTGGGCGGCGCGCAGGTGCTCTGCCTGCAGGTTGATAGCCGCTGCATCGTCGGCGTCTTCAGCCTCGGCGAGCATACGCAACGCCATCTGCTCACGCAGGGCACGCTCACGCTCACGCACCAGCGACTGCGCCCAATCACCCAGCGCCAACATATCCGCCGCACCCAGGCGCCACCGTGCACCCGTCAGCAGGCGCGCCAGGGCATCCGAACGGTTCGGATCAGCCAGCACACGTAGCGCCGACACCAAATCAACCACTTCAGGTTGCGAAAGCAGACCGCCCAGGCCCACCTGCTGCACCGGAATACCCAGGCGCTCGCACTCCACACGAATCGGGTCCAGCTGACCGTGCACACGCGCCAACACCGCAATCTCGGGCATCTTCAAGCGCGGACGCACCGAACCATCACCGGAACGATGCGCCGCGTAGGCACGCTCATACTCGCGCACCGCCTGCGCGCGCATCGCCGCAATACGCTCGGCAATAGCCACAGCCTCCTCGCGGTCAGAGTCGTGGTACGTCAAATCAACGCGCCCCACCATGCCTGCAGCGGCCTGCTCAAAAGCGGGTGAACCAGGCTCCCCCACCAGGGCGCAGCGCGGGCGCAGGTCAGGAACCTGAGTGGCGGTAATATCGCCGTCGGCGGCACGCACCCACTCGGGAACTTCCTTCAGCTTTTCCGCCACGTGGTTCGCCGCGTTCAGCACCGAAATATCGTTACGCCACGCAATGGACAGGAACAGCGGCCGCACATGCTTGGTTGGGAAATGACGGTAGAAGCTGAACATCTGACCGTCCGAAGCGCCACGGAAACCGTAAATCGACTGCTTCGGGTCACCCACAGCCATCACCGGATGCGCCGGAATACCGTGTGCCTCATCGGCACCGTAAATCGAGGAGAACAGGCTCATCTGCGCGTGCGAAGTGTCCTGGAACTCGTCCAGCAGAACCACCTTGAAGCGGGCGCGCTCACCCTCGCGGATCGCCGGGTCAGCCTCCGCAATGCGGGCGGCAAAACGCATCAGGTCACCAAAATCCAGCACCTGCATACGCGCCTTCACGCGGGCATAGCTCATCACCATGCGCGCGTACACTCGGCGGTTACGCAGCAGACGCTGAACCTTCAGGATGTCCTTCTCAGTCTTCGTCTCACGGCGAGGCTCGGGCACCGCCGCGTACGCCGCCAACTGCTCGGTGCAGAAGTCAATAACCTGTTGCGGCTCCACCAGGTGCTCCGCGCACTCGTCAGAAAGCTGCAGCATCTGGTTAATCATGGTCGCCGCAGACACCGGCACGCCGTCCTTATCGAGGGGAAGCTCCCCCTCCCAGTACTGCACAATCTGCGCGGCAAGCTGCCACTTCTGCGCATCGCCAAGCATCTGCGCGTCCTGCTCCACACCCAGGCGCAGACCGTACTCCTTGACGAGGTTATTCGCGTAGGAGTGGTAGGTGAGCACGGTCGGGTCAGCGATACCCTCGCGCAGCTCCTCATCGGTCGGGGCGAGGCGGCGGCTACGGCGCAGCGTGTTCAAACCGGCGCGCATACGGCTGCGCAGCTCGGTTGCCGCCTTGCGGGTGAAGGTCACGCCGAGCACCTCTTCAGGGCGCACAAAACCGTTGTCGACCAGCCAAATCACGCGGTCAACCATGGTCGCAGTCTTACCCGAACCGGCACCGGCAATGACGAGGGTCGGGGCGGGGCCAGCCTCAATCATGCGGACCTGCTCGGGGGTCGGCTTCTTACCGTCGGCACCGTTGAGCATCTCGGCAATGTCGAGGGCGCTGCGGTAGTCGGCAGGCTTCAGCGCGGGGTCATTCTCGGCGGCTTCTGCCGAGAAGAGCACGCCGTTGGGCAGCTGCCAGCTATTGTGCTCGCACCACTGGGCGGGGGTGAGCATGCCGGTGCCAGAACCGGGGTGAGCGCCGGGGGTAGTAACGCCCGGGTTAGTAGCGCCCTGCATATCAGCGCCATATGCGCCAGAGTCAGTCATGATTCCTCTTCCTCATGGATCATTCTCATGGGAGGTTCGGGGTGAGTGATATCGAAAGTAAACGGGGGTACGCGGCTACTAGGGCTGCGTCACCTGACGGCCGCGCGTACAAATCGGGCAGATCTCCGGCAGACGGCACCCATAGCCGCCCTCACGGTGACGAGCCTGCACCTGCGAGCCAGCAATCAGCTCCGCGGCGTGCTGCACCAGCTCAGCCGCCCACGAATCGTGCTCCGTCAGAGCCGGCTGAACCTGCAGACGAGTCTTGCTCTCATCGTTCACGCCCGAGGCGCCCAGCTGCACGAGCGCCGCGCCTCCGGAACGACCCGTGTAGCCGGTGTACTCCAGCTCCCGAGGGCGGGCATCCGGTAGCGGTTCGCCCGCCTCCAGGGCGGCGGCTTCGGCGCGGTAGCGCTCCTCCAGCTGCTCACCCGCGCCAGCCTCCACCGCAATCTGGTAGGCGGCAAGCTGCGGGTGCGTCTCCATCTCCGAGCCGGTCGGCTTAGACTTGCCGGTTTTCAGGTCAACGATGGCGTAGCGGCGGGTGCCGTCCTCCGCCGGGGCGGTACCCTCGAGGCGGTCCACACGACCGGTGAGCAGCGCATCCAGCTCGCCGACCTCACCGGCGGGGTCGAAGGGCACGGGCACACGCACCGTGAAGGAGCCTTCAACGCCGAGGTTCTGCCAACCGGCATCCCCCATGTGCTGACGGTAGTAGTAGCTCAGGCGCAGAATCATGCGCTTGGCGCGCTCGTAGAGGGCGTAGGATTCCCAGGGCACGCGCTCGCGGTACTCTTCGTCGGTTTCGTCCTCCTTGCGGGCGGGCACGCCGAGAGAGCTAATGCGCTCGTCGAGGGCGGTTTGGAGCTCTTCGAGGGTGCCGGTCGGGTACTCTTCGGCGATGGCGTGAACGAGCGTGCCGAGCGAGCGGGACAGGTCGGTTTGGGCTTCCGCACGGGCGGCGGAAACCAGCCAGTCCAGCGGGGAGCTGTGAATGGTTTCCAGACGCGAGGGCGAAAGCGTAATCGTGCGGCGGCCGGGACTTTCTGCAGGGTTTTCAGCCTGTTCTTCGCCGTCTTCACCGTGGTTTTCGTCCAGCTCAGCGTGGTCTGTCAGGCGGTGCGCAAAGAGCAGCTCCGTGCTAGAAAGCGGCAGCAGGCCCCACCACTCGTCGGGTGCGGCACCGGGCGCCTGCGCATTCGCTAGGCGCGCCAGAGTGCGGGAGGCGGCATCGAGTCGGTACGCGGAAGCCTCCGGGGTGAGCGCCTCTTCCTCCGGTGCGCTGTGCATCGGTGCGCCGTTCTGCTGTGTGTCCTTCTGCTGGGCGTCTTCGGCGCGCATCGCGTTCATCGATTCCTCAACTAGGGTGCGGCGAAGCTCCGCCACGAGGGAACGCAGGGTAGCGGGGCGGCGCACACGGGTGATGGGCACGTCCGTGGAGTCGCCGACCGCGTCGGTGGGTAGCACGAAGTCGAAGAACTCGCCGGGTGCCTGATCGTCGTTGCGTACGGCGGTGAGCACAAGGCGGGTGCTGGCTCGGGTGGCGGCGACTGCGAACATGCGCAGCTCGTCGTGGCGGGTGTCGCGCACGCGTTCGGGATAGCTACGGATGCGGGCGGGCGGCACCGGCTGCTCGCTCTCCCCCGCCTGTTGTTCTGTCTGCTGTGCGCGCTGGCGGAGGCGCGCATCGCATAGATCCACAAGGTCGCCGGTGCTCAGCAGGGAGCCGCGCACGGTGGTGTTGGGCCAGGTGCCTTCCTGCAGGCCGCATACATATACGGTGCGCCAGGACTGACCGGCTGCGAGCGCGGGGGTGAGAATCTCGACCGCGTCTTGGCGTACGCCGCGGGCGGCGAGGGTGTCCATGGGCAGGTCCTGCGCGTCGATGAAGTCGAGGAACTGCTCGGCACCGGCGCCGCGCATCTGCTCGTCGAATCGGTCAGCGGCTTCAAAGAGACCGATCATGGCGTCAAGGTTTCGGTGGGCTGCATCGGCGTCGGGGCCTGCACCGCGCGACTGGGCGACCCAGATCTTTTCGAGGCCGCTGGCTTCCCAGAGTGCCCAGAGCACTTCGGTGCTGGTGGATTCGGGCCGGGCGAGTGCTTTACGTCCGGCGGAGAGCACGGCTGCGATGCGGTGCACGGCGCGTCCTACGCCCTCTTCGGGGAGGGTTTCGGGGTGTAGCAGGGCGCCGAGGAGCAGGTCGTCGCTGGGGCGGTGGCCGCCGCTTTGCAGTTCGATGGATCGCAACTGCTGGCGGAGTCGTCGCACGTCCATGCTGGATGCGCCACCGAGTCGGGAGGTGAGCAGGGTGATGGCGCTCTGCGCGCCACCGAGGGGGTTGGCGCGGCTTTCTTCGGCGATGACGTCGTCGAGGCTTCGGCGCATGAGCTCTTCAGCTTCGGAGGCGCTGAGGGTTTCGTAGCCACCACGCTCCGCCGCCTCCGCACCTTCTGCACCTTCTGTGGCGGGCATGTGCACGGCGGGGTTGAGCGCCTTCTCGCCGCGCTTGCGGGCATAGACGAGCAGGCTGAGCGCATCCAGGAAGGGGCGTACGGCGGGCTCGTCGCGCACGGGCACGAGCGCCGCGGAGGTACGCGAGGGAATACCGTTCGAGGAGAGCACGCGGCGGATGCGCGCCACGTCCGCGCTGCTACGCACGATGATGGCGGACTCGCGGTAGGGGTGGTTGCCGTAGATGCGTTCTTCGAGCAACATTTGGGCGATGAGGTTCGCCTCGTCCTGAGAGCTGGAGAGCGCATACTTATACACGCCGGCGGGTGCGGTGCGGTAGTGTACGGGGTCGAGGATTTTGCCGTCAGCGCCCAGGTGTAGCAGGGGTTCGTCGGCGGCACCCCAGGTGAGGGCTTCGTCGGCGGGGGTGGTGTTGATGCGTCCGAAGGTCGCGGGCGCGCCGTTCTTTACACCTCCCTGCGCACCATTCTTCGCCCCCTCCTGTTCGGCGGTGAGCGGCACGAACCGGGTGTAGCGCGGCAGGCGGCGGCGAATGTCCGCCACAAGCGGCATCATGAGTGCGGGCAGGCGGTACGAGGTGGTGAGCGTGCGGGTGCGCATGCTCGGGAAGCTTGCATGCAGGGTGGTGACGAGGTCGGGGCGGGCGCCTCGGAAGCCCTGGACGACGGCTTCGTCGCTGTAGGTCATGACAACCTGGGGGCCTTCAGCGAAGAGGTCGGGGTGGGTTTCGGTCAGGTGCGCGGCGTCTGCGGGTGCGACTTCTGCGGCGATGAGGCGCAGCAGCCGGTAGATGGAGGGGCTGAGTTCCTGCACGTCGTCGATGAGGATTAGGTCGTAGCGGCGGCGTTCTTCGGCGAGGAATTCGGGGGCGCGCAGTAGCAGCCGGCAGGCGTCGTTGATGAGTACTGCCGGGTCGTAGGCGTTTTTGGCGCGGAGGGCTCGCACGGCACGGTATTCGGTGTGCAGTTGGGCGAGGGCGTGCCAGTCGGGCTGGTTGTAGTCCCGGGCGAGGGCCTGGACGTCCTCGGCGGTGAGGTCGTATTCGGCCATGCGGTCAAAGAAGTCTCGGATTTCGTGGCGGAAGCCGCGGGTGGGCAGGGCTTCGCGGAGGGAGTCGGGCCAGGCGGGGCCGGGTGCGATGCCTTGGGCGTGGTTGGCGAGTAGTTCGCCGATGATGACGTCTTGTTCGGGGCCGGAGAGGAGTTTGAGGTTGCCTTCTACGCCGCTGAGTAGCCCGCGGGTTTGGGCTCGTTTGAGCAGGTCGAAGGCGTATGCGGCCCAGGCGCGGGTGGGTGCTACGGAGAGGCTGCGGTCGCTGGAGGCGGCGATGGTGTCTCGCATGCGGGTCGCAGCGGTGCGGGTGGGTGCGAGGATGAGCAGCCGGGCGGGGTCGTTCCCGTCGGCGAGGTAGCGCAGGGCGCGTTCGGTGAGGTGATGGGTTTTACCGGTTCCGGGGATGCCGGTGAGAAGTTGGGTTGTCATGGTTTCAGTCTATCGGCTGTAGCGCGGTTGTACCTTGTCGACGGTCATTCGGGCTCGTCGGTAACTCATATATCGCACTGCAGATAGCTTATATGCCGCCCCTCCGAGGGCTTATCCACAGCCACGTGACGACCGGGCGCGCGCCTACCCCGCCGCTGGGTTAGTCTTATAGCATGACCTGGATGAACGGCCTGCGCGCCACTTTTGACCTTGAAACCACCGGTGTGGACGTCACCACCGCCCGCATCGTGACTGCTTCCCTGATCCTGCTGGACCCTCAGGGTAATGTGGTGCGCCGTGGCGAGTGGCTTGCCGACCCCGGCGTTGAGATCCCCGCCGGTGCCGCCGCAGTGCACGGTATTACGACAGAGTACGCGCGTGAGCACGGCCGTCCCGCCCGCGAGGTCGTGTGGGAGCTTGCCGGCGCGATTGGTGCGCTGAACCTTGATGGTGTGCCGATTATTGCGTTCAATGCCGCCTACGATTTTTCGGTGCTGCACCACGAGATGCTGCGCCACAATATTGCCAACGGCGAGCTGCCTCCCGGCGCGGTGCTCGACCCGTATGTTCTGCATAAGCACGTGATTCCGCGTAAGCGCGGCAAGCGCACCCTTGAGGTTCTTGCCGCCGAGTACGGTGTTTCTCTAGAGAATGCGCATACTTCCGCTGATGATGCCCTGGCAGCGGAGCGTCTGCAGGTGAAGCTGACCGAGCAGTTCCCCGAGATCCTCAACGTGGATGCGCGCCAGTTGCACGAGCAGCAGATTCAGTGGGCGGCGGAGCAGGCGGCGAGCTTCCAGGCGTGGTTGCGTACGCAGCCGGGTAAGGAATCTGAGGTCATTGACGGCCGCTGGCCGGTGCGCCGATAAAACTGCGCCGCTAAAAACCTAGGCAGCATCCCCAAACACCTCTCCTTTACTGACGGGCTGACACTATCCCCGCTGGGGCTTCTCCCCTATGCTAGAAGGTAACCGCACCTACACGAATAGCACGTGAATAGCACGACCCGGAAGGCCTCTCATGGATGATCAGCCCCGCACTACCGAGCCGTACCCTGACACTAATACGCGCAGTATTTATCTGGGGTCTACCCGTCTGGCTCATGAGCACCTGGTGGCGCAGTCGCAGGTGGTGCTCCGCCTGGGCCGCATCCTGATGAAGTCGGGTGCGAGCGCGTACCGTATTAAGGCGTCGATGGCGCGTTTGGCGAAGGCTGTGGGGTTGAAGGAGCATCACGCGCAGGTGACCTTCACCGAGATTTCGACTTCTTCGTACACTGACGGTAATTTCCGTACCGAGGTCGCTGAGCAGCGCACGATGGGCATTAACGCTCATAAGCTGGATCAGTTGGGTAAGTTCATTTCTGAGCTTCCCGAAAAGATTACTCCGGCGGAGGCGAATGCTGAGCTTGACCTTATTGATTCGGCGAAGCCTCTGTACACCCGCTGGATGTTGGCGCTGGCGTCGGCGGTAGCGTGTGCCGGGTTCGCGTTCTTGAACCGTGGCGGTCTGGTGGAGTGCACGGTGGTGTTCTTCGCGGCGGGTGCCGGCCAGTTTTTGCGTTCGACTCTGCTCAAGCGCGGGGTGAGCCATTTGGCAACGTGGATGGCGTGCGGCTTCCTGGCGGCGGGCCTGTACATTGCGCTTGTTAATGTGCTGGTCGCGGCGGGTTGGATTAGCCCGAACCATATGATTGGTTTCATTTCGTCGGTACTGTTCTTGGTGCCCGGTTTCCCCATGGTGACGGGCATGCTCGATATTTCCCGTATGGACTTTTTGGCGGGTATTTCGCGTCTAACCTATGTGGGTTTGTTGTTGCTGAGTGCGTCGTTTGCGGTGTGGGTTTTGGGTTCACTCTTCCACCTGCCGTTGGCGGCTCCTGCGCCTCTTAACCTTGACCCGACCCTGTATTTGGTGTTGCAGGTGCTTTCCTCGGGTGTTGCGGCGGCTGGCTTCGCGATGCTTTTTGCCGCTTCCCCGGTGGCGTGTGTGTGGGGCGGCGTGATTGCAGCGGTGGCGAACCCCGTCCGTATTCATATGGTTGAGGCGGGCATGCCCGCGCATATGGCCGCGACGATTGCCGTGTTTGGTGTGGGTATTTTGGCTGAGATTGTGGCGCCGCTGCATCAGCGTAAGTACACGCGTATTTCCCTGTCGGTTCCGGCGGTGGTGACGATGGTTCCGGGTGTTCCGTTCTACCGTTCCATGTCGTATTTTGCGAGCGGTGACATGTATTCGGCGGCGAGCGGTTTTGTGCAGTCCCTACTGATTTTCATGGCGTTAGGTATGGGCTTGGCGTTTGTGCGTCTGCTCTTTGATAAGAACTGGCTGTTTGATCAGGACACCCAGGTGCTGAACCGTCTGGATACCGACCGGCATATGCGCTAGTTTCTGGGTTTCTCCACCTATCTGTTCCCTAACTTGTCTGTTGTGTTTTATCGTCACCTTTCGGTACGTTCAGGTGCTTGTCACCTGCGGTTCATCTGTAGCGCCTATGATGGTTAGGGTACGGGACGTTAGTAACGTGCGGGCTCTGTTGCTTGCCGTGCATCGTCCCTTGTAATTCTTTAGTTCGCCGTCCCTGTTGAAAGGCACCGATACGATGACTCCTTCCTCTACCCACCCGCTGCACCACGAAGCCAGCGAGAAGCTGTTTGAGCGTTCTCGCGCGGTGATTCCCGGCGGCGTGAATTCCCCGGTGCGCGCCTTCAATTCTGTGGGCGGCACTCCTGCGTTTGCGGCGAAGGCTAAGGGCGCGTACCTGTACGATGCGGACGGCAACGAGTACGTTGACCTGGTCTGCTCGTGGGGCCCGTCGATTCTGGGTCACGCGCATCCGCAGGTGGTTGAGGCGGTTCAGCAGGCGGCTGAGCGCGGCCTGTCCTTTGGTGCGGCGAGCGCGCCGGAGGCTGAGCTGGCTGAGCTGGTGGTCAACCGTATTAACGCGGTGATTCCTGGCGCGATTGATCAGGTGCGTATGGTGTCCACCGGTACTGAGGCGACCATGACTGCGATTCGTCTGGCGCGTGGTGTGACCGGTCGCGACAAGATTATTAAGTTTGCGGGTTGCTACCACGGTCACGTGGATGCGCTGCTTTCCGAGGCTGGTTCGGGTGTGGCTACCCTGGCGCTGCCGGGTTCGGCTGGCGTGACTGCCGCAACCGCCGCGGAGACCATCGTTCTGCCCTATAACGACCTGGACGCTGTGCGTGAGGCGTTCGCGAACCACGAGGGTCAGATTGCCGCGATTATTACTGAGGCGGCGCCCTGCAACATGGGTGTTGTCACCCCCGAGCCCGGTTTCAACCGTGGCCTGCACGAGATTGCGCACGCGAACGGTGCGCTCGTCATTTTTGATGAGGTGCTGACCGGTTTCCGTGTGTCTTCGGCTGGTTACTGGGGTTACGCGGCTCCCGAGGATGGCGGCTGGGTTCCCGATATTTTCACGTTCGGCAAGGTCATTGGTGGCGGTATGCCCATCGCGGCGCTGGCCGGTAAGCGTGAGGTCATGGAGCACCTGGCGCCGGTTGGCCCGGTCTACCAGGCGGGCACCCTTTCGGGTAACCCGCTGTCCGTCGCGGCGGGTATTACGACCCTGACCCTGGCTGACGCCGCCGTCTACGCGCACCTGGATTCGCGCAGCGCCCAGCTGCAGCAGGCTCTGACCGAGGCGTTCAACGCCGCCGGTGTGGACCACTCCATCCAGAGCGCCGGTAACCTCTTCTCGGTCGCGTTCGGCACCTCTCAGGAGGGCGTGCACAACTACGCCGACATCAAGGCGTCGGCAACCAGCCGCTACAACGCGTTCTTCCACTCCATGCTCGAATCCGGCGTGTACCTGCCGCCGAGCGCGTTCGAGGCATGGTTCGTTTCTGCCGCTCACGACGATGAGGCGATGGACCGTATCATCTCGGCTCTTCCGGCTGCCGCAGCTGCTGCCGCATCCGCTTAGGGGTTCGAGAGACGTAAGGAGGTGAGCCGCTCATGGATCTGAGCGCTCTGGGACTGCCCATGGAGCAGCTACGCGACGTGTGGCTAATCGCCTTCATGGTGTACGTGGGCTTGTGCCTGCTGGTGGATATCGCCTACCCGGTGCCGATCAAGAAGGAGAAGGCAGCCGAACTGTACCTTGAGGTGTCCGGTTCGCCCGTTGATGAGGCGCGCCGCGCCACCGCGGAACGCACCGCGATGGGTGCGCCGCTGAGCTCCTCCCGCAAGGGTAGCGCCACGAAGAAGGCGAAGAAGAAGCTGGATTCTATTGAGGGCGCCGGCGTGTTTAGCGGCTGGTTCCACGTGGTCATGTACCTGTGGGGCTGGATTGTGGCGGTCTCTATCTTCACCCTGTACTGGGATATCGTGTACGACGGTGTTGTACTACCGGCGCTGATTCTGCCGTTCCTCATGGTGTACCTGGGTGCGCGTATTGGCCGCCGTCAGTGGCGTGCAGTTCGCGGATACAGCAAGGACGACCGTGTGCTGGGCATGCCGCGCATCTACTCGGCGACGCTGGGTAAGCTGAGCGCACCGTTCCGTGTGCGCGGCACGGTGCCGGGTGTAGAGCCGATCCGTGACGACCGCACCGCCTACTGGATCCTCGGCGGTATTGCGTTCCTGCTCGCCTCGGTCTTCCTGGTTTCGCTGGCGGGTTGGAGCATCGACGAGGATTGGGAAGCGATCTATATCGGTCACGCATCCTGGTTCTTGCTGGCGGCGGGCGTTCTGCTGATCATCATATTGCTGATGCGTAGCCGCGATTACGTGCTGTACAACCCGGATTCGTTCCAGGCTGGGCGTCTGCTCCTTCCGGCGAAGTCCCGCCCCTACTCTGAGGTTCGCGCATTCCGTGTGTACCCGAAGAATCCGGACGCTATCAAGCTGAACCCGAAAGACGCGAGCCAGTGGAAGCTGGAGATTCTGCTCCCCGGCGGCCGCAAGCACGACTATTCGCTAAATAATCACCAGATTGATTGTTTGGTGGCGCAGATTGCGTTCAATATTGAGCAGGGACGCTGGGCGCAGCTGGATTCGCCGGCGGACCGTGAGATGTTGGCGAAGTACTTCGTGGACGGCCGCGTAATCTGCACGACCATGGGGTACAAGCCTGCCGGTAAGCATGCGGAGGAGGCGGCACGCCGCGCATCCTTCCAGAAGGCGCAGTACAAGTAGGCGGACTGCTCTTAACCGCTCTTATACCGCGAGAAGCCACATGTGTTTCGAGAAGCCACCAAAGACGTGGCTTTTCGAAACACATGTGGCTTCTGAGCATCACAGACGCACCATCACCGATACCCGTAGAGAGGACAATTCATGGAGCTAAGCGCTTTTGGGATACCCCTAGAGCCGTTGCGCTACATATGGCTCATCGCCTTTATCGTTTACATAGGGTTATGCATAGTACCCGCTATCACTCACCCCGCAACAATCAGCACGGAAAAGGCGAAGGAGCTCTACATCGCCCGTTACGGCTCCCCCGTCAACAATGCAATGAGGTATGCCGAACGTCGTTCCCTGGAGGGTAACCCGCTACCAAAACATAAACTGCGCTCTAACCTCACCCGTGCCCGCAAAGAAATCGATAGCGTATACGGTATCTCCTCGATTGAGGCGTGGTTCCACGTGCTCATGTATGTGTGGGCATGCCTTGTCGCACGGTCCATCTTTCGTCTGTACACAGATATTGCCCATAATGGCATTCTGCTACCGGCTCTGTTGTTGCCGTTCTACATGGTGTTCGTGGGTGCACGTTCAGGTCGCCGCACTTGGCGTAAAGCCCGCAGCATCGATACGGATGACATGACAGCCGGGTTGCCTCAAATCTATAGCACAGCGTTGATGCGTCTCAACGTTTTTGCTGTGCCGAATGGGGCTCATCCTCAAGCTAAACCGGTTCGGGCAAAGAATGATTTCTACGTTGAAACCCACTTTGTGTTGGTTGTGGCTCTCATCGTCTTCTTCTATTCGCTTGTCGGTTGGACAGTTCTAGGTGTTCAGCCAATGCCCATTGGTGGAGCTTCCATAACGCTGGCAATTGTTACCACCGTAACTGCAGTAACTCGGTGGGTTTATATGAGGCGGTACCTGCTGTTCAACCCCGACTCGTTCTACGTCGGGCGGCTTTTCCTACCCGCGAAGAAGTACAGATACACCGATATTGAGGAGTTCTGCGTCTTCCCGAAGAACCCCGAACAGATCAAGCCGACCTTCTACGAGCCGTCCCAATGGCAGATAGAAATCAAGGTGCCGTCCAAGATTCCACCGAACCTCGCCAAGCGCATGCCGTGGCTGTGCAGGCATATTGTGGCGGTGCACGATGAGCGGGTCGTCTGCCTGACCTCCCAGGTTGCTTTCTACCTGGAGCAGGAACGCTGGGCGGACCTGCGCTCCCCCGCCGACCGCGAAAAGCTCGCGGAATACTTCACCAACGGCAACGTTGTGTGCACCTCCCTCGGGTACAAGCCAGTCAGCGAAGAACAAGCATAAACGGCGAGAAGCCACATGTGTTTCGAGAAGCCACCAAAGACGTGGCTTTTCGAAACACATGTGGCTTCTCAGCGTTCAAGGAGGGAGGGGGTTAGGCGTCCAGCTCGCGGAGCCAGCCCGCCGCCTCCGTACCGTAATAAGTCAGGATGACGTCCGCACCGGCGCGGTGAATCGAACGCAACGACTCCAACACCACAGCCTTACGGTCAATCCAGCCGTTCGCCGCAGCAGCCTCAATCATCGCGTACTCACCCGACACCTGATACGCCGCCACCGGCACCGGCGAAAACTCCGCCACCTCACGCACAATATCCAGGTAGCTACCGGCAGGCTTCACCATCACCATATCCGCGCCCTCCTCCAGGTCAGCACGCACCTCCAGCAGCGACTCGCGGCGGTTCGCCGGATCCTGCTGGTAGGTCTTACGGTCGCCCTTGAAGGTCGACTCTACCGCGTCACGGAACGGGCCGAAGAACGCAGAAGCGTACTTCGCCGAATACGCCAGAATCGACACATCCTCAAAGCCGGCCTCGTCCAGGGCAGCACGCATCGCCGCGATCTGGCCGTCCATCATGCCCGACGGGGACACCGTGTGCGCACCCGCGCGAGCCTGCGAAACCGCCATCTTGCAGTACAGCTCCACGGTCTGATCGTTATCCACTACGAGGGTGCCGTGACCGTTATCAACCAGCACGCCGCAGTGACCGTGGCTCGTGAACTCGTCCAGGCAGGTATCAGCCATAACCACCAGGTCATCGCCGAACTCCTCACGGCACACCGCAATGGCACGGTTCAGAATGCCCTGCGGATCCCACGCAGTCGAGCCGACCTCGTCCTTATCCTCATCGCGGGGAATACCGAACAGGTCAATGCAGCGGATGCCCGCCTCGTACGCCTCACGCACGGCGGGGATGATGCTCTCCAGGGTGTGCTGGTACTGACCGGGCATCGAACGAATCGGCTGCGGCTCGTCGATGCCGTCGCGAACGAAGAACACCTGAATCAGCTGCGCGGGGCGCAGGGTGGTCTCAGCGACGAGGGAGCGCATGGCTGCGGTGGTGCGCAGGCGGCGCGGGCGGCGGGTGAGGTTCATGATCTCTCCTGAAAACTCGATAAAAATATGTGGTCTTAGTAGATGAGGGATGCGCCTACATGAGGGATACAGCGGCGCGCGCCAAATCCTGCGGTGACGGCGAATCGGCCTGCACGTAGCGCAGGTTCAGGGCGCGGCATGCGGAGGCGGTACTCGCCCCAATTGCCACCACCGGCGGCACAGATTCAGGCGATAGCGCGGGGGTGCCGTCGAGTAGGGCGTGCAGGCGGGAGGGGGCGGTCACCACCAGCACATCCAGCGCTGGGGTTTCCGGGGCGGGGGCATCTGCGGCATTCCCCTGTACGAGCGCGCGGGCGGCACTGAGGCTCAGCTCGCCGGGTGCTACCTGCTCGGCGGGCACCATGTCGTAGAGCACGCAGCGGTGGCTGTCCCAGCCCAGGTTTTTGAGGCCTTCGCGCAGGGTCGGTCGGGCGTTGGAGCCTTCCAGAACCAGCACGGCGGCGGGCTCGGTTGCAGGCTTTTCAAACTCCGCGAGCATACCGGCGGCGCTCTGCACCTGCGGCTGAAAATCCGTGTTCAGCCCCAGCTGGGTGTGCACGGCGCGGGCGGTTGCCGTACCCACGCAGGCGATGCGCACTCCCCCGCTCGCGCAGGCGGGTGCAAACTCCGCACCCCACAGCTCGGCGCAGGTGCGAACCGTGTTGGCGCTCGTGAAGCTCACCCACGCATAGTGACCGGAAGCGAGCGCCTCCAGCGCGGCGGCGTGGTCTGCGTCCGGCTTGACGGTGCATGCCTGCTGTAGCGGGGCGAAGAGTACCCGGGGCTCCCCTAACCCGTTCTGTGCGCTTTCTTCGGCGAGGGCGCGTGCGAAGGCGGCGCCCTGGGTGGCGGAGCGGGTCAGCAGAACCGTGCGCGCGGGTTCAGCTTGCGGACTAGCGGCAGACATGACGCCTACTTCAGATCCAATCCGGCCAGGGCGGCGGCACCCATCTGCAGCAGGTCTTCTGCCACGCGCACGCCCAGGCGTTCGGCGCCGGGCACATCCAGTTCGGCGGTTGCCGAAGTGTGGCGCAGCATGTCGGTGCCGTCGGGGGACGCCACCACAACGTTAAGCACCAGGTCGCCTTCAACCACGTGCGCGTACGCGCCGATGGGTGCGGCGCATCCGGCTTCGAGGCGGCGCAGCAGGGCACGTTCGGCGCTGACGGCGAGGCGGGTTTCGTGGTGGTTTGCGGCGAGCAGGGCACGGCCGAGGGCACGCACCGGGCGCGCCACCTCGGGGTCGGCGAGCACGGCGGGGTCCGGGTTCTCGAATTCGCTTTCGCGCACTTCCAGGGCGAGCGCGCCCTGGCCGGGGGCGGGCAGCATGCGAGTGGGGTCTAGGTACTCGGTGATGAGTTCTTCCTTGCCCAGGCGCTTCAGCCCGGAGACGGCGAGCACCACGGCATCGCAGTCGCCGCTACGTTCGGTGCCTACGCCGTGGTCGGCGCGTTCGGAGGTTTCGGTGTTCTGGCGGAGCACGACCTGCTTGCCGGCGTGCTCTTCCAGGCCCTTCACACGGCCGATGCGGGTTCCCACGTTACCGCGAATGTCCACGATTTCAAGGTCGGGTCGCAGGGCGCGTAGCTGTGCGGCACGGCGGGGTGAGCCGGTGCCCACGCGGGAGCCTTCGGGCAGGGTGTCGACGGTCAGACCGTCGCGTGCCACGAGGGCGTCGCGGGGGTCTTCACGCTTGAGGGTTGCGGCGACCACCAGGCCGGGGCAGGGTGCGGAGGGCAGGTCCTTGAGGGAGTGCACTGCCATGTCCACGCGGTTTTCTTCGGAGGCGTTCTCACCGTCGAGTAGACGCTGGCGCAGTGCCGCAGCGAACACGCCGGTGCCGCCGAGGGTTGCCAGGGGCCCGGTGAGCACGTCGCCTTCGGTTTTGACGGTGCGCAGGGTGAAGTCCACGACCTCGGCATCTGCGGCGCCGTGGTGTGCCTGGTGTTCGGTGTAGAGGGAGGTGACGGTTTCAGCGGCAATACGGCTTTGGGTCAGGGCGAGAGCAGACCCGCGGGTGCCCAAGATGTACTCGTGATGGCTCATATCTCTCCTTTTCGGTGATGTGTGTGATAGCCCGTAGGCGTGTGCGTTTCCTCCAGAGGCTGTGTGTTTGCGACGCTGTGTGTTTGTCTAAATTCTGGGGGGGGGGTAGCCTGTAGGCACGTGCGCTCCGACCCGCCCGCGCACCCCGGTCAGGGGGGGTGTTGGGGCGAGCCGGAGCTACAAGGGTGGCGTTAGTGGGAGCAGCATCCGCCGGAGCGGCTGGCGGGAGCTTCCTCAGACTCGGCGGTATCAGCACCGGCTGCGTATTCGGCGATAACCGGCTTCGGCGCACCGCGACCGGGCTTGCAGCAGCCGGGTTCGCACTCGTCGAACCAGCCGTACTGACCGCTCGCACTCGGGGCGAGGACGCTCTCACGTTCGGGGCGCAGGTCGGCTGAAACGCTGTTCTCCACGCGCTCCTCAATGAGGCGGCGCAGCGACTCCACGTACGCCGGATGCGTGCCGGGGGTGGGGGTGCGCACGGCAACCACGCCCAGGCGTTCGCAGGTATCCAGCGCCTCGGTGTCCAGGTCCCACTTGACTTCCATGTGGTCGGAGACGAAGCCGAGGGGCACCAGCACGACGCCTTCCACTGGGGCTTCGCCGTCCTCCGCCGGGTTGGCGGGGGTGGGTAGCGCCTCCAGGGCGTCGTTGACGTCCGGTTCCAGCCACGGCATGGACGGCGGGCCGGAACGGGACTGGTACACCAGCTCCCATTCGACGTTCTGCAGAAGCTGCGGGGCCTCATCGCGAACCAGCGAAAGCACGGCGCGGGCGACCTGCAGGTGCTTCTCCACGTAGGCGGAGCCGCCCTCGTAGTTCACGCCGCGCGGGCCTGCCTCGTTCGCCGCGGAGGTGGGTACCGAGTGGGTGCAGAACATGATGCTCAGGCGCGGGTTCAGCGAACCGCTATCGCGTGCGGCAAGCTGCTCACGCACCGTGGAGAGACCGTCCTTCAGCCCGTCGGCAAAAGCGCGGGAGAAGCCGGGCACGTCAAAGAACTGGCGGATCTTGCCCACGTGCACGCGACCCTCCAGGCCAAGCTGCTCAATCGCCATGCCGTAATCTTCACGGTACTGGCGGCAGCTCGAATAGCCGGGGTAGGCGCTGGTCGCCAGCACGAGCACATTGCGGTGGCCGTTCTCGTAGGCTTCGGCGAGCACGTCCTTCACGTAGGGCTTCCAATTGCGGTTCGCCCAGGTAATCGGGATGTGCGGGCCGCGCTCGGCGAGCGCCTGCTGCAGCGCGGCGAGCAGGGCACGGTTCTGCTCGTTAATCGGCGAGACGCCGCCGTTGGCGCGGTAGTGGGTGGCGACCTCTTCGAGGCGCTCATCCGGAATACCGCGGCCGGCGGTCACGTTGCGTAGGAAGGGGATGACGTCCTCCTGCCCCTCGGGGCCACCGAAGGAGGAGAGAATCACCAGGTCGTAGGGGCGTACCTCTTCGGCACGTTCACGGGTGATGCTACGTTCGCTTCGGTAGTCGCCGAGGGTCTGCTCGTTGAGCGCGGCAGGGCCGTTGGAGGCGGTGTTCGCCGGGTCGGTGCGGTTGGGTACCACGTCGTCCGGCAGGAGCGTGCCGTTGAGGGTTACGCCGTTGTGCGGCTGGTGGCTCACGCCAGAACCTCTGCTACTTCGTCTGCGCCGATGCGGCGGCCGGTGTAGAAGGGGGTTTCCTCGCGCACGTGCAGGCGTGCTTCGGTGTTGCGGAAGTGGCGCATCATGTCGACGAGGTCAACGAGTTCGGGTGCTTCGAGGGCGAGGACCCACTCGTAGTCGTTCAGGCCGAACGATGCGACGGTGTTGGCCAGAACCTGCGGGAAGTCGATGGCCTTCATGCCGTGGTTCTTCAGCATCTCGGCGCGACGCTCGGGGTTCATGTAGTACCAGTCGTAGGAGCGCACGAAGGGGTAGACGCAGACCCATGCTTCGGGTGCCTTGCCGCGTGCGTAGGCGGGTGCATGGTTGCGGGTGAATTCTGCTTCGCGGTGTACACCCATGGTGGACCAGACGATGGTGGTGCCTGCGAAGAGCGCGGTGCGGCGGATCTTGCGGACTGCTGCCTGCAGCTTTTCGGGGGTTGCACCGTGGGTCCAAATCATGACGTCGGCGTTGTCGCGCATTGCGGAGACGTCGTAGATGCCGCGCAGGGTCACACCCTCGGCGGCCAGCTGCTCAACAACCTTCTCGAATTCGGCACGAGCCTCGTCGGTGTTGGACTCTGCGGGGCGTGCGCCGGAGCGTGCGAACACGGTGTACAGGGCGTAGTGCAGGGTTTCGCCTTCTTCGCGACCGCGGCGGTTTTCGTCAGCTGCGGAGTGCTGGACTGCGTAGCCCTTGGGCGCGCCGCCGTAGCCGTGGCCGGCGTGGGTGTAGCCGCCCTGACCTGCGCCGTGTGCGCCGCCGTGGCCGTGTGCTGCGTGATCGTGAGACATTGTGTGTTCCTTTCTTCAGCGAGGGTTCGCTGTGCTGGAGGCGCTGCTTCCGTAGCTGCGCGTTTTCTCAAATTTTTTGGTCTAGTTACTGGCTGAGCTGAGTTATTGGCTGAGCTTCTGCCGCCGCTACGCCGTCTACTTGGCGGTTGCGGCTTTCGGGGAGGTGACGCCTTCCCAGTCCTGCGCCGCGTGGTAGATGAGGCGGTCCATCTGTTCGTAGGTGTCTTTGACGGTTAAGACCAGGCCGGAGCCTGCCGCCCAGGAGCCGACGGTGCTGAGGGTTCCGAGTTCGCTGGCGCGTTCGCGGAATTCCTTGACTCGGTCGCGGTGGCCGGGGGTGGAGGCGGGTAGTACACCGCGCCAGCGTACGACGTCCGCGTCAACGAGGTTGTTGTGGGTGAGGGCTACGTCCATCATGCGGCTTGCGTCGCGCAGGGCGAGGGTGATGAGCTGCTCGTCTGCGAGGGCGACTTCGGAGAAGCGGGAGTCTTCGCCGCCGCGGCCGTAGGAGAGGCGCACAACGTGGCGTCCGGGGCCTGCGGCCTCGGCGACCCACTGCCATTTGGCGGTGGCGTGGGTGAGTGCCTTGGCGCGTACGGCGGTGGCTTCTTCGGAGACGAGCAGGCCGGTACCGCGGGGGTGCTTGTCCAGGGCGGGGGCGTCGACGACGAGGGTGACGAGGGCGACTTCGGGGCCGGGTTCCATGGCGGGTAGGGCGGTGGAGACGTGCGGGCCGATGAGTCGTGCCACGGTCGGGCCGTCGGTGGCGAGCACCAGGTAGTCGGCGTAGAGGGGGGTGTTTTCGCCGTCGGTGGTGTGGCGCTGGATGATGAACCACTGGCCGGTGGATTCGTCGCGGTCAACGGCGATGACGTCGAATCCGGTGACGATGCGAACACCGGAGGCGTAGAGGTCTTCGACGAGACGTTCGGACAGCTGGTTCATGCCGCCCACGATACCGGCGACCTGTGAGCCTGCGGGGGCTGCCGAACGGAAAGCGTGTGCTGCGGCGGAGAGGGAGCGGTGCTTGCGGAAGGCTTCGCGCAGACCGGGGATAGTCGCATCGACGTCGAGCTTGTCGGGGTGGGTGGAATACACGCCGGAGACTACGGGTGCGACGAGGTTGTCGAGCACTTTCTGGCCCATGCGGATGCGCACGAGCTCACCGAGGGTCTTCGCGTTCTCGCCTGCGGAGACGGGGAGGAACTTGTCCACCTGGGCGCGGCGCAGACCGTTCTTACCGATGACGGGGATCAGCGACTTATCGTTCACATTGCCGGGGATGCCCATGATGCCGGTGCTGGGGGTGCGACGGGCGCCCTGCGGCAGGTACAGCCAGGAGCCGTAGGAGTTGGGGGTGACGATCTGGTCGCCCAGGCCGAGTTCCTTGACGAGGTCGCTGACAATGGGGCTGCGGGTTGCGAAGGATTCTGCGCCGGAGTCCAGCAGAAGGCCGCCAACTTCGTGGGCACCAACGGCACCGCCAAGGTGGTAACGCTGTTCGAGCAGGGTGACGCGCATACCGGCTGCGGCGAGGCGGCGTGCGGAGATCAGGCCGGAGGGGCCGCCGCCGATGACGATGACGGTGGGTGCCTTCTCGTTGCGGGTGAAAGCTCGTGCGTTCTGGGGCGCGGCGGAGGAACTGACCTGTGCGGTGCGGTACGGTGCCTGGTTGGTGTGGCCCATGGTGGTTCTCCTTTGGTCTGCCTGCAGTGGAGTTGCCCATTGCGGTAACGGGTGTGGTGGTTGGTTCGGGGTGCAGATGTTCGGTGCAGATGCCGGGGGGTGTCCGGCATCTGCGCCGTCTATTTATCGTTATTTATCCTATGCCTGCGCGGTGCGTTCGTGGATATATGCCACGAGGTCGGTGAGCACCTGCGGGTCGGTGGTCGGGGGTACGCCGTGGCCGAGGTTGACCACGTGCGAGGGGGCGGCGTTGCCTTCTGCGAGCACTTCGTCTACGTGTGCGTAGAGGTTTTCGCTGCCTGCGGCGAGCAGTGCCGGGTCGATGTTGCCCTGCAGGGGTACGGCGCCGTTGAGCAGGGTATTCGCTGCGGACAGCGGCAGGCGGTAGTCCACGCCGATGACGTCTGCGCCAGCTTCGTGCATGGCGGGTAGCAGGGCGGTGGTTCCGGTGCCGAAGTGGATGCGCGGCACACCGTATTCGCGTACGGCGTCGAGGGCGGTTGCGGAGTGCGCCTGCACGTAGCGGCGGTAGTCGCCTTCGCCGAGGGAGCCTGCCCAGGAGTCGAAGAGCTGCACGGCGGATGCGCCCGCCTCGATCTGCGCGCGCAGGAACTGGCCTGCGGTGCGGGCTGCCCAGGCGGCGAGTTCGTGCCAGGCGGCGGGGTCGGCGTGCATCATGGTGCGCGGGCGCAGGTGGTCGCGGGAGGGGCCGCCTTCGACCATGTAGGCGGCGACGGTGAAGGGCGCTCCGGCGAAGCCGATGAGCGGGGTGTCGCCGAGCATTTCTACGGTTGCGGCGACGGCTTCGCGGATGGGGTCGAGGTCGCTGTCTTTGAGTTCGGGCAGGGCGCGCACCTCGTCGAGGGTGCGTACGGGCTGGTCGAGTACGGGGCCCTTACCGGGCACGATGTCGACGTTGACGCCCGCGAGCTTCATGGGGATGACGATGTCGGAGAAGAAGATGCCGGCGTCGACCTTGTGGCGGCGGACGGGCTGCACGGTGATTTCTGCGGCGAGGTCGGGGGTGAGGCAGGCGTCCAGCATGGGGATGCCTTCGCGTACCTGGCGGTATTCGGGCAGGGAGCGGCCTGCCTGGCGCATGAACCAGACGGGTCGGTGGCTGGAGGGGCGGCCGGTGAGGGCGCGGAGCATGGGCGAGTCGGCGGTGGTGCCTGCGCGCAGGGGGTGGTTGGCGGGTAGGTGTGCGAGCTGCTCGTCGGTGAGCAGGGGTCGCTGGGCGTCAGTGGGGTGTGCGGGCAGGGAGGGTGCCTGTGCGGGGCCCTTTTCCGATGCGGGGGTGGTGTGCTGGTTTTCGCTCATAGTCTCTAGTGTGACAGGTTTATGTGGGCGTTTTTGCGACACTATGTCATGGTGACTCTTACCTAATGGTGGCTTTCTTAGCGGTGAGGGAAACCTTAGTTCGTGCCTACTCTTTGTGCCCGCTCCCCCACTGTGCAGATTTTCTTGCCCCCTACGATGATGGAACTTAGGTTCTGTGAGCTTTACAGGGGCTTAGTCGGCGTGGTTATGATTAATCTCTAGTGAGTACTTATGCATTTGTGGCATCGCACCACACCGTTGATCTGACCACCGTCGCTGCGTTGAGCGCCGGTGCCTCCGGCGTACCCGATGTTCTGGCGGCGGATATCGCACGTCAACTCGGTGTTAAGGGTGCAGTAGTTCTTGCCACCTGTAACCGTCTTGAAATGTATGTTCAGCTGCACGTCTCTGCGCATGTGCACATGGTTCGTGAGCTGATTGTTGATTCGATTGCGCAAACCTCCGGCCTGGACAAGGAACTGGTCAATACCAGTTTCGACGTGTACGCAGACGAGGAGGCGGCACGCCACCTGCTGACGGTCGCCTCCGGCCTGGAGTCTGCAGTGGTTGGCGAGCGCGAAATCGCCGGTCAGGTACGCCGCGCCCTGGCTGCCGCGCAGGCGAAGGCTCAGGAGGAGGGTGTGGCTCTTCCTGGTGAGCTGGTGCAACTGTTTGAGCATGCGGCGCATACGGCTCGTCAGGTAGGTCAGCACACGGCGCTTGGCGCCCAGGGCCGCTCGATTGTGTCTGTTGCCCTGGATCTTGCGGATGAGGTTGCCGAGAAGGACTGGTCGACCCGACGCGCCCTAATTTTTGGTACGGGTGCTTATGCGGGTGCAACCATTGCGGCTCTGCGTGAACGCGGTTGCACCGATATTTGGGTCAATTCCCGTTCTGGTCGCGCCCCGGAGTTCGCGGCGAAGCGCGACGTCTTCGCGGTGCCCGAGGACGGCATGGAACAGGCGATGGCTGAGGCTGACGTGATTATTGGCTGCTCTGGCGGCTCCGATCCGCTGCTTCCCGAGCAGATTCCGGCTGGTCACCACACGATTCTTGACCTTGCTCTTTCGCGTGACTTTGACCCCTCGGTCGCTGACCTGCCGAACGTTGAGCTGATTACCCTCGAATCGGTGCGCCTTGCCGCACCCGAAGAAACCGAGGAATCCGTGGCGACGGCTACGCGCATCGTGGAGTCTGAGCTGGCGGCGTTCCTATCCCGTCAGCGCTCCCGCACGATTGACTCCGCGATTGTTGCGCTGCGCTCGCACACTATGGATGTGCTGGATTCTGAGCTGGAGAAGGTACGTAACCAGTTTGGTTGCGGTGCGGCGACGGAGCAGTTCGAGCTGGCGATGCGCCGCATGGTGAAGTCCCTGCTGCACACCCCGACAGTGCGCGCCAAGAAGCTGGCGTCGGAGGGCCGCGCAGAGGATTACGTGCAGGCGCTGGAGACCCTCTACGGTATTCAGGTGGAGGAGTCTTAAGAGCTTCTTCTCCCCCGCTCTTCCCGGCGTTTTCACGTAGGTTTTCGCGCATCCGGCGGCGAGTATTTTATTAGCCTATTTTATTAGCCCCGGGCGAAGTACCGCCCGTTCACGGTGCCGATGGGCGCATTCGCGCTAGAGTAGATGCTAGATAAGATAGTTCCCATACCCGTCGCACGTTTGGTTGCGCCGGACTATTCTGCGAGGAGACTCATGGAAATCAAGATTGGCGTTCGCCACATCGCCCGCGAAATCGTTGTTGAGACCAGCGAGGCTAAGGAAATTCTCACCGAGAAGGTCACCAAGGCCATCGAGGACGGCTCGATCCTGGAAATCATGGACGATAAGGGCAACACCACCCTGATTCCCGGCGGCCAGATCAGCTACGTCGAACTCGGTAGCGACGCCAAGCGCCACGTGGGCTTCGGCATCGGCGCCTAAGTATTCAGCCGACTGCCCCCTATAGCTTTAGCTTTCCCCCGCATCCGTCACGATGCGTAACCGCGCTTTGTGCGCTGCGTGCGTGTGCTTTCTGCGCCGTACGATTACGCCGTGCCGAATGCGGGGGTTTGCGTTTTAAACCACCCGCACAAAAACCTCGCAATACCCGGTTTTGGGGCGGTATATCGCCCATCACGGGCGCACACCACAGCCGGTCTGGGGTGCGTCGGAAGCAAATCCGGGTTAATATTGAGGGGTTAAGTGAATGACCGGTCGTACCTTTTTCAAGACCCCGAGGCTGCACCTCATCATGAATCAACCATGAGTACTAACCATGTGCATTGAGCATGTGTGCAGGCGGCGTCTCGGCAAGAATTTCCCGTGTAAGAATTTCCCGCGGCCGGCTTTCGACGCCCGCCCGTCACCGCCTCCACCGTTGGGGCGCTGGCTGGCACACCCCGTCTCGGGGAGAAACACACCCCGAACAGGGGTAGAAAGATACGGTCCAGTGACTGAAACGAACACGCAGGAAACCACTCAGACTGCAAAGTCCTTCGCCGACTTCGGCGTTCGCCAGGATATTAGCGACGCCCTCGCGGCGGTTGGCATTACTTCCCCCTTCCCCATCCAGGAGCTGACTCTTCCCGTGGCTCTGTCTGGCCAGGACATCATTGGCCAGGCGAAGACCGGTACCGGTAAGACCCTCGGCTTCGGTCTGCCCACCATTCAGCGTGTGGTCGGCCGTGACGATGAGGGCTGGGCTGATTTGGAGCACCCCGGCGCACCTCAGGCGCTGATTCTGGTTCCGACCCGTGAGCTTGCCATTCAGGTGGGTGAGGACCTGGCGATTGCTGCGAAGCTGCGCAACGCCCGCGTCGCCACCCTGTACGGTGGTGTGCCGATTGAGCCTCAGGCTGAGCTGCTGCGCCGCGGCCTGGAGGTTGCGGTGGGCACCCCCGGCCGCATTATCGACCTGTACCAGCAGGGCTTCCTGAACCTGAAGCAGGTTAAGATCGTGGTCCTCGATGAGGCTGACGAGATGCTGGATTTGGGTTTCCAGCCGTCGGTTGAGAAGATCCTCAGCTACCTGCCGGAGGACCGCCAGAGCATGCTGTTCTCCGCAACCATGCCCGGCCCGGTCATTGCGATGGCACGCCAGTACATGACCAAGCCCATGCGTATTAGCGCCGCTGACCCCGAGGACGCATCGAAGACTAAGGCGTCGATCCGCCAGGTCGTCTACCGTGCGCACCACCTGGACAAGGACGAGATGATTGGCCGCATTCTGCGCGCTACCGGCCGCGGCCGCACCGTCATCTTCACCAAGACCAAGCGTGACGCTGCCCGCGTGGCGGAGGAGCTGGTGAACCGTGGCTTCGCTGCCGCTCCCCTGCACGGTGACCTGAACCAGGTTGCGCGTGAGCAGGCGCTGAAGGCGTTCCGCACCGGCAAGGTCGACATTCTGGTTGCGACCGACGTGGCGGCTCGCGGTATTGACGTTGAAGACGTGACCCACGTGATTAACCACCGCGTGCCCGAGGATGAGAAGACCTACCTGCACCGTACCGGCCGTACCGGTCGTGCGGGCAATGAGGGTACCGCCATCACCCTGGTTGACTGGGATGACCTGCCGCGCTGGAAGGTCATTAACGACGCCCTGGAGCTGGGTGTTCCCGAGCCGGTTGAGACCTATTCTTCCTCTGAGCATCTGTTCTACGACCTGAACATTCCGGCTGGCACTAAGGGCCGTCTGCCGCGCGAGGAGCGTGTGGCTGAGGGCATGGGCGATGAGTTCTTTGAGAGCGCCCGTGACTCGCGTGATGGCCGTCCGGCTCGTTCTCGCGGTGGCCGCGACGGTGGCCGCGAGGGTGGCCGTAGCGGTGAGAAGGGTTCGCGCCGTTCTCGCGGTGGCCGTGAGGGTCGTTCCAGTGAGGGCCGCGGCGAACGCCGTAGCCGCTCCGAGGGCCGCAAGCGTACTGAGCGTTCTGAGCGTTCTTCCGAGCGTGCGGAGCGTACCGAGCAGGGCGCATCCGAGCGTTCTGAGCGTGCACCTCGCCAGCGTCGCCGTACCCGCCGTGTTGAGGGTCAGCCGGTGGAGGGTGAGGGTCGCCGCCGTACCCGCCGCCGCTCTGAAGGCTCCCGTGCTGAGGGTTCGCTCGGTAAGGGCCGTGGCGCTGACCGTGCTGGTTCTGAAGGCTAGGGCCGGGGTTGGGTATTTCAGCATCCCCGGCGCCCGCCGCGCCCTCCCCTGCCGTTGAGGCGAACTCCGCGGATTCGGCGCTTTTCGACCCGCAGGGCCCGTCGCTGCTGGTGCAGGCAGATAACCTGGAGTATCTGCGTGAGCTACCCGATGGTGCATTCACGGTCATCTACATTGACCCGCCGTTCAATACGGGTAAGAAGCAGACGCGCCGCACCTTGAGCGCGGAGGCTTCTGAGAAGGGTGACCGCACCGGTTTTAAGGGCAAGAGCTATTCGAGCACCCTGCAGACTCTGGCGAGCTATAACGACTCGTTCGAGGATTATTGGGCGTTCCTTGCTCCGCGTATTGAGCAGGCACACCGTCTGCTCGCGCAGGACGGCACCCTGTACCTGCACCTGGATTGGCGTGAGGTTCATTATGTGAAGATCATGTGCGACATGATTTTTGGTCGTGAGAACTTCATTAATGAGCTGATTTGGGCGTACGACTACGGTGCGAAGTCAACGCGCCGCTGGCCGACCAAGCACGACAATATTCTGGTGTACGCGAAGGATCACCGCAGCTATTACTTCAATACTGCGGAGGTTGATCGCGAACCGTATATGGCTCCGGGCCTGGTGACTGAGGAGAAGGCTTCTCGCGGTAAGCTCCCTACGGATGTGTGGTGGCATACGATTGTGTCGCCTACGGGTAAGGAGAAGACGGGTTATCCTACGCAGAAGCCTACGGGTCTGTTGCGTCGTATGATTGCGGCGAGTTCCCGCCCGGGTGATTGGGTGTTGGATTTCTTCGCTGGTTCTGGTTCTACGGGTGCGGCGGCGGCTCAGTTGGGGCGTAAGTTCGTGTGTGTGGATCAGAATCCGCCGGCTATTGAGGTGATGGCTAAGCGCCTGGGTGTGGATCCGGTGTCGTTCGCTGAGTATCGCGGTGTGCCGCGTGGGGCGAGTGTGCTGTTCACGCCGAAGCGTACGGTGGGTGTTCGTGGCGGTACGAGTCGTGATGCGTTGACGGCGGCGAGCCGTCATGCGCTGAAGGCCGTGTTGGATACGCTCACGGAGACTACGCAGCCGGTTGAGGGTGCGTCGTGCCGGTTTGTGCGTCACTGGTCTATGGATGCGGTGGATAAGAAGATGCGTATTGATGGGCGTGATGAGTTGCGTCGTCAGCGTCAGCATCAGGCGCGAGCTAAGGCTCGTGCGGCGCGTGCGGCTGCTCAGCTGGATGCGGCGGCTGCGGGTGCGGTGTTGCAGCATCATGCGTCGCGTGAGAGCGTCTAGGCGGTCTTGTCTGCGCGTCCGTGAGAGCACGTGTTAAGAGTGTGGGGCGGGTTCCCGGTCAAGGAACCCGCCCCACACTCTTTTGTTTTCACCTCATTGCATATTCTCTAAATCTCTACCTGAAGGTTAGGATTTTTGATACGCTGAGAACATTCTACTCATTGGGGTGTACAAAGATTGTGCCTCCCCTCTGTTCGTGAAGGAGCTATGATGCTTCGACAATTATTCGCCCGCCCCACGAAGCGGACCATCCAGGTTGGCGGCACGGTACTGCTGGCAGGTGCCATGGTGTGCGGTAGCGTGCCGGCATATTCTCTTGGTGTTCTAAAACCTCGCCAAGTGACCCCTATTGTGCAGCCCAATGAACCGGCGGTGACCTGTAACGACCGCGCAATCTACGAATATAAGTACCTTCCGAATGCTTATGTGACTTACAGTCGCAAGATTATCTACGACTGGGCTGAGTGCGTTGGTCTAATTTCTGAATACCAGAAGTATCAGCTAATCGAAGAAAACACCGTAATTTCCCGTGGCCAGTTTGTGGAGTATTTGTATCGTCTGTCGGGCTCTCCTGAGGTGAAGAATCTTCCGGCTCAGTCTCCGTATGGCGATATCAAGACGGATGATCCGCGTTTTCCTGTGGTGATGTGGGCTCGTCAGCGGGGCATTACCTGGGGTTGGAGTGATGGGAATTTCCATTACGATGCCCCCGCGAATGAAACGACGACAGTAATCATGGCATACCGCCTAGCTGGTAGTCCGGCGGTCAAGCTACCCGATATGAATCCTCCGAATGAGGAAGAGCCCTGGACCAAGCGGAACCCCAACCTTCCTTACGGCTCAGAGTTGCATCGGGCCTATGTTTGGTTGAAATACACTGGAGCCGGCTTTGATAAGAAGTACACTGGCTTCCACGAATCGGTTAGGTACCATGACGTCGCGAGCATGGACTCTGAAGGTCGACGAGTGAGCCAATGGACTTTCCAGGCAACATATGAACAGGCTTTTGAAGTATTGCGCATGGCAGATACTCGAGGCGTATTTTAAGAGATTATAAAAATAGTTTGGTCCCCTGCTCTTCTATGCAGGGGACCAAACTATTTTCTAGTTTTCTGTGGACTCATTCTCGGCTTTAGGGATTCTCGGCGCTACAAGCTTTCCCTCAAATTTAAAATTATTAATTTCGATCCTTAATAGCTCATAAAGCTCAGAGTTGATTTTAAGAACCCATTTATCCCCCATAATTTTCTTTTGGGCCGCAGTTCTGGTCTTATCACTCATCTGACAAGCATCGAAAGCATTTGCGCCAATAATACTAAGACGCTTTGCGCCACCTTCAAGATAGAACCCCCATTGTGCTGCGAGAGCCTTATCTAGTGGAAATTTATCCTCTGGCTTGTCACTATCTTCGTAAGGATTATCAGAGCGCACTCCTGTAAAGGTGCAGTCGCTAGCCCACGAGCTGATATACCAGTTCGCTGCCTCGTGGTTATGTGCTTTATCTGAGACTGCGTCATGCCAGCTGGAGGATTCACCGATACAACCCACATAGTTATTCCTCGGCATTAGGGCAAACCACCCGTGGCCGCCGTTCTCTTGAGCCGCACACCCCCTTTCTATCGCCAAGATACAGAGCAAACCGACACAGTTTCATTCTCTCCTTCAGCTTCAGTGCAATGTTAAAAATATTTAAAGCAATAGATTTTATATACCTCATTAATATGTTGAGGAAAATTAAAATATTTACGTAAAACTTGAAACGAATTTATGTAAAAATCATAAATTTTCTTGCAAAGAGAAGAAAAAGCGATACACACTAGAGATACCTTCTGCAGCGCAGCACGGTGCTACGTGCAGAAAGTATTCGCCCACTAACATCACTTCGTCGTGATGAAGGGCGAATAATTCACTCACCTCTAGGAGACATCGATGTCTGAATATCATGCGCCATCGCGGCGCGCCCTTTTGGCAGGAGGAGCTCTTGCCGCAACCACTGCAGGAGTCTCAGCTTTCTCCCCAGCCCATGCGGAGCAAGCAAACAAGACTGAAGAGTTCATGACTCGCGCCCCAGAATGGGTAAAAAATACCCAGAAGCGGCTAGACGAGTTCAATAAGCGTCTGCAATATCTCACGTACACTGATACTGCGAGGGAGTACACAGCCCATAATCTTGCGAAGAACGGCCTTCATGTTAATGTTCTGGATTACTGCGTAGACCCCACGGGCGGAGTGGACTGCACCGATCAGCTGAACAAGCTGGCAGAGCGCCTGTATTGGCTCGGCGGAGGGTCAATTGAGCTACCTGCCGGTATTTACAAGGTGTCGCACCCCTTCATTCACTTGCTCGATAAGGTGGAGTTTTTCGGGCATGGAATGTCTACCCGAATTATTGCGACGTCCACAGATGCGCTTACCAAGGCAGCGGGTACCTCTGATGAATGTTTCGGTGTTTTTCATACGGGAACTTATCAAAACCCGACATCTAATGCGACAGATAACCGTCCGATGCGTTTCGGAGTGCGTGATATGTGGATTCGCACGAGCCCCCAAAAAGGGCATATCAACGTACAGCAGCTTACGGATAATATGCATACTAGGGCACCTCTAGCCCATGTTGCAGGCATTATTCTACACACTGAGTTTACGGGTAAGCCTAATGACCCTGAAGCTGTCCCTTCCCTCTCTAACCTAGAAATTTGGGATGTAGATATGGGTGTTGCGATTTTGGGGCTTCATGACCGAGGTATGAAAGTCGATAAAATCCGTGTCCGCAAGTCTTTGCGCCAAGGCTTGCTGGTTGGCAAACCTGTCGGTCATCCGTTACGCCGCAAAGATGGCAATAATCCTGGTGGCGCAGATAATAAGTTCCTTACAGTAGATATTTCTGATGCCAACCTTTCAGGGAAAAACTACGCCGGAATTGAAATCTACGCCTCCCAATGCAAATTTTTTGGGTCAACCAGCTGGTACAACCGCCGATCCGTGCTACAAAATTCTATCTACGTAACGCGGAAAAAGGACCAGTCCGACGATCAATATACTGCCAAGACCGGTGCTGGATGGTATGTCGCCGGAACGCGTAACCTCTTTCAAGGATGCACGGCTCAAGAGAACGGTGGTCACGGATGGTTTGCCCTCATGCCGAGGAATAACTATGTGGGCTGTATCGGTGAATCCTCCAGCTGGCATGACGCAGTCTCAGATAAAGCGCATAACCACGAGGCAGCGAACTGGTATATCAGCTCGTGGGCTAGCGACTGCACTTTCACGGGAGTACGCTCAGACAACCCCTACGGGCCAAGCCAAGAAGTACCCCTAGAAAGAATCCTCGCTTCACTGTGGGGCTTCTATCTTGAAGGTAGTGTTAGGCGTTTGAATATTATTGGAGCAAACGCATACGACGAATGCCACATGGACTACGAAGACAATAACAAACCTAAACCCAAGGTTCTGAACGATAAATGGAAGTTTTCTATTAAAAATTCCCTGAACCCACCCTACAAGATTGAAATTAATCAGTATGTCTATAAATCTACTGAGGATTCAGCAGATATTTCTAATAAAAAAGATTTTCCAATCACTGAATAAAAATTACTAAAATGTGCGCCTCACCTAACATTAGGTGAGGCGCACATAGTTTATTTAAATTTGAAAGATTTATCTGCTAGACGAATCACTTCGATAGCCTGCTCATAAGTAGCGTAAGCCAACCATTCAAATTCATCGTTAGGCGATACGATACCATACCGTCGATACGATACGTTCTCAATAGAATCTTCATTATTTGGATTCTGAAGACCATAGTGTAACCAGGTGTATGCCTTATGAAGCTCCGAATTATATGGCATATTCGGCCATTTTTCCTTCCAAGGAGTAGGGGGGAAATACTTCTCAGGGTCATATGCAGCTACCGTTACTTTTGGACTGCCCGCCAACCGATACACCATCAAGGCAGTAGAAGACTCACTAGCAGGGGTATCATAATGGAAATTCCCATCACTCCAACCCCAGGTAATGCCCCGCTCACGAGCCCACATCACCACAGGAAAACGCGGATCATCAGTCTTAATATCACCGTACGGTGACTGAGCTGGAAGATTCTTCACCTCAGGAGAACCCGACAGACGGTACAAATACTCCACAAACTGGCCACGAGAGATAACACTATCTTTCTTGACCATTTGGTGCTTCTGATACTCAGAAATCAGACCAATGCACTGCGCCCAATTAAAGATAACGCGACGCCCCAATTCACCATCTTGCCGATAGTACTCATATTCTGCGCGGTCGTTGCAGGTCACTGCCGGTTCGTCCGGCTGTACAATGGGGGTCACCTCGTGAGGCTTCAAATGCCCGGTGGCATACGCCGGAACACTACCGCACACCATGGCACCTGCCAGCAGTACCGTGCCACCGGCCTGGATGGCCCGCTTTGTGGGGCGGGTGAATAATTGTCGAAGCATCATAGCTCCTTCATGAACAGAGGGGAGGCACAATCTTTGTGCGCCCCAATGAGTAGAACGTTCTCAGCGTACCAAAAATCCTAACCTTCAGGTAGAGATTTAGGGAATATGCAATGAGGTGAAAGCAAAAGAATGGGGGGCGGGTTCCTTTGATTAGGAACCCGCCCCACACTCTTTCGTCTTACTACTGGGCCGCCAGCTGCTCGCGGATACGCGCCACCGTCGCCGCATCCGTCGTATTCTCACCCAGCAGGTTCGGCTTGCCCGCGCCGTGATAATCGCTCGAACCCGTCACCAACACCTCACGGCCCGCCGCACGCTGACGCTCAATGAACTCCAGCAGACGCGCCCGGTCCTCCGCGGAGTTCTCGCGGTGGTACACCTCCACACCCGCCAGGCCAGCCTCCACCATCAAACCCAGATACTCCAGGCTCAGGGCGGGTCCACGCATCGTACTCATCGGATGCGCAATCACCGGCACGCCCCCAGCCTCACGCACCAGACGCACCGCCTCCAGCGGGTCCAGCGCATCCTGCGGCACATAGTAGGGGCTGCCCGTGTACAGCAGCTTCGCGAAAGCCTCAGAACGGTCAGCAACCACGCCAGCGGCAACCAGCGCGTCAGCAATATGGGGGCGGCCCACCGCCGTGTTCCCCTCCCCCACCTGCGCCAACACGTCATCCCAGGTCAGCGGGTAGTCAGCGGCAAGACGCTGCACAATAGCCTGCGCACGGCCCGCACGGCTGGCACGAATCGCCTCCACACGGCGCGCCAACTCCGAACCCACCGGGTCAAAACCATAAGCGAGCAGGTGAATAGTCTTCGTGCGTGCACGGCCCGCACCGTCGGTGTAACGGTAACGGCAAGAGAACTCGGCACCCGGCAGAAAATCCAGACCGTACTCACCCGCCAGCTGAGCCGCCTGCACCCAACCAGCCGTCGTATCGTGATCAGTCAGCGCGAAACCCGCCAACCCGGCGCGAGCAATCAGCGGCACCAGCTCAGTCAGGCTCTGCGTGCCGTCAGAAATAGCGGAGTGAATATGCAGATCGTAACGCCCGGCACGGTTCAGGTGTTCAGGCGCACCCGATTCAGCGGGCTGCAGTGCCTGCTGCGCATTAGGTGCACTATTTCGGTGTTCTGTCTGCGTCATATTCTCTCCTTCCCCGCCCCTGCTAGTTCGTCGCCACCTCAGCGGGGTTTAAGGTATGTCATCTACTCTTCTGATTCAACCCTACCAATATCGGCGGCGCAATATCAGGCACCCGGTCGCAAGTCAAAGATATATTCTGCCCCACCGCGCCCCTCTTATGGTCAAAAGCGCTAAAACACCTGCCCACCTGTGGTGAAGGAGATATGATTAACCCATGACTGAGAACAACGAGAAGAGCACCGAAGCTCAGAAGACTGACCACCGCAGCACCCCCAAGGCGTCTGCGTTCACCGAATTCATTGCTAAGGACTGGGCCAAGGCCGAAGATGACGGCTACACCCGCGAGCCCGTAGCAGACTACGCAGCTGAGCGCCGCGCCAAGATCTCCAAGGCATTCCCCGGCGAGCGCCTCGTCCTGCCTGCAGGCCCGCTGAAGGTCCGCTCCAACGACTGCGACTACCGCTTCCGCCCCCACTCGGCGTTTGCGCACCAGACCGGCCTGGGCATCGACCACGAGCCTGACGCCGTGCTGATCTTCGAGCCCGTCGAAGAGGGTACCGGCGACAACGGCTCCAACCACGAGGTCACCCTGTACTTCCGCCCGCTGGCTGGCCGCGACACCGCAGAGTTCTACGCGGATGCACGCTACGGCGAGTTCTGGGTTGGTCCCCGCCCCACCCTGAAGGAATTCTCCGAGCGCTTCGGTCTGCGTACCCGCGACCTGTCCGAGCTTGAGGTTGCTATCACCAAGAACGCCGGTAACCAGGGCCTGGGCGGCGTGAACATCCGCCTGGTCCGCAACGTTGACCCGGCTGTTGACGCGCTGGTTGACACCTCCCGCTACAACACCGGCGTGGAGCTGGAGCAGGCTGACAAGCTGGACTCCGAGCTGGCTGTGGCTCTCTCCGAGGCTCGCCTGATTAAGGACGCTATCGAGGTTGAGAACCTGCAGCGTTCCGTTGACATGACCGTCAAGGGCTTCGAAGAGGTCATTCGTGCACTGCCGAAGGCTAAGGAGCACCACCGCGGTGAGCGCGTCGTTGAGACTGCGTTCTTCTCCGTGGCACGTACCGACGGTAACGACCTGGGCTACGACACCATCGCAGCGTGCGGTAACAACGCAACCATCCTGCACTGGATCCGTAACAACGGCACCGTCGATGACGGCAAGCTGCTGCTGCTGGACGCAGGCGTTGAGGACGACACCCTGTACACCGCAGACGTGACCCGCACCTTCCCCGTGAACGGTAAGTTCACCGAGGTTCAGGCGAAGGTCTACAACGCTGTGCTGGATGCCGCTGACGCCGCATTCGCTGTGGCTAAGCCGGGTACCAAGTTCTACGAGATTCACGAAGCTGCCATGAACGTTCTGGCGCACCGTCTGGAAGAGTGGGGCCTGCTGCCGGTTTCCGCTGATGTTTCGCTCACCGTTGAGGGCGGTCAGCACCGCCGCTGGATGCCGCACGGCACCAGCCACCACCTGGGTCTGGACGTGCACGACTGCGCGCAGGCAAAGGCTGAGCTGTACATGTGGGCTGAGCTGGAGCCGGGCATGGTCTTCACCATTGAGCCGGCCCTGTACTTCAAGGACGAGGACCTGTCGGTTCCCGAGGAGTACCGCGGTATCGGTATCCGCCTGGAGGACGACGTGCTCTGCACCGAGGACGGCAACGTGAACCTCTCCGCTGCACTGCCCCGCACCGTTGAGGGCATTGAGGAGTGGATGGCGAAGCTGGCGAAGTAACGTCTAGCTCCCAGTTACGTTAGTAACGTCTTATAGGGAAAGCCCCTCACCGATTCGTTGAACTGCGCCCCGAAACTTGGACGCATTAAATACTAGCCGCTACACGGCTTCCCTCAGGGCCTGAACCCGGTACTCTACCGGAGTCAGGCCCTTAAGCTTTACTTGACGCCTTACCGTATTCCAGTGCGTGATATAGGCATCAAGGTCAACCTTGAAACTCTCAAAGCTCTGCCAGTCCTGGCCACGAAAAAACTCGTCCTTAAGATGTCCAAAGACCTGCTCAGTGGCACCATTGTCGATGCAGTTACCTTTGCGTGACATACTCTGAATAAAACCATTATCAGCAAGCGTACTGATATAGAACTCGTGCTGATACTGCCACCCCATATCCGAGTGCAAAATCGGCTTGACTCCCTCGGGTTTGGCCTCCATGAGTATCTGAAGCATCTCTTGCTGCTGAGCAAGATTAGGGCACATCGAGATGGAATAGGCGACAATCTCCTTGCTAGCAAAGTCATAAACCGGCGCGAGATAGGCCTTACCGAAGGAGAGCTTAAACTCGGTAACATCGGTACCCAACTTCTGCCAAGGACCGGTCGCCGTGAAGTTGCGACCGATGATGTTCTCAAAACTTTGCCCCACATCCCCCTTGTAAGAGTTGTACCTATGGTAGGGCCTCTGGCGGCGTATACCGCAACGCAGCCCCATCTGACGCATCATCTTCAAAACCGTCTTATCGGCAATGCGCACCCCTTCCTCAGCACGCAGACACATAGCTACCTGCCTGTGACCGCACCCGTTGGGGGTACGTGAAAAGATCTGGGCGACCTTGGGACGTAGCTGCACTCTGGTTGGCTGCTGGGGATGAGCCAACGCGTAGTAGTAGCTCGACCTGGCAAGGCCTGCCGCCTCAAGGAGATCGTACAGCTTGTGACCGCGCCCTGAAAGCTCAGCGACCACTAGGGCTTTGTCCCGGTTTGGGAGCGCTTCTGCGCCTTCAGGGCAATCGATTTTTTTAGGTATGCCACCTGTGCCTCAAGCTTGCGCACACGCTTCTCGAGTTCCTCCTCACGCGTTGGCGGCACCGCCCGCACCGACCCCTTCGGCCTGCCCTTAGGCTTAGGCTTAAGCGCCTGCGCGCCGCCTTGCCGGTACAGCCTGCACCACTGCTTCAACGGTGTCGCACTTGCAATACCGAAACGCACCATCGCCTCAGGCTTGCTCATCCCACCATCAACCACAGCCTTCGCTGCGGCGACCTTGGTCTCATAGTCGTATTTGGTGTGCTTTACTCCCATGGCAAGAAGTCCGTCCCTCCCGATGACGCGGTACATTTTCTGCCACTCTCTCACAGTCGCGGCAGACACACCAAGCCTTTTGGCGGTCAAATCATAGCCACATCCCTTCTCAAACATTTGCGCTGCCTGTTTCCGAAGCAAACGATCGTGTCTTATTCCTAGATTTATAGACATGAAAAGCCTCCTGTTTCTTGGACTTTATTTTTGTTGTCCAAGAAACGGGAGGCAGTTCACGTTCGGTGAGGGGCTTTCTCGTGTCTTCTAAGTGCTGTCTTCTATGCCTGCCGTATGAGCCGCTACGGGCGGCTACCGCCGTTACGGCGTGAAGTTATTCGGAGTCCTGCGAGGAGTTATCGTGCAGGCCCTGCGGGCGCGGGGTCGGACGCTGCGGCTTGGGCTGAATCAGCTTCGCGTATTCTTCCGGGTCGTCCACGCGCAGACCGTACCGCTGTGCCGGGCGCTTCTGCGTATCTGACTTCTGAGCGGTCGCCTGGTCAGTACTTGCCTGTTCCTGTTCGGAAGGCTGAGCGGATTGTGCGGACTGAGTAGGCTGTGCAGGCTGTGCGGGGGCAACCGGTGCGGGCATGTTCTGCGCCGCACTCTGAGCCACCGCGTTCTGCGCAGTAGTATCACGCTCGGGCAGGTTCTGGTTCGGCGCCGGCTGACTACCCGCTTGCGCACGGTACGAGGGTGCCTTCGGCGCACCGGTCGGAACCGGTGCACCATTCATCGAAACGGTACTCTGAGCCGCCCGCGCCTGCGAAGCCTCCGGGGCCGCCGCCGCCCGCGCAGCCGCAACCGCCGCCGAGAAGCGAGGGTGCGCACCCAGCACGCGGCGTGCATCCTGAGCGTACTCCGGCAGAGCGTACATCACGGTACGCGAGGGAATCGCCTCGGTACGCATCGGGTAACGAATACCGCGATTACGACGAAGAATATACATCTGCCACAGCACAAACACAGCCACCGACAGCGGTACGTACCTTAGCGCCACCGACGTAAAAGAGTCACCGGTCAGAGTCAACAGCACCGAAAACACCAGGCCCATCGACGCGCCCTGAATCGCCGCAGAAATCAGGGCACGACCGTAACCGGGCTGTACCGGGTACTCCACCTGGCGGATACCATCATTGACCAGGTACAGCGCCGTGACCGGGTAATCCTGCTCGCTGAGCACATCGAAAGCGGCGAGCGCATCATCGTGACGAACGAAGGAGGCGATCGCCTCACCGGCGGGCAGGGGCTTGCCCTGAGCCTGCGCCAGGCGCGAGGCCAAGTACGAAGAAGGCGGGGTCGAGGGAATATTCGGCAGGTTAGAAGTCATGGCTCCTATTCTACCGCCCGCCCTAACCCTGGACCCGGTGGGCAGTCAGCTCCTCTACAGGCGTAGCGAACACCTGTTCAATTAGGCTTCTCAAAGTGCGAATCCCCGCGGTGGAGCGTACCCTAGAGAGGTGAGCAATTCGAAGTTCAGCACCCCCAGCAAGATTTACATTGCCCGCCTTCTGGGCCTCGACGTTTTTGACCCCTTCGGTGACCGCCTCGGCCGTCTCCGAGATGTCGTCGTGCTCAAACGCGGCCTGGGCGCCTCCATTGCGGGCGCCCGCCCCGCCAAGGGCAGCGAACCCATTGTTGTCGGCATCATCGTTGAGGTGCTCGGCAAGAAACGCGTATTCATGCCTATGACCCGTGTGCGAAGTATCGACGCTTCACAGATTATTTCGACCGGCCTGGTGAACCTGCGCCGCTTTGAACAGCGCAACTCTGAGACTCTCATCGTGGGTGAGCTCTTTGACCGCCGCGTGCGTCTGCTCGACGGCAGCGGCGACGCCGTCATTGAGGACGTCGCCATTGAGCAGCGCCGCAACGGCGACTGGGGCGTGACCGAGCTGTTCGTTTCCCGCGTCAGCTCCTCCTCCAGCACGTGGCGCCGCCGCTCTAAGGAGACCCTCATCGTCGACTGGGACGAGGCGGTGCTCTCCACCGACGTGGAACCGCAGGCGGCAACCGCGTTCGTGGCGAACCACGAGAACTCCAAGCCCGCCGACCTTGCGGACGCTATCCACGAGATGAGCGATAAGCGCATGGTCGAAATCGCCGCCGAGCTGCAGGATGAACGCCTCGCGGACGTTCTGCAGGAGCTACCCGCCGAGGACCAGGTGCAGATTCTCTCGCACCTGGACGACGAGCGCGCCGCGCAGGTCCTCGAAGAGATGGAACCGGACGACGCCGCCGACCTGCTCATCGAACTGGACGACGCACAGCGTGAAAAGCTGCTCGAGCTCATGGAACCCGACGAAGCAGACGACGTGCGTCGACTGCTCGAATACGACGAGGGTACCGCAGGTTCGCTCATGAACCCCGTGCCGATCATCCTCTCCCCCGAGGCGACCGTTGCGGAGGCGCTCGCGCACATCCGCGCCGAGGAGATCCCTCCGGCGATGGCGGCTGCCGTCATGGTGACCCGCCCGCCCCTGGAAACGCCGACCGGCAAGTACCTGGGTCTGGTGCACATGCAGAAGCTACTGCGTGTGCCGCCGAGTGAGCCGATTGGTCACATCCTCGATACCGACACTGAGCCTGTCTCTGACCAGGCAAGTTTAGAAGAGCTGGCACGCGTGCTGGCGACCTATGACCTGACCATCGTTCCCATTGTGAACGAATCGCACCGCCTGGTAGGCGCAGTGACCATCGACGACGTGCTCGATGCGCTCCTGCCCGAAGACTGGCGCACTTACGATGATGGAACTCCCGTACGAAAGGTAGGACGACGCTTTGCCTGAATCGAACCGCCGCGACGCAAACCGTACCGAAGAGAACCCCCGCATCGATAAGGCGCGCATCCTCAAGGACCGCCTGGAGAAGAAGTACGCTGAACGCAACCGTGAGCGCGGCGACTCCCGCCCGCAGCGTAGCGACTCGCAGCTGAGCACCCCCGGCACCCGTAAGCCGAAGCTGTTCTCGAGCCCCAACCCGGACGCTTTCGGCCGCATGACCGAGGGTTTTGCACGCTACATGGGTACCCCGCAGTTCCTGATGTGGATGACTATTTTCTGTGGCGTGTGGCTGGCGTGGAACTCCCTGGCGCCGGAGGAGATGCAGTTCGACCCGCGTAGCCTGAACTTCACCCTGCTGACCCTGATGCTGTCCCTGCAGGCTTCTTACGCTGCTCCCCTGCTGCTGTTGGCGCAGAACCGTCAGGACGACCGCGACCGCGTGGTGGCCTCTGAGGACCGTAAGCGTGACCAGCAGAACCTGGAGGAGACCCAGTACCTGACCCGCGAGATTGCTTCGCTGCGTATTGCTCTGCGTGAGGTTGCGACCCGTGACTTTGTCCGTAGCGAGCTGCGCGACATTCTTGAGGAACTGCAGAACATTGCGCAGGAGCAGGAGCGTCACGCCGAGCAGCTGCAGGACATCAGTGAGGACATTGAGGACCTGGAGGAGGCTATCGACGATATCGATATCTCCGAGGGCGAGGAAAAGGACGCTGAGGAGCAGGAGGCTGAGGATAAGAACTCTGGGGGCAAGAGCCCTGAAGGCACCGAGAACGGTACCGAGCAGGCTTCTGACAAGGCTGAACGCCCCGCGAAGGACTCCACACAGGATTCCCACCGAGGCGATTTGAGCCAGCCTCAGAGCCGCGAATCCCAGCAGGCACAGCAGCAGGCAGAGCGCACCCGTGAGGGAGGCGCCCGTGACCACTAATTCACCCCTGCAGGATGCGCTCTACGCGGCGCTTGCCCGCGTCGAGGATCCTGAACTGCGCCGCCCCATTACGGAGCTGGGCATGGTGGAGACTGCGCTCGTGCATCCTGAACTGGATGAGCACGGTGAGCCGATTCTCGGCCGCCACTGGGCTGAGGTCACGGTGCTACTCACCATTGAGGGTTGCCCGCTGAAGAACACCATCGAGCAGCAGGTTCGTGACGCCGCCGCCACCGTTGAGGGTATCGAGCGTGTGCAACTGCAGGTGGGTGCGATGAACCCGCAGCAGCGTTCCGCCCTGCGTTCGATGCTCAAACCGGAGCGTTCCAACCCGTTTACCGCACCCGGTTCGCTGACCCGCGTGTTCGGTGTGGTGTCCGGTAAGGGGGGCGTGGGTAAGTCCTCCATGACCGCGAATCTTGCCGCCGCGTTCGCCTCGCGCGGGCTTGCGGTGGGCATTATTGACGCGGATGTGCACGGCTTCTCGATTCCGGGTCTGCTGGGTATTACCGACGCCCCGACCCGCCTGGATGATCTGATTCTTCCGCCGACCGTGGATGTTCCCGCCCCCGCCCAGCGTTGGGGTGAGCAGAAGGTCAGCGGCGGCTTTATTCGCGTGATTTCTATCGGGATGTTCCTCAAGGGCAACGAGCCGGTGGCGTGGCGCGGCCCCATGCTGCACCGTGCCCTGGAGCAGTTCATCATGGACGTGCACTTCGGTGCGCTGGATGTGTTGCTGCTCGATTTGCCGCCCGGCACCGGTGATATTGCCATCTCCATGGCTCAGCTGCTGCCGAATGCGGAGCTGGTGCTCATTTCCACCCCGCAGCACGCCGCGGTGGATGTGGCGGAGCGTGCCGGCACCCTGAGCTTGCAGACCGGTCAGAAGGTCGTGGGCGTGGTGGAGAACATGGCTGCCATGACCCTGCCGGACGGTACCGTGCTCGACATGTTCGGTTCTGGCGGCGGTCAGGTGCTCGCTGAGCGTCTTTCGGAGGCGCTCTCCTACCCGGTACCGCTGCTCGGTTCTGTCCCGCTGGATGTGAACCTGCGTACCGGCGGTGACGATGGCACCCCGGTGGTCTGGAGCCACCCGGACTCCCCCACCGCCGAAGAGATTCAGTCCATCGCCTCGCAGTTGCTGCAGTCGGGCGAGTCGCGGGCGGGTCAGAGCCTGCCGCTCTTCGTATAGAGATCTAGCCGTCTAGAAGCTGACGGCAAAAGCTGAGAACAGAAAGAACCCCGCACCATCACGGTGCGGGGTTCTTATCTATTCAAAATCTTAGGTTGCGTCCACGTCGAAGGGGGCGTATGCGCCTCGCGGAAGAGCACGGCTCTCCGACTTTTCCTTCTCCTTCAGCAGCGCCTCTTCACGTTCCTTCGCCTCACGCTCACGCTCGGCGTCATCCTCAGCGAACGCCTGCTTCACAATCACGCGCGGATCGTACTGGCGGGGATCGTACTGGCGCCAGTTAATATCTTCCAGACCCGTCTCGCCCAGGGCTTCCTTGAAGTCGTCCTTCGCGTCGAACGCCATACGGCGCACGGTCTTGACGAATTCACGAATCTGGCGGGCGTATTCGGGCATGCGTTCGGGACCAATCACCACAAACGTGATGATGGCCAAAATAATCAACTCGGTGCCACTAATACCAAACACAGAATATAGATTATCAGTTCCGAGCCAGCACCGCCGAACCCGCGGCGCTTTCTGGACGTGTCTTTAAGCTCTGGACAAGCAGAAGGCGTACGCTACAGCACCGCGGAGGGGCATTGCGCCCACGGCTAAGAACACCGCACCAGCGGCTCCAACCGCAGGCACGCCCGCCTCCCGAACGCAAAAGACCGCCGGCAGCACACCGGCGGTCTCAAACATCCGTTGGATAGATTCAGCGGTTTACGGCGGATAATCTCCACCGCCGGGGAGCTGCTTCCAATGCCACAGCCAGCCAACCCAGCCCCACTGCGCACACGCACCCGCCACCAGCAACGCCCAACGATACGCCCTCGAACGGCTCGCCGCCGCCACCACAATCACCAACGGGAACAACGGCAACAACAGGCGGAACGTCGACGACTGCGGATTCAAAAACAGAATCAAATACGCAAAATAGCTCAGGCACCACAGGTTCAGCGGAGCCGCCAAAACCCTACGCGCCAGCGGGCTCAAACACAGAGCAATAAAGCCCAAAATCAGAAGAGTCAGCAACACCGGAGCCGCATACCCAAAGTACAGGTACCCCTGCGAAAGCCACGGCTGAATCGGCGCCAAATGGGTACCGCGCCACGCCGTCTCCGTGGCGGTGTACGCATCCACACGGCCCGTAGCCCACCACGCAATCGCAGGCCACACCAGCGCACACGCACACACCACCAAGGCGCTGATCAGCTGCCCCAGATGACGCACAAACGCCGTGCCCATACCCGACTGGCGGCTCGAACGAACCCAGCACGCAAACCACCACAGGCCGGCAGCCGCACCCAGGGGCACACCCACCGGGCGGGACAGGCACGCCAACGCCGCCACAGGAACCAGCAGGCCGTAGCGTCCTTGAACCAGGTACAGCAGCGCACCGGCAAGGAACACCAGGTTCAGCGACTCCGCATACGGAACCTGAAGCACCGGTGCCACCGGCAAGAACGACACCAACGCCACAGCCCACATGGACAGGGCAGAAGGCGACTCCTCGCTCTTGAAACCGGTCGCCTTCAACGACGCCTCAAACAGCAGGTAAATCACCCATGCCGCCGCAAAACCGGCAAGCAGAGCAACTGTCGCCGCCACCGGGTAGTACCCGATGCCCGTCGCATGGCTGATAGCGCCGGAAAGCTGCGGGAAAATCGGGTAAAAAGCCCACTGATTCTGCTGAACCACGCCCGCCGCGTTCACCGGCAGCTCACTCGGGTAACCCTGTACCGCAATCTGCTCATACCAGCCGGCATCCCAGATGCTAATGAACGACAAATAATCCAGGTGCTGACCCCACGGGCTGCGCAACTGCTGCTGACCGACCACGGCAAACACGATGAAGCCCCACACGCGGGACAGGCCGTAAATCAGCAGTACCGACAGCCATGCGGGCAGGGCACGCAGACGCTCCCCCACGCGGTGCAGGCGCTCACCGGCGGCGGTGTACGCCCAGGTCAGCAGCTCGTCAAAAGACTCGCCCTGCTCCTTCGTGGAGGCGGGGGTGGCGGCACCCTGCACAGGAGAATACGCGGGGGAATCACTATTACGTTCAGGCGAAACACTCACGGGCGTTAGTTCCCCTCAGCCTGCGGGTTCTTTCGCTTCTCCACAAAGTCATGCGCGCTCAAGGTGCTCTCCGCATCATCAGCCAGCGGAACCGCAACGCGGCGAACCGGCTCAGCGGCAGCGACGTTAGCATCAGCAGATTCTGTAGCCGAAGCGGTAGCCTCCGCGGCGGGTGCGTTCTCGAGTGCCTTGTCATCTTCGGGAGCACCGACGAGAGGAGCGATAAAGCCGAAATCCTCCACACGGTCAAAGGTGCCCAGACCGTCACGGCCCACACCGCTAAAGAACGCGGCACCGGGCACGGCACGCTCACCGGAGAGCGCCACAACGGAGAGCACCGCGATGCCCGAAATTAGCAGGGCAAGCAGAATCAGAAGAAAGTTCATGTCAATCTCATATCATGCAGGACCGTCAACCCCTGACGGTCACCTAAATTCAAATAGTAGCGCCAGCACCGGCAGAATCAGCGCCGTGACTAGTCCTGTTGTGTCTAGTCCTCGTCGCGGTCGCTGAGCAGCCAGGCACGCAAATCTGCGTGGCAGCGGGTCAGCTGGCTAAAGCTCACGTGTTCGTTATCGGTGTGAGCCAGCAGAGCGTCACCGGGGCCGAAGTTCACCGCGGGAATACCGATCTCGCTCAGGCGCGCCACGTCCGTCCAACCGTACTTCGGCTGAGGTTCCTGCCCCACAGCCTCAATCAGGGAAGCCGCCAGCGGGGTGTCCAGTCCGGGGCGTGCCGCCGGGGAAAGATCCACAAAGTCCAGCTCGTATCCGGCGAAGACCTCACGCACGTGGGCGACCGCCTCATCCAGGGTCTTATCCGGGGCAAACCGGTAGTTCACGTGCATTGCCGCCGCATCAGGAATCACGTTACCGGCAACGCCACCAGAAATCTGCACCGCATTCAGACCCTCACGATAGTCCAGGCCCTCCACCGCGATGGTCTTCGGCTCGTAGGAGGCGAGCGCCGCCAACGCCGGTGCCAGGGCGTGAATTGCGTTCTCGCCACGCCATGCACGCCCCGAGTGGGCGGCGAGGCCGCGGGTGCGCACGAAGAAACGCATGGTGCCGTTGCAGCCGCCCTCAATGGTGCCGTTGGTCGGTTCAAGTAGCACACCGAAGTCTGCGTCAGTGATGAGCTCGCCGTGGTTGCGGATCAGGCGCGCCAGCCCGGAGAGTTCGCTGGCGACTTCTTCGTTGTCGTAGAAGATGTAGGTCAGGTTGTAGTCGGTATCCTGCGCGGTCAGTTCGGCGGCGAGCTTCAGCTGAACCGCCACGCCGCCCTTCATATCCGTTGCGCCGCGACCGTACAGCACGCTGTGCCCGTCCTCTTCACGCACCGTGGACGGCACGGTACCCAGCGAGCCCTGAACGGTGGGCAGGGGCACGGTGTCCAGGTGACCGGCAAGAATAATGCGGGTGCGTTCTTCCTCTTCACCGGGCATCGGCGGGAATTCGGTGCGGGCGATAATGGCGTCCCCGTCACGGGTCAGGTGCAGGTGCGGGCAGAACGACAGCGCCATGTGCACGGCGTCAGCAATTGGCTGCTCATTGCCGGAAACCGACTCGTAATCCAGCAGGGCACGCGTCAGCTCGGGCATGGACACGTCCAGGTTCAGGGGCGGCTGCGGTACAGGGTGACGCTCAGAAATATTCGGGGAAACGCTCATCCTTCCACCTTACAGGTTCCCCGGTACACACACCCGCGCACACAACGCCCATATCGAGCATATGAGACGGTCTTGAAGGGGCGCCAAGCCCCAAACCTATAATGGAAGGCATGTCTGAAAACACTCCCCGTTACGCCTCCGGCGTCGCACTGGTCAATGTTGTTGTCTCCGGCGAGCACGCCGGCACCGTCCTGGATGCCTGGTTCCCCGCTCCCTCCCTCACCCAGACCCCCGACCTGTCCATCGCGGACGAGCTGGAGGAACTGGCCGCTGAGCACCCGGCGCGCAATGCCCGTACCGAGGTGCGTACCGCCTCCATCAACCTGGATGAGGCACCCGAAGACGCAGTCGACGCGTACCTGCGTCTGCACCTGCTCTCCCACACTCTGGTTCGCCCCAACGAGCTGAACCTGGACGGCCTGTTCGGTACCCTGGCGAATGTTGCGTGGACTAACCACGGCCCGGTGCTTGCCGCTGAGCTCCAGAAGCTGGCGATTGGTCTGCGCAAGCTGGGCCACCTGAGCGTGAGCCACATTGATAAGTTCCCGCGCCTGGTGGATTACGTGGTTCCCGCCGGCGTGCGTATTGGTGACGGCGACCGTCTGCGCCTGGGCGCGCACCTGGCGTCCGGCACGACCGTGATGCACGAGGGCTTCGTGAACTTCAACGCCGGTACCCTGGGCACTTCCATGGTTGAGGGCCGTATTTCTCAGGGCGTTGTGGTGGGCGACGGCTCGGATGTGGGTGGCGGCGCCTCCACGATGGGTACCCTCTCCGGTGGTGGCACTCAGCGCGTCTCTATTGGTGAGCGTTCTCTGCTGGGTGCGGAGTCCGGTATCGGTATTGCCCTGGGTGATGACTGCGTGGTTGAGGCTGGCCTGTATGTGACCGCTGGTTCGCGCGTGAGTGTTCTGCTGCCCGGTCAGGAGGCGCGCGTGGTGAAGGCTGCGGAGCTGTCCGGTGTGTCGAATCTGCTGTTCCGCCGCAATTCGATCAGCGGCGCGATTGAGGTTCTGCCGCGTGCGAAGAACACCGTGGAGCTGAACGAGGCGCTGCACCTGAACTAGTCTGTAGCTGAACTAGCGCTGGTTGCCCTTGCAAACGTTGGGGGTCGGCCCGCGAACTTTAGGGATCGGCTTTAGGGGTCGGGATGTGTGAAGCATCCCGGCCCCTTTTCTGTGTCCTGTGTTCCTTCTTCTGCCGCTCTCACAGGCTGGGCTCGAATCCGCGGCGGCTACGATGACCGTTTTCAGGGCGGGATGCTCGGGCTTTCGCTAGGCTGGTAGTACCGGGTACAGCGCACCCGCCATGACTGACCACTTGTACAGTTCAGAGAGGAACTCAGATGTCTGAATCAACTAAGTCAGAGTCGACGATGAGCGAAACCTACCGGCACTTTACGCGCCTTTTCCCCTACCCGCACGAGCGTATTCCAATGGGTGCTCCTGCCGCTGATGCCATGGCTCGTTACGATGAGCTGGCTAAGCTGGGGCGCGCGCAGGGGTTCGTCCCCTTCTTCCTGAACCTGAACGATACGGTACTTGAAAGCATGGTTATCGCGGTGTCCCTTGAGCACGACATCATTGACGATGTTGAGACTCTGACCCCCGAGCAGGTGAGCGCCTACACTCGTGCCGTCCTGCAGCGTTACCGTACCGCCCGGGGTGGTGCCTCCGCCGAAGAGTATGGCAGCGCAGTCATTGCCCAGCAGCTGCGCCGGGTTGCCGACGATGGCGAAGAGACTCACGAGGACAACCCGGACGACTTCAACCTCAACGAGCTTATTGACGAGTTTATGAGCTCCGATCTTCTGCCCGATGAGGAGCCCGAAGATGACGCCCCGACTCTTTCCGCCCTGCTCTGCTACGAGCTTTTGGATGAAGAAGAGAAAGGCGAGATGCTCCTGCTGCAGATTCCGACCGATGACCCCGCCGATATTCCCGCGTACCTGCCCTTCGGCGGCTGGAATGACTGCCCAGGCGCTGAAACTCAGCTGGCGTTCACCCACTATTGGCGTGAAAAGTACGGTGCCATCCCGGCGGCTCTTGACGGTGCTGACTGCCTAGAGTTTCTGGTGGAACGCCCCGTCACCGACCCGGTGGAGGCGAAGAAGGTGGCGGTCGAACAGTTCGCGTTTTGTTCTGATCTTCCGTTCCAGGTGTTTGAGGATTTTGAGCAGCTGACGGAGTTTATTCACCAGAGCCGCCAGTGGTATTTCTGGTGGGATTAGACGCAAGCTATACAGCGAGGTGGGGGCGAGTGTCGACACACCTCAATAACGCCTCCCACGTGCTCACATCAGAGTGCACAAGCGCACAGTGTTCCGCAGTACTTACACCGCATGCACGGCTGTACCATTAGATACAGCTCAACAGCTTTTGTCCCCCATCCGGAGCACTTTTTCCGGATATATAAAGCCCGAAAGGACATCATGAAGGTACTCGTTACCGGCGGCGCCGGCTACATCGGCTCCCACACTGTACTTGAACTGCTCAAGGCAGGCCACGACGTCGTCGTCATGGATAACCTCGCGAACTCTTCCGAGGAGTCCCTCAAGCGCGTCGCTGAACTCGCTGGCCGCGCCCCCGAGTTCCACAAGGTTGACCTGCTCGACCTCGAAGGTATGAAGGCTCTCTTCAAGCAGGTTCGCCCCGACGCTGTGATTCACTTTGCGGGCCTGAAGGCTGTGGGCGAGTCCGCAGAGAAGCCGCTGTGGTACTACCAGACCAACGTGGCTGGCACCCTGAACCTGCTGTACGCAATGGACGAGGCTGACTGCCACTCCATCGTGTTCTCCTCCTCCGCTACCGTGTACGGTGAGCCCGAGTCCATGCCTCTGATCGAGAAGATGAACATGGATGCGCAGTCCTGCTACGGCCGCACCAAGGAGCACATTGAGGACATGCTGGTTGACCTGGCTGCTTCCGATCCCAAGTGGAACATTGCTCTGCTGCGTTACTTCAACCCCGTTGGTGCGCACGAGTCCGGCCGTATCGGTGAGGACCCGGCGGGCATCCCGAACAACCTGGTGCCCTTCATCGCGCAGGTTGCTGTGGGTCGCCGCGAGCACCTGAACGTCTTCGGTAACGACTACCCGACCGTTGACGGTACCGGCGTGCGCGACTACATCCACGTGGTTGACCTGGCTGATGGCCACCTGAAGGCGCTGAACTACATTACTGAGCACGGCGGCCTGCACACCTGGAACCTGGGTACCGGTAACGGCTACTCGGTTCTGCAGGTTCTGCACGCGTTCGAGGAGGCGTGCGGTAAGGAGCTGCCGTACAAGATTGTGGATCGTCGCCCCGGTGACGTTGCGGTCTCTTACGCTGATCCTTCCTCTGCTCTGGCGGATCTGGGTTGGAGCGCTAGCCGCGACATCAAGACCATGGTTCGCGACCACTGGAACTGGCAGAAGAACAACCCCAACGGTTACGAAGCCTAAGCTGTTTTAGCCCCTTGTGAGGGGTGTTGAAGAGTGCCCGATAGGTGTTATCTCACCTATCGTCCGGGCACTCCAGCCAACGGCGATAAGCAGATACGGCAAAGCCCCCGCGTTTCCTCCCTAGTGGGAGGGCGCGGGGGCTTTCTGCCATGCAGGCTAGTTAGACCCGTCGGGACTACTTAGATGCAGATGCCTTCAGACGCTCAGCAGCCTTCGCCACCGCCTCATCGGAGGCGGTCAGGGCGATGCGCACGTAACCCTCGCCGTCCTCGCCGTAGAACACGCCGGGGCCAGCAATAATACCCAGCTCAGCCAGGCGACCAATCGAATCCCAGGTAGACTCGCCAAAAGTGGTCCACAGGTACAGGCCAGCCTCAGAATTCTCGATGCGGCCACCGGCGGCGGCAATCGCCTCCTGCAGTACCTCACGGCGGGCACGGTACAGGTCCTTCTGAGCCTCCACGTGTGCCTCATCAGCCAGCGCCACCATCATGGCAGCCTGCACGGGGGCGGGCACAATCATGCCGGCGTGCTTACGGCTATTAATCAGGTTCGGCATCAGCTCGGGGGCACCGGCGATGAACGCGGCGCGGTAACCGGCGAGGTTCGACTGCTTCGACAGCGAGTACACCGCAAACAGGCCGGTGAAGTCGCCATCGCACACGCGCGGATCCAGGATAGACGGCACCGGCTGACCGCCGCGCACCTCATCCCAAGCACCCCAACCGAGCTCCGCATAGCATTCGTCAGATGCCACCACGGCACCGATTTCACGCGCCTGCGCCACAATCTCACGCAGCTGCTCCACGGTACGCACCACACCGTTCGGGTTCGCCGGGGAGTTCACCCAAATCAGCTTCACACGGCTGCGGGTGTCAGCGTCCAGCTCATCCAGGCTGTCAGCGGGCACGGACTCGGCGCGGGCGAAGCGGGCACCCATATCGTAGGTGGGGTACGCAACGCGCGGGTACACGACCACATCGCCCGGGCCCAGACCCAGCAGGAACGGCAGCCACGCCACGAGCTCCTTCGAGCCGACCGTGGGCATGATCGCGTCCGGGCTCAGACCGGTCACGCCGCGGCGGCGCGCAAACCACTCAGCAATAGCCTCACGCAGGGCGAGGGTGCCGTGGGTGGTCGGGTAGCCGGGAGCGTCAGAGGCAGCAGCCAGCGCCTCGCGAATGTTCTGCGGGGTCGGGTCGACCGGGGTGCCGATGGACAGGTCCACCGGACCGTCCGGGTGGGCGGCCGCGGTTGCGCGGTAGGGGGCGAGCGCCTCCCAGGGGTATTCGGGCAGGTTCAGGCCGTAAGTCATTGTGTCACCTGGTTGCTTGGGAATAGTTTTCGTCATTTTAGTCTAGCGTCCGGGCGCTGGCGTGCCTACAGCAAGAGCCTCCATTCCAGCGCCTAGACGGTGCGTGGGCACCGGGTGCTAGATGGAGGCTCTTGGCACCCGTTAGCGGGTGCGGTCAGTCTATGCGGTTGTCGTTATTACTCGCCGCAGGGATTACTCGCCACGAGGGGGCAGTGCCGCGATGAAGGGCACGTCCTTGCCGGTGGGGCCGAGCTTTGCTGCGCCACCGGGGGAACCCAGGTCGTCGAAGAAGTCTGCGTTGGCGCTGACGTATTCGCTCCACTCTTCGGGGACGTCGTCTTCGTAGTATATTGCTTCTACGGGGCAGACGGGCTCGCAGGCGCCGCAGTCCACGCACTCATCGGGGTGGATGTACAGGGTGCGTTCGCCTTCGTAGATGCAGTCGACGGGGCATTCTTCAACGCATGCGCGGTCTTTGACATCCACGCAGGGAAGCGCGATTACGTAGGTCATTGGTGTGCCTTTCTAGAAGCTGTTCGCCCCGTGCCCGCCGTTCTGCGGGTCGTCTGCTGCAGGGCAGAATCTACAGAGTAAACCGCCGAGTGGTTGGTACCCGGCGGGGAAGTCTGTGTATAGTCTATCGCGCGCTGACTGTTTAACAGTATTTTCGTGGTGTATCAGACAGTGGGTCATTGGGTTTGTGGGGGTATTTTTTAGGCTAGGCTGACCTGGTATTTATTTGCATTACGACTAGTCGGCTGGCTTTTAAAAATAGATTAAGCCAAAAATGAAATCTTCGTCACATGAATTTTTTGATGAAGTTGCCATTATTTCCACCTCCGCTAAATTCACCGAATAACGCATAAATTTTCTTCCCTATTGTCCTCTACCTGAGCCTCTATCCGGCGGGTGCAGAAGACAGCAGCGGTGCAGCGCCCAAAAACAGCAGGAGGGGCGTCCCTGCTAACCGGAACGCCCCTCCCCCACGATATGACGTAGTGATGACTTCAGACTACTTCTTAGCGCGCGCACGCTGATGCGCCGCACGCGGCGAGAAAAACTGCGCGTCCTTCACGCGAGCGCGCGTGTACACGAGCATGCCCAGCATCGCCGCAACCGGGGCACCAAACCACCACAGGGCACCGTAGAAGCCAATCGCCGAATGGCCCGGGTTCACCAAAACAAACGGCGAATCGGGGCGACCGTAACCGAGCACGTACACGGTCACGAACACGGCAACAGCCACAACCGCCGCCGCGTAGCCGCGGCGCAGCGACAGGGCGCACCACAGGGCGGTAAAGAAAACCGTCAGGTACGCCACCAGCAAGCCGAGGGGCAGGGCGGTATCACCCGCATAAACGACCCAAGCGTGGTAAATCGACCCGGCAATACCGGCAAAAATACCCAGAATCGAGCCGGTCAGAACGCCCGCCACCAGACCAGCCTCCTGCGGCTTCGGGTGCACGGTCGCCGTCGGGTCACCGTCGAGCACACGGAAAGTCTCTACGGAAGAAATCTTCTGCGGCACCTTATTCGAGTACTCAAAAGTCTTCTCGTCCACCACCGTAATCTGGGTGCGGTGCGCCTCCATTGCCTTGCGCTTGGCGGTGCCGTCACCGTAAATAGCAGCCTGCAGGCGCTGATCAGCCGCGTCGAACTCACCCTCAATACCCCAGGTAAGAATCGGGCGGTCCTCGTCATCTTCAAGAATCTGCAGGGCACGGTGCACAATCTCGTACACGCGCACGTGGTCGGGGTGGCCGTAGCCGCCGTCCGAATCGTAGGTGACCAGAACATCCGGGGTGAGGGCGCGGATAGCGGCAACCAGCGCCTGAGCCTGCGGTTCCAGCGGCTGCGCGGTCAACGAGTCCTCCGCCGCCACCGGGTTGGCGACGGGCTTACCCTCCGGGCCCCACGCCATGCCGGAGTCACGGTACAGGGGCAGCGCGCCCTCAGCGACGGCGGGTTCCTGACCCAGGAAGAATTGCTTCTTCACGCCGAGTGCCTTAATAGCGCCGGCAAGCTCACCGGTGCGATACTCACCCAGCGCCTCACCATTATCACGGCAGCCGGGCTTACCGACCTCCAGGTGGTGTAGCTCCTCGGGGATGACCTCACCTAGTTCACCGCGGGTAGCGGTCAGCAGGTACACCTCCGCGCCCTTCTGCGCATAGTACGCCATGGTTGCGCCGGTCGAGGAGGTTTCGTCGTCCGGGTGTGCATGCACAAACAGGATGCGTGCCTTCTTCGCATCGTAGTTATTCGGCAGCAGGTCACGGCGCGATCCGGGGGCGATGCGCTCACCCTGCGTGGGATAGCTAGGGGTCGCAGAATCAGGCTGAGTGTTCTCGGTTTCAGACACAGGCTTTCCCTCTCATACGCAGGGTTGGGTTTCTTAGACGGTCAAAGCGCGCCGGCAATTTACATCGTTGAGTAGCAGACGTTGAGTAGCTGACGGGTGCCACCACCGTGCAGGCGCATTATTTTATCTTACACACTCGCATGCACAGCGCGGGGTGTTCGGGCTTTTCGGAGGCGGTTTTAGGCAGCGCGCAGAAGCACAATTCCGCCCCCATACCTCTCCCCCGCCGATATTTTCCGAAGGCGTTCGAGGGTTAAACAGAACCGCCGCCACCTTCCATACAGAAGGTAGCGGCGGCTCTATGCGACAGTTACAACCACTAGGAAGTAACTTCGGCAGTATTAGTCGTTCGCACGGGCGCGGCGGCGGAACTCGCGGACACGCTCGTTGGAGTCCAGGATGACCTTACGGATACGAATCGCCTCGGGGGTCACCTCAACGCACTCGTCTTCGCGAGCGAATTCCAGGCACTCTTCCAGGGTCAGCTTCTTCGGCGGGGTCAGGTTTTCGAAGTTGTCCGCAGTCGAAGAACGCATGTTGGTCAGCTTCTTTTCTTTGGTGATGTTAACTTCCATGTCATCTGCACGGGAGTTCATACCAACGATCATGCCCTCGTACACCTCAGAGGTGGGCTCCACGAAGAAGGTGCCGCGCTCCTGCAGGTTAATCATCGCGTAGGGGGTCACCACGCCGGCACGGTCAGCAATCAGCGAACCGTTGGTGCGGTACTCAATCTCGCCAGCCCAAGGCTCGTGCTCAATCGAGTAGGAGGAAGAAATACCGGCACCGCGGGTCTCAGTCAGGAACTGGGTACGGAAACCAATCAGACCACGTGCGGGAACAGCGAACTCCATACGGACCCAACCGGTACCGTGGTTCGCCATGTTCTCCATGCGGCCCTTACGTGCAGCCATCAGCTGGGTGACAGCGCCCAGGTACTCCTCGGGCACGTCAATGATCATGTGCTCCATGGGCTCGTAGACCTTGCCGTCGATGGTCTTGGTAACCACCTGGGGCTTACCCACGGTCAGCTCGAAGCCTTCGCGGCGCATCTGCTCCACGAGGATAGCCAGGGCGAGCTCGCCACGACCCTGAACTTCCCACGCGTCCGGACGCTGGGTGGGCAGAACCTTGATGGACACGTTACCGATCAGCTCGCGGTCCAGGCGGTCCTTCACCTGACGTGCGGTGACCTTCGCGCCCTTGACGCGACCAGCCAGCGGGGAGGTGTTAATACCGATGGTCATGGAGATCGCGGGATCGTCTACCTTGATCAGCGGCAGGGGCTTGGGGTTCTCAGCGTCGGTGAGGGTTTCACCAATGGTGATGTCCTCGATACCAGCCACTGCGACAATCTCGCCGGGACCAGCGGACTCTGCGGGAACGCGCTCGAGAGCCTTAGTCGCCAGCAGCTCGGAGATGCGGACGTTCTTGATTTCACCGTCGTGACGTGCCCACGCAACGGTCTGACCCTTCTTCAGGGTGCCGTTGAAGATACGGACCAGTGCCAGACGACCCAGGAACGGGGAGGAGTCCAGGTTGGTCACGTGTGCCTGCAGAACCTCGTTGGGATCGTAGGTGGGGGCGGGCACGTGCTCGATGATGGTCTTGAACAGCGGCTCAAGGTCGTCGTTGTCGGGCAGCTGGCCGTCTGCGGGCTGGTTCAGGGATGCAGCACCAGCCTTACCGGATGCGTACACCACCGGAACGTTCAGCACAGCGTCCAGGTCCAGGTCGGGAACCTCGTCCGCCAGGTCGGATGCCAGGCCAAGCAGCAGGTCCATGGACTCGCCAACGACCTCGTCGATACGGGAGTCGGGGCGGTCAACCTTGTTCACCACGAGGATCACGGGCAGCTTAGCAGCCAGTGCCTTACGCAGCACGAAGCGGGTCTGGGGCAGCGGACCTTCGGATGCGTCCACGAGCAGCACAACGCCGTCAACCATGGACAGGCCGCGCTCCACCTCGCCACCGAAGTCGGCGTGGCCGGGGGTGTCAATAACGTTAATGGTGATGGTCTCACCGTTGGCGGAAGGGCCGTTGTAGAACACGGTGGTGTTCTTCGCCAGAATGGTGATGCCCTTTTCCTTTTCGAGGTCGCCGGAGTCCATGACTCGGTCTTCAACATCTGCGTGGGCAGAGAAGGCGTGGGTCTGCTGCAGCATCGCGTCGACGATGGTGGTCTTGCCGTGGTCAACGTGTGCCACGATGGCCACATTGCGAAGGTCGGGGCGCGAAGCGGTGTTTTCAGACATGCGTTAAGTTTCTCGCTTAAATCTAGGGGATAGTCTTGCCAACGGGTGCGCTCTAGAAGGCGCGGGGGTCACGGGGCAGTACCTTCAGATAGGTTATCTGGGGGTGTTTGCCGGTTGGAGTGTATGCCGGTGGACCCGCTCTGCGATGAGAGCGTTTCCGGGCACGCCAAAACGGACCCCCCTCCGTTGGGCTTAGCTACCAGTGTATCACTAGGGCTTTTCTGCGAGCCACTCATCAATCATGCGGCGGGCAACGGCGTTCGTGCCGGGCAACTCCAGCTTGGCGGGGTCGTCCTCGTCGCTGTTGCCGCGCTCCTCCGAAATAGCAATCGCCTCACGCAGCTCAGCGGCGGTGAACCAGCGGGCGGCACGGATCTCACCATCGTGATGGATGATGGGTTCATTCTCATCCACGCGCACCCGGTAGCAAATCATGAGCGAACGCGGGAAAGGCCACACATCACTCATGCGGTACTCGGTGCTGAGGGTGTGCAGGCCGGTCTCTTCGTAGACTTCGCGGGTAATCGCCTCTTCGAGGTTTTCACCCGGATCAACGAATCCGGCGATGAGGGCAAAACGGTTGGGGTGCCACTGGCGGTTATTCGCCAGCAGCACGCGCTCGCCGTCGCGGCTGGTCACCAGCGCCATCACGGCGGGTTCAATGCGGGGGAACACCATCTCGCCGGAGGCGGTGCGGCGGATGCCCTTCGAGCCGAGGGGCGCCTCCTCACCGCTGTATGCGGAGTAGCGCATGTCGATGAGGTAGTCGCGGCGTGCCAGGGCGGTGGCGTAGTGGGCGCGGCCTTCCGGGTCGTCGTGGACCGGGTAGTAGCGGAAACCACTGGCGGAGGCGCGCACCCGAGAGTTGTTCAGGTCGGCGGCGACTTGCGCGAGGGTTTTGTCCTCGCAATAGAGCACGTGCACCTGCGCCCCGTTCTTCTCTGCCTCACTGTTCTTCTCCGCATCTGCGCCATAGGCGGCGGGGCGAATCACGCTGCGCGCCAGGATAGCGTCCTCGGCCAGCGGCTCGGCAGCATTGCTACCGGTCAGGTAGTGCAGGGTTCCGTCGTCGTTGAGGAGGGTCTCTCCCGCGCGGGAGATGAGCAGGTAGCGCAACGCGCGAGTGCCAGTGGGCGTGTGAGCATCAGCGGGTGCGTGTTCAGGTGAAGAAGTCATAGGTTTTACTCTACTCCGCTCGTGCTCCTTCGTTGCGCGGCTGTAGCTCACGTTCGCATGACAAAAAGCAAAAACCAGCGTTTCCTTCCCGACCAGCGTTCCTTTCCCGACCCACGTTCCAGAAAGACCTCAGGGCACAGCAAAGCCCCCTCCCACACACGGTGGAAGGGGGCACTGCACTCTTCACAATCTTATCAGGTGCGTTACTTTGCGGTGGTTCCCTTCGGGTCCCAACCAGCGGCAAGGGCACGCTCGTAGATAATATCGGTCAGGGTTGCCTCGTAGACATTCGTCAGGTGGTTCGAGTCGGCGTACATGTACACGTTGCCCTGCAGGACCGAGCACTTGCCGTCGGGGCAATACACATCCTTCAGATCGATCTGGTAGGCACCGCGGTCAGCGTACTTGGCGAAAATCGGGGCGGCAGGGTCCTCACCGTACTTTGCTTCGATGGGCTCTGCACAGTCATCGATGTTCTTCGCCTTCATTGCGCACATGTACATGTCGGAGGCAAAACGCGGGTTATCGCGAATGCCAATGACCTGAATACCTGCGTCAGTAAGCTTGCGCAAGGTCTCGTCCAGACCGGGGTCTACGGTTTCGCCCTCAGCAGTTGTTGCGGTGGTGGTCGAAATAATAAACACGGTGGTCGGCTTGGCCGTCAGAATTTCAGCGGTCGCGTTCTCAGTGAACGGGATGCAACGCTTCATGAACCCATTCACCGTATTCTCAGGCTGGGTGAAAGGATACGGGCAACCGGTTAGCAGCAGGTTGAGCTGGTTAGCGCCCGCCTGCTTAGAAATACCTTTCAGAGCCTCAGTCTTCTGCAGAGCGTGGGAGCTACCCACGACCGCAAAGAGAGGCGCATCGTCGGAGGCGTTCTTCGTGTAGCCGCAACTGATATCCAGCTGTTCATGAGTCAGAGCATAGGAACCCTTACAACCGGTATCCCAGGGGACGAATAGACTAGCAATAGTAGCGTTCTTCGGGATGGGGTCAGCTTCAACGAGCTCCTTATCGGGCGAGAGTGCACGGGCACCGGGGTAGGTGTCAGCGTCGTTCTGAACGCTGACCATGGCATTGTTAATAACCTGCGCGTCACGCTGCTCAGCCAGCGCGCGGGTACCGAGCACGGTCGGTGCAACCAGCGCCAGGATTGCCGCAACGAACGCGATGTTACCTGCCCACGCCGCGTAGGAGGTCACGGGGCGCTTGAACTTCAGCTTGGAGGCGAGTGCCGGTAGGAAGTTATCGGATGCCGAGCGCAGGGGCTTCTCCACGAAGCGGTTCAGAACCCACGCCAGGCCAATCGATGCAGCGATCAGTACGGTGCCTTCGAGGAAGGAGACGCGCGGCTTACCCACGGCGGCGCTGTACAGCACGAGCATGGGCCAGTGCACCAGGTACAGGGCGTAGGAAATGTTGCCCAGGTTCAGCAGCGGCTTGGACACCAGCAGGCGGTCAATCGCGAACTTGTGGTCGGTGCGGCCGGCAATAATGACCAGTGCGCCGGAGAGAATCGGCCACAGTGCGAGGAAGCCGGGGAACGCCTTCTCAACAGGCAGCACGGCGCCGCAGGTAATCAGGCCGATGGTACCGATCCAGCCCATGACCACGCGGATGCCCACGTGCGCGGGTTTCCACTTGAGGGTCATGATGGCGAGCAGGGTGCCGACCGCGAACTCCCAGAGGCGGGTGCGGGTGTCAAAGTATGCGTATGCCGCGAAGTTCTTGGTTTCCCAGACGGAGAACGCGAAGGATGCGCAGAAGACTAGGCCGAAGACCAGCACGGCGGCGGGTACCGGCTTGATGCGGACCTTCTTCACCAGCAGTGCGGTAATGGCAAAGAGTACCGGCCAGAGCAGGAAAATCTGGCCCTGAATGGACAGGGACCAGAAGTGCAGGAAGGGCGACTTGCCGCCGGTGTTAGAGGCGAAGTAGTTCACCGAGTTATTCGCCAGGTTCCAGTTCTGCCAGTAGAACAGGGACGCCTGCGCGTCCACGGCACGTGCGCTCCAGATGGTCGGCGAGAGCACCAGGAAGCTACCGGCGAGGGTCAGCAGAATCACGACCGACGCTGCGGGCAGCAGACGGGTGAACACGTGGGTCCAGTAGTTCAGGAGCTTGAGGGGCTTACCCTCATTGATTTTCCGCATGAAGGAAAGCGAAAGCAGGAATGCGGAAATGAAGAGAAAGACATCCACTCCGCCGGACACCTTACCCACCCACACATGGTAGATCACGACAAGCAGTACTGCGAACGCACGAAGACCCTGGATTTCAGGGCGGAAGCCGCGACTTTCCAGGAAAGATTCGTAGGGAGGATTCTGGTCGGTTTTGGACACACGAATCCCCTTGAAAAGATTAAATGCCATGTTTGGTTGTCCTGAGTGTTAAAGGCTTAGCCTCTACCCCAAAAGTCGTACCGGGTAGAACGCTGTATATGAGCATCTAGTGGATATTTCTTGGGGTGTTTCATGACCCCAGATACTTTGAGCCCTGGTCTAAGATTCTTTGAACTATATAGTCTAATGTTCTTTAAAGTGAAACTTCAAAGATTGTGGGCTTTCTCCCAGTCCCTCTGCGGCTCATTCCCTCTGCCGGTGGATACACACCCGACAAGGCATGTCACCATCTTCGATTTCTTCGAATTGCTCACTTCTTTTCTGTGCCGCTCACAGCAGTGCCAGGTTTCGATTTTTTCGCCGTATCGTTCCATATCACCTTCGAAAGAGATGACAGAGGCACCCGAAAATAAGAGAATGGAACCATGACTACTTCTATTGACCCTACGACCACCTCCGCATGGTCCGCTCTGTCTGCTCACCACAAGTCCCTCACTCCGAACCTGAGCGAATGGTTTGCCGCTGACCCGGAACGCGCGCAGAAGTTCAGCTTCACCGCCGACGAACTGCACGTCGACCTGTCCAAGAACCTGATTACCTCCGAAACCGTTGAGCTGCTGCTCAAGCTCGCTGAAGAGGTCAAGCTGGAGCAGGCTCGCGAGGCAATGTTCTCCGGTGAGCACATTAACGTCACCGAGGACCGCGCCGTACTGCACACCGCGCTGCGCCGCCCCGAGGGTTACACCCCGGCACTGATCGTTGACGGCCAGGACGTAGACGCAGACGTTCACGCCGTGCTGAAGAAGATCTACGCGTTCGCTGAGCGCGTGCGCAACGGCGAGTGGACCGGCATCACCGGCAAGCGCATCGAGACCGTCGTGAACATCGGTATCGGTGGTTCCGACCTGGGCCCGGTCATGGTGTACGAGGCTCTCAAGCCCTACGCCGATGCAGGCATCACCGCCCGCTTCATCTCCAACATTGACCCGACCGACGTGGCCGAGAAGGTCTCCGACCTGGACCCCGAGACCACCCTGTTCATCGTCGCATCCAAGACCTTCGGTACCCTGGAGACCCTGACCAACGCCCGCGTGGCCCGCGAGTGGCTCATCTCCTCCCTGCGCGAGGCTGGCGCTCTGGACGGTAAGGAAGCATCCGAGGCCGTGGCAAAGCACTTCGTGGCTGTCTCCACCGCACTGGATAAGGTCGCAGCATTCGGCATTGACCCCGAGAACGCTTTCGGCTTCTGGGACTGGGTTGGCGGCCGCTACTCCGTAGACTCCGCGATTGGTACCTCCCTGGCTATCGTTTTCGGTCCGAAGGTTTTCGCTGACTTCCTTGCCGGCTTCCACGCAATGGATGAGCACTTCCGCACCGCTCCCCTGGCTCAGAACGTACCCGTTCTGATGGGTCTGCTGAACATCTGGAACGTGAACTTCCTCGGCGCAGAAACCCACGCAGTTCTGCCCTACGACCAGTACCTGCACCGCTTCCCCGCATACCTGCAGCAGCTGACCATGGAGTCCAACGGCAAGTCCGTGCGCGCCGACGGTTCCTTCGTCAACTACGCAACCGGTGAAGTGTTCTGGGGCGAGCCCGGCACCAACGGCCAGCACGCCTTCTACCAGCTGATTCACCAGGGCACCCGCCTGATTCCCGCGGACTTCCTGGCCTTCGCCAACCCGGTCCACCCGACCAAGGACGGCGAGCAGGACGTTCACGAGCTGTTCCTGGCTAACTTCTTCGCGCAGTCTCAGGCTCTCGCATTCGGTAAGACCGAGGAAGAGGTTCGTGCAGAGGGCACCGCGGAGCACGTGGTCAATGCACGTATCTTCAGCGGTAACCGCCCCTCCACCTCCATCATGGCGCCGCGCCTGACCCCGCGCGTTCTGGGCTCCCTGATTGCCCTGTACGAGCACATCACCTTCGTTCAGGGTGTTGTGTGGGGCATCGATTCCTTCGACCAGTGGGGTGTTGAGCTCGGTAAGAAGCTGGCGCTGGACCTGGTTCCCGCTATTGAGGGTGACCGCGAGGTTCTGGCTCGTCAGGATTCTTCGACCGCTTCGCTGATTGACTACTACCTGAAGAACCGCACCAAGTAGTAGCTCAAACATAGCCCCGAAGGTTTTATAGCCTGCGGGTATAGGATGCACAAACCGCCGGATAGGCTCCCAGTTAGGGAGGCTATCCGGCGGTTTTGTTATACAGGTTCTAGCTATATGCCGTGCTACTAGTCCACTGCGGGCAGGGTGTCGGAGGCGACCTCAGCAATAATGCGCACCACGGTGGATTCAGGCAGCTGCGGGATGCCCTGCTCGTCACGCACTACGCCACCGGCGTCACGGTGAGCAGTCATGCCGGTGTCTTCGGTGGCCTCTTCGCCGTCGGCGCAGGTTGCGGGCACGTGCACAAATCCAGCGGGGATGCTCAGACCCAGTTCACGGCTGATGCGCTGACCCTCGTAGAACACGTGGTTGCACACGTAGGTTCCGGCGGTGTACGAAATCTCGACCGGCTCCCCCGCCGCACGCAGACGCTCAAAGCTGGCGCGCACCGGCAGGGAGGAGAAGTACGCCTCCTGACCGCCCGGAGCGATCGGCTCATCGCAGCGCTTGTCGCCGTCGTTATCTTCAATACCGGCAGAATCCAGGTTGATAGCGACCTGCTCCAGGCTGACCACGTCGCGGCCAACCGCCACGCCCAAGCTGATGAGCGCGTCGGGCTGCACCTGTTGCAGGGCGGTGCGCAGGGCGGTGCTGGAACCGTCGTAACTGACGGGCAGCTCGCGGGTGATGACGGTCAAATCCGGGCGCATCCGGGCCAGCAGACGCTGAGCACCTTCGGCGAGCGCTACGGTGGGGTTCACCGGCACGCCGGGGAACGGGCCGAAGAAGGTCAGTAGCAGGGTGCGTGCCTGGTTGGGGGTGGTTGCCATAGTCAATCTCGTTTTCTGCGTTAGTTTTATTCAGCGGTGTTCTTCTCGGCGGCGCGGCGTTCCAGGTCCTTGGCGAGCGCCTCCAGCAGCTCTTCGGGGGTGGTGGCGATGATGAGCTCATCCAGGTAGCGTTCGTTGAGCAGGCCGGTGGACGCCATGTAGTGCATGGCGTCGATGAGCTTGTCCCAGTAGCCGTTGACGTTCAGCAGGGCGACCGGCTTGGAGTGAATGTCGAGGAACTGCCAGCTGAAAACTTCAAAGAACTCTTCGAGGGTGCCGGGGCCGCCGGGCATGGCGACGAACGCGTCAGCCTTCTCAATCATGGCGATTTTGCGCTGGTGCATGGTGTCCACAATGTCGAGGGTGGTCTGGCCGGGGTACACGCCCTCCAGGCCGACCAGCTTGTGGGTGACCACGCCGTAGACCACGCCGCCGGCGTCCAGAGTTGCGCCCGCGACGGTGCCCATGAGGCCGGTGCGGCCACCTCCGTACACCACGCCAATATTGTTCTGGGCGCAGAGGGTGCCGAGCTCCTGGGCGCGGGTGGTGAAGAGCGGGTCGTTGCCGGAGCGTGCGCCGCAGTAGACGGCGAGGTTGTAGTCAGTCTTCTTCATGGTTCTCCTTGGGGTGTATGTGGGTTTCCGGGGTGGAGCGCCTCTATGCGTTCTACCCGCGATAGATGTTGCTGTGTTGAGGGTACCGGATGCACCTGTGTACCTCATGTGTGCCGCCCGCCGGTTCAGGGGGCCCGTCAGGGGCGGGGGTTACGGTAGCGGGGTGCGTGCCAGCAGCGGGAAAATCTGCTCGGTATTCAGCGGTGCCTGCGATGCAGAATCGAAGGGGCTGCTCATGGCAGGGTTGACCCAGCGCAGCTCAGCGATTTCTGCCTGCGGCACCAGAGAAGCCAATAGCTCGTGTTGTTCGTCGGTGGGTGCGTATTCGTAGGTTTCGGCGCGTACCGTAAAGCCTGCCTCGTTCAGTGCCGCCGCTTCCAGGAGTCCGCGATGGTGCATCCGGGCGGGGTCGGGGGTAAGCCCGATTTCTTCGTTCACTTCGCGGCAGGCGGTCTGTAGCGGGGTCTCCCCCGGTTCGGGTTTACCGCCGGGCATCATGAACCCATCACTGCCCCGTTTGCGCACGGTGAGTACGAGCCCGTCCCGGTTGCGGATTGCTACAGCGCACACGTTCACAACGCGGTGCGTGCTGTCGATGGCGCTGTGTTCAGTAGCGCTGTACTCAGTAGCGTTGGGTTCAGCGGGCGGGGCGGGCTCGGCTGCTTCTACTCGGTTCTGCGGGTTCTTCTGCGTGGGCATCTTTCTACCCTAGCATTTCCGTATCCTCCAGCCGGTGCTGTGCGTGTTTGTCTTATTCATCCGCTCTATTGTGCGCCCTGTAGGCGTTGGTTTTACGTAATATTTCGGCGAGTTATCTTATGTCCGGTTCATGCGTTTAGGTGCGTGTTACGGTGTAGTTAACCGCGGTGTCGCGGTACCGTATACGCACTCGACTTGGCGCGATACAGGAAGAGTGCGGATCGCTCAATCACCCATGTAGAAGGAACTTCATGATGGCTAACTCTTCTCCTGCCCGCCGCTACGGTAGCGCCGGCGCTTCTGTTCTTCTTGCCGCATCCTTGAGCTTGTTTGCTCTGCCTTCTGTTGCAACGGCTAATACCCCGAATCCGGATAACCCGCCGGTTATTACGGTCTACAACTACAAGGTTGAGACCAATACCCGTCAGCTGAAGACCGCCCTGCGTCTGAACAAGATTACGTTCAAGGCGTCGAAACTGCCCGCGAAAACTACCGCTTTCGCCCCGGCATTGCACGAGGCAAACCATAGGGGTTTCCCGTTTCTGAACCCGATTCAGACGGTGCGCGTTGAGGGCCCATTCAAGGACGGCACGGCGACTGCGACCCATTACGTTCCCGGTAGCCTGATTGACCCGGCGAAGAACTACAGCTTCGTCGCTAATATCATCGTTGATGGTTACGGGGGCGGTCAGGTTCTGCGCATGGACGTTGTGAAGGATAGCGCCGCGCCGGTTCTTCAGGTGGATTCACCGCGTTTGAACACCAAGGGTGAGACTGTGTTGAAGGTGCGCGGTACCGGCTACACCGGTGAGGCGACCCCGCACGGTGTGCGCGTGGTGGTGTCTGATACGAATGTGTGGGTTCCCGGTCGTTTTCCTCAGCAGGGTATGCGTTTCGTGGCTGAGGTGACCGTACCTGCTTCGCAGATTCATAACGGTGTCTTTGAGACGGAGGTGAAGGTCCCAGCGGATGTTGCGGCGACGCTGAATACCTCTCACAAGTACATTGCGGGCACTATGGCGGCTGGCGTTCAGGGTGCTGAGTACGGCTCGTTTGATGCTCAGAAGCCTCTTGAGCTTTTCGCGCAGGAGCCCGTGGTTTCTGCGGTTCCGACCTATGCTCCGACGGTGGCTCCTCTGCCCGAGGCAACCGTGAGCGTAAACCCGACCGATGCACCCACCGTGGCGCCCCTGCCGGAAGCAACCGTAGGTGTGAACCCGACCGATGCACCCACCGTGGCGCCCCTGCCGGAAGCAACCGTTGGCGTGAACCCCACCGACGCACCGACGGTGGCGCCCCTGCCTGAGGCGACCGTGGGTGTAAACCCGACCGATGCTCCCACCGTGGCACCCCTGCCCGAGGCGACCGTGGGTGTAAACCCGACCGATGCTCCCACCGTAGCGCCCCTTCCGGAAGCAACCATCGGTGTAAACCCGACCGATGCACCCACCGTAGCACCCCTGCCGGAAGCAACCGTGGGCGTGAACCCCACTGACGCACCGACCGTGGCACCCCTGCCCGAAGCAACCATCGGTGTAAACCCGACCGACGCGCCCACCGTCCCCGCACTGCCGGAAGCAACCATCGGTGTAAACCCGACCAACGCACCCACCGTTCCTGCACTGCCGGAAGCACCGGTTGCCGATAAGACCCCGAACGCTGACAAGCTGGAGGACGCAACCGTGGCGCATCCCAAGAATAAGCCTGCTCAGAGCAAGCCCGCTCAGGAGGCTTCGGTGACCGCCGCCCGCTCGGCTCAGGACACGCTGGCAAAGAACACCCCGGCAAAGGACAGCCCCAAGAAGGCGACCCTGGCGAGCACCGGCGCATCCAGTGTTGGTGTGATTGTTGGCATTGGCGTTGCCGCGATCTGTGCGGGTCTGGGTTTGAGCGTTCTGCGCTCGCGCCGCCGCTCCTAAGAGCTGCAGGGCATACAGCCTAGCCCACCCGTCCGGAATAAACCGCGGATAGCGAAGAGCCGCCGGCTCCCCCATTCAAGGGGAACCGGCGGCTCTTCACATATCAGCTATTTCAGCCAATAGTTCTGCTTATTCGCGTTACTTCGAAGCCTTAACCTCGATGCCGCTCACGTCAATCTGTTCCAGCGGAATCAGGCGGTCACGAGTGACCACGCGGTGCACCAGCCAGACCGCGATAATCACGGGCAGACCAATGTAGGAGCTGAGCACACCAGCCCAGTCACCGCTCAGGAACGCCTCGTAGTTCTGGCCACCAATAACAACCAGGCACATGAGGAAGGCGATAATCGGGCCTGCAGGGAAGAACGGCGCCACGTAGGGCAGGTCCTTCAGGCTGTTACCCTGCTTCAGGTATGCGCGGCGGAAACGGTAGTGCGCCACGGCGATACCCACCCAGGTGATGAAGCCAGCCAGACCGGACACGTTCACCAGCCACAGGTACGCACCATCGGGCGAGAGCAGTGCGGCGATGAAGCCGACCGCGCCGATAGCTGCGGTTGCCAGCAGCGCGTTCATGGGCACGCCGCCGGAGTTGATGCGGGTGAACATCTTCGGTGCCTTACCCTCCTGGGCGAGCGCGAAGAGCATACGAGCCGAAACGTACAGGCCCGAGTTACCTGCTGAGAGCACTGCGGAGAGGATCACGGCGTTCATGATGGCTGCCGCGAAGGCGATGCCCGCACGCTCGAAGATGAGGGTGAACGGGGAGATGTTGATGTTGCCGTCCGCTGCGGTGAGCAGGTTCGGGTCGGAGTAAGGAATCAGGAAGCCGATGACGACCATCGCGCCGATGTAGAAGAGCATGATGCGCCAGAACACGCTGGTCAGCGCACGGGGCACGTCGCGGCGGGGGTTCTCAGATTCGCCGGCAGCCACACCGATCATTTCGGTGCCCTGGAAGGAGAAGCCTGCCACCATGAAGATGGCGAGTACGGCGGGTGCGCCGCCGACAAAGGGTGCCTCACCGACAGTCCAGTTGGAGACGCCCGGGGAGCTACCGCCCAGGATGCCGAAAATCATGGCGATACCCGCGATGAGGAAGACGACCACCGTGACGACCTTGATGGTGGCGAGCCAGAATTCGCTTTCACCGTAGGAGCGTGCCGAGAGGGCGTTGATGCCGGTCAGCAGCACGAGGAATCCTGCCGCCCACACCCAGGATGGGATGTCCGGGAACCAGTACCTCATCACCTCGCCGACAGCGACGAGTTCGGCGGCGACGGTAATCGCCCAGTTGAACCAGTAGTTCCAACCCATGGCGAAGCCGAAGGACGGGGACACGTAGCGTGCCGCGTAGGTCTGGAATGCGCCGGGGACGGGCAGGTGCGCAGCCATCTCGCCGAGGGACTGCATGAGGAAGAGCACCATGATGCCGATGAGGGCGTAGGCGAGGATTGCGCCGCCGGGGCCTGCGGTGGAGATGGTCTTACCGGAGGCGACGAAGAGGCCGGTGCCGATTGCGCCGCCGATTGCGATCATCTGCATGTGGCGGGCGGAGAGGCCTCGCTTCAGTTCACCCTCTGCGGGGGTGGCTTCCGATGCAGCGCCGGAAGTCTCTGTAGGCTGTGCCATGTCAGGTCTTCTTTCTGAGGCTATTGCTTCGTGCGTTTGCTAGCGGTCTAGTCTGGTGTCCAGTCTAGTCTTGCTGCGGGTGGTGCCGCCGAAGGTTTGTGCCTGGGTCAAGAAATTCTTCAATCTTAAGGATTTCTTACGTACCGTAAGTTTTCCTAATCTGAGGGTCAATCCTACCCGCTTTTGAGGCTCTTTTCCACCCAAAACCACAAAAACACAGAAAAACCCTCCCGCACCGCTCATGTATATGCGGTACGGGAGGGTTCAAATCCTCTTTGCCAAGTTCCCCCGGCTAATCTACTTCGCCAGGCTTTTAGCGCGCCCGGCTTTAGTCAGCCAGGTTGTGGAATGAAACGTTCGTGGGGTGCGCCACGGTACGGGAAACGGTGCAGTCCTTCTGCTCGCTGAGCTGAATCAGACGGTCCACCATCTTCTGCGCCTTGGCGCCCTGCTCATCCTCGGGGAATCGCACATCAAAGTCCACCTCAACGTCGTCGAGGCGCACCGCGCCGTCTTCGGTCTGCTTCAGCGCCGAGGCGAGCACCTCGAACACCTCGGGGGTGGAGCGGCGGGAGGTGCCCGCGTCCACGTCCACGGAGGAGCAGCCGGCAATCGCGGCGAGCAGCAGCTCGACGGGGGTCAGCAGGCCCTCGCCCACACCGAAGTCGAGGGTTGCGCCGTTGGCGCCGTAGGCACGGTAGCGCAGGCGGTCGATGCGCTCGATCTTGGTCTGGCGGTAGTTTTCGAGTTCGCGGCGTTCCTGCTGGCGCGAGTACACCTTCTTCTGCTCTTCTGCGGTCTGCTCGGTGTTGTTCTGCTCAGTCATTGAGGTTCCTTTCGGGTCGCCTGTGCGGTCGCTAGGTTATTCAGCGCCGCATTGTTTAGTGTCATTCACTATAAGCGTGTTTCTCATATTTTATTCCCGGACTCTTTTTCTCGACGGCCTTCTAAGCGCTCCTATACACTGGAAAACCGCGGTGGAGCTTCGAAGCCGCTCGCGCACACAGCAAATTTTTTGAAAAGCACAACGCATACAAGGAACTCTTTGATGGCACAGACCCCCGGCACTGGGCGTCCCGGCACTGGGCGTACGAGCACGCAGAATGATTTCCGCTTGGCTGTTGCGGATTCTTCCGTGGTGATGCTCGGTATCGCGGTGCTGGGTTTGGGTTTGGGTATTATCCTCAACGCGCACGGTCTGCCCATCTGGACTGCTCCGCTGCTATCTGCCCTGGTGTTTGCCGGTTCGGTGGAGTTCCTGATGGTGGGTATGGTCAGCGCTGGCGCACCCCTAGCGTCGATTGCACTGACGGTGTTCCTGGTGAATGCGCGCCATCTGGTGTACGGTCTTTCCTACCCGTTGCACAATGTGAAGGGTTTCTGGGCTAAGGCTCTGGCGATTCACACTCTTTGCGACGAAGCGTTTGCTCTCAACTCCGGCCCCGATCGTAATGAGCGTTCGGGGGCGCGCATTCTGTGGGTGAACGTGCTGATTTACGTGTCGTGGGTTCTGAGCGTAGTCCTCGGGTATGTGCTGGGTGCGAGCTTCCTCAGCAGTCTGAAGGGCGTGGACTTCGTGATGGTGGCTATCTTCACGGTTCTTGCGATGGACGGCTACCGCGCCAACCCGGATCGTGTGACGGCGCTCTTTGTGGCGGTTTCGGCAGCGGTTGCGCTGATTTTTGCGCCGTCCTCGTTCCTGGTGGTGGCTCTGGGTTCGTATGTGATGCTGCTGCTGGCGCGTTTCCCGGTGGCGAAGCGCCGTGGTACGCTGCCGCATCGTGCTGTGCATGAGGTAGCGGCTGAGGCTGAAAGCGCCGCGGAGACCTCAGGCACCGCCGCTACCGCTGATGCTCCCGCTTCCACACAGCGGTAAGAACGTTACATACGTGTTCGAAACCGGTTAGGATAGATGAGTGGAGCTTCGCTCTCCCCTCTTTCTATTTCTAGGATTACTAAGATGCCTCCCGCGCGAACCTGCACGGAGGCTCCCAGAGGTGAAGGTACCCCATGACTCAGATGAAAGACACCGCTAAGGAAACTAGCGACGCAGAACGCTGTGCCGCCCCGGAGTAACACCGCACCGGGAGCGGCATCACCCGAGGTCACACACGAGAACTACTGTCGCGCGCAACTACCCGCGCTGAACTATCCACGCAGAAAACTCGTGCAGGAGGAACAACCCTCCGCCTCCATGTTTCGCGGCTTTCATCAACTCACGTACCTACCGCACTACTTAGCCCCCAGCCTCTTCTTCGGTTGGGCTCTCCCTACCCTTTTTCGCGGATGCTTTCACGGCTTCACCCGCGCCCCTCTTTCGGGGACTCTTCCCCCCCTTTCGGGGCACTCTTTCGGAGTCTTTCGCTGAGTATGTGCAGAAAGAGAAAATCTTCATGAACAGTGAAGTGACCACCGGCTATATTCTTGCCGCAATTCTTGTGGCTGCAGGTATTACGTTCCTGCTTCGTTTGCTTCCCTTCGGCCTGAAGAAGGCTCTGGCTGGCTCCGAACTTTTGGATGCGCTCAGCCACTGGATTCCGCTCGGCGCGGTTGCGCTACTTGCCATCTATGCGGTGGCGAAGATTAATTATTCTTCCGTTGAAACGGCGGCACCGTACCTGGCGGGTCTGGTGGTGACCGTGGGGGCGCACCTGTGGCGTAAGAATATGGTGCTGAGCATGGTGGCGGGTACCGTCACCTGCGTTGTGCTGGCTAACTGGGTTTTCTAGGGGGTCATGATGAGCATTTCTAAGAACTCTGTTTCTTCCCCTGCTGTTTCTTCTCAGCCCGCACCTCAGCAGGCGAGCCAACCCGCGCCCCATCAGGCTTCTCCCGAGCAGGTGGAGCAGGTCATTGCTTCTGCGCTTCCGCTAACCGGAATGATTCCCGTGGTGGAGGCGCCAACCTCCCCCGATGCACAGGAGCCTCAGCAGCCGCGCGAGAGCGGCTTCGCCGAGGCGATGCGCACCGCCGGCGTGATTATGCTGGGTCTGTTCTTTGTCGGCATTGGTCTGGGCGTGCTGGTGCACAGTTACGGCCTGCCGTTCTGGGTGGCTCCCCTGCTGCCGCTCCTGGTTTTTGCCGGTTCGGTGGAGTTTGTGCTGATTGATATGGTGTCGAATCACGCCTCGCTGTTCTCTATCGCGGTGATGACTCTGCTCATTAATTCACGCCACCTCATGTACGGCCTGTCCTACCCGATTGAGCGGGTGCGTGGTGGTTTGGCAAAGTTCTACACCGTGTACACGCTCATCGATGAGGCGTACGCGCTGAACACCGGACCGGACCGCCATAAGCTTCGTGCCTCCCGCATCCTGTGGATCCACGCGGGCCTGCACCTGAGCGTTCTGGCGAGCGCTACGCTCGGTTATGTGCTGGGTGCAAGCTTCTTGAGTGAGCTCAAGGGCGTGGATTTTGTGATGACGGCGCTCTTTGCGGTGCTCGCTATCGATGCGTATCGCAGTTCTAAGGACCGCACGACTGCCGCTATTGCGGGTGTGTCTGCGGTGATTGGCTTGGTGTTGGCGCCGCAGTCGATGCTGCTGATTTCGATGGTGGTGTACATTCTGCTGCTGGTGTCGCGTTTTGTGGTGGCTAAGCGCCGCGGCACCCTGCCGGAGCATATGCTGGTCGCGGATGAGGAGCCCACCGAAGCCTCCGAAGCTCCCGGTCATCCCGACGCCTCCGCGCGCTAAGTCTGGATATAGTAAAGCGCCCCGCCCACCCGAAATACCGGGTGGGCGGGGCGTTATGCTGTCGCCAGCCGCATGTGTGGGTGAACCCTAGATCATGCACTGTAGACGTTCAGTATCTGCTGTGCTGTTTACCGCCAGGTGTCCCTGACGGAAGTACTATGCGGATGCCGGCACCTTGTCCGGCTCCCGTACTAAGCTTACTTGATAGCTACTAGTTGATAGCTATTAGGGCTTACTTGATAGCTGCCAGGGCTGCTTCGTAGTTGGGCTCGTTGGTGGTTTCGGGAACCAGCTCGGTGTAGACAACCTCACCGTCGGGGTTCACGACGACCACGGAGCGTGCCAGCAGACCAGCCAGGGGGCCGTCCACGAGCTTCACGCCGAAGTCCTCACCGAAGGAGGAGCGGAAAGCGGAGGAGGTCACAACGTTCTCAATGCCCTCGGCTGCGCAGAAGCGGCCGATTGCGAAGGGCAGGTCGTTGGAGACGCACAGCACGACGGTGTTCTCCAGGCCTGCAGCCTGCTTGTTGAAGGTGCGGACGCTGTTTGCGCAGACACCGGTGTCGACGGAGGGGAAGATGTTCAGCACCAGGTTCTTACCTGCGAAATCTGCGGAGGAAATCTCGGAGAGATCAGCCGCGAGAACCGAGAATTCGGGCAGCTTTGCGCCGACTGCGGGCAGGTCGCCGTTGGTGTGGATTACGAGTTCGTTCTGTAGAGTTACTTCAGCCATGCCTTCATTGTCCCCCGGATAGGGCGGGTGTGCAAGGGGACACAGGCACTAGCGGGCAGAGTTTCCGCATAGCTGATTTTCTGCTACGTTGCTTCACTTCTTCTGGCCCTGCTGTAGCGGCTGTCTAGCGGTAATCCTGGTCTGTGACTCTACGGTAACGAACGGCACTGACTGCACGCACCGCGTGCTCGCCTCTTTTTCCCTATACTGGACGAGTTCACACTATTCACTTCTTGACCAGCACCGATGCGCGTTGCCGCGCATCTTCAGGAGTATTCATGTCTTCTAATCGCCGCCGTTTCACCGGCCGTACCGCTTTGGCTCTACCTGCGTTGGGCGCCGCTCTAGCTCTTGTTGTCACTTCCTGCTCGGCAAGCACTGATTCTGCTGTTTCGGGTACCGTGGTGTCTTCTTCTGGTAGCGCTTCTGCCTCCGCGAGCGCGACCTCCACTCAGGCACTGTTCCCGACCCCGTCGGCGAGCCCGAGTGCATCCGCGAGCGCTACCCCGAGTGCTTCGTCGCCTGCTCCGGTGCCGTCGGTGGTGACGATTACGGTTCATGCTGAGCCGACCGCATCCGAGTCGAAGTCGGATTCCAAGTCTGAGGCTAAGTCTGAGTCTAAGAAGGATTCCACCTGCGCGTCTGATTCTGCATCGACCGTGGTGTCTAAGGCTCTGCGCGAGCTGAAGAATAAGAGCAAGTGGGATCAGTGGACGAACGTTTCGCGCACGTACGAGGGTTACGACCCCTGTGCTGAGCTGTCGTGGATTGACGCGATTCCGGGTTCTTCCCCGTCTGATTGCTGCATCTCCTCGATGGCGCACCACATTCTGCTGTTCCACCGCGGCAAGTTCATTGGTACCGCAACCTATGAGCCGTACTCGTTCTCTCCGGTGATTACCCGTACCTCGGACAGCTCGATTAGCGTGACCTACCGTTACGTGAAGGGCGATGAGAGTTCCGCCAGCGCGAGCGGTCGCACGACTGCTGAGTTCAGCTGGAGCTCTTCGCAGAACAAGGTTGTGATGACCGGTGAGGTTCCGCCGAGCGAATAGCCGGTTCACCTTATAGGCTACGTGTTTGATGCCCAAGAAGTTGGGCATACGAGAAACCCGCCGTCTCGCATATGGTGCATATGTGAGACGGCGGGTTTTCCGTTGCTTAAGGATATGTAGAGTGCCCGAGGGCTAGCTATTTAGGCAACGAACTTCTTGTAACCGAAGTATGCGGCGCCTGCCAGGATAGCGATGAACAGAATCTTCTTCATGATGTACTCCTTTGATTGTTCTGAAGGGCACCCAGTGTTTTACTCCGTCTGGCGACTCACCTGAAGGTGAGGGCAGGCGGGGTGTCATCCGCACGTGGTGCCGTTGCTCCCTATCTTACCTGCTTTTGAACAACGTTTTCTGTTTGACGTGCCAAGTCCGCATTTTAGACAGTCAAACACGCGACGGTTAGCGCACCATTGAGCCGAGGAATACGCCTCTGACGGGCGCATAATGGGAGCATGAGTATTTTTAAGAAGAAAGAGTACAGCGCTGAGCGCTCGGCTACTCGCATGGCCCGCGCCCTCGCAGTGATGGGTGCGCTGCACTTCATCATCCCGGACCCCTTCGACTCGATTGTGCCGAAGTACCTGCCGGGTCCTGCCCACGCGTACACTCACGGTTCGGGTGTAGCTGAGCTGGGCACCGCTGCCCTGCTGGCTAATGATAAGACCCGCCGTGCTGGTGGTCTGCTGGCGGCTCTGCTGTTTGTTGCTGTGTTCCCCGCGAACATTCAGATGGCTCTGGATGCACGTAACCAGTCCACTCAGCGTAAGGCTATTGCGTACGGTCGCCTGCCCCTGCAGCTGCCGCTGATTTGTAGCGCGCTGAAGATTTGGCGCAAGTCGAAGTAGTCAATACATTCACCATTCGATACATTCGACACTCATCTCATTGACGAGAAAAGCACCTTAGCGTTTTAGAGATAAAACACTAAGGTGCTTTTAGCTTAATAAAAGCTCTTATAAGCTCTTCTTACATCACATTTACGTATAATTGAAAATAACATACTATCTGCCACAGTGGCAGATATATAAACCCAAGGAGATTACAATGGGTACTTTTATTGGCACCATTATTACCGGCGCAATTATTGGTGCACTTGCACGCTTCTTTATGCGAGGCCGCCAGAACATTTCGATTCTTTGGACCATTATCTGCGGTGCTGTCGGCGCAGCTATCGGTACCTGGGCAGCGACCCAGCTGGGTGTTGCAGACACTAGCGGCATTGACTGGATCCGCTGGATTATCTCAATTATTGCTGCAATGCTGACCATTTCCCTGTACATGGGCTTGACCGGTAAAAAGTAAAGAGATATTTGCTAATTTCTTTTAAAACCTAAGCAATTTTTATAAAGCATAAGGCGGCACCTCCCCTAGCGTGAGCTAGTGCGGGAGGTGCCGCCTTTTCTGCGCCTCGCAGGAGGCGTTTTGTGTATTCTTGGCTTATATCGCCTTGGCTTATGCCTTCTTCACCACGGAGGACTTCAGGTACATCTGGCCTGCGCCGGGGACCTTCGCCTCAATGTCGTGGCCGTTGACGGGGGATTCGAGCAGGCGGATGCCGCGCACCTTGGTGCCTGCCTTGATGTCTGCGCCGCCCTTGACCTTCAGGCCCTTGACGATGGTGACGGTGTCGCCGTCGACGAGCTCGTTACCAACGGAGTCGAGAACCTTGGAGCCTGCCGCTTCTTCGGTTTCGCCTGCTGCGGTGCGTTCCCATTCGTGGCCGCACATGGGGCATGCCCAGAGTTCGCCCATTTCGTAGGTGTAGTTTTCGCTGCATTCGGGGCAGGCGGGTGCTTCGATGTCGTTGAGGTTTTCGTTCATGGTTCCTTCTTCGATCTGTGCGGATGCGCCGCTCCCCTGTTTCCGCGGTGTTACTGCGGTGGTGCTGCGGCGTGTGGGCGCGCGTCAGCCAGGCAAGGGGTGCGACGGTGGAGGGTGCGAGGGTTCTCGCGTTCGTGCTGACTATACCATTTGGCGGGTGTGAACCGCATGTGCGGGGCTGGTTTTTGCCGGTCTTTTGGGGTGGGTGCGGGGCGTGGGTGAAACCGAAAATAAAATTTGCCTGGTTTGTGCGTAATATTTACGAAAATTCGGGTTTTTGCTCATTATGCAGAAGATAAGGCGTGTAAAGTATCTAGAGCATTTGTACGTTTATTGAGTGAAAGGCACGGCTTCATGAAGCTTTCTGCACGTAACCAGTTCGCTGGCAAGGTTGTTGAGATCACCGAGGGTGCAACCAACGGCATCGTTAAGATTGAGATCGCTCCCGAGGTTATTATCTCCGCGTCCATCACCAACGAGTCCATTAAGGAACTGGGCCTGAAGGTTGGCGAGACCGCTTACGCAGTCATCAAGGCTTCCAACGTTATGGTTGGTGCTGACCACTAATCCCGGTCGATAAGACTTAACACCCTACGGCTGCCTGTTGTGGCGCGCGAGGGTTAATAGGGCGGAGCCCCGCACTGTGTGTACAGTGCGGGGCTCCGCTTTTATGTTTTTATCGCTTAGACGTTGAAGCGGAACTCCACCACGTCACGGCGTATATCAATGTTTCAGGGTAAGCAGTACCCTACGAGGAGAGCCACCCCTTCCGCTGCCCGACTTCCGCGACAGCCGCTTCCAGCCTCTCCCCATAGATTTCCCACAAATCAGGACGCTTTTCACTGATCCATTCAAACCCCTGACGGACATCGACATCGTCAGTTCCCCAGTTTCCTTCCGATTCAGGTACTGATTCAATTGCGGGAGCTAGGTTTTGAATCATCCGCATCGCTAGATGACTATCAGTATCGGCAACCCATCCAACCGCTCTGATGAGCCAGGCAGCTGTAGCAGTGACGCTGTCGGTCGAGCCCTTAATTTCCCACCGGTCAAACGAGCGCAGGACATCTCGATGCAGCAGATAAGCGAGAGCATCCGCAATGTCTCTTTTCAGCCCATCCATCTCATCCGCTTCCAGCCTCGGACCTCCGCGCCCCATTTCCAAGTCTTTGACCGCGAGAAGGGCACCTGTCAGAACATTCAGCTTAAGACCACCGGGAGCCCGAGAATCAATCCTCTCAACCGCGTCAAGAAGAGGACTCGCCGCCTGGGGAAGAGCATTAACCAGATCCCGGTAGAAGGAGTGACCTGGACGTTGCTTTTCTGCAGTCGGTCCCGTAACAAGTTCAACGATACGTGAGACTTCAATCTTTGCTTCCTGTCTTTTTACTTCCGCAATGAATTTGAGCAATCCGGGATAGGGCGGGTACCCATCACTTTCTGCATAACGACGTTCAAGCCCGTCAACATAATTACTCACAGCAGCATCAGTCAGGTTATCTTGCACTTTCACACCGGTGGACGTTCCCGGAAGCGCAAGGGCAGGATTGGCGCGGAGATGATTGAGGAGGAAATCCCAATCCGCCCCCTCATACTCACGAATCTCTTTCCACAGTAGCGCCAGATATGTGGGGTCTGAGGCTTGGGGAACAATCCCCAGTAGCGCATCGCGCCGCTGGAGCTGAGAAACCGACGTTAGATTAGCGAGGATTTTGGCTTGCAATTCGCTATCACGTTTTGCTTGTTCGCTATCACGTTTTGCCTGCTTAGCTCCCATCCTCCATAACACAATGGGGATGATTGCAGTGGCCACAAAGGATGCAAAGCCCAAAAGAAGCATCGGGTCATCCCACGACCACTTACTTAAAAGGGAATGCCACCATTCGATTATCATTTTTACCTCCTAGACATTGAAGTGGAGCTCCATCAGTTCGTCATCATGCATCAGTATTGTTTTGCTTTTCCTCAGTTATTTCTTCCGGTGGAGGGGTGAGCCATTCCCCTGCACGACGAGCTGCATTAATGTATTGACGATAATTTTTTACAATCTCGTTTTGATACTCCTTCGAAACACCAAGGCGCTCCATAATAGCCAACCTGATAATTGCTTTTGTGACATCAACGATGGCAAGCAGCTCTTCAGCACTTTGCTTAGGAGCAACTCCTTTATGGGTAAGATCATTCCGAGCTTTTACCGTTTTTTTGCCCAGTATTCAACATCAGGCACAAGATATGAAATATTATCCTCATGTACTAATCCTGCAAGATCCATAAGTCTAACTCGAAGGCTCGGGTCATTACGCAGATTTGACATTGCAGTTTCTTTATACCAATCAGGAACTACATTCATTATCTCTTTTTTCATCTTTTTAAACTCTGCGGCATCATACATATGAGATCTAATATTAAGGTTACGATGCAATACTTCAGCCGCCCCAGTCACTGCCAAGAGATCATTCTCAATGAAAGTCATATCTTCAAGCTGTATAGCCATCACCATATTCACCGCAGCCCTGGCACAAGCTACTAGCTCAAACCATTTCGCAAGAGACTCTGCGAAAGGAAATGCCATGGAGACAAGTTGAGCATCACTAAAGATACCGCCCATTCCATACCCTTCTCCAATATTCATCTCAGAGTCAATAACATTCACACATTTATTATCAGAATTTGAAAAATCCCCAGTAGCCTCAAGCTGAAGCCAAACAATACCGGAATCTTGGTTCGCAACAAAGGAAACAAAATTCTGGATAACACGAGATTCTTCAAGTGCCTCTTCCAGCGAGATACCACCATCTACAAGAACTCGACAAAACAAGTTTTCCCCATCAGGGACTTCATCTTTATTCACATTACAGAACTCAATACGCCTGCCCCCAAATTCAATTTCCTTTTTCTCTTCCTCCAGCGAATGCCAAAAACCTAAATTATCAACAGAAATCCTAAGACCTTCAAATACTTTATTATCCTTACTTTCTACATGCCGCCCTAGAACCAACTTCTCCGCATTAATCTTGCAATCACTCACATAACTTACGCCAGCTCTCCTCCAAAACCATATGGGACTCATATCTCTTGCATCCATAATCGTAATATCTACTCCGTCAGCGACACCATAAATCACATCATATGAAATTAGTAAATCTTTGCTCCTGACGGTTCGACTTATATTCCCATATTCATCTTCACGCACCTCCCCGACATCCGCAGGATTATATTCATCAAAATTATTATCCAATTTAAGATTCATGCCCCCTTTCCCATCGCAAACAAGGGTTCCTGCAACCTTGTTATCAGGATTTTCGGGAAGCCACCAATGACCAACCCATTCGCCCTTTTCAGCAAAAGGAAATGGAGATTCGTTCATTCTATCCTCCAAATAAAAGAATCAAGCTAAAACAGAATTTCATCTAGGTGATATTTTTGCACTCCCTACATAAAATTCAATTAACGGTTTACATTACAACCTAAGGGTACAAAAAATCCGGTGACAGTGAGATGATTTTCGTCATCCCTCCGTCACCGGATTCTCAACGTCCTATCGACCCGTCAGACTTAGACGTTGAAGCGGAACTCGACTACGTCGCCGTCCTGCATGATGTAGTCCTTGCCCTCCATACGGACCTTACCGCGAGCCTTCGCCTCCGCCATGGAGCCAGCCTCATCCAGATCCTTGAAAGACACAACCTCAGCCTTAATGAAGCCACGCTCAAAATCAGAGTGAATCACACCGGCAGCCTGCGGCGCAGTATCACCCTTATAAATAGTCCAGGCGCGAGCCTCCTTCGGGCCCGCAGTCAGATAAGTCTGCAGACCCAGGGTCGAGAAGCCCACGCGAGCCAGCTGGTCCAGGCCGGACTCATCCTGACCGTTCATCTCCAGCATCTCGCGAGCCTCCTCCTCAGACAGCTCCACCAGATCAGCCTCCAGCTTCGCATCCAAGAACACAGCCTCAGCCGGCGCGACCATGTCACGCAGCTCCTGCTGCTTCTCCTCAGACGCCAGAATGCCCTCATCCGCGTTGAACACGTAAATGAACGGCTTAGCAGTCAGCAGGTTCAACTCCTTCAGGTGAGCCAGCTCCAGCTTCGCGTCCTTCGCACGAGAAATGATGGTGTCACCATCCTCCAGGATCTTCTGCGCAGCCTTATAAGTCTCCAGCTGAGCGGCGTCACCCTTCTTAATCTTCACAGCCTTCTCCAGACGCGGGATAGCGTTCTCCAAAGTCTGCAGGTCAGCCAGAATCAGCTCAGTATTGATGGTCTCCATATCGGAGGCGGGGTCGACCTTGCCGTCCACGTGAATGACGTCCGGGTCATCAAACGCACGCACCACCTGCGCGATAGCGTGCGCCTCACGAATGTTCGCGAGGAACTTGTTACCCAGACCCTCACCCTCAGAAGCGCCCTTCACAATACCCGCAATATCAACGAACGAAACAGTCGCAGGCAGAATACGCTCCGAACCAAAAATCTCAGCCAGACGGTTCAGACGCGCATCCGGCAGGTTCACCACGCCCACGTTCGGGTCGATAGTCGCGAACGGGTAGTTAGCCGCCAGCACGGTGTTGCCAGTCAGAGCGTTGAACAGGGTGGACTTGCCCACGTTAGGCAGGCCAACAATGCCGATAGTTAGAGCCACAAGTTTTCCTTCGAATCATGTGCCGCCGTACGTTCAGGACGCGCCGCGTACGTGATGCGGCGGGTGCGGGCGGGCACAGGGCGAAAATGGTGCCCGCTTCCAAGCGCGGCACCGTCGGTCTCAGGAAGAAACGGGTGCGGGGCGCCTGCGGGCATAGACACTACCATTCTACCGTGTTCGGGCAGGAGCCGCCCGGGTTGATGAGAGCAGGGGGCTAAAGCCAGCCGTTCTCCGTGGCGATACGCACCGCGTCCTGACGCGTCGACGCACCCGTCTTCGCCATCGCCGCAGATAAATAATTACGCACCGTACCCGCCGACAAAAACAACGCCGACGCAATCTGCTGAGCCGTACCACCCGACGCCGCCTCACGCAGCACCTGCGCCTCACGCTCCGTCAACGGAGAAGCACCCGTCACCAAAGAATCCGCCGCCAACGACGGATCCACCACACGCAACCCCGCATGCACACGACGAATCGCCTCCGCCAACTGGCGAGCACCCGTATCCTTCACCACAAAACCACTCGCACCGGCCTCCAGAGCGCGGCGCACATAGCCGGGGCGGCCAAACGTCGTCACAATCAGCGTACGCACCGGCTCACCCGACTCACTCACCGCACCCGCATCACGCAGCGCCGCAGCCGCCTCAATACCATCAGCCAGCAAAGTGCCGGGCATCTGCACATCCAGCAGCACCACGTCCGGCTTCAACAGAGCAACCGCGCCCAACACCTCGTCACCGCTACCGACCTGACCCACAATCTGCAGGTCAACCTCCAGGCCCAGCAGGGCGGCAAGAGCCTCACGGATGAGCTGCTGATCGTCAGCGAGCAGAACACGAATCATGGGAACCTCCCTGGGGTGAATATGGGGCAGAAAATACCGGGCGGAACAACCGTGAGAGGTTGCCTACCACCACCATACAGGGGCGGGTAGCTCCCCCGTCCAGGGCGCGGCGCTAAGTTTCACAATCTACAGCAGCGAGGTGTCGCCGTCCATGCTCACACGGATGCGCGTGCCCACCCCACCGCCGGGATTCTCCGCCAGCCACTGCTCGGGCGCCGGCTCAATCACCACGCTACCGCCGGACGCCGCCACGCGCTGAGCCATGCCCGTCAGTCCGTTACCGCGCGCATCGCCCGCACCCACACCGTTATCGAGGATGTCCAAACCGGTTGCGCTCAGACGCACCCGCGCCGCGTTCGCACCCGAGTGGCGCACCATGTTCGTGACCGCCTCACGCAGAACCCAGGAGAACAGCTTCGCGTTCACGCCAGCCACCGCGAGCGCACTCTGAGCATCCGGCAGTTCGGCGCGGATACCGGCAGTCTGCAGGGCACGACCCGCACCCTCAATCTCACCCGAGAAGTCGGGTACGCGCAGGCGGGTGACGGTCGAGCGGACCTCCGCCAGGGATGCGCGGGACAGCTGCGCGATCGCCTCCATCTCGGCACCGGCACGGGCGGGGTCAATCTCCAGCAGACGCTGCGCCAGCTCCGCTTTGAGGGTGATGACGGTCAGGGAGTGGCCCAGCACGTCGTGCACGTCGCGGGCGATTTCTTCGCGCTCCTCGGAGAGCGCCAGGGAGGCACGAGCAACATCCGCACGTTCGCCGAGCTCAATCAGGTAAGAGAAGCCCAGAAGACCCAGCAGCGGCGCGCCGATAAAGAGAGCAATGCCTCCGTGAGAGGAGAAATCGAAACCGCTCACAGTAACGAATGTCAACCAGCAGATTGCGCCCATCGACGCCGCGACGGTCAGTCGCAGACGGTACGGGGCAATCGTGCCAAAAATCCAGAACGCCACAAAGTACATGCCGAAGCCCAGCAGAATTACGTGTATGTCACTCGGGGTCAACACCGCCATACCTACCAACGGCAGAATCATCAGTGCCGTCCAGATGACGCTTCGACGCACCGTGGAGGCGACCGGCACCAGCCACGGCACCGCGTACGCCGAGCAGTTCACCACCGCGAACAGCACAATCAGCGCCACGCCGGTCCAACGCACCGACGCCAGTTCCGGGGCGGTGAGGAAGCTGTCCAGCGGCATGAGCAGGAACACCAGCCACGGGGCGCTGAAGCCCAACGCCAGCCAGTTCACGCTGCCGCGGCGTTCGCGGTAGAGGAAGCGGAAGCGGTTCTTGCCCAGGGTGCGCTTCGCAGCGGAGGGTGCCACCTCGTTCCCTGTGCGAATTTGGTCGGTGTTGTGCGGGTGGGTGTGGGTTTCGGTCATGGTTCTAGCCTAACGTGAGAATACCGCGGGTGCAGATACCACCGGTGCGGCGGCTTCAACGGGTACAGCGTGGGTTCGGTGCGAGTGGATACGGCTTCCGCCGCAGCCTCGGGATTTGAGGCTGCGGCGGGAAGAAGCATTTAGCGGCGGGTTGCGCGGCGCATCAGCAGGGCAGAAACACCCAGGAAGATAGCCGCCCACACGATGAGGCTCACCACGGCGTACCAGAGCGGCTCGGTCACGAGCCAGTCCGCACCACCCGAGATAATGGTCTGACCTGCGCTGAAGGGGTAGCGGGCAATCTCAGCGGCACCGTACAGCGGGGTGAAGCGGGCGTACTTCAGCAGGTCGGTGCTCAGCGGGGAGAACACGGTACCGAAGAAGCTCATAATCACCAGCAGACCGTTCGCAATGGACACGGCGTTCTCGTTACGAATCAGCAGGCCCATCATGATGCCGTAGAAGGCGAACACCAGACCGCACAGCACCGTCAGCGCGCCAGCGGCAAGCTGCTGGTTCACCGGGATCTCAACGCCGGTAAACATGCCCACAATGTTCACCGCAATCACCGGCACCGCAGAAATCACCAGGGCGGTCAGCGACTTCGCGCCCAGGTACTTGCCGGTGGTCAGCGGGGTGAGCGCCAGCTGGCGGTTCCAGCCGCTGGAAAGCTCAGCGACGGTGCTGCCGCTAATCGCCACAGTGTTCTGAACCGCACCGTAGAGCGCCATGCCAATCATGACGTACGCCGCTACGTTGCCGTCACCCATCGGCTGGGAGGAGTAATCCTGCATCGCGCCAAAGAGCAGGAAGAAGACGATGGGCAGTGCCACGCCGAAGAAGAAACGGTCGGTCGAGAGAATAGAAGCGCGGATGTCGTAGAGTGCGTAGCGGAGCATGATATTTTCCTTGAGGTGTGTAACGGCGGCGTAGCGTTTAGATGGTGTGGTGTTGAGGCGGTCTAGTGTTTAGGCGTCGGATGCCTTGGAGGCGGCGGCCTGCTCGGTCAGCAGGGTGAAGGACTCGTCCAGGGAGGGCTTGGTGACCTCCAGGTCGCTGATGCTGTAGTTGTTCAGCAGAGTGCGCAGTACCTGCTCAATCTCCAGCACGGAGATGCGGTGGCGGTACCCTCCGGACTCTTCGGTCACCTCGACCGGCACATCCAGGTCGGTGATGGGCGCGGGTGCGAGGAAGGAAAGGTGGCGGTGGCCGGTCAGGGCGCGAATCTCATCGGAGGAGCCGTCAGCAATGATGGAGCCGGATTCCATGAGCACGATGCGCTGGGCGAAGTTCTGTGCTTCTTCCAGGTAGTGCGTCGCAAAAAGAATGGTCGTTCCACGTTCTGCGATGGCTTCCATACGCTCCCAGAAGGTGCGGCGCGCATTCACGTCCATGCCGGCGGTCGGCTCGTCCAGAATCAGCAGTTCCGGCGAGTGCATGGTCGCCAGGGCGTAACGCAGACGCTGCTGCTGACCGCCCGAGCACTTGCCGACCTTACGCTTAGCAATATCGGTCAGGTCGGCACCGGCGAGTACCTCATCCACGTCAATGGGCTTGGGGTACAGGGCGGCAATCATCTCGACCGTGGCGCGGATCGTCAGGTCCTTGAGCAGGCCACCGGTCTGCTGCACCGCACCGAGTAGACCGGCGCGTGCCGCCTCGGAAGCGTTGCGACCGAAGACGCTCAACTCGCCGCCACTGGGCTGGGTCAGACCAAGAATCATGTCGATGAGGGTGGTCTTGCCTGCACCATTGGGGCCGAGCAGTGCGATGATTTCGCCGCGCTTGACGGTCAGGTCAATTGAGTCGACGGCGACCACGGTGCCTGCCGCACGGGTGGAGAAAACCTGGCGGAGGGAGCGGGCAGAAATAACGGTTTCTGCGGTGTTGTGCTTGCTGTTCTGAAGTGCTGCGGTGTTCATGTTTCTATTACACCGCCGGTTTTCGCGCCGCTGCGGTACAGAGTGTCATGACCTGCACATGACAAATGTCATGAGTTCGCACAGCGGCTATTTTTATGAGGCAGTTACTGCGGCGGAGGCGGTCGCGCGAAGCGGGGGCTCCGTCCTCAAGGCGCCTGTGTCAATCGCTGTTGGGGCGCCGCAGAGGGGGCACTCCCCCGCGAGCGGAAACCGGCGCGTACCGCCATCCCTCCCCATGCATCCTCATGCACGAAAAACCCCGTGTCTTCTCCCCACACGGGGGAAGAGGACACGGGGTCATCAGCTAAAAGTATTAGCGAGTGGGCTTAGCGCCGCGGCCACCGAGCTGGCGGCCCACGTTCTCGTCATTCTTCAGGGCGGAACGCAGTTCCTTCGGCAGGGAGAAGAGAATGTCTTCCTTAGCGGTCTCCACCTCTTCGATAGTGCTGTAGCCGTACTCAGCCAGCAGTGCCAGCACCTCCTGAACCAGCACCTCCGGCACAGACGCGCCCGAAGTCAGACCCACGGTCGCCACGCCCTCGAACCAGGCCTCGTCCACCTGGTGTGCGAAGTCCACACGCTCGGCACGCTTAGCACCGTATTCGAGTGCCACTTCCTTCAGGCGCACAGAGTTCGAGGAGTTCGCCGAACCGACCACAATCACCAGGTCTGCGCGCGGAGCGATCTCCTTGATAGCGCCCTGGCGGTTGGAGGTTGCGTAGCAGATGTCGTCAGAGGGCGGATCCTGCAGGGACGGGAAACGCTCACGCAGACGTGCCACGGTTTCGAGGGTCTCATCCACGGACAGGGTGGTCTGAGAAATCCAGACGACCTTCTCCGGGTTGCGAACGGTCACCTGGTCCACCTCGTCGGGCGAGTTCACGATCTGGATGTGCTCGGGCGCCTCACCGGCGGTACCCTCGACCTCTTCGTGGCCAGTGTGACCGATGAGCAGGATGTCGTAGTCCTGCTTGGCGAAGCGCACAGCCTCGCGGTGCACCTTGTTCACCAGCGGGCAGGTCGCATCAATGGTGTTCAGAGAGCGATCGCCAGCTGCGGAAACCACTGCCGGGGACACGCCGTGCGCCGAGAACACGGTCACGGAGCCTTCGGGAACTTCGTCCACTTCATCAACGAAGATAGCGCCCTGCTTCTCCAGGGTCTCCACCACGTGGCGGTTGTGAACGATCTGCTTACGCACGTAGACGGGCGCGCCGTAGTGCTCCAGCGCCTTCTCAACAGCGATCACGGCACGGTCAACGCCTGCGCAGTAACCGCGCGGGGTGGCGAGCAGGACTTTCTTCTCACCGGTGACGGGTGCGGCGGCTTCAACCTCGGCGCGGCTGCGGCGCTCGCGGGGTACGGGCGGCAGGCCCAGGGCAATAGTTTCAGTGGACATGGTTACTATCCTACGTTGTTCGGACTTTTAGTGTGTGATGACTGTGGCACCGCTCGCAGGGCTTCGGCCCAGGGCGGTGAGGCGAATCAGGATACCGAGTAGCAGGGCGAGGATTGCCAGGACCAGCCCGTAGCTTGCCGCCGCCTCCAGATGCCCGGTCAGTGACGGTGCGAGCTGGTTCCATATCCCGGTAATCAGTGCCGTTCCGGCGGTGCTGTGGCTGGTAATTCCCAGGGATTCGGGGCTCTGACCGCCTAACCAGGCTGCGGCGCCCCATCCCAGCAGGGCGTAGAGCAGAGCTGTAACCACCGGAACTAGGATGCGGTGCCTGGGTGCCAGCAACGTAGCCAGCAGCAGGCTCAGCACCGAGATGATGGTCAGCGGCACGGTGGATTTGCCCAGCGCGGCGGCACGGTTGATGCCGGCATGCAGGTACCATTCCTGCTGCTCCTGCTGGTTGTTGCCGTCCTTCAACCGGTCAATGTTGAGGGTTTCAGGGCCGAGCTTCGTCAGGTCCGGGTCGAAGGAGCCGATAGAGCCGACCTTCGCATCCAGTGCACGGTAGAAGGGGGTGAGCACAATGACGGCGGGGCCGTCCTGGTGTTCGAGGTTGTAGCGGCGAGTTTCCTCGGCTATTTCCTTCCAGAGGCTTCGATATTCTTCAGTTTTTGACAGCTCAGCCGCGGATCGGTTGAGCAGGGAACGTATGCCGTCTTGTGTCGGCTTTACAAGAATGGAGTATAAGCCGCTTTGTTTGGTGCCGTCGAGGAAGGTTGTCATAGCTTCGGAGTTCATGAGGTCTTCGACTGCACCGTCCGCGATGCGCGAGGCAAGCTGCGAGTCCTCCGCCAGGTTGGAGGAAATCTGCGAGAAACCGCGCTCTGACATGAGCTTGGAGTTCACCCAGGCACCCGTGGTTGCACCCAGAGCGGTCACCAGGGCCAGGGCGCACAGCACAACGGTCAGGAACCTCCGCAAACCTGCCGCAAAAGGAGGCTCGGGGGCGGCATGCAGTTCAGCCTTGGTGGAGGCTGCGGCGTGGCCGAGCGTGCGCGTGGGCTGTAGCAGAGTGGTGTCTTCATCCGCCGTATAGTAGCCGTCCGTGCGGGTAATCCGAGTATCGACGACTCGGGTCGCGTCCGCCGGGTAGTTTTGCGCGCCAGTACCCGCCGCTGACGAAGCCGCGGCGGTGTTGAGGGCGTTGTTCTGATGTGCTGACTGATCGGGTGAGCGCATGAGCCTAGGGTACCCGCTCACAGTGTTCAAAGCCGATTCAGACCCGCCGAATGCGCCAGAAGCTAAGTTCCACCTGCACTGCGTGCAAGATACCCCGATTTGCTCGGCTGACCTGTGAGCAGGCGCATAACCGACCAATCAGGGACAATAGAGGGTATGAACTTCTACAACCCCTCCGCAGCGCAGCCAGCACCCTCACTCGTGGTGCCGCCCGTGCACGAGCGGCAGCTTCCCGGGAAGTCTCAGGAAACCACCGCCACCAACCCCTGGCCCCTCGCCCTGCTCGCGCAGAACCTCAAAAACTACGTAGACAAGGTTCCCGAGCTTTGGGTGGAGGCGCAGGTCGCCTCCCTCAACGGCCGCGGCGGCAACGTCTTCATGGAACTCAAAGACCTCAACGAAGACTTCTCCTTCACCCTCGCACTCTTCGGGCGTGCCGGTAGCGGCCTGGCGGCTGATGTGACCGTAGGCGCTCGCATCGTCACCCGCGCCAAGCCGAGCCTGTGGAAGAACGGCAAGCTCTCCCTCATCGGCAAGGAAGTGTACGCGGTCGGCACCGGTAACCTGCACGAGCAGCTGCAGCGTCTGCGTGAAGCTCTCGCCGCCGAGGGGCTGTTCTCTGACGCGCGGAAGAAGCCGCTACCCATGCTACCGAACCGTGTGGGTCTGATTACCGGTCGCGATTCTGACGCGGAGAAGGACGTTATCCGTAACGCCTCCCTGCGCTGGCCCGGCGTGGTCTTTGAGGTGCGCAATACCCGCGTTCAGGGTGAGGGTGCGGCGGCTGAGGTCATTGCGGCTCTCGCCGAATTGGACGCCCACCCGGAGGTGGACGTCATCGTCATCGCCCGAGGCGGCGGCTCCTTCGAAGACCTGCTGCCCTTCTCTGAGGAGGCGCTCATCCGCGCCGTCGCGGCAGCCACCACCCCGGTGGTCTCGGCAATCGGTCACGAGGCGGACTCCCCCATCCTCGATGCGGTCGCCGATCTGCGCGCCTCCACCCCCACCGATGCGGGTAAGCGCATCGTGCCCGATATTTCGGAGGAAACCGCCCGCATCACCGAGGCCCGCGCCCGCCTGGACCGTGCGGTGCTCGGCTACGTGGGCATGCAGATGAACTACATTGCCCAGCTGCGCAGCCGCCCGGTGCTCACCCACCCAGAGTCCTCCCTGCTCATGCGTGTGGAGGAGCTGAGCCAGCTGCGCGAGCGCGCTCACCGTTCGGTGCAGCACCGCCTGGAGCGTGAGTCGGCGACTCTGTCGCATACGTTGGCGCGGGTGCGTTCGCTCTCGCCTGCACAGACGCTCAACCGCGGCTACTCCGTCGTTCAGGATGCCGCGGGCACTATTGTGCGTGACGCTTCGGCGCTGAGCGAGGGCGAGCAGATTACGGTGCGTGCGGCAACCGGTTCGGCGCAGGCAGCCGTGACTTCCACGAATCCCTCAAACATCTCCTAAACCTCGATACCCCTACGTTTTACCCCTAGTTTTTACCTCTGAAAGGTTCCTCAATGAGCGAGAACATTAGCTTCAACAGCGCCGAACTGGGCGCCCCCGTCGAAACCCTCGGCTACGAGCAGGCGCGCGCCGAGCTGGAGCAGGTCGTGCGTCAGCTCGAGTCCGGCGCTAGCGACCTAGAAACCTCCATCGCCCTGTGGGAGCGTGGCGAGGCGCTTGCCGCCCGCTGCGAGGCGTGGTTGCAGGGCGCGCAGGAACGCCTGAACGCGGCACGCGGCGCACAGGCAGGTGCGCAGGGCGGTCAAGAGCCTGCGGCGAACTAGCACGCTTCTCTCTCTCTCTCTCTCTCCCCCCCCCCGGCGCGTTGTTCTGCCCTCTGGCGCATCGCGCATCCGCCAGGCCACTAAA